>OWKD01000325.1_pt1 | contig 14178 bp, 16 predicted proteins | sample 1732981 | NCBI WGS metagenome assembly OWKD01 (sample SAMN05065776, study PRJEB22554) | human gut metagenome | biome: ENVO:2100002; feature: ENVO:00000062; material: ENVO:00002003 | host: Homo sapiens | place: USA
AGATAGGCTCCGGTCTCGTGGGCTCGGAGATGTGTATAAGAGACAGAAGCAGAACACCGTCAGTGCCTGGGAATCCGGTATCACACAGCCCAGTGCCAGACAGCTGCTCGCTATTTGCGAAATACTGGATATTTATGATGTATATACTGAATTCATTGGAAAAAACCCGATCAATCCATTCCGAAACTTGAATGAAGAAGGAATGCAGAAAGTCATGGATTATATCCATCTGCTTGAAAAAAGCGGCGACTATAAACGCGCAGAGATCATTCCGCTTCACCTGATCCGCGAAAGAAAAGTGTTCTATACTACCGTTTCTGCCGGTACCGGCTCCTTCCTGGATGGAGAAGATTATGAAGTGTATTCCTCTCCAGATATCCCAGAAGAATCGACCTTTGGCGTCCATGTCAGCGGAGACAGTATGGAACCCCGCTACCACGACAGAGACCTTATCTGGATCGAACAGACCGAACAGCTTGAAGATGGTGAAATCGGTATTTTCTATCTGGACGGAAACGCTTATGTAAAAAAATTCCAAAATAACAGAAAAGGAACATATCTCATATCACTGAATAAGAAGTATGATCCTATTCCAGTGACAGAAAATAGTTCCTTTAAGATTTTTGGACGTGTATTATCTTAATCCTATAAAAGAATTTTTACCAAAGGGGGATTGCTCTATGTACGCAGAAACAGTTATCTGCAAATTATATGAGGCACGAACAAATCTGGGGCTCACCCAGCAACAAGTCGCTGACGGTGCAGACATGAACGTTCGTACCCTTATCAATATTGAAAAAGGCAGAAGCATTCCCTCTTTGCTTTATGCCATGAAACTGGCTAATTTTTTAAACATACCGGTAGATCAACTTTTTGAATACCAGAGTGCAGATTGCAGATCAAATATAAACTTATAACAGAGAATCAACTGAGCAAATGTCTTGATTTTCGTCTATGCGTTGCATTTCCCATTAATACATTTTCTTTTGTCTTTGTTTGATTCTCTTTTAATTTTTCCTTAACAGACTTTTTCTTATTTCTATCTTTATGATTCTGTTCAAGATAATTCTCCACCTCCGGAAGATAGCTCTCCAATGTTTCTGGCTTTCCCTCAATAATCGGATTAATGTCTACTTTCACACCACCAATTTTCATTTCGTCTTCATGAAGAATATCAAAGAAAGTATCTTCCCTGACACTGCCCTTATATTCCAGGACAATATCCAGATCAGATCCAGGCTTTTCCATTCCACGACACCTACTCCCTGATACAATTACACAAACAATCTCTGCATCAAGATTGCATTCTGTAATCTTTGATTGTGCATAATCAGACACAATGCTCTCAATCTCTGCAGCACTCATTCCATCAATCTGATGAAATTTCTCATCTGTCTTTCTTCTGAAATCGGTGACAACCTCTGATTCAAATTCCATTATTTCTTCCTGCTTTGCTGCAAGCTCTGACCAGAGTTTTCTTATTGCCTTGTTTAAATACACATTGTTATTCTCCGTCAGTTCAAATTCCATTTCCTTACAGTCAGCCATAGACGTCAGCTCGCCAATTCTTTTATGATATTTCCCATACTGGATTGTTTCCTGAAGCTTATCATCCAGCTTGCATGCTTCCGCTCTTGTCATTCTCTCCCAGATATCATTTTTTCCCGAGCGAATGACAAAACCGCTGCCATTATCATGACGCTGCTCTTGCATGTGAAGCTCATCATCTTCCCCTTTGATTTTGCAGGTGAAATCAAACTCATTATATCCCATCTCCCAATAATATCCTGCCTGTGTCAACTCAATCTCTGTGATATCCTCTGCTGTGATCATTTCTTTTTCTTCATTGTTATTATCTCTTTTCATGTCTTCTTTTCTCCTTTTCATAAGCGGCACACGAAGGCCGCAATCGTTGTTGCTTCGCAAGTTAGCGAGCAGTGCCCTTGTGATCACACAGGGCGTCTTTGCTCGTTGGAGGCACATCCCCAATCCCCTAAAAATGTCATCTTCGATGCCAAACTGCGCCCACACTTTGTGTGTGCTGATTCATTCCAGATTTACAGAAATAAAAAAAGAGGGGTAGTTGCAATTCTTTGGCTTTGCTAACTACCCTTGTGATTATCGCTGCTTTTGTCGTTTCTTTTTCAGATCCTCTTCCTGGTTCCAACTCTGCTGTGCCGCATAGAAGGATTCCACGTTTTGCTTTGCAATCTGATAATCCCGCATCTCTTTTTTTAATTTTTTGTACTCGCTGTAAGCGATCTTTTTTTCGGATAACAGTCTGGCAAATTCTTCATTCAGGTCTTTTACCTTCGGAATCTTTCCATCCGGCAGTTTTGAAAATGCTTCCTTCGCTGCTTTATGAAGTGTGATTTCATCACGGTGAGCTTCATAAAATTTCTTGCTGTAGCCGGATTTCCGGTAGGCGATATAGGTATCCCTGGTCTTGGAATAATTGATGATATGGGTTTTGATTACCTTGTTTGCCGCCATCTTTTCTTCTGCGTTTTTGATGCTTTTCATAAGTTCATGATATCTGTCAGTGCTTCCATCTACCAATGCGTCCAGAGTTTTCTTATCATGGATGTCATGCTGTTGTAGAAAAAGAATGGACTCGGCAAACTGTTTTACATTATATTTTTTTGCCCATCTTACATAACCACCGTTCTTTCCCTGTGCCATCTTTTCCTGAATATCCACAACCAGATCAAATTTTCTTTTCTCTGTTTTTGCCTGCTCCGGCATATTGGATTTTTCATTTTTTACCGGTGGTGCCATCTCCCCGGCAATCACTTTTTTTAAATTTTCTTCTGAGAATTCTTCTCCCAGGGATCGGAACCGGATGAACCGTTTCTGCTTTTTTCCACGGATTGCTGTATGCTTGCCGCACTTGATTTCATATCCCTTGCCATTCATCATTTCCAGAAGATTGTTAAAATCTGCCGGATATTCGTGCAGACAATTCAGGATATCTTCTCTGATTCCGTCACGCATACTTGGACGTTCCGGATATGTGGTTCGTTTTTGCCTCTCGCTCGGTTTTGCCTTTGGAATGACAGACAGTCCGTGTTCCAGACAGATAATGTCACTCAGTCTTTGAAGGGCGATTGCGGAAAACCAAAAATCCCGGAACTTCCGGTCACAATCCAGATTGGTGGAATTAAAAATGATATGATTGTGAATATGTGCCCGGTCCGTATGGGTTGCGACAATAAAAGCGTGCTTGCCCTTTGTAAATCTCATGCCGGTTTCATATCCTACCTGATTGGCTTCATCCGGTGTGATTTCTCCCGGTTTGAAGGACTGGCGGATCTGATAGGCAATGACATCTCCTTTGGGTTGCCTCCACGTCTTATGCAGATATTCTTTTTTGCTCTGTGCAAATTCCAAATCCACGAAATCAGGATTGCATTCATAAGAAGAAATATATTTTCCGTCTTCTGTCTTTTCTCCGTTCTTCGCATATTCTGTTCTGTCCTTCAGACATTTTGCCACACTCATCCCTTTATTCTGATGCATTGCAATCAGTCTTGTTGCCGCCATCCCATCACCTGCCTTACATGATTGCCGTCAGCTTATCCAGTACGTTTCTCATTTCCTGTAAAATTTCTTTCTGGATTCCTTTCAATTCTTCGATATCCTCATGATAAATGTTTCCTGTTTCATTTGCTTTTTTTGCGTACTGGTTCAGGTTATTTCCGGATATCTGCAAAAGTCTTAGGATCTCTTTCAGATCAGAGAGATCCATTATCAATACGTACCCGTGAATCGCCATGCGTATCAGGTAAGCTGTCATGCTTTTGATTCCGGCTTCTGCCATTCTCGCCCTGATCTGTTCGATTTCCTCCGGGGTTACCCGGATGTGAATATAATTTGATCTCTCTACCATCCCATGTGCTCCCTTTCCAGACAGCAACCAGGCACCGGTTTTCTCTCCGGTTCTGGAACTTGTGGTGGTACCTGCCGGCCCTGTTCTTTTAATTTTTCCAGCACGGATTTTTTATCATCCTGCATGACTTGTGATGTTTCTGATGCCGGTTCAGTGCCTCTGGTTTCGTCTGTTATTTCAACCTCATGTTCTCCATGAACTTCATCCCACTTTTTAATTTTTCTTGTTCTTGCTTTTTCCATTGCTGTCCGCTCCTCTCTCAAAATTCAGTTCAAATGCTGCTCTCTGGTTTTCATCAACCGTCATGACAACTGTGGTATCATAGGTTTTTCCGGTCTTCTTTGACTTGCAACCTTTAAGGGATGCCTTTCCTTCACTGAGAAGCTTTGCTGCGATTTGTTTTGTCATCTTTTTTCCAAGTGCTTCAAAAAATCGATTCTCCTTCCAGAGAATGAAGTTGCACTGCCTGTTCTCACAGAAATATCCTTTCTGCCGTTCCACCACATGACTGCCGCAGCATGGACAGATTCCGATTTCTTCCAATGCCGGATGCATCAGTACTTCAGCATCCTCAATTACTTTATAAGTTCTGACCAGCCCCGTGATCATTTCTTCGATTTCATCCATAAATTCTGTATCATGAAAATTTCCTTTTTCCACGTCCAAAAGTTTCTGTTCCCATTCCGCTGTCATGGAAGGAGACTGGATCTGTTCCGGCATAACCGTAATAAGTGCCACTCCTTTATGAGTCGGTAAAAGATATTTTGTCTTCTTATTTCCTTTTCTTTCCACAAAGCCAATCCTCACCAGTTTCTCAATGGTTGCCGCTCTTGTGGCTGATGTTCCGATTCCTTTCCGCTCTACCTCGTCCGGCATCTCCTCGGCACCAGCTCTCTCCATTGCCGATAATAAACTGTCTTCGGTGAAATGTTTCTTCGGTGTGGTTTTTCCTTCTTCCATCTTCGGATTCTGTACCGGATAAGATTTTCCACTGGTCAGAGCTGCAATACATACCAGCATTTCAGCATTCCCCTTTCTGTCTTCATTCCCATTTTCGGAATCTGTGCTGTCAGTGCTGCTTCCCATGATCCAGTCCTGAATGTCTCTCCACCCTTTTTCCCTGATGTTCTTTGCCTTCGCCTTAAATACGGTTCCTGCACAGGTAAACTCCACATCCACTTCATTTCTCACTGCCGGATCTCCAAGTGCTGATAAAAGCCTTGCCGTAATCAAGCTTAATACCTTCTGTTCACCTGCTGGCAGCTCTCCAAATTCTGCATCTGCCACATTGGCTGTTGGAATGATTGCATGATGGTCGCTGACCTTACTGTTGTTTATTACCTGCTTTGGATGGATCGGCAAATTTTTTGTATATCCAAATTTTTCTGCCATCTGATCTGCTATGCCTGAAATCATTTCTTCCATGTCTTCGGTCAGAAATCTGCTGTCTGTTCTCGGATAGGTCACCAGTTTTTTCTCATAAAGGTTCTGGGTGTAGTCGAGCGTCTGCTGTGCCGTAAATCCCAGGAACCGGTTTGCATCCCTCTGCAATGCGGTCAGGCTATAAAGCTGCGGCGCCTTCTCCTGCTTATCTGTAGAATCGATCTTTGTCACCTGTGCGGTCTTCTGCTCTTTCAGCATATTCAGGGCATTCTCTGCATCCTGTTTCTTCTCGAACCGATCTGATAATGCAATAATGCCTCCGCAGCTGATGGAAAGTCTGTAAATCGGTTCCGGTTTAAAGCCATCTATCTCAGCCTCACGCTGTACGATCATTGCAAGTGTCGGAGTCATGACTCTTCCTACATTCAGCGTCTGCCCATACAGGGTTGAAAATAATCTGGTTGCATTCATTCCCACGATCCAGTCTGCACGCTCCCTGCAGAGTGCCGCCCTGTAGAGATCATCGTATTCCCTTCCATTTTTCAGATGGGAAAAGCCATCCGAAATCGCCTGGTCTTCCATGGAAGAAATCCATAAGCGCTCGAATGGCTTTTTGCATTTTGCCTGATGATACACAAGCCGGAAAATCAGCTCTCCCTCTCGTCCGGCATCTGTTGCCTCCACCAGACTTGTTACATCCTCCCTTTCCATGAGAGTTTTTAGAATGGCAAACTGTTTTCTCGTCCCGGCTGATATCTGATACTTCCAGTCCGTTGGCAGGATTGGCAGATCACCATATCTCCATTTCTCATATTTTTCATCGTAGCTTTCTGGTGATGCAAGCTCCACCAGATGTCCAACACACCAGCTGACAATATAACCATTGCCCTCCAGATATCCGTCTTCTTTCTTATCCGCACCGATTACCTTCGCGATAGCCTGTGCCACCGAAGGCTTCTCCGCAATTACTAACTTATATGACATTTCACTCCTCCTTTTGTGGTAAAAAATAGCACCCTAACCTTTTTGGCTAAAGTGCTATGTAAATTTGTTATTAAATTGCGTGTAAATCAAATAAACTTGAATTTGGTGTGTGCTTTATAAATTTTTTCCGATCCACTCAAGTTCGTTCATGGAATCCTTATTTTTTTCAAGTTCATCTCTGGCTGTTGCGTAATATGATTTTTTGAAAAGCATATCCCATGAAAGATATTTTGCCATACAGTCAAACTGCTTATCAATCAGCTCATACTGGATACTGCCTACGGGAGAACCACCTACAACAATTGTGCCAACTTTTTTGTTTTTTAACTGCAATCCACGGCAGTAGCACTTATCAATGATAAGTTTCAATTGTGCTGACATTCCCCACCAATAAACTGGTGTAGCAAAAAGAATCATATCTGCGGCAGCAATTTTATCAATTGTAGGATTTGTATCATCCTTATCGACGCATCCCTTAGAGCATTGACAGACACCACATCCCTTGCATGGTGCAATGTTGAGTTTGTCGGGTTCAATGATTTCAATTTTATTCTTTTCTGACGCTCCTTTTATAAATGCATTGATTGCTGCCAGCGTATTTCCTTTTCTGGCACTTCCATTAATGATTACAATTTTCATGCGTGTATCCTCCAACTTCCGATTTGCAAATTTCTTTTGTTTTACATAGTATAGCACATACATATATATACACACCATCAAAATATTGATAATCTCTATCTTCCAGTCGAACCAAAAGCCCCCATTCCACGCTCATCCCAGCTATCAAACGTAAAATCCGGTATCACAACCGGCATGATCACAAGCTGTCCTACCTTATCACCCATCTTGATTTCATATTCCCTTTTTCCAACATTGGAGATAATTGCATGAACCTCTCCGGTATATCCAGAATCAATAGGCGGCAGCTCACACACAATTCCCTGTGAACTTAACCCACTTCTTGGAAATATATACCCGGCATAGCCTTCCGGTATTTTTAATCCAAATCCCAAAGGCAGTTTGCAGATATCTCCCGGTCGGATCACTGCATCCCTGGGACTGAATACATCTGCTCCGGCATCATTGGCATGAGCCCTCTTGGGACTTCTCCCTCCAAAATCAATCAGCTGTATCTTCATCTGATACCCCTTCCTCCAACACACTCTCTTCGCACAGTTTAGAGAAATCCACCCTAATAATGTCTGTTGGTAACATCTGCGGTGGAATACTCTTTCCACAAGTCATCTTTCCTTCCTCACAGCCGCCATTCATACAGAATGGTCCACAGTCAGAAAACAGTTCCCTGTTCTGCTCCAGAAGTTGCTCCCAGATTTTCAGCATCACATATCTGGTTTCCTTTGTGTTTCTCCTGCATATCCTCTGACGAATCATGTGCTTCCACTGGTATGGTGTCGCACTGATCAGAAGAATGTTTCTCATTCCCTGCGGTGCACAGTATCCGGCAGAATCATTGTCAACACCGGATCTGATCATTTCCTGGTAATTTCCCATCGCCATGCTGCACTGTCTTAAATATTCTTTCTCCTGATCACTTCCCATTAGATCATAAGGAATGACAAAATCCTCCACTCCTGAATAGTCGCTGTATTGCAGGCTTGCCGACATATACTTCACTTCATTCTGGTGCCGGGTAATCTGTGCAAGGAATCTCCTGGATGCACCGACCACAACTACATTGATGATTCCAAACTTCTGGATTGTCGGATGTGGCAGCTTCACAAGATTTGCCACGATAGATCTCTGATATGGCTTCTCATACAGATTCATGAAATCATCCAGGCATGAAATCTGATGTCCTCTCTGTGTCAGCCTTGCCGCACACACCATCAGCTTCTCTGCCTGGTCAATGGATTCCGGGTTTAAAATTTTTATCTCAATCTTCTTCATTCAGTTCCTCCTCTATAATTGCACGGAGAATCAGGAAATAGTTAATGCTGTCGGTGATTTTCTCATTCCACTGCTCTTTGGAATACTGACGCTCATCCGTACACATATCCGATACAGAAATCAGATGCTTGGACAACATCCCCATAAGTGCTGCTTTTGGTGTGGTATTCATCATGACTGCTGCCTTCTTGAACTGCGCCAGCCTGTCCACTGCCATATTCTTCACTGCTTTGGGAGCATACTCTGCTCCCTTTGCTGCCAACATGGATTTACAATGATCTGTTTGCCTGACGATTGCTTCATTGAATTCTTTCTGGTTCATGCCCTTTCCTCCTTCGTTTTTGAGGTTCTGCTTTTCTTAGGTGCCTGCTCTGCCTTTTCTTTGCTGGCTTTCAGCTTCGACTTCACAGATGCTTTTTCCTTTGCAGTTTCTTTTCCCTGTTCCTTATCTGCCATCAGCACCTCCATTTTCTGGTCGATCTGATAGATGAACTCCGATGCAGTCTGGCGGATCTTATCAAGGGACGCTTTCAGCTCCGGTGTTTCCTTTCCCTCTGACCAGCCCGCGACATAAGAAAAGGAATAGTCCGAAGTATTGATTCCGTAATGCTGGCATACCACATATGCAACACTCTCAGCCTCAACTTCTTTCCCATTCCTTGAAATATCTTTTGCCTCCGGCACATGATCCTTATCATGCAGTTTCTGGTGTGCCATTTCATGAAGCAGTGTCTTTATCGTCTGAACCTCACTCATACCATACTGCACCACAATTTTCTTATCCTCCAGATGATAAAATCCCTTCGCATTCCCATCGACCAGCTCAAAAGACACAGGGACTGGGCTGATCTCCTGCAATGTCTGCAAAAGCTTTGGATATCCTTCAATATTTCCTACCAGTTTAGACGGACCGATGGAGGGAAGTTCTTTTCCATCTGTCTGGGACAGGTCAAATGTCTTTACCACCTTGAATGCCCGGATTGTGACTTCCACTTTCTCCGTCACCGGTTCTCCGTCAGCATCAAACACCGGTCTTCCCTTTCCATCCAGTTTTGTCTGTTCCCTCTCGATCTTATAGGGTGCCGGGGCAAGGATGCTGATCCCCTTTTCTCCCTTTTTCACATACCGTCCCATCTGTTTCCATCCGGTAAAGCTCTGGCACAACTGTGCATCCGGTTTCTGCATCATAATCAGAATCGAATTGTTTACGGAATATTTTGGAAATTTTGCCATTGTATCCAGGAACTGCTTATATTTTTCACTCTGGAAAATATCCACGACTCCTTTTTCCAGCTTGTCTGTAATCTGCTGCAGTTCATCCGCACGTTTATCCTTAGATTCCAGCCAGTTTAATTTCTTCTGGATATTATCAGGCATTTCTCCCCGTATCTCTGCCTTCGGCATCTCATGGATGAGTGTTGCGATCATCTGCTGTGCCTGCCAGTTGTCCGCAATATCCGGCACATAGGAAAGCATGTCCAGGTCAATACTATTTCCGGTCACGATATCCATTTCTACACAGTCTTCCAGGTTCTTCGGATCAGCCACCCTGATACCGATTCCCGGTATCCCGTTCATGCGCTCTGGCGGGATTTTCTTAAATATCTCAACCGCCTCCGCAACTGTTTTTATATTTTCATGGAACTCTCCGAAATTGTGAAATTCACTGCATTCTGCAACCGTCAGCGTAACAAGCTTTTTCTCCTTCTCATCTTTTACTACTGTATTTTCTGCCACCTTAAATCCCTCCAGTTCTATTTCTCCCAGACTCTTTGTCAGCTTTAGTGAAGAAAGCGGAATCTGGTCTTTCTGGTAAAATGAATAATAATCCTTCCCTGGTCCTACTATGATATGGTCTGTGAACCTGACCCCTACCAGATCACAAAGCTGTTTGATCCTCGCTGTGGTTGCTATGTCATCCGCACTTGGAGTAAGTTTATTTGATGGGTGATTATGAACCAGCATAATAGACGCTGCATTGGATAATATCGTGCTTTTTAATATCTCTCTTGGATGGGCGATGGACTGATCCAGTGCTCCCATGCTCACGATATTCATATTGATAGGTCTTCCATCTGACTGCATATTTACAATGGCGACCACTTCCCTGTCATAATCCTTTAGCAAGTCTGCCATGACCTTAACAGCTGCCTCCGGACCATCAATCGGTATCTCACTTAAAAGAGGCGGCATTTCCACCATCCGGATGGCCACCTGATTCAGCCGGTACGTTTTTTCCTTTTCGGTATTCTGTTCCGGTACAGAATCATAAAAATCCGGCTGTGAATGGAGTCCGCTGTTAAGCATCTGTATCCTCCTTTACCGGGATGGTCATGTGAAACTCTTTTCCTTTAAGATATTTTAATCTGTTCAATACTGATTCCTTTGTGGATGTCTTATTACCTTTCCTGGATATTTGCTGAATTCCTTTCATATAGCCCACATATCTGCTTTTCCTTGCCATGTTACCGTTCTCCCTTCTCCTTTGCCTGCATCTGTTTTTTGGGAACACTTGATATTTCTTTTTTCTTCTCTTGCAGATTTTCAATCACAGAATCCTTTGTTTCTGCTCTCTGCATTCTTTCCTTGATCCTTTTGATCTGATCCCTGGACAGCGGTTTCTCCACAATGTTCCTGTGAAGGACTTTTCCAATGGGAAGCCATGTAACATCTTTCCCTTCCAGTTCCTGCTCCATGATGAATTTCATGTGGGCGGCTGAGAACTTTGGATTTATATAATGCTCCAGATTTAAATCTGCCTGTGCTGCTTCAAAAATCACTCTTCTCTGGGCCGGCTTAAAATCTTCCAGACTCTTTCCAGAACCTTCCAGAGCTTCCTCCACTCGGACGGATGCCACAGATCTTAACACATAATCAGATTCTACAAATCCATTGTTATAGTCATTCAATGCCTTCTGAAATCTTTCCTTTTTCTCTTCCGGTGTCAGATTCTCAAATTCTGTCTCTTCCATAGATTCCTCCCATCAGAATAAGGCAGCTCATAAGCTGCCTCATTCCTATACTCTTATTCCTCATCTGTTTCATCCATCTGGACGTCAGAACTTTCATCTGGATCATAATCTACCTCCGGATCAGACAGAACATCTTCCTCAATGTCCATGTCCGAAAGGTAATCTTCGTCATCATCTCCATCAAAATAATCTGCATCTGGGTCCGGTACATCTGCTTTTTTCTTTGCCTTACCGGACTTCACATACAGAAATCCTCCGATCCCTGCCAGCGTACCCATCAGGATAAAAGCCATGATCGCAGTCACATTCGGGCTCTTCTTTTCCTCGTTTACGGTCATTTCCTCGTCCACTGCATCTTCTGCTTCTGAATCCTGCTCTTCTTCACTGGTGGTTGTTTCTGGTGTCTTTTCTGTTCCGGCAGCATTTTCTGCACTGGCATAGGCTTCCTTTTTCTCATCATCCATAAGGGCTAACAGATCCGACTCATCTACCAGATTCAGGAAATGGACAGTTTCTGTCCCTTTATCATCCCGGTCGATAATGAGGTAGAAATAGTTTCCGGACTTCGTTGTGACTGTGATAAACTGCTTTCCACCAGCCTCCAGGGAACCATAGTCATCAACCAGATTCATATTCCCATCCGGTGTAAGTGGACCATAATTTTCTTCAACGGGCTCTGCTTCTTCGCCCTCACAGAAGTTATGGTCATAAATACAAACCTCACACTCCTCATTGATGGATTCATCCGTACATTTTTCCTCGCAGATGCAGACCGCTTCTTTACTCTGGGCAAATACCGGAACCGGCATGATACCGGCTAAAACTGTTGATGCCAGCAAAAGAGCACCCGTAATCTTTGCTGCGACTGCCTTCTTCCCTTTAATTATTTTCATCATCTGATAATTCCTCCTCTTCCTCATCCTTATCATTTCCTGCTGTCTGCTGTTGCTCCTCCACAGGCATAGGAATCTGTCCGCTGATCATCGCCTGCAATTTTCCACTGTTAGCCAGCTGTAAGAACTGTGCCAGCTGTTCCGGTGTTAAATTGTAAGAGGCAACATCACTCACGATCTGCTGATTTTCTTCTTCTCTCAGCTTTTCCTCTAACCGCTTTACTTTTTCTTCCGCCGCATCTCTTTTGGCTACTGCCTTTTTCAGATCTTCGCGGAGTTTATCTAACTTTGCATACATAAACGTTGCTCCTTTCCTTTTTGGTCAGTAAAAAAGCCACCTGTCTGGTGACTGATACTGCATTTTCTATTTACTGGATTCTGCCATAACAATAAGCATGTGCCCGCCAGTATGCTGTATCATACGATGCATACTGAATTGGATTGCCACAGTGGATCATGATCTTTTTAACCGGATCTACCACAATTCCTACATGTGAGGCGCCGGACGTATTGTAAGTTCCCTGGAAGAATACCAGATCCCCAGCTCTTACATCCGATGCGGCCACTCTCGCTGTCGCATTTTTCCACCCATTTGCGGTAAGTCTTCCATAGTTCCATCCATTTCCGCTATGATTGATCACATAGCTGACGAACCCCGAACAATCAAAACTGGTACTTGGTGATGCCCCACCCCAGACATAAGGATATCCCAGATACTTTTCCGCCTCATGAAGCAGGTTGGCAAACTGCTGATCGGTCAGATATTCCCCGGGAACCGCATATCTTTCATACTCTTCTGACACTCCCGGATTCGCATACACATTATCGCCGAAGATTTCCGGTTTGTTGCCTCTCATCTCTAAAAGCAGCCTATACCGTTCCATCTGTTCCTGGGTAAGATTGAGGCCATTTACTGCCGCAATGATTCCATTATTGGTCATGGTGGTATTCAGGATGTAATATTCATACTCTACCTCTACCTCATATTCATAAGACTCCATGTGTCCTGTAGATACACCATCCACCTCTCCATCCGATACCCATTTATGGCCGGTTCTGGTTTCGATTCTCGTTCTGGTTTCCACGATTTCCTCAAATGTCAGCTTATACTGATAATCAAAAATCGTCTGCAGCATGGACTGCACCTGAGCAGGCGTATAGTTTTCATATAAAACAGTAAGCAGTGCCGCCAGTTCAAAAGGATTATGAGAGATCTCAGCAAGCGTAAAATTATACTCATCATATCCTGGATGGTCTCTTTTTACATGCTCCACCTTCTTTTGAAGTTCTGTTTCCAATGCGATATAATCCGCTTCTACCTGCCTGATATCTGCATCCTCAGCGGTAAAAGAGGAGGCTAAGGTCGTATTGTTGATCAGACTGCCAAGCGCTGAGCAGGAAGTCAGCGAACCGGATACAATGAGCACAACCATCATGATCGAAGCTATTGAAACAAGAAATAATGGATGCTCAGCGACAGACTCTCTGATCCATTCCGCAAGTCTCCCTGCCAGATCCTCTGCTTTATCCGTAAACTTCTTACCGATGCTTCCAGCTCCGTTAGCAGCCTCCTTCCTCTGCTTTTGTGCTGCCGCTTCAGCAAATTCCCTCTGCATCAGTTTTTTTCTGGACATTTTTACATTGTTCATGCTCATCTGCTCAGGTCCATTATTTTCCGGCTGGACAGTCTGCTCAGTACGCTTATGGATCTTTGCCGCATATTTGCTTTCCATTCCATAAGCCCTGATCTTTCCCATTCCTGTTTCTGCTGCGGTAATTCCTGCATTCAGGCTGTCTGTACTGCCATTTTTATCTTCATTCTGATTTCCGGCGTTTCGGACCGTATTGGCAGCCACCGTTTCCTTATAGATTTTTTTTCTTCCCTGTTTCTTCATCCTGCGAAGTTTCCTGGAATCCTCAACCGTGAGCGTATTATCTTTCTTCCCATACCTCAGCTTTTTCCGGTAACTTTTTCTTGCCGATGCTTCACTTTTCAGTTTGGATGCCTTTTCTTTTGAGGTGGACTTCTTAGCGTAATTGCCTGTATATTTCTTCTCATTCATGAAAACTCCTTTCCGAAGAAGCTGCCGCTTACGCTGACTGCTTCTTCTGTTCCTCTGATACCTCAGACAGACGTTTTGTCATGATT
>OWKD01000331.1_pt1 | contig 13838 bp, 10 predicted proteins | sample 1732981 | NCBI WGS metagenome assembly OWKD01 (sample SAMN05065776, study PRJEB22554) | human gut metagenome | biome: ENVO:2100002; feature: ENVO:00000062; material: ENVO:00002003 | host: Homo sapiens | place: USA
GAGGGGAACTCCGGGTGGGAGGGGCTGCAGGGGAAATGCTGGGTTTCCAGCGCAAAGCCGCCGTATTTCTGCATCGGCACGCCGCCCTTGCCGGGGGCAGGGCAGTCCTGCAGGAAATTGCCGGTGTAGAGCTGCACGCCGGGCTGGGTGGTATAGACCTTCATGCTGATGCCGGTCTTATCGCTGGAAGCCCAGGCGCACAGGCTCTGGCTGGCCCCGCGGCCCCTGTCGATGACAAAGCAGTGGTCATAGCCGCCGCCCACCATGGTGGTCTGGGAAAAGCCGGTGTCGATGTCCCGGCCAATGGGCTTGCCCGCCCGGAAATCCATCGGCGTGCCCGCCACGGGCAGGATATTGCCGGTGGGGCAGGTCTCGTTGTTGCCCTCCAGATAGCGGGACGCATAGATGCGCAGCTTCTGGCCCAGCACATCGCCGCCGCCATCCAGATTGAAGTAGGTGTGGTTGGTCAGGTTGATGATGGTGTCGGCATCAGAGGAGACACGGTAATCCATCCGCAGGGCGTTGTCCTCGGTGAGGATATACCGCACCGAGATCTTCAGATTTCCCGGGAAACCATCCTCTCCATCGGGGCTTTCCGCCTCCAGAAGCAGGGTATCGCCAAAGGTCTTTACCTCATACAGCTTGCGCGGGAAGGTGCCGTGCAGGTGGTTTTTGCCGTTGTTGGCTTCCAGCTGATAGGTCTTGCCGCCCACGTTGAACACGGCATTCTCGATGCGGTTGGCGTACCGGCCCACGAACGCGCCGCAGCAGGTACTGCCGGACGATTCAAAGTCCTTGACGTAATCGGCGTAGGTGTCGTGGCCCAGCACCACATCCACCGGTCCGCGCTTGGTGGGCACCCAGATATTCTTGATGATACAGCCGTAGTTCAGCACACTGACCGCCAGCCCGCCGGGGTTCGAGATGATGTATTCATTGATCTTTTCGCCGTTTGGGGTCATGCCAAAGGGCTTGGAGAGAAACTGTGCCATAGGGCTCGCCTCCTTTTGTATTTTTTGGGGACAGCACACTCTCTGTTTTATCCTTTATTGTTTTGATTATATCACAATTTTCCCCTTCTGTGTTGGCATTTTTTAAGGGAATCTATCCAATATTTCGAGAGATTTTTTGTAAGTTCTGCCCCATAGGCAGAAAAAAGCCCCGGAGGGCCAGGGGTAGGCGCTCCGGGGAAAATTTCCGAGTATTTACTTCATTTACCTTTTAGCCAACGCCCAGCATGCTCAGAATTTCCTCAACACTTGTGGTCACATCCATAGCAACTGCAACGTAGGTTTTTCCATTCACAGTCTTTGCTACAATACCCAGTTTATTGACTTTCAGCCCGTCATTCTCAATACTGTTGAGCTTGCCCATTTTGGCAACAATTTTTGCCACATCGCCAATATTCTCCGGGGTGACTTCCAGCACTTTATAGGGTTTATCTGTGGTCACAACACTCTCAGGGAACGGCATCGCTGCTTTAACATTAATCTCAGCATGCATGTCTTTCAGTTCCTTAATTTCCTCCATGAGCGCCTGCATATCCAGAGCATTTTTGAAATTAAAGGTGCCATCTTCCATATTGATCTGATCGATTTTGCTTTCTGCCAGTTTCTTCAGATCCGCATCATTTACCTGAATACCGGTAGACTGCTTCATTGCTTCAAATGCAGTTTCTTCAACCTGCTGTGCAAAAGACTTGCTGGGTGCCTCGTCGCCGCAAGCGGTGAGCAGTGCCAGAGCCATTACGCCGGCCAGCAGAAGGGCGGCCATTTTCTTGAGCATTTTCATTTGTAGAACCTCCAATGTAAAATGATATTTTACCACACAGAAAGCATACCCCTACACCTTCTGCATTGTGACCTCATTTTACATCTACCCCCCCCCCCTGTCAAGATTTTTTATTGAATTCCCCAATTTTTGGAGACTATGCCAAAGCTGCGGCGATTTTTTTAGCAGGTTGACAAAAAAGCACCCCTCACATGGCTGTGAAGGGTGCTTTGGGGAAGTTTTCTTACTCCGGCTGAGCGGTGTTCTGGGCGATATACTCGGCGGCATCATCGGGGATGTCGTCAAGGTTCTCATCGCCGATATCCACGTTCAGCGGCGGCTTCTTGAAGAGGATGTCGTACATCAGGGGCACAACGTACAGGGTCATCAGGGTGGCGTAGGTCAGGCCGAAGATGATGACGATGGCCATGCCGCTCATCAGCTGGCTGGCCATATCACCGCTGAACACCAGCTGGAGCATGGCCAGAACGGTGGTCAGGGTGGTCATCAGGATGGGGCGCATTCGTGTTTTGCCGGTGGCGATCAGGGCCGCGCGGCGCTCCATGCCGCCGATGCGCAGCTGGTTGGCGTAATCCACGAACACGATGCCGTTGTTGACGACCGTGCCCATCAGGACGATGAAGCCCATCAGGGAGATCATGGTCAGCTGCTGGCCGGTGAGCAGCAGGCCCAGCAGGCCGCCGGTAAAGGCCAGCGGGATGGTGAACAGAACGATGAAGGGGGAGAGCAGGCTCTGGAACTGGGCCACCATAACAAGGTAGACAAAGGGCAGCGCCAGGAACATCCACTGGCCCATCTGATCCACCACCATGCCGTTGATCTCAGAGCCGCCGCCCATATAGAAGCTGCAGCCCTCGGGCATTTCATCGGATGCGGCAAACTCGTTCAGCTTCTTTTCCAGCGCGCGGGTCTCGGTGGTGGTATTGGTGCCCTCCACCGCATCAGCCGTCACACTGATATAGCGGGTCTGGTTCTTGCTGGTGATGGAGTCCGGGGTGGAGCCGGTGACCCAGGTGGCCATATCGCCCAGCGTGCAGGTGCCGGTCTCGGTGGTGCCATCGGCGGCCATGACGGAGGTCGTAAAGGTCATATCCATCATGTTTTCCTTGGTCATGGGGTCCAGATTGTTGCTGATCTGGACGTTCATGGTGGAGCCATCGATGGCAACGGGGGTCTGGGCCGTGGTGGTGGTGGTCAGCTTGGCGGCGATCTGCTGGTAGACCTGCGCCACGGTCAGGCCGTAGGAACGGACCTTATCCCGGTCGATCTGCAGGTTGATGGTGGCATCGCCGCTGCCCAGACCGTTGGTGGCATTGGTAAAGCCATCCATCTCGTTGACCATATCCACCACCTTCTCGGAAAGGGCGGTCATGGTGTCGATGTCGTTGCCGGAGATCTGGACGGTCAGGCCCATATCCAGCTGGCTGGTCAGCTCCTGCATTCCGCTGATCTCAACGGTGGCAGTGCAGTTCTCCACACCGTTCACAGCTTCCTCCAGCGCCTCACGGGCCTGTTCGATCTGCCGGGAGGAGAGGCTCTCGTCCAGCATCACGTTGATCTGGTAGGTGCCGTAGCTGTTGGCGGCGTTCAGCAGGTCGGTGATGGTCTGGGGCAGGCCCAGCTGGCCGACATCCATTCCGGCCACGCGGCTGTCGGTGGTAACGCCCACCTCTTCCACGTTGTCCACAGCCAGCAGGGCATCAATGACATTCTCAGCCACGGCATAGGATTCTTCCTTGGTCATATCCTTCTCGGTGGAGAGGGTGACGATGGCCTCGTTGCTGGTGATGGTGGGCAGCATCTCAACGCCCATGGACATCACGCGCCAGCCGCAGAACACCAGCAGCACCACTGCCGCGCCCAACGGTGCCCAGCGGTGCTGGAAGCACCATTCCAGGCTCTTGACGTACTTTTCCTGCACCTTGTCGAACCACTTGAGCTCTTTGGGCTTGGAGTTTTTCAGCAGGGTAGAGGAGGCCGCCGGGGCAACCGTCAGGGCCACGATGAGGGAAGCAGCCAGGCAGTAGCCGATGCACATGGACATGGGCTGCAGCAGGCTCTTGATGACACCCGATGTGAAGATGACGGGCAGGAACACGCAGACAGAGGTGAGGGTGGAAGCCATGATGGCCATGCCCACCTGCTTGGTGCCCTGGACCGCCGCGCGGGCAGCGGGCACGCCGCGGCTGCGCAGACGGTAGATGTTCTCGATGACGACGATGGAGTTATCCACCAGCATACCAATGCCGAGGGACAGGCCCGCCAGCGTCATAATATTCATATCCAGACCGGTGAAGTACATGAGCACCACGGCAAACAGCACCGACAGCGGGATACTGATGCCGACCACCAGCGTGGGCTTGATATCCTTGAGGAAGATGGCCAGCACGATGATGGCAAGGGCCGCACCGATGAGCATACTGCTCAGGATGCTGCTGACGATGATGCTGATGTAGTTGCCCTGGTTGGACAGCACGACCACATGCAGGCCATCGTATTTCTGTTCCAGCTCCTTGAAGGCGGCCTTGCAGTTGCCGGAAACTTCACCGGCGCTGGAAGAATTGCTCTTGAAGATTTTCAGCACCACGGAGCGCTCGCCGTTCAGGCGGGTAAAGCTGTCTTCCGCGTTGTCGATGATCTGCACATCGGCCACGTCAGACAGGCGGACATCGCCAAAGCCGTCCACATGGAGCAGCAGGGCACCGGAGATATCCTCGATGCTGTCGTACTCCTCGCCGACCTTCAGCAGCCAGGACTTGTTGCTGGAATCCTTGACATAACCGGCGGGCATGGAGAAGTTCTGGGCATAGATCAGCTGTGCCAGCGTGTTGATATCCAGCATCTTGGCCACGTCGGAGTTCTCCATGGCCTTCTGCTTGGCATCCTCATACTGCTGCTTGGCATCTGCCAGCTGCTGCTCATAATTGTTCAGCATCTCGCGGGCCTCGGTGAACTTGATATAGGCCTGCAGCTGCTGCTGGGAATAGGTGCCCACGATCTGGGTGAACTGGTCCATCAGGCCGGGCACGTCGTCCATGGCCTTGATGGTGCTCTCCAGCGTGTTATAAATGTTGCTCAGGCTCTGCTGCACCTGCAGATCATCGGCCAGCTCCCCGGCCGTTGTGCCGGCGGTGTCGCCCTGCGCGTTCAGGCGCTGCTGCAGATCCTGCAAAGCGGTGGTCAGCTTATCGGTGATATCGCGCAGCTCCGCCACGATCTCGATCAGAGAATCGATATCCTGCATTCCGGTCTCGTTGAACTTGTCCACGACCCGCTGCAGGCCGTCCCGCACATCGATCAGGGCCTGCTGGATCTCAGGCTCGTTGACCACGGCAATGAGCTGGTTGACGCTCTCCAGAAGGGCCTGTGCCTGCTTCTTGACCAGCATGAAGGAATCCTGCAGCTCGCCGGAATACTGGCTGTTGATGGTATCGCTGACCAGCTTGTCGTAATTGGCCAGCTGGGTCTCGTACTCCTTTCTGCCCGCCTCGATCTGGGCCTCGGCATCATCCAGCTGGGCCTTTGCATCGGCCAGCTGCACGTCAATGACCTCCAGCAGCTTTTCGTTGATGGCATCGATCTTTTCCTGATCGAGCTGCACCTGCACCATCCGGGTGACCAGACCATTGGCGGAAATATTGGAAACGCCGCCCTGACGCTCAATATAGGGGACCATGGTGTCGTTGACGAAATCGGCCAGCTCATAGGAATTGCTGCCCTCGCGGCTGACGGCCACGGTCATAAAAGCGTTCATGTTCAGGGTATATTCAATGATGGAGGGGGTCATACAGGTGCTTGGCAGGCTGGAGGTGGTCTGATCCACCTTGTTGGACACCTTGACCACGGCACTGTTCATGTCCGTATCATCCTCAAACTCCATCAGCAGCAGACTGTAGTTTTCTGCCGAGGTGGCGGTGACGTTTTTCACGCCCGAGATGGTGCCCAGCGCACTCTCCATCACGTCGGAGACCTCGTTCTCCACACGCTCCGGGCTGGCACCGGGATAGACCGTGACCACCATCAGGTACGGTGTGTTCACGTTTGGCAGCAGGTTGGTCTGCATATTCTGCACGGACACAAGGCCCAGCATAATGACCATGATGACTGCAACCAGAACGGTGAACGGTTTTTTGACGCTGAATTTTTCCATTTCTTCCTACCGTTTCTGTGTTTTCCCACGCATTGCGCGACTGCTCTTTTTTCTCAGAGCGGCTCAAAGTCGATATCCCTATTATACACCCGGTTCCGGGGCTTGCAAGGCTTGCCCGGAGATTCTTTAGCAAATCTTGAAAATCTTTTGTGAAATCCGGGTGATACCTCAGTTTTTTGACGTTTTGGAGATCAAATTTCAGACGGAGTTCAAGTGGGATACGAATGAGCGGGGCGGAATGTTGCAGAGGATGATAATTTTTTTATCGGCTCCCCCTTTGGGGGCAACGACGACGACCGCCGCCAGTGGCGGATTGAGGGAGGAGTTGTTGGGGCAGTGGCCAGCAAGGTGCGAGTGCAATTGCACGAAGCAGCTGCTGGGAGCCACAACCTGGGCTGGCGAACGAAGTGAGCCTGAGAGGGCTGTTCAATTTTCAACGTTTATGCTATAATAATCTTTAGAATGGATTTTCAGGCCCTTCTGCGGGCCTTTTTACGAGATAGGGGAGTTTCCCCTGTGAGGAACAGTATGAAAAAAGTCATCTCTGTCCGTTTCAAGGAAAACGGCAAAAGCTATTATTTCGACCCTGCCGGGGCCGACATCAAAACCGGCGAATACGTGATCGTGGAGACCGCCCGCGGCATTGAGTGCGGCGAGGTGGTGCAGGGCGTGAAAGAGATCGCCGACAGCGCCGTTTCCAAGGCGCTCAAGCCCATCACCCGGATGGCCGACAGCGTGGATGTGCGCCGGATGCGCCAGAACCGCGAGGATGAGAAGCGCGCCTACCACACCTGCCAGGAGTGCATTGCCCGCCACGGCCTGGAAATGAAGCTGGTGGAGGCCGAGTACACCCTTGACCGCTCCAAGATCATGTTCTACTTCACCGCCGATGGCCGGGTGGACTTCCGCGAACTGGTCAAGGATCTGGCCGGCATCTTCCACACCCGCATCGAGCTGCGCCAGATTGGCGTGCGCGACGAGAGCAAGATGATCGGCGGCCTGGGCATCTGCGGCCAGCCCTTCTGCTGCAGCCGCTTCCTCAAGGATTTCCAGCCCGTTTCCATCAAGATGGCCAAGGAGCAGGGCCTTTCCCTGAATCCCACCAAGATCAGCGGTGCCTGCGGCCGGTTGATGTGCTGCCTTTCCTACGAGGAAAACGCCTACGAGTACCTGAACAGCATCATGCCCATGGTGGGCAGCACCGTGCGCACCCCGGATGGTCTGGGCACCGTGCTGGAAGTGAACCCCATCTCCGGCTACCTGCGGGTGCGCTGCGGTACCGAAGCCCTGACCCCGCGCTACTATAAGGTGGGCGTGTGTGAGTATATCAGCGGCGGCAAACGGGCACCCCGCCGCCCCGACCCGGACGACGATTATTCCGGTGTGCGCAACCCCGCCCCGGTGGTGGCAGCCGCCGATGAAAAGGGCAATGTAGGCTGCGGCAAATGCCCCAAAAAAGAGAAATAATTCCCAGAAAAATAGTGGGATATCACGGCGGTTAGTATCACAAAACTAACCATTCTTCGTGATTTTCGCCAAAAAACTCTCTTAATTTTCCCGCAAAGTTAGGCCTTGCTTTTGTGCAACCCCACAAAAATAAAACTTTGGGCTTTTATGGCACACGGTTAGTCTTGCCTTTTCTTTTCCACTTTGTTAGAATGCAGACAAGGATGAATTCCGGGGAAGCCTGCTGGCACCGTGCGAGGGCAGACTTCTTCTTAAAGCTAGTGCACGGGTGATAAAAGGAGAGTTTTATTATGGCACACAAGGTTTCTGACGCATGTGTTGGCTGCGGCGCTTGCGAGGGCGCTTGCCCCGTTGGTGCTGTCACCATTGAGAATGGTGTTGCAGTTGTGAATGCAGACGCTTGCATCGATTGCGGCGCTTGCGAGGGTGCTTGCCCCACCGGTGCTATCGCTGCTGAATAATTTCACGGCGAACACTGAAAAAACGCATCAAAAGCAGCAGACCTGTCAAAAGCGGGTCTGCTGCTTTTCTTTCATGCACAATTTTCCCCAATTTTTCCGCCCGATATTTTGGCAGTGGATTTTAGGTGCTGTATATGGAACATTCCACCGAGATTTTGTATAATAGAACAAGAGTCTATTGTTCAGCCGTGCACCGCTTTGGCTCGGACGCGCTGCTGCTGGCCCGGTTTTCGGAGCCAAAGCGGGCCTGGCGCGCCGCCGACCTGTGCTCCGGCTGCGGCATCGTGAGCCTGGAATGGCACGACCGGGGCCACCGCGGCCCCTGCCTGGGGCTGGAGCTGCAGCCCGAAGCCAGCGCGCTGCTGGCCGCCGCCTGCGCCGAACAGGGCATTGAGCACATCACGCCCGTCTGCGCCGACCTGTGCTCCTTCCGGGAAGGCGCAGGCAGCTACGACCTGTGCGCCTGCAACCCGCCCTATTTCACAGCAGGGGAGCAGGCCGCCGACAGGGCCCGGGCCACTGCCCGCCACGAGACGGACTGCACGCTGGACGATGTCTGCAAGTGCGCGTTCCGGCTGTTGAAGGATGGCGGGCGGCTCTCGCTCTGCCACCGGCCTGAGCGGCTGGCCGAGGTGCTGGCTGTCCTGCGGGCCAACCGGCTGGAACCCAAGCGGCTGGCCTTTGTGAAGAACCGGCCGGATGCCGCTCCCTGGCTGTTTCTGGTGGAAGCACAGAAGAACCGAAAAACAGGGCTGCGGGTCGAGCCGGATGTGCTCATCTCGGCAGGCGCGGCACTGTATGGACGCTGAGCCTCTCAGGCGCTGCGCGCCAAGTACGGGCTGCGGCTCCTGGTAGGGGAGCCAAGTGTGCTTGCTCTCCTATGAGGAGAGGTGGCATCCCGTAGGGATGACGGAGAGGTTTTGTACAAATCAAATGGGAGGATACTATGGCAGGTACTCTTTATATCGTTGCCACACCCATCGGCAACCTGGATGACATGCCGCCCCGTGTGGCAGCCACCTTTGGCGCGGCAGATTTCATTGCCGCGGAGGATACCCGCGTGACCATGAAGCTGCTCAACTTTCTGGGGCTGAAAAAGCCGATGGTGAGCTACTACGAGCACGCCCTGCAGAAGGGCGAGGGGATCCTGCGCCGCATTGAGGCAGGCGAGAACTGCGCCCTGTGCAGCGATGCCGGTATGCCCTGCGTCTCTGACCCGGGCGAAGTGATCGTGCGGGACGCACTGGCCCGGGGCATCAAGGTGGTGCCTGTTCCGGCAGCCTCCGCCTGTGTAACGGCGCTGGCCGTCTCCGGTCAGGACACCTCCCGCTGGGTGTTCGAGGGGTTTCTGCCTGTGAACAAAAAGCAGAAGCGGGAGCGGCTGGCCGAGCTGCAGGGGGAAAAGCGGACGGTCATCTTCTACGAAGCGCCCCACAAACTGCGCACCACGCTGGACGACCTGACCACCGCCTTTGGCCCTGAGCGGAGCATCACCCTCTGCCGGGAGCTGACCAAGCTCCACGAGGAGATCTGGAAAACGACGCTGGGCGAGGCCCAGACCCATTATGCCGAGAATGACCCCCGCGGCGAGTATGTTCTGGTGATGGCCGGTGCGCCCGCCGCCGAAGCCGAAGAAGAACTGACATTGGAGCAGGCCGCCCAGCGGGCGCTGGAACTGACCCGGAACGGCTATGCGGCCTCTGCCGCCGCCAAGGCCGCCGCGCAGGGCACGCCATATTCCAAGAGTGAAGTGTACAAGCAGCTACTTGCCTTGCAGGCAGATTGACCTCTCTGTCCGTGCTTCGCATTGCCCCCTCTCCTGACAGGAGAGACAAGAACGTAAGCTTGGCTCCCTTACCAGGAGCAACAGCAACAACCGCCGCCAGTGGCGGATAAAGGGCGTTGCTGTTGGGGCCGCGGCCAGCAAGACATAAGTGTTGTTTACAACACGAAATGAATGCTGGGAGCCGCAACCCGTACCTGTCGCCGAAGGCGACTGAGAGGTTTAATACGTATAAATAAGGAGGACGTAGTCCCGTGACGAAACTTTTGATCCTGAGCGACAGCCACAACAGCGCCAGTGCAGTGGAGCGCATCCTGCACGCAGAAAGCGATGCAAATGCCGTTGTCTTTTTGGGAGATGGCCTGCGCGACCTGGAAGAGGCGCTGACCCTGCACCCCAAAATGAAGGTCTACGCCGTGGCCGGCAACTGCGATTTTGGCGCGTTGGAGCCGCTGGACGGGCTGGCCGCCTTCGATCAGGTGGTCGTTTTCTATACCCATGGTCACATGTACGGCGTAAAATACGATCTGGACACGCTGGCGGATGCCGCCGCCGCCCGCGGCGCTGAGGTGGCATTGTTCGGCCACACCCACAAACCCATCGCCCTCCAGAAAAACGGCGTGTTCCTGTTCAACCCGGGTTCCTGCGGCCGCTGCTACACCGGCCCCAACACCTACGGCGTGATGCTGTTGGACAAGGGCAAGATCACCAGCTTTGCGCACAAAGAGGTACCGCAGCAATGAGCATCAATGAGGTGCGTTATCTGCCCGAATGCGGCAGCACCAACGCGTATATGAAAGAGCATTTTGAAGAGTTCGGCCCGGTGGGCGCGGTATACACCACCAACCAGACCGCCGGGCGGGGCCGCCTGGGCCGCACCTGGGTCAACGCCGAGGGCAAGGCGCTGTACTACACAGTCGCCATCCGGGAGCCGCTGGCGCAGCCTGCCACCCTGCCCCTGCTGGCCAGCCTTGCCGTGCGCAGACAGCTGGCCCTGCGCTACGGCGTGGACTGCCAGATCAAGTGGCCCAACGACCTGCTGCTGAACGGCAAAAAGATCGTGGGCATCCTGTGCGAAAGCGTCTGCTACGGCTACCAGCAGCAGGGCCGGGGCATCCTCTGCGGCATTGGCATCAACCTGGCCCAGCCGCAGAGTTATTTTGATGCCGCCGACCTGCCCCATGGCACCTCGCTGGCCCTGCAGGGTGCTGCGATCGATCTGGAGCAGGATCCCGGCTGGCTGGCCGAGGCCCTGACGGATTTCGGCTTTGATCGGCCCCTGTACACCTTTGCGCGGGATGGCTTTGCACCTTTCCGGGAGGAGTACAAGGCCGCCTGTGTCAATATCGGACGGCGGGTGACCTTTGACCTGCCGGACGGCGGGCAGGGAGCAGGCGAGGCCGTGGATGTAGACGAGGAGGGCCGTCTTGTTGTCCGCACCGACAGCGGCGAGGAGCATGTGTTCACCGGCGAGGTCTCCGTGCGCGGCATCTACGGTTCCCTCTGAAACTTGATATAACACAGCGCCCCCGGCAGAGGATCGCTCCGCCGGGGGCGCTGCCTCAAACAAACAAAAGTCCCCTCCGGCGCTTGCGGTACACCGGAGGGGACTTTTGTTTTGGGGTATTGCTTTGGTGTGAGGAGGAATCATGTGCAAGGGAGACGGTTGCGGCCCCGCTCCCTTGTGCTCATAGTATACCCGATTTCGGCGCAAAAGTCATTACTTTCTTGTGAAATCTTGTGAAAATTCTGTTAAGCTTCGCACGAAATTATTTCGTTCACTCGTTTTCACCTTTTTCCTCTTTCCGCAGGGCTGCGGCGTGACGGCGGCCCTCCCCCACATAGTGGGCGGCATTGGCAAGGCTGGCGGCTGCCTGTTCGGGGCTGACCCGCTTGATGATCTTCCCCGGCACCCCCACCACAAGGGAATCGTCCGGGATGATCTTGCCTTCCGGCACCAGCGCACCGGCCCCGATGATGCAGTTTTTGCCCACAACACAGTGGTTGAGCAGGGTGGCGTGCATCCCGATCAGGGAACCGTCTCCCACGGTGCACCCGTGGACAAGGGCACAGTGGCCCACGGTCACGTTTTTGCCCAGCGTGACCGCCCCGCCCGGGTCACAGTGGAGCACCGCATTATCCTGCACATTGGTATTCTCGCCCAGGGTCAGGGTGCCGTCGTCCCCGCGCAGAACCGCACCATACCAGACCGAGGAGCCCGGCCCCAGCACCACATCGCCCAGCACCGTGGCGTTGGGGGCCACGAACACCGCCCCCTCGTCCCGGGGAACTTTTCCACCAAAAGGCAACAACATTGTGAAAAACCACCTTTCTCTTTTCCGTCATTTATGGTATTCTTTTATATAGTGTTTTAGTTTTTGATTCAGGGAAGCCGGGAGCTTCCGTTGGAGGATACGCTTATGCAGAACTCTACTCTCTTCCGCCGGGCGGCGGCCCTGCTGCTGACGGCAGCGCTGGCCCTGACCCTTGTCCTGCCCGGTCTGGCCGCATACGAAATGCCCATCCAGACCGTGAACGAGGGCGAGTCGGTCTATCTGTTCAACGCGGACATCGACAAGCCCATTCTGGAGCAGAACGCGGACCAGCAGCGCTACATTGCCAGCCTGACCAAGATGATGACAGCCCTGCTGTTTCTGGAAAGCGGCAAGGACATGAACGCGGAGATCACCATCCCCGCCAGCCTGACCCAGGAGTTCAAGGATATTCAGAACGCCAACGGCAGCACCATCAACCTGCGCATCGGTGAAACGGTGCGCCGCATCGACCTGCTGTACGGCCTGCTGGTGGCCAGCGCCAACGACGCGGCCAGCGCGATCGCCAGTGATGTTTCGGACGGCGACCTGACCGCCTTTGTGGCCCGGATGAACCAGCGTGCCAAAGAGCTGGGCTGCACCAGCACCAGCTTTACCTGCGTGCACGGCCTGTATGATTACGGCAACGTCTCCTCGGCCCACGATCTGGCCCTGATCGCCAAAGCCTGCGCCGAGAATGAGACCTATATGCAGGTGGCAAACACCCTGAGCTATACCCTGCCTGCCACCAATCTGCACCAGAACGAGCGCACCATCACCTCCACCAACCTGATGCTCAACCCGGAGTACCCCTACTACCGGGATTACATCCGGGGCATGAAGACCGGTTTTACCACCCTGGCGGGCCGGTGCTATGTGACCTTTGCTCAGAAGGATGGCCACACCTACGGGCTGGTGGTGCTGGGTTCTGACCTCGACAACATTTACAGGGAGGCCTCCGAGATCCTGGACTGGGCCTTTGCAAGCTTTTCTGACCGGGAGCTGGTGGACACCGAGACCCCGCTGACCACCGCCCCCCTGAAGAAGTGCCGCTCTTATGAGGAAGTGGAGCTTTACGCTGCCGCGCCGGTCAGCGGCTACGGCCATGCGGACGACAAGGTGACCTTCACCTACGACCTTCAGGAGAACATCTCCGCCACCGTCAAGGATGGGGCTGTCCTTGGCACGGCCACCGTTTATCTGGACGGCTATGAGGTGGGCACGGTAGACCTTGTGACCCATCAGGAGTATGTCTCCGACTTTCGCACCGACCTTCAGACCACGTTTCTCCTGATGGCGACCCTCATCGTCCTTCTGGCTGTCCTCAGCTTTTTCACCCTCGTTGCCGGGGGCGGCTCGCTGAATCTGGGCCGGCGCAGAAAAGCACGGAGACGCTGAATCCAACTCTTTCCGACGAAGCTCCCCCGAAAGGGGGAGCTTTGTTGTTTGGGCAGAACCCGGCTAAACCTCTCAGCCGTCGCTAACGCTCGGCAGGTACGGGTTACAGCCCACGGAATCTTGCAGCCAGCACGCTCAAGGTGATCTTAGGGTTCACCTGCGCACCCAGCCGCTGGATCGCCGCATCGGCGGCTGCAAGGGCCTTGCGGGCGGCATCGCCCTGCACCGGGGCACGGGGGCTGCCGCGCAGCCCTGCGGCCGCTACGGCCCGGAAATCAGCCAGCAGAGCGGCGGCCCCCACCTTATCCTTTTCGTAAGCTGACAGCAGAACAGCGGCGGCATAGCTGTCCTGCGCGGCCGCTGCTTTGGCAAGGGCAAGCGCCTTGTCCACCTGCGCCCGGCGGGCCTCATCCCGGGCCGCGTCCAGCACTGTGCCGATGTGGCCATCGAACAGCTCACTGTACAGGGCGGCATCC
>OWKD01000337.1_pt1 | contig 13640 bp, 12 predicted proteins | sample 1732981 | NCBI WGS metagenome assembly OWKD01 (sample SAMN05065776, study PRJEB22554) | human gut metagenome | biome: ENVO:2100002; feature: ENVO:00000062; material: ENVO:00002003 | host: Homo sapiens | place: USA
TCTTCACGGTCTTCTGCAGATCGATGATATAGATGCCGTTGCGCTCGGTGAAGATGTACTTTGCCATCTTGGGGTTCCAGCGGCGGGTCTGGTGACCGAAGTGCACACCTGCTTCGAGAAGCTGCTTCATAGAAACGACTGCCATAGTAAAAATACCTCCAGATATTGTTTTGCCTCCGCACACCGTGATCCCGGGCCGTATCGGACGGTTCGGGACTGCCCTCCACCCATTTGGGCACAAAAGGGCATAGTGATGCGTGTGTAATGCTTTGTTATAATATCACAAACAAACGCCGGTTGCAAGAGTTTTTCTCTGTTTTTTACAAAGAAATCGTCTGTTTTTCGCTCATTTGCCTGTGTCCACGCCGCTCAGGCCCGCAAGGCCCATGTGCTGCAGGGCGTATCCCCTGCCGAACATCAGGTCGTACTGCAAAAGCCAGTGCTCTGCGCTCCACCGCTGCTGGAACTCGGTAGGCTCCTGCGTGGTGGTGCCGTCCAGATTCATGGTGGTTCCGCGGGTATTGGTGCGGCTGGCCACACGCAGCTGACGGTTCAGGAACTGGAAGTAGAGCGGCTCTTCCAGACCGTAAATGTCCATCATCACCGGCGAGATATCGTAAGCGGCAATGGTGCCAAGGTCCACCTGCTGCTGGCTGTAGTTGGACCACATCAGCAGCGTGGTCTGGTGCAGGCGGGGGTCTGCGCTGGAATCGCTGGCATAGCCGGTAGTGGTGTAGACATCGTAATTGGAATCGATGGGGTTATAGTGGTCGCCCCAGAACACCAGAATGACCGGCTCGTCCACCTGCGAGAAGTATTCGGTCAGTTTGCCCATCATGGCATCTGCATCCCGGATGCCGGTAGCAAAATCTTCCAGCGCGCCCACGGTGCTGGGCTTGAGGCCCGCCGGGTGGGACAGCACCTTCACCCGCTCGTCGTCCGGGTAGTTGTCCTTGTTATAATTGGTATGGTTCTGCATGGTGACAGCGTGCAGGAAGATGGGCTTGTCCGAGCTGGACTTCATGCTCTCGTACTGCTGGATGATCTGGTCGGCCATGGAATCATCGGTGACAAGGCCGCTGGTCCAGTAGTGCTTGCGCACCTTGGTCACGCCATGCATATCCTCAAGGCTGATAAAATCGTCAAAGCCGAGGTTGGGGTAAGCCTTGTCGCGGCTCCAGTATTTTGCCCAGAAGCAGTGCACGGCTGCGGTCTGGTAGCCCTTGAGCTTGAGGTAATTGGGCATGGCGAACATGGGCTTGGTCACATGCTGCTGGTAGGGCTTGCTGCCGCTGGGCAGGAAGGATACCGAGTAGCCGGTAAGGGCTTCAAACTCCACATCGCAGGTGCCGCCGCCAAAGCTGGGGCTGTAGGCCCGGCCATAGGCGCTGGTCTGCTGCAAGGCGTGCAGGTTCTTGGAGACATCGGTATCAAAGGTGATGCCGTACTGTTCCAGCTCCGAGACATCCCAGTAGGACTCGTCCATCACATAGATGATGGTGGGCTGCTTCGCCTGCTCGTCCTTGGGGGTCACAGCGCTGTAGCTGGTGGAGTACAGCGGGCTGGTGGCAAACTTCTGGCTCTCGTCCACGTTGTCCAGCAGGGCATCCACCGCTTCCTGCGAGTATTCCTCGGGCTTCGAGATCTCCAGATTGGTGAGGTTGGTCATAAAGCCGGTGATCACGCCGTAGTAGCGGTAGTAGCGGTCCTGCATCCATGCATCCGGCGTAATGCCCAGCACCTGCGTGACAGCGGGCTGCAGGTACACGCCGAACACCAGCAGGCAGAGGGCCGCTGCGGTGGCGGCACTGCCCGCCAGCCGGGGCAGCCACCGCTGTTTGTGACGGCCGCGGTACAGGAAAAAGCTGCCCACCATCAGCACCAGCACCACGATGATGGCCACGACCATGCTGGGCTGGATCTTGAGGCCCGCAGCGGATGCCACACCGGCAGCCTCCGACACCTGTGTTAGATCCCATGGCAGGAACGGCTCGCCGCGCAGCTGCAGGGTATAAAAGTTCACCGCGCAGGGCGCACAGCCCAGCACCGCCATGCCCAGCGTGGACAGCGGCGGACAGCGGAGCACCCAGTCCAGCAGCAGCCACACCAGAAACAGCAGCAGCCACGCCAGCAGATAAGCCCCGATGTGCGGGAAGATAAAACTTGCAAAAACGTCTGCGCTCAGGCTCCCGCGGGCGATCCCCTCGCCCAGCAGCAGCACGATCAGCGATGCCGCCAGCGGGAATACCATCCGCAGCGCCAAAAGCGGTTTGGGAGTTTTCATAATTCCTGTTCCTTTCCTCATCCGTGAAACCTCAGATCAAACGCAAAAGCACATTTCTTTACGCTTTTTGCACAAAGCTTCTGCGATTATTATAGTCACTTCCACAAAAAAGTCCACCCTGTTTTTGCAAAAAATTTACAAACCCAGCTTCACGCGCAGCTTTTGCCACCATTTGAGCTGTTCCGGCTGCGGCGGTGCTTCCGGCAGGGCCGTGTGCACCAGCACCGCATCCGTGCCAATGGTCTCGATCTCCTGCCATGGAATGGTCAGGCTATCGTCCCGGCCAAGCAATCCGAACAGCCTTGGCCGCCCCAGCAGGATCAGGCTCTGCAGCCGGGCGGTGGCAGGGTCAAAGGTCAGGTCGTCGGCCCGGCCAAGGCAGACCCCCTGCTCCAGCTGCACCACCTCTTTTTCACACAGTTCCCGGATGGTCAATGCCCTTCTCCCCTTTCTGCCACAGCTTATGCAGCCGCCGGGCGCATCATGCAAAAAGCAGTGGAAACCGCATGGCAGATTGTGGTATACTGTGGGCAGAGCATTCCATGAGAAACAGAGGAAATTTTAAATGTATAAAAGCATCGTGTTTGATCTGGGCGGTGTCATGGTGGATTTTGCCCCCCGCGCCTATCTGGTAGACCGCATTTGCAATGAAGAGATCGAGGAGCAGGTGTACGACCTGACCTTTGGCAGCGAGGAGTGGAAGCAGCTGGATGCCGGGCTTGTCTCCCGCTTCGACGGCAATCAGGCCATGCTGCGCAACGCCAAGGCCGCCGGGCGCGAGTTTGAGGTGCAGGGCGTGCTGGACGACTGGCTGCACATCCTGCGCCCGCGCCGCCGGATGCAGGAGCTGGTGCGCCGCCTGAAGAACCATGGCTACAGCGTGTACTATCTCAGCAACATCCCGGAGGACGTGCTGGCCCTGCTCAAGGAGCGCGGCGTACTGGACCGCTTTGACGGCGGCGTAGCCTCCTGCGAGGTGCACGTCAACAAGCCCGACCCCCGCATCTATCAGGCCCTGCTGGATCAATACGGCCTGAAGGCCAGCGAGTGCGTGTTCATCGACGACAATCTGGCCAATGTGCAGGCCGCATTCACGCTGGGCTTCGTGGGCATCCAGATGAAGGAAAGCGTGGGCACCCTGATCCGCAGCCTTGCCACCTGCAATGTGGCCCTGCGCTGACCTCCGTGACCCAAAACAGCTCCTGCCGGAAATGCTCTGGCAGGAGCTGTTTTGCTGCTTTAGGAATTACTTTTTCTCGTAGCTCTGGCAGTAGTGCGGGGTCTCCACCTGCTGCGTATCGCAGGTGCACTGCTCGGTCACTTTGATCTGGGGCAGGTCGCACTTGCAGCCGCTCACATTGTGGCAGCACTCGCAGACATCACAGGTAACGCCGATGTTTTCCATATTTATCACCTCTCTGTCCACAGTATGGCCTGCGGGCAGGGTGTTTATTCTGGAAAACTCAGCCAGCTTTTTCGCTTCGCGCTTAGACCGGAGTGTGACTGCTACATGCCGGATGGAAAGCACCGGGTGCACCGGCAGCATCCGCGGGCCTGCCCAGCGCATCACCGTGCGGATCTTCTCCCGCATTTCCGGCTTGTAGCAGTGCACTTTGCAGGCCGAGCAGAAGGTCTTGGTCTCCATGAACGGGCATTTGTCAATGCGGGCCAGGGCGTAATCGTGCAGCTGCCGGCACTCCGGGCACAGGCTGCCTTTGGGTGTTTTGTGCTGCCTGCGGCAGTAAAGAGCGATCATCTCGCTCACCAGCATCTTTTCATCTTCGCGCTTCTGATCCAAGTTCTTCGGGGTATCCTGCATGGGATGGGGCCTCCTGCTGCCTTATTTTTTCTACGGCCCGACCGCATTGCAGCGCGGCGCACCGCACGGCGCAAAAATGCAAAGCCTACCGTAACACCAATTGCTGCAGCCACTGCCATATACACCGCCTTCTGAAACCAAAGCGGCAGGAGCGCAGACCTTTCCGTCTGCTGTCCCCTGCCGCAGTTTTGATGCATTCTGTACAGAGGCTGTTGCTTTTGCGTGAAAGTTAGTATTTGCTAACTTTCAACTCTGCAAAAACACCGTTTTTCGGTGTTCTCATAGTTTATCGCACCCGTCTCTGTTTGTCAAGAGAAGCTTCTCCTGCTTACCATGCAGCCAGATCTGCACCCAGCTTGCGGCATGCAGCCTGAACATCATCGTCCGGGGCCTCGTTGCAGATCAGGCCCTCACCGTTCAGCACCTGTGCGCCGTCGCCCTGAGCACGCTCCACCCAGTCACGCATCCACTGGCCGTCGCCCCAGCCGTAGGAACCGAACAGGGCGATCTTCTTGCCGTTCAGAGAACCCTCCAGATCAGAGAACATCGGCTCGAACTCGCTCTCCTCCAGCTGCTCCGCGCCCATTGCGGGGCAGCCAAAAGCCACTGCATCAAACTCAGCCAGCTTTGCGGCGTTCATCTCGCTGCAGGGCACGATGGTGCCGTTTGCACCCTCTGCCACGCAGTTTGCCATGGTCTCAGTGTTGCCGGTTGCGCTCCAGAATACGACTGCTACTTTACTCATAAAGATCGTCCTCTCTCAAATCAATATTAGTTAGATATATCTAACTTTATGTTCCATGAAAATGCGTCCAACCACGCAGACGCATCCCCATTTGGTTAGTATCTTCTAACCACCGATAGAATACCACAGCTTCCCGGCTGTGTCAAGCCTTTTATGCAAAAAGAACTGCCGCTGCCGAAAGTACGCCGTAGATCACCGGCTGGTGCAGCAGATACAGCAAAAGCGAGTGCCGCCCCATCCAGCCCAGTGCCGGGCAGACCGAACGGCGCAGCGGTTCCATCCGCGCCCGGCCCACCACGCCGTGCAGAAAGTACCCTGCCCAGAACAAAAACAGCCACGGCAGAAGCGCAAAATAATCGGTGGAGTAGAAATCGAAAGGCGGAAAGCCGAAAAACGCTGTAAAGTAATTCGCGTACCATGCATCCGGCAGCGCAAGGCGCAGCCCGCCGAAGCCGAGCCAACGCTCGTCCAGATGATAAGTCAGTGCAAACAGCACCGCCGACACCGCAAGGCCCACAGCGGGCATCACTTTTTTCAGCAGCGGTTCCAGCACACCGGTCAGCAGCATGGCCGTACCCAGAAAGGTCAGTACGCCAAAAATGACCCGTTCTCCCGGCATGAACACCAGCGTCACCGCCGTTACCAGCGCTCCGGCGGCAAACACGGTAACACCGCGCCGCAGCATATGCCGCCCAAAGGGCGCACAGAAGCCGGACAGCAGAATGAACACCCAGCAGATGGTCTGCTGCCACAGACGCCCCGGCATTCCCGCGTACCAGTCCATCCAGATGCCGAACAGGAACATCATGTCCCAGCAGGCATGGTACAGCATCATGCTGACCAGATCCAGCCCGCGCAGCTCGTCCAGCAGGGCGTAGCGGCCCGCCGGGGCCTTTTGCCGGGTGGTATGTCCGTTTTTCATTCCCCCGTCTCCCCTTTTGCAGTTCATTGAACACGAGATAAATTATAACCCGCCGCCGCTGTGCCTGTCAACGGAACAGTTCCGTAGGTTGAACAAAAAACCGCTGCACAGCGGCAAAGCCATGCAGCGGTCAGAATGGATAACCGGGGAAACCTTATCAGACTTCGGTGTTGAAGTAGCGCTTCAGCAGGCCCTCAAAGCCGCGGCCGTGACGGGCCTCGTCCTTTGCCATCTCGTGAACGGTGTCGTGGATGGCATCCAGATTCAGGGCCTTTGCCTTCTTGGCCAGATCCATCTTGCCTGCACATGCGCCGCACTCGGCCTCGGCACGCATCATCAGGTTCTTCTTAGTGCTGTCGGTGACAACTTCGCCCAGCAGCTCTGCAAAGCGGGATGCGTGGTCTGCTTCCTCGTAGGCATAACGCTTGTAAGCCTCAGCGATCTCGGGGTAGCCCTCGCGCTCAGCCACACGAGCCATTGCCAGATACATGCCGACCTCGCTGCACTCACCCTCAAAGTTTGCGCGCAGGCCGTCCACGATCTCCTGCGGCACGCCCTCGGCCTTGCCGATGCCCACAACATGCTCGGTGACGTAGGTGTTGCCGGTCTTCTCCACAAAAGCGGAAGCAGGAGCCTTGCAGACGGGGCACTGTGCCGGGATCTCGCCTTCAGCAATATAACCACAAACGGTGCAAACGTACTTCTTCATAAGAATAGACCTCCATCATTCTTTTTATATCAGTTAGAAAACAGGCTGGGCGGTGTTGGTACTCACCGGCCCTTGTCATGGCTCTATTATAGCGAATGATTCTTAGTTAGTCAAGGATAATTTTAAGAATAATTCCTATTTATTTTGCCTTACAGATAAATTCCGGCAGGGTCACTAAAAACCATCATCAAAAACTGTGTGCTTTGCCCTGTGCACCTTAAAAACAGCAAAGCCGCCCTGCACACACAGGACGGCTTCTGCCTTGTTCTTCCTTCTTCTATGGGAGATCAGACCTGCAGGTTGCTGCTGGTAGCGGCTTCGGAGCCGTCGGCAGCATCAAACTCGTAGTCGTTGCCGGGCAGGATAGCGTTCAGCAGGATGCCTGCGATCGCGGCCACAGCCAGACCGGACAGGTTGATGGTGACACCTGCAACGGCAAAGCTGACACCGCCCACCGAGTTGAAGCCCAGTGCGCACACCAGAATGACAGCGGCCACGATCAGGTTGCGGCTGTTGGTAAAGTCCACGCGGTTCTCCACCACGTTGCGCACACCGATGGCGGAGATCATGCCATACAGCACAAAGCTGATGCCGCCGATGATGCCGGTGGGGATGGTGTTGATGACAGCCTCAAACTTGGGGCTGAAGCTCAGGATGATGGCCAGCACAGCCGCAATACGGATGACCAGCGGATCGTAGATCTTGCTCAGGGCCAGCACACCGGTGTTCTCGCCGTAGGTGGTATTGGCCGGGCCGCCCAGCAGGCCGGCCATGGTGGTAGCAAGGCCGTCACCCAACAGGGTGCGGTTCAGGCCGGGGTCGTTGATATAGTTGTGGCCCACGGTTGCGCTGATGGCGGCGATATCGCCCACATGCTCCATCATGGTTGCCAGTGCAATGGGGATGATGGTGAACAGTGCGCTGATGAACTCCGGGCTGCCGTCGATGGCAAACAGGCCCATGGCCTCCCTGTGCAGAGGGATGCCCACCCATGCAGCCTCAGAAATGCGCTGGAAGTCCACTGCACCGGTCACCAGTGCCACTGCGTAGGACACCAGCACACCGATGAGGATGGGCAGGATCTTGACCATGCCCTTGCCCCAGATGTTGCACACGACCACGGTGCCCAGTGCCACAAAGGCCAGCAGCCAGTTTGCCTGACAGTTGGAGATGGCGGAGGGAGCCAGGATCAGGCCGATGGAGATGATGATGGGGCCAGTGACCACCGGCGGGAAGAACCGCATGATGCGGCGGATGCCGAAGGTGGAGATCAGCAGGCTGGCCGCCAGATACACCAGACCGGAAAATGCAACGGCCGCACAGGCATAAGGCAGCATCTTGGTGTTGGCAACGGTCAGGTTGCCGTCTGCATCTGCCAGCATGGGGGCCACGATGGAGAAGCCGCCCAGATACGCAAAGGAGGAGCCGAGGAATGCAGGCACCTTCTTTTTGGTAATGAGGTGGAACAGCAGGGTGCCCAGACCTGCGCACAGCAGGGTGGTGGAAACGCTCAGGCCGGTGAGCAGCGGCACCAGCACCGTTGCGCCGAACATGGCAAACATGTGCTGCACGCCCAGAATGAACATGCGGCCTGCGCCCAGCTGGCGCGCGTCGTAAATGCCTTTGGAGTAATCGATCTTTTCGCTCATGAAGTTTTTCTGCCTCCTACAGAACTCGCAGCCCCAAAAAAAGAGGCACCGCCGTCAGCAAAACGGCAATGCCCCTGAAATTTGGGAACAATGATCCCGCCCGGAAATGAGAAGTGCAATGCAGCGCAGTCGATGATTCTTGTGCAGCATGGTGCGCTCCCCCTTTCATTCAGGCTCTTTCCAAACCGCCGCCAAAAGCCCCGCAAAAGGCCGCAGCGAGCAGTCCTTCAAGAGATTATAGCAGACTTTTTGCCGCCGTGCAACCATTTTGCACAATTCTCCTGTATTTCCAGCCCGGAAGTTTGCGCCGTTTCTCTTGCAATCCGGCCCAAAGCACACTATAATATAACCTACCATTGTAATCTGTATTATAAGAGAATTATCAGGAGAGTTTATGATCTATCTGGATTATTCCGCCAACACCCCTGCGGACGAGGCGGTTTTACAGCGCTTTTGCGAGGTGGAGCGCAATTGCCCGGGCAATGCCAATTCCCGCCACGCAGCAGGCACTGCCGCAAAGGCTGCCATCGATGCCGCCACCCGGAGCATTGCCCGCAGCCTGAACGTGCAGCCCGCCGAGATCATCTATACATCCGGTGCCAGCGAGGCCAACAACTTTGCCATCAAGAGCATCGCCCGGCTGGAGCGCCACCATGGCAGACACATCATTTCCACCCCGCTGGAGCACTCCTCGGTGAGCGGCAGCCTGGCCGCCCTGCAGGAGCAGGGATACGAGATCGACCTTGTGGACATCCGGCAGGACGGCACGGTGGACCTTGCCCACCTGAAAGAACTGCTGCGCCCGGACACCATTCTGGTGGCCGTCACTGCCGTGGACAGTGAGCTGGGCGTGGTGCAGCCGGTGGCCGAGATCGCGGAAATGTTGAAGGCCTGCCCCAACTGCCACTTCCATGTGGATGCCACACAGGCCGTGGGCAAGCTGCCGGTCAGCTTTGCGGGCATCGACACCATGAGCCTGACCGCCCACAAGTTCTACGGGCTGAACGGCATCGGTGTGCTGGTCAAGCGGCGCGGCCTTGCGCTGGAGCCGCTCATCCATGGCGGCGAGAGCACCACCATCTACCGCAGCGGCACCCCCACCGTGGCGCTGGCCTGTTCGCTGGCGTTGGCGCTGGAAAAGGCCGTCACCGAGCTGCCCGCCCGGGTGGAGCACATCCGCGCCCTGAACGCCCGCCTGCGCACCGGGCTTGCCCAATACCCCAAGGTGCGCATCAACAGCCCGGACACCGCCGTGCCGCAGATTTTAAACCTGAGCGTACAGAACGTGAAGGGCACCGTGTTCCAGCGGGAGCTGGATGCCAGGGGCGTATGCGTCTCGGTCAAATCGGCCTGCTCTTCGGACGGCCTGCCCTCCCGCGCCGTGTTTGCCGTGAGCCATGACCGGCGCAACGCGCTGTCCTCGTGGCGCATCAGCCTGAGCCACCTGACCACGGAACAGGAGATCACTGATTTTATGCAGGCGTTCGATGCCTGTTACAACGCCCTGACGCAATAAAAAGGAGTATTATGAAGCAAGATCCCCCCGCCGACCAGCAGCGAGGGGATCTTTTTTTACTGTTTTTGAATGCCGAACAGTCTGCGCAGAATGCCGCGCAGCGCCTTGGGGCTTCGGATCACAACTACCTGCATATGCTCCCCGCCTTTCCGTTTTCTGGCCCATCCTATGCAGGCAGGGGCCGGAACGTTCCGGCAAGGGCAGCAGCGCTCAGTCTGCGATGGTCTCCACCACCACCAGCGCACCGCTGCGGGTGGAGATGGTGATGCAGTCCGACCCGGCAGCGTACTCGTTGCTGACGCCCAGCGGGTAGCTGGCGGTCAGCTCCGCATCGGTCAGCTCATAGTAGGAGCCGCGCTCGCACACGCCCTGCGCCCTGCCCTCCATCGGGAAGGCCGAGAAGAAGAAGTACCTTTCCTTCGGGTAGCGGCGGGTCTCGCCGGGCATCACGTAGGTGATGCGGCTGCGCTCATCCAGCAGGGTGGTGCGCACACCGCGCTGTTCCAGCCCAAGGCCGGTGCACAGGTTTGCAAGGGTGTGTTCCACCCGTCTGCCGCCAAGGCCGCCCAGCAGCAGCACCTCGTCAAAGCCCTTTTCCGAGACCAGCTTTGCGGCATACTCGGTGTCGGTATCGTCCTTCACATGGGGCAGCACGATGATATCGTCGTCCTGCTGTTCCGGGCAGGGGGCGGTGTCAAAGTCACCCACGATGATGTTGGGTCTACGCCCCAGAGGTGCGCAGTTGCGGTAGCCTGCATCACAGGCAATGATAAAGTCGTCCGGCCGCAGGGCCTCTGCCAGCTCCGGAGAAACCGGGCAGGCCGAAATGATCACACAGCGTGACATGAATCTCTTCCTTATCCTTTATACTTTCGGGCGCTGCCAATCCTTCACGTCCTTGACTTCCTCGTACATGGCACAGTAGCTGTCGTACCGGGTCTGGGAGAGCCTGCCCTCGGCCAGTGCGGCGCGCACGGCACAGCCTTTTTCGCTGCGGTGGGAGCAGCCGGTGAACTGGCACTGGCCCAGATAAGGCCCGAACTCCGGGAACGCATGCTCCAGATTTTCCTTGGGGATGAACCCGGCGCGGTTCGCTTCCAGACTGGCAAAGCCCGGCGTATCCGCAATGCGCCCGCCAAAGGCTTCAAAGATCGTCACCTCACGGGTGGTGTGGCGGCCGCGGCCCAGCTTCTGGCTGATGGCACTGGTCTCGCGCTCTGCTTCCGGCAGCAGGTGGTTCAAAAGGGTGGATTTTCCCACGCCGGAGTTGCCGCAGAACGCACACAGCCTGCCGCTGATCCACTGCTTCACCTCGTCCAGCCCGCCGCCGGTCTCGTAATCGATGCGGATGAACGGCAGGGTCGATTTTTCGTAGGCCTTACGCAGGAATTCCGCCTCGGCCAAGTCGCCCTTGGTGCACACGATCACCGGCTGCACGCCCTTGTCCACCGCAATGGCGGCAAGCTTATCCAGCACCAGCGTGCTGGGCGTGGGCTGGGTGGTGCTGGCCACAAGGAACAGCACATCCAGATTTGCCACCGGAGGCCGCACGAACACATTTTTGCGCGGTGCGATCTCGGCAATGACGGCTGCACCGTTCTCGGTCTCCAGCGTCACTTCGTCGCCTGCAACCGGCGTGATCTTCTGTTTGCGGAAAATGCCGCGGGGCTTGCACTCCACGATGCCCTCCGGCGTTTTCACATAGTAAAAGCCGCCGATGCCCTTTGTGATATATCCCTTCATGCACGCCTCCGTCAGCTCATCAGCGAGGACCACCAGTCGGTCAGCGGTTTCTGCGAAGGGTCGCCGCTGCCCGCTGTGCCCTGTTCGGTGCCGGTCTCGGTGCTGGAAGAAGAGGAGCTGCTGCCAAACAGGCCGCTCCACCAGTCGCCGCCGGTGGTGCTGTCGCTGGGTGCTTCCGGTTCCGGTGCAGGCTCCGGCCCTGCGCTTACCACAATGTTCACGCGGCCGTTCAGCTTTGTGGTAGAGCCTGCCGCCGGGTTCTGACTGATGACAGTACCCACCGGCTGGTCGCTGTACTGCTCGGTCTGGCTGCCAAGGCCCAGATGGTTCTGCACCAGCAGGGTGCGGGCATCATTGGTGCTCATGCCGGTCAGCGAGGGCACCTTGGTGGTGGTTGCCACCTGCGGGCGGCTGATATACATCACCACAGTGCTGCCTGCAGCCACCTGACTGCCCGCCGCCGGGTCGGTGCGGATCACCGCGCCGGATGCCACAGAGGTATCCACAGCCTGCGTTACCAGCACCGAGACACCCAGCTCCTTGAGCTGCTGCTCTGCATCGGCCTGCACATAGTTGGTCAGGTCCGGCACGGTAACGTACTGGGTGCCAAGGCTCACAGTCAGGGTCACATTCTGGCCCTCGCGCACCGTGCGGCCGGACACCGGCGACTGCTTATAGATATAGCCCGCCGCATAGTTACTGTTGTACTCCTGCTCCCAGGTAACGCTGATCTGGCCGGAGACCACCTGCTCGGTGGCAGCAGCCTCGTCCTGCGTCATGCCGATATAATCGCCCAGCGTGATATCGGCCTTGTTGTTCATCAGGTTGGAGGAATCGTTCAGGATCATCCAGCACAGCGCAAGGCACGCCAGTGCAAATGCAATGGTAATGCCGAACAGTGCCGGCAGGAAGATGGTGCGCTTTTTCTTGCGCGGTGCGGCCTTTTTGCCGCGGGGCGCAGGCTTTTCGGCCTGACGGTTTGCACGGTTCTGGTTCATGGTACGTTTCACCACCTTTTCGGGAGCATCTTCTGTAATATACTTGTACTCGAACATCACGGAGGGGTTGTGCACGTAGGTGTCCAGCGCATCCAGCATTTCGCGGGCGGATGCGTAGCGGTTCTGCGGCAGCTTTGCCATGGCCTTTTCGGTGATCTCCACCAGTGCATTCGGCACCTCCGGCGCGATCTCGTGCAAAGACTTCGGCTGATCGGAGATCTGCTTGATGGCAACTTCCACCATGTCGTCTGCATCAAAGGGCAGATGACCGCTGAGCATCTCGTACATCATCACGCCCACCGAGTAGATATCGCTGGTGCAGTCGGTCTCATCGCCCTTGGCCTGCTCCGGGCTGATATAGTGCACGCTGCCCATGGCCTTGCCGCTCAGCAGCTGGTTCTCGGCACGGGAGATGCGCGCAATGCCAAAATCCATCATGCGCAGCTGGCCGTTGTCCAAAAGCATGATGTTCTGGGGCTTGATGTCCCGGTGCACCACACCGTTGGCGTGGGCATGTTCCAGCGCCTTTAAGATCTGGGAGATGAAGTGCACGGTCTCCCGGTTGGTCAGCCTGCCGCCGCGCTGGTTAAGGTACTCGCGCAATGTCATGCCGTCCACATATTCCATCACGATATACTGCAGATCATCATTCACCGATACATCGTACACTTTTACGATGTTGGGGTGGTTCAGCAGCGAGATGGCCTTGGATTCATTTTTAAAGCGGCGCACAAGATCCGGGTCATGCATATACTCCTGCCGCAGCACCTTTACCGCCACCACGGTACCGGCAGGCACCGGGCCGTTGTGCCCCAGCATGACCGCCTTGTAGACGTTTGCCATGCCGCCGGAGCCGATCAGCTCCCGCACCTCATACAGGCCGTCCAGCTTTTTGCCGATCAGGTTGTCCATCAGCGCACCTCCTCCACACACAGCAGCAGCGCGGTGATGTTATCCGGGCCGCCGTTCTCGTTGGCCGTGCGGATCAGAAGGTCCGGCAGGTCGTAGAACCTGCCGGTGCGCAGCAGCTGTTCCAGCTGTTCTCTGGGCACGGCATTGGTCAGGCCGTCCGAGCACAGCAGCAGGATATCCCCTTTCTGCAGCGGTGCGGTGGTGAACTCCGGGTCCAGCCGGTAGTCCACGCCCAGCGCCTTGGTGATGATGTTTTTCTGAGGGTGGTGCTCGGCTTCCTCCACGGTAATGGTGCCGCAGTCCACCAGCTCCTGCACATAGGAGTGGTCGTGGGTGAGCTGGG
>OWKD01000345.1_pt1 | contig 13431 bp, 10 predicted proteins | sample 1732981 | NCBI WGS metagenome assembly OWKD01 (sample SAMN05065776, study PRJEB22554) | human gut metagenome | biome: ENVO:2100002; feature: ENVO:00000062; material: ENVO:00002003 | host: Homo sapiens | place: USA
GCTCGGAGATGTGTATAAGAGACAGATTTAAATGCGAAGCCACGGCAAATTCAGTTACTGGGCACGTTAGCGTGAACAGTAACCGAATAACCGGATAAGCCAGATATTACATCGCACTGTGAAGCAGTCCCAGTACAGTCTCCAGCTCCTTTACGCCCATCTGACCCGGTGCGGATGCTTTCCTGGCAGCGCCGAAGGTCATGGAAGAACCAAATACCTCGCCGCAGAGACGGCTGATAACGCCGGTGCCAGCCATCGACATGGTAATGATTGGACGGTCCGCATAGAGGGAAGTCATTTCCTCAGTGGCAGAGAGAAGTGTTAAAACATCTTTCTTGTTCTGCGGCATAACTGCGATCTTCGGGATATCTGCATTCATATCCTGCATCTTACGCAGGCGGTAGATGATGTCGGATTTCTCCGGCGTCTTGTGGAAGTCATGGTTGGAAGCGATGACTTTCACGCCGGCCGCATGTGCGCCGTCGATGATCTTGGTTACAATCGCGTCGCCGGTAAAGATCTCTACGTCAATGAAATCGACATAGCCGGTCTGAGCTGCCTTGATGTTCAGCTTTGCGTAATCTTCCGGCTCGATGGATTTCTCGCCGCCTTCTTTGGAGGTACGGAAGGTCATCAGAATCGGAGTCTCGCCGAGAACGGCACGCAGTTCCTTTAAGACGTCTTCTACCTTCTCAAAATCAAAGACACCTTCGAACCAGTCTACACGCCATTCTACTACATCAACCGGAATAGAATCAAACGTTTTGGCCTCGTCGATGATTTCCTGTTTGGTAACGCCTACGATCGGAACGATGATCTTCGGTGTGCCGGAGCCGATTTCGATATTTCTAACTTTGATAGTATTCATAATCAGAGAATCCTTTCATTTTATCAATAAATATTTATTCGTCGCTTTCTGCCAGAGACACCATTTTCGCGTAGCGGGCATTGACAAAGAGTCCTAAGAGAACGCCGATGGCAGTCAGTGCGATATTCATTATCATAACATGGGATGGTGCCATTTTGGAAGCGGCAGTCAAAATTGTGTAATTACATAAGGAAGAAGCAATCATAACCAGTGCGGTTACGGTTCCCTTGATCTTCGGGAACAGCATGTTGCAGACGGAGGTTACAATCTGTAACAGACCGCCCGCGCCTGCCCAGCCGATGATGAAAGCGCCTGCAATCATAAGGGTCTGGCTGTGACCGATGAGTACGGCAACCAAAGTAACGAGGCAGATAACCGGGTAAACGAGGATGAAACGTACATCCTTGATTTTACGGGTCAGCAGGGAGGTGACAACGAGCGCCATCAGGGTACCTGCGGAATAGTAGGTCTGCATGATGGACGGGTTCGCCCAGCCTGCATTTTCTTTTGCGAAGTTCTGCGCGCAGTTTAACCATAACTGGAAGGTACCGGTGCAGGTGAAACCAATCACGATCATGGCGATGGACTCAAACGAAAAATTTGTGTGTTTTAAGCTGGCGATGAGTCCCTCGGATTTGCCCTCTGCCTTCTGCTCAGAATCTGGCAGCGGGAACAGGAAAATAAGTACAAATAAAACAGCGTAAATAATACCGCATCCGATAAATAACGGATTGTAAGATACCATGCCGGTGGCGGTGGTTGTCACAGCAACACCGAGTACGAACGGCAGAAGCATCTGCGCGATCGCAATGAAAAATTTGATTCCCATGGTAGCGACACCCGGAGCGCTGCTGATAATCTCGGCAACCGCCGGATAGATACCGGTATCAAGGAACGAGTTGGAGATACCTCCGATGATTGCACATACATAAGCGATTTGATAGCCGCCGTTTTGTCCGGCGCTGAATGCGAAAGCAAGTCCAATCAGGTAAACCGCGTAGGAGGCGCTGCCGATCGCGGTTGAGATGCGGCGTCCCAGTTTGTCGGAAAGTGGTCCGGCAAATGGAAGTGCAATCAGACGTCCGAGTCCTAAAGCAGCGGAAATCGCGGTGATCGCCATTGCCTCAACGCCCCAGGCTGCGGCAAGTGCTTCCTTGATGACTGCCTGTCCGAGAATCGAACAGCCGACGCCATGGATAAAGTAGTTTAAGTACATGATAAGTGCACTTGGCAGATATTTCTTGTTCATGATTTTCTCCTTAATTCAAGATCCGCCTGTCGGGCTGCCGTTTCGGAAACCGGGCGGATGATGGCTGATGTTCTGTCACAAACACAAAGGAGATGCCGATATAAAAACTTCTGTTTTAGTGTTAGAAAAATAACACGTTTGATGCCTTTATTCTAATAATTATTATAGCCGAAGTCTAATACTTTTATAGCAAAAAAACAATGCATTTTAAGTATTAATGTGTTATAAATATGATTATGGAAGTTTGGTGTGATGCATTTACGGCTGATATTGCGAAGAGTTAATACGAAGATACATAAAGACGGGGGACGTTAGGAATGACATTGAATCAGATTTTATATTTTCAGAAGATAGCGAATCTGGAAAATTATCATCAGGCGGCGGAAGAATTATATATATCACAGCCATCCCTGAGCCGGTCGATGGCATCACTGGAAAATGAGCTGGGCGTGACGCTCTTTGAAAAAGAAGGACGCGGGGTGACTCTGACGAAGGCGGGGAGGATGTTTTTGGAGTACGCGGACCGGATTCTCACAGACTGCCACATCGCGGTCGGGAAAATGCGGGAGATTTCGATGGATGGGGGAAAGATCGACATCGGTTACGTGTTTCCGCTGGCCGGCCACTATATCCCGCACCGGGTCAAGCTCTTTTTAGAACAGCCGGAAAATCAAAAGGTTGTGTTTAATTTCTGGCAGAATCACACACCGGCGATTGCAAAAAAGGTAAAAACGGGTGAATTAGATGTAGGCTTTGGCGGCTGTCTGGAAAAGGATGACATGGAATTTTTTCCGGTGGCGAACCAGAAGCTTGTTATCATCACACCGAAGGATCATCCGCTGGCGCAGCGGGAGAGAATTCCATTTGCGGAGCTGAACCGGTATCCGGTAATTGGATACGATAAGGACTCCTGGATGGGGACGCGCACCCGCGCGCTCTATGCGAAATACAACATCCAGCCGGACATTGTCGTGGAGTGCCCGGACGAATATTCGATCGTCGCGCTGGTGCGGGAGAGTTTTGGCATCGCACTGATGCCGCGCACGGACATTCTGGAGCTTGCTCCGGGAGTCTGCATTCATCCGATTGAAAATTTGGACATTTATCACCAGATTTTTATGTTCTGGATGAAAGAACGCTACCGGCTTCCGGCGGTGGAACGCTTTATTGAATATATGAAACAGCAGGCGCGTCAGGACGGTCTGCAGGCGGAACGGGAAACCGATAGCAAAAACGTATTGAAAATTTACCTGAAAGATATTGTTAATTTTTAAGCAAAACGGTTATGATAAAAGTGTCACAAACACAGGGATGCCTCTCATGCAATGGAGAAGGAGAATTTCATCATGAAGAGCAAATACCCGAAAATTTTTGAACCGATTACCATTAAGCGCATGACAATCAAAAACCGTGTTGCCATGACGCCGATGGGTACTAACTATGGCGAGACGAGCGGTGAGATGAGCAACCGCCATATGAATTATTATTCCCTGCGTGCCAAGGGAGGAACTGGTCTGATTATTCTGGAGAATGCCAATATTGAATATCCGGTTGGTTCCAATGGTACAAGCCAGATCCGCATCGATCACGACAGCTTTATGCCGCGTTACTATCAGTTAGTCGAGAATCTTCATAAGAATGGCGCGATGGTAGCGATTCAGGTCAACCATGCGGGTGCTTCTGCATCCTCTGCCAGAACCGGTATGGAGACGGTGTCTTCCTCCAATATCCCGACCAAGGCAGGCGGCGAGATTCCACGTCCGATGACAAAGGAAGAGATCCTGACGACCGTAAAAAAATACGGCGAGGCGGCGAAACGTGTACAGGCGATCGGATTTGATGCGATTGAGATCCACTGCGGTCATTCTTATCTGATGAGTCAGTTTATTTCCCCGTATTACAACAAAAGAACCGATGAATTCGGCGGCTCTGTCGAGAATCGTCTCCGTTTCCCGAAGATGGTTCTGGAAGAGGTGCGGAAAAATGTAGGTCCGTGGTTCCCGATCATCGTCCGTATCTCTGCGGAAGAGCGCGTGCCGGGAGGCAACACGCTGGAAGACACACTGGAATACCTCGAATATCTGGATGAGTACGTAGATATGTACGATGTATCCTGCGGTCTGAACCCGTCCTTACAGTATCAGATTGACTCGAACTTCCTGCCGGATGGCTGGCGTTCCTACATGGCAAGAGCCGTGAAGGATAAATTTGGTAAACCGGTTATCAATGCGGGCAACTACCGCGATCCGGAGGTCGTTGAGAAAGTATTGGAGAGCGGCGATGTCGATATTGTCGGCATGGGACGCGGACTCATTGCAGAGCCGAACTGGGTCAGCAAGGTGCAGAACGGTGAGGAAGAGATTCTCCGTAAATGTATCTCCTGTAACGTCGGCTGTGCGGGCAACCGAATCGGCGTCAACCGCCCGATCCGCTGTACCGTCAACCCGGCTGTTCCGGAGGGCGATATCTACAAGAAGCTGAAAGTCAATAAAAACTGCAACGTAGTTGTAGTCGGCGGCGGTACAGCCGGTCTGGAAGCAGCCTGCACGGCAGCCGAGGTTGGATGCAACGTATTCTTATTAGAAAAGAGTGGTAAATTAGGCGGACTTTCCACCTTCATCTCCGACCTGCCAAGCAAGAACCGTATGAAAGACTTCCCGAAATATCTGGAAGCACGTGCGAAGAGACTGAAAAACCTGTATGTTTTCCTGAACTGCGAGGCAACCGTGGACAAGATCAAACAGTTCAAGCCGGATATCATTGTCAACGCAACCGGTTCCGTTCCAGTCGTTCCGCCGATCAAGGGACTCAAGGAAAACATCGCAGCCGGTCATGTCGATACCATTTTCGAGATGATTCAGAAAGTAAAAGCCGGAGAATACCCGGATGATTTCTGCAAGGGCAAAAAAGTGGTTGTAGTCGGCGGCGGCTCCGTTGGTCTGGATGTTGTGGAGTATTTCGCACCGCGCGGCGCGAAGTGTACCATCGTGGATATGCTCCCGCAGATTGGTATGATGGCAGATCCGATCACGAAATGTTCCATGCGTGAGACACACGACAAATATGGTGTGAAAGAGTATGTGAATACTGCGCTGCAGGAAGTCAAAGAAAACGCATTTACCGTGAAGCTGCCGGATGGCACGATCGAGGATCTGAACTTTGACCTCGGCTTCAACTGTCTGGGAATGCGCGCCAACAATCCGATTCTGGCACAGCTTGAGGAGGCATTTGACAACACAGATACCTTCATTTACCCGATCGGAGACTCTGTCCGTGCCCGCCGTATCATGGAGGGAACGATGGAAGGACGTGCGATTCTGAACGTGCTGGAAGCGAGAGGATTTTTAGAGCTGGCACCGTTGGAGTAAGAAATTGAATATCGTATTTGAAAGATTCTGACTGTTCGCTGAACGAATGATATCGTTTTATTTGATTATAAAAAATAGAGAAGAAAAGAGGAAATTATCATGCCAAACATTACAGGACATACCGAATTAGTAGGATTAATGGCTTACCCGATCCGTCATACACAGTCTCCGACCACCCACAACCTTGCCTATGACAAGAATGGCGACGATGTTATCCAGCTTGCGTTCGAGGTAGACAACGATACCCTGGAAGCAGCGGTTGAGAGTATCCGTGCGCTGAAGATGCTGGGTTCCAACATCTCCATGCCGAACAAGACCGTCGTTCACAAATATCTGGATGAGGTAGACGAGGCTGCAAAGCTGTGCGGCGCGATCAACACTGTAGTCAACACCCGTGACAAAGACGGCAATGTAACCGGATACCTGAAGGGTTACAACACTGACGGTATGGGCTACTGGCAGGGAATCAAGGAAGAAGGCATTGATTTCAAGGGAATGAAGATGGTTCTCATCGGTACCGGCGGTGCAGCAACCGCTATCGCAGTACGCGGCGCACTGGACGGCATTGCAGAGCTGCATATCTTCAATATCAAAGATAAATTCTATGCACGCGGCGAGGAGATCGTTGATATCATCAACAAGAACTCTAACTGCAAGGCCGAGATGCATGACCTGGGCGATCTGGCACTCTTAAAAGAGAAAATGCACGAAGCAGACATTTTCTGTGATGCAACCGGCGTTGGTATGCACCCGCTGGAGGATCTGTCCAATATCCCGGATCCGTCCTATTTCCGCAAGGATCTGATCGTAACTGATACAGTATATGCACCGCGTGAGACTGTGATGATGAAGCAGGCCAAAGAAGCTGGCTGCACCCGCGTATACAACGGCATGAGCATGATGCTGTTCCAGGCGCTGATCGCGATTGAACTGTATACAGGAAAATCAACACCGGTGGATTACATGAAGGAGAAGCTGGGAATCTAATTAAACTATATCCCCTACAGTTATACCTGCTATTCCGCATTAGCACTTGCGTTCATATCCTGATTCGGGTATAATAATAAAACACACTTTCAATGTAAAGTGCAAAAGTGATTTGAATGAATACAAGTGAAGAAGGATGAGACAGATGGATGAATTAAAGAAGCTGCGAAATGATTTGGACATGTGCGACGAGATTCTGATCGATGCCCTGCGGATGCGCTGCCAGATTATCCAGGAGATTACAAATTATAAACAGAAAAACGGACTTCCGATTTATCAGGCTGAGGAGGAAGAGCGCAAGAAGAGCAAGATGCTTGCGAAGCTGGATGATTATGAATACAAAAAGTCAATCATGGCAGTTTACGACAGCGTCCTCTACCGGAGCAAACGGATCCAGTCCCATGAGTTGTTTGGATTCAATATTTTCCTGATCGGATTTATGGGAGTCGGAAAGAGCACCGTTTCGAATGCACTGCAGAATACCTTTGCGATGGATGTGGTGGAAATGGATGAAATGATCGCGAAAAAGAACAACATGAGCATTTCCGAGATCTTTGATCTGCACGGCGAGGCATATTTCCGCAACGAGGAGACAAACCTGCTTAAAGAGGTAGGAAACGAAAAGAACAAGATTGTATCCTGCGGCGGCGGCGTAGCGATGCGCGAGGTCAATGTACAGGAGATGCGAAAGAGCGGCAAGGTTATACTTCTGACCGCGAAGCCGGAGACGATTCTGGAGCGTGTCAAAGAGAACCATGACCGTCCGCTTCTGGAAAATAATAAGACAGTGGAATATGTTTCCGAACTGATGGAGAAGCGCAGACCGGCGTATGAAGCGGCAGCGGATATTGTGATCGCGACCGATGGAAAATCAGCGAATGAGATCTGCGAGGAGATCATTGCACAGGTGAAGAAGTTTAAATAAGGTGACTGCTCAGAAAGTTCTGACAGAGAAAACGAAAGGGGAAAAAGATGTCGAATCATATCACAGGACACACAGGTTTACTTTGTTTACTGGGAAGCCCGGTCGCACACAGTGTTTCGCCGGAGATGCACAACGAGGCGTGCAGCCAGTTAGGTCTGGATTATACATATCTGGCGTTTGATGTGCCGGAAGAGAAGATGCCGCAGGCGGTTGAGGGACTGCGGACGATGGGCGCGCGCGGCTGGAATATCACGATGCCGGGCAAAAATATCATGTGCAAGCTGGCAGACAAGGTTTCACCGGCTTCCGAGATTTCCGGCGCCTGCAATACGATTGTCAACGACGACGGTGTTCTGACTGCTTATACGACCGATGGCGTCGGATTTATGCGTGCAGTTGCAGAAAATGGTGTAGACATCATTGGCAAGAAAATGACGCTTTTAGGCGCTGGCGGCGCCGCAACCGCGATTCTTGTACAGGCAGCTTTAGACGGCGTGGCAGAAATTAACGTATTTAACGTCAAGGACGCGTTCTATCCGAGAGCCGAGGAGATTGTAAAGAAACTGAACGAGCGCACAGGGTGCAAGGTAACCCTGCATGACTACTCCGATCCGGAGATCCTGCGCCAGTCCATCGCAGACAGCGCGATTCTGGTAAATGGTACTTCCGTCGGCATGGCTCCGAAGACAGACAACACAATCATTACTGATACAACGATGTTCCACAAAGACCTGTTCGTATTCGATGTCATCTACAACCCTCAGGAGACCCGTTTACTGCGCGAAGCAAGAGCGGCAGGCTGCAAGACCAGCAACGGTATGTACATGCTTCTCTATCAGGGAGCCGCATCCTTTGAACTCTGGACAGGACAGCAGATGCCGGTGGAGATCATTAAAGAGAAATATTTTACAAAATAGGATTTGAAGAACGGCACACCGCATTCTCGTTACTTAGTGATGAGAATGCGGTGTGCCGTTTTTCATCATTTATAAACCTTTATGCCCACAAATCTGCTCCTCCAGCACACTCATCAGCACCTTCATATCAATTGGCTTCGCCACATGATCATTCATTCCGGATTCCAGCGCCCGCTCTTTATCCTCTGTAAATGCATTTGCTGTCATCGCAACGATCGGAATGCCAGCCTTCTTCTTATCCGAAAACCGCCGGATCGCCCGCGTTGCCTTGTAGCCGTCCATGATCGGCATCTGGATATCCATCAGAATCAAATCATAATAATCTTCCGGCGCTTTTTGCAGCATTTCCAGGCAGGTAACCCCGTCATTTGCCCGTTCGACCAAAAGCCCCTCGTGGGTCAAAAGTTCGATGGAAATTTCGGCGTTCAGATCATTATCCTCCGCAAGAAGAATCCGGCAGCCGGATAGAGTCTGAGCTGCTGTTTCATCGAATGCGGTAGGCTCTGTTTCCTCCCGCGAGGAAATCCGGCATGGGATCCGGACGGTAAACGTTGAACCTTCTCCGAGCTTGCTCTTTACCTCGATCGTTCCATGCATCAGATCCACCAGATTTTTCACGATTCCCATGCCAAGCCCGGTGCCTTCAATGCCGCTGACGGTGGAAGAACGCTCCCGTGAAAATGATTCAAAAATATGCGACTGGAATTCCTCGGAAATGCCGATGCCGGTATCGGTGATTGCGATTTCTGTGATACACCAGCCGTCCGTTTCACCAGGCTCCTGGCGGAGGGCACAGGAGATCGTCCCGCCCTTGGCGGTATATTTGATCGCATTGCTCAAAATATTCAATACAATTTCGGACATATACGTCGTGTCAATGTAGATATATGGGTACGAAATGTCCTTGGTCACATGAAAATGCTGCTGTTTTTCTTCCAGGGCAGTCTGAACCATGACGATACAGGAATCAAAACTTTTCTCAGTCTGGACGGAGGTTTCTTCAATATGTACCTGGTTATTCTCAATCTGTGAAAACTGAAGAATATTGTTGATGATAGAGAGCATCTTTTCACCGGAAATATGGATCTTGTCCATATATTCACCGATTTTTTCCGGTTCCTGCAGATGGTTTCTGGCAAGTTCTGCGTAACCGAGGATCGCATTCATCGGTGTCCGGATATCATGCGACATATTGAACAGGAAGGTCGATTTCTCCTTGTTGGCTGCCTCTGCTGCTTTTGCGGTCTGTTCCAGAAGCTGATGCTGGGTGAGTTCTATGGACTTCTGTTTCTTTGTAAAAAAATAGGAAATAACAATTAGCAGAAGTGCTATCATGCTCGCGGCAGCGGCGATTCCAAAGGAGGAACGGTTGATCGCCTCAATCGATCGGTAAGTGTCTTCCATATCAATCTCGATACAGAGGGCACCGAGAATGTCATTGGTTCCGTCGGAGGCAATGACCGGATAGCAGGCGGTAAAAATATGCCCCCATGTGGTATCAATGATCTTTTGTGAGTAGATCGTTTTGCCGGAGAGGGCAGCTTCCAGATACGGAACCATTTCCTCTTCCAGGTAGGTGCCCGGATAAGCAAAATCAGGTGCTTCCAGATCCAGGCCATCGATCAGGTAGATGGGTTTTCCGCCCGGTCCACGCTTGGCAGTGTATAAGTAGCGCGTCGAATTGAGGCTACGAAACTCATTTAAATAAGACTGCAGGCTTCGATACTGCGCGGAGCGCATATCGGATTTTGTATTGATCTGTTCAAAATCTGCCCGCGTCAGCCGACTCGATATCGCCCGGTGAACCGCGTCCGAACAGGAAATGTTCCGTTCTACGGCGGTGGTCAGGGTGATGCGGCTGTTGCTTTTCAGCAGTGCAACGGTGTATAAGGAAATGAAAAATACTGCCAGAATAAGCAAAAAGGTAAAGTTAAAGGCATGATAAGAAAAGCTTCTTGATGGGATATTTTCGTTGGATGGATGATTCATAAGTTAGATTCAACTTTCATGTAAATGCAGGGTTTATAGTTAAAAAACAGATCGAGTTGTTGATAATAAATATAACATAAAACAGGTAAATCGGCAAGAAAGATATGTTTACATGAAAATTTAAAAAAAGTTTTCACAAATTCTTTACAAAAAATTAGCACTCAACTCTTGACAGTGCTAACAACAAGTGTTATATTACTGCTAGAACAAAAGAAGACCAAAAGGTTTTCACAGATTGTTCGAAAGGAGGCAGGTTTATGAATATCAGTAAATTTACCCAGAAGTCTCTGGAAGCCGTTCAAAATACGGAAAAGCTGGCGTATGAATATGGAAACCAGCAGATTGATCAGGAACATTTGCTGTACAGTCTTTTGACTGTGGAAGACAGCTTGATTTTTAAATTAATAACAAAGATGGGAATTTCGGGCGACCAGTTCCGTGATGAGGTGCAGCAGGCGATTGGAAAGCTGCCGAAGGTATCCGGCGGTCAGGTGTATTTCTCCAACGATGCCAACAAGGTGCTGGTGAACGCGGAGGACGAAGCCAAGGCGATGGGTGACGAGTATGTTTCTGTCGAGCACTTATTTCTGGCGATGTTAAAACAGCCGAATAAGGCGGTCAAGGAACTGTTCCGTCTCTACGGCATTACGAAAGAGAGCTTTTTGCAGGCGCTTTCGACCGTGCGCGGCAACCAGCGTGTCGTCAGCGATAATCCGGAGGCAACGTATGACACTTTAAATAAGTACGGTTACGATCTGGTGGAACGTGCGAGAGATCAGAAGCTCGATCCGGTCATCGGCCGTGACAGTGAGATCCGTAACGTGGTTATGATTCTCTCCAGAAAGACGAAAAACAACCCGGTTCTGATTGGTGAACCTGGCGTCGGTAAGACAGCCGTTGTCGAAGGACTGGCACAGCGTATCGTGCGCGGCGATGTCCCGGAGGGCTTGAAGGACAAGAAATTGTTTGCCCTGGATATGGGCGCTCTGATGGCGGGCGCGAAGTACCGCGGCGAGTTCGAAGAGAGACTGAAAGCGGTGCTTGACGAGGTCAAGAAGAGCGAGGGACAGATTATTCTGTTTATCGATGAGCTGCATACGATCGTCGGCGCGGGCAAATCCGAGGGCGCGATGGACGCCGGGAATATGCTGAAGCCTATGCTGGCGAGAGGTGAACTGCACTGTATCGGTGCGACGACCCTGGATGAGTACCGTAAATACATCGAAAAAGACGCGGCTCTGGAACGTCGTTTCCAGCCGGTTCACGTTGATGAGCCGACCGTGGAAGATACGATTTCCATTCTGCGTGGTCTGAAAGAGAGATATGAGGTTTACCACGGAGTCAAGATTACCGACTCTGCGCTTGTATCGGCGGCAATCCTCTCGGATCGTTATATCACGGATCGTTTCCTTCCGGATAAGGCGATCGACCTGGTCGATGAAGCGTGCGCGATGATCAAGACAGAGATGGATTCAATGCCGGCGGAGCTGGATGAACTGTCGAGACGTATCATGCAGCTGCAGATTGAAGAGGCTGCGCTTAAGAAAGAGACTGACCGCTTAAGTCAGGATCGCCTGGCAGAACTGCAGAAAGAACTGGCAGAGCTCAAGAGCAGCTTTTCGACCCAGAAAGCCCAGTGGGAGAATGAAAAATCTTCCGTTGATAAGCTGTCCAAACTGCGTGAAGAGATTGAGCATGTAAATGGCGAGATTCAGGCAGCGCAGCAGGCATATGACCTAAACAAAGCTGCTGAACTCCAGTACGGCAAGCTGCCGGAACTGCAGAAACAGTTGGCGGAAGAGGAAGAGAAAGTGAAAAATCAGGATCTCAGTCTGGTACATGAGAGTGTCACCGAGGATGAGATTGCCCGGATTATTTCGAAGTGGACCGGTATTCCGGTTGCCAAACTGACCGAGAGCGAGCGCAGCAAGACCCTGCATATGGACGAACTGCTGCATAAACGTGTCATCGGACAGGATGAGGGCGTTACCAAGGTAACGGAGGCGATTATCCGTTCCAAAGCGGGCATCAAGGATCCGACGAAACCAATCGGTTCGTTCCTGTTCCTAGGTCCGACCGGTGTCGGCAAGACAGAGCTTGCAAAAGCGCTGGCGGAGGCATTGTTTGACGATGAGAACAACATGGTTCGTATCGATATGAGTGAATACATGGAGAAACATTCCGTTTCCCGTCTGATCGGAGCGCCGCCAGGATATGTCGGATATGACGAGGGCGGTCAGCTGACCGAGGCAGTACGGCGCAAACCGTATTCCGTTGTCCTCTTCGATGAGGTTGAGAAGGCGCACCCGGATGTATTTAACGTCCTGCTGCAGGTTCTGGATGATGGACGTATCACGGATTCGACCGGCAAAACTGTCGATTTCAAGAATACGATCCTGATTATGACCTCCAACATCGGTTCCCAGTATCTGCTGGACGGCATCGATGAAAAGGGACAGATCAAGCCGGAGGCGGAAAGCTCCGTTATGCATGACTTGAGAGCTCACTTCCGTCCGGAGTTCCTGAACCGTCTGGATGAAACAATTATGTTCAAACCATTGACAAAAGACAACATTGGTCATATCGTAGATCTGTTGCTGAAAGGACTGAACAAACGTCTGGCAGACCAGGAGCTTACCGTCGAACTGAGCCCGGCTGCAAAACAGTTTGTCATCGAGGGCGGCTACGACCCTGTTTACGGCGCCCGTCCATTGAAACGTTTCGTACAGAAAGAGGTAGAAACCAGCACCGCAAAACTGATCCTTGGCGGTCAGGTCAGCGAGGGCGATACGATCCTTCTGGATGTGGAAAACGGCGGCCTGAAAGCAATGATCAAACCAGGTGTGGAGGTAGTAGACGAATGATGCCGAAAGATCCCGTAATGCTGCTGAGCTATGTCAATACGCAGTTAAGAGATTTTTACCCGTCGCTCGCAGAATTCTGCGCGGCCATGCAGACAGAGGAATCCGATCTGCGGGAAAAACTGGCGCTCATCGACTATGAGTACGATGAGAAAACGAACCAGTTTGTATAAGAATAACCAGGCCCTGAAAAAAATGGCGGAAAAAGGCGTTCCGTATGCGGAAAAAACACATACGGGGCGCCTTTTTTCCGCAAAGCGTGTTTCT
>OWKD01000354.1_pt1 | contig 13148 bp, 8 predicted proteins | sample 1732981 | NCBI WGS metagenome assembly OWKD01 (sample SAMN05065776, study PRJEB22554) | human gut metagenome | biome: ENVO:2100002; feature: ENVO:00000062; material: ENVO:00002003 | host: Homo sapiens | place: USA
GCATCATGATGGCCAACAACGAGATCGGCACCATCCAGCCCATCAAGGAGATCGCCGAGGTCGCTCACAAGCACGGTGTCTGGATGCACACCGACGCGGTGCAGGCTGTGGGTGCCATCCCCGTGGACGTGAAGGAGCTGGGCGTGGATATGCTGTCCATGAGCGCCCACAAGTTCAACGGCCCCAAGGGCATGGGTGCCCTGTACTGCCGCAAGGGCGTATGGCCCCAGAACCTGATCGATGGCGGCAGTCAGGAGGCCCGCCACCGTGCAGGCACCGAGAACGTGGCCGGCATTGCTGCCATGGGCAAGGCACTGGAGATCGCCACGGCGCATCTGGATGAGCGCATGGCCCACGAGAGCGAGCTGCGCGATTATGTCATCGACCGCGTCCTCAAGAACATCCCGGAAGCCCGCCTGAACGGCGGCCGCAGCCCCCGTCTGCCCAACAATGTGAACATCAGCTTCCCGGGTCTGGAAGGCGAGACCATCCTGCTGGATCTGGATATGCACGGCATCTGCGCCTCCACCGGCTCTGCCTGCAACTCCGACAGTCTGGACCCCAGCCACGTCCTGCTGAGCATCGGCGTGCCTGAGGAGATCGGCCACGGCTCCATGCGGTTCACCTTTGGCCCGCAGAACACCATGGAAGAAGCAAAATATCTGTGCGACGTGCTGGAGGAAGTGATCCCCCGCCGCCGTGCTATGAGTTGTATGTGGCTGCAGGGCCAGAACACGGCCCGCCAGTTCAGCCTGAAGGGAGAGCAGTAATTATGGCAAGCATGTATAGCGCAAAGGTCATGGAGCATTTTGCAAATCCGCACAATGTGGGTGAGATCCCCGACGCAAACGGCGTGGGCGAAGTGGGCAACCCCAAGTGCGGCGATATCATGCGCATGTACCTGAAGATCGAGAACAACGTGATCGTGGATGTCAAGTTCCTCACCTTCGGCTGCGGTGCCGCCATCGCCACCAGCAGCATGGCCACCGACCTCATCAAGGGCAAGACCATCGACGAGGCCCTCAAGCTGACCAACAAGGCCGTTGTGGAAGCTCTGGAAGGTCTGCCTCCCATCAAGGTGCACTGCTCTGTTCTGGCCGAGCAGGCCGTCAAGGCTGCTCTGTCCGACTACTACCGCCGTCAGGGCATCGATCCGGAACCCATCGTGGGTAAGCTCGAAGAGGACTGCGACCACTGCGAGAGCTGCGGCCACTGATCCCCGCAAAGGACGCTTCAGGGGACACCGTTTTGTGCGGTGTCCTCTTTTTTTGCAAAAGACTGCGTTGTTGTATCCTATCCAAAACGTAATAAAGCAAGTGTAAAATATTATTTGTTTACAAAAATACCCTGAATATGCACTCGTTCATGGAAAATTCATATATTGTTCAGAATGAGTTCACCACTTTTCGGTATAAGTAGGGCAACACAGGCGCAAAGAGCGCCGAACTCCCACGGAAGCGGACGAAGAACAGGGCAAAGAACGGTTCGCGGCACGCAATGCAATGCAGGTGCGTCGGCCCCGGAAAACGTCCCGCCGCACAGGAAAGGAAACGAGTTAGTATGAAAATTGGTTTTTGGGAACTTGTCGTCATCGTGATCGTGGCGTTCGTGTTCATCGGCCCGGATCAGCTGCCTGTCTACGCAAAGAAGATCGGCAAGATGCTGCGTGAATTGAAAAAGTACACCGGCGCTGCTTCTGAGGAGATCCAGAAGAACGTTGTGGAGCCGCTGAATGAGATCCAGGCTCCCCTGAAGGAAGCTGTTGCCCCGCTGACCGATATCAAGAAGGATATCGACAACAGCGTCAAGGATGTGACCAAGAGCTTTACCGGTATCGGCAAGACCAGCAAGGAGGAAGCTGCCAAGGCAGAAGCCGCCGAGGAAGTGACCGAGCTGACCGAGGAGCCGGTGGAAGAGCTGGAAGAGGACGCTGCACCTGCCGCCGCCAAGGCAGAGGAGAGCACTCCCGCTGAGGAGACCGCTGCACCTGCCGAGAAGGCCGAAGAACCCGCTGCACCCGCAGAGGAAAAGGCCGAGCCTGCTGCAGAAGCGGCTCCCGCACAGGAAGCTGCCGAGGCTGCTCCTGCGGCCGAGCCGGTGGAGGAAGACCCTCGTCAGAATGATGTTCTGCCGAAGGACTGATTACTTACTGGATGCACCCGCGCCCGCGGTTGCCTGATACATGCAATAAGCCCGCCACGCGGCGCGGCAAAGTAAAAAGGAGATTTTTATTATGCGTATTGGTACTAACGAACTGCTGATCATCCTGGTCGTCGCTCTGCTGATCTTTGGACCCAAGAACCTGCCGAAGCTGGGCAAGATGTTCGGCAAGACCATCAACGGCTTCAAGAAGGGCATGGAGGACGAGGAAGGCTCCGATGATTCCGAGGAGAAGACCGAGAAGAAGGTTTCCAAGAAGGACGAAGACGAGGAGTAATTGTGGCTACGAACGTTAAGCGCAAAAAGAAAAAAGCCGAAGTCATGGCAGAGGACGGCAGCATGACGCTGACCGGCCATCTGAAAGAACTGCGGAACAGGCTGATCATCTGCGCGGTGGTGTTCGTGGTGGGTGTTGTGGTCTCGCTGGCATACGCCGACCGTCTGATCGATCTGCTCACTGCCATGGGCCGCGACTATTACGAGTTTGTTTCCATTGCCCCGCAGGAAAAGCTGATGCAGTATTTCCGCGTCTCCATTCTGGCAGGCGTGGTGGTCACTGTGCCGGTGGCGTTCTACCACATTTATGCATTTGCAAAGCCCGGCCTGAAAAAGAGCGAGAGCTTCTTCTTCAAGATGGTCATGCTGCTGGGTCTGGTGCTGTTCTGCGTAGGCGTGCTGTTCGCCTACAAGCTCATGATGCCCTTCATGCTGCGTTTCCTCAGCACCGGCATCGAGGGGGCAGAGTACATCCAGACTACTACCAGTATCGAAAGCTACGTCAACCTCTGCTTGACCATGTTCATCATTTTTGGCTGCGTGTTTGAGATGCCTCTGATCACCATCATCCTGTCCAAGATGGGCATTATCAACCCGCAGCTGCTCAAGCAGGTGCGCGGCGTTGCCATCGTGATCATCTTCTTCATCGCAGCCGTTGTCACCCCGCCGGATATCGTGTCTCAGTGCATGGTGGCCGGCCCCATGGTGCTGCTGTACTTCATCAGCATCTTCCTGAGCGGCATCTTCTATAAGCCGAAAGAGGACGATGATGACGAAGATGACGAGGATGAGGGCGAGGACGAAGAGTAAGCTCTGACTTCTGGTTTTCTGTTTTATCATTGCAAAAAAAGGCTGCTGCGCCATTTGGTGCAGTAGCCTTTTTGTATGTAGCCTTTTTGTATGTGGAAAATGCTTCCGGTGCAGAGCGTAATCGCGTGGGGCAGATTCTATGGCTTTTGCAAAAGGCATTACCGCCGAATATGTACTCTTTTGCACGCACAAAAGAGTACCAGAAAGGACGGCGGTGCCCGTAGGGCATGAAAGCCCCGGTGGGGCTTTCAAGGCGCAGACCGGTTTGCGCAGCAAATGCTGTGTGTTCAACACAGCAAGGGCTCCGCTACTTTCGAGGCGCGGGAGGCGGCGGGTTGCGGCTCCCTGCGTCTGCTTCGTGCCTTGGACGGCACTCGCATCCTGCAGGCCGCTGCCCCAACTCGTCCAAAGCGAACGCGGCGGCAATTCCAAATCGTTGCTGCTCAGTCTATACAAGCCACTCGCCCTGTGCTAGAATGAAACCAACAAATCAAAGGCGGTGAAACCATGCACCCACTCCCGGAATATCCTCGCCCGGCCATGCGCCGGGACAGCTATGAGAACCTGAACGGCCTGTGGAAGTACGCCATTACCCAGACAGCTGAATACCCTGCTGCGTGGGACGGCAGCATTCTGGTGCCCTACTCGCCGGAAACAAAGGCCTCCGGCGTGGGCCGCACCCTGCAGCCCGGCCAGTGGCTGCACTACCACTGCACCTTTGCTCCCCCTCCGGGAGAAGGGGGCCGGGTGCTGCTGCACTTCGGCGCGGTGGACGATGCCTGTGCGGTGCAGGTGAACGGCCATCTGGTGGGCGGCCATCGGGGCGGCTACTGGCCCTTCACACTGGATGTCACCGCCCAGCTCAACGATACGGGCCGCAACAGCCTGTGGGTGGCCGTGCAGGACTCCACGGACAGCGGCACGCAGGCCCGGGGCAAGCAGACCCTGAAGCCCGGCGGCATGTTCTATCCGGCCCAGAGCGGCATCTGGCAGACGGTCTGGATGGAGCGTGTGCCGGAAAACTACATCCAGTCGCTCACGGTCACGCCGGACTACGATGCCCGCACCGTGACCGTGAAAGCCCATACTTCCCTGCCCGGCGGGGCGGCGAACCTGTGGGCTGTGGTGCGGGCCGGGGGCGTGACCATTGCCGAGGACTGGGGCAGCGACGAAGCGGACCGGGACGGCGAGGTGACGCTGAACATCCCGGAGGAACATTTCTTTCCGTGGAGCCCGGATACCCCGTTTTTGTATGACCTGACCGTGGGTACCACGCAGGGAGGGGAGGAGCAGTTCGACACCGTGCACAGCTACTTTGCCCTGCGCAAGTGGAGCTGTGAGCCGGATGCGCGGGGCGTGCTGCGCTTCTGCCTGAACGGAAAGCCCATCCTGCTCAACGGCCTGCTGGACCAGGGCTACTGGCCGCAGGGCCTGTATACCCCGCCTTCCGATGCGGCGGTGGAGCGGGAGCTGAGCGAGGTGAAAGCGCTGGGATTCAACCTGCTGCGCAAGCACGCCAAGATCGAGCCGCAGCGCTGGTACTACCACTGCGACAGGTTGGGCCTTGTGGTCTGGCAGGACATGGTGAACGGCGGCAGCAGATACAACCTGTGGTTCGTCACCTACCTGACCAATGTGCTGCAGCCTCTTGTGCGCCGCCTGCCCGACGCAGAGCCACTCTGGGGCCTGCTGAGCCGCGGAAAAGCATCCAGCCGGGAAACATACCGCGAAGAGCTGCAAGCCACCGTGGAAGCCCTGCGCTGCCATCCGTGCATCGGCTGCTGGGTACCCTTCAACGAAGGTTGGGGCCAGTTTGATGCGGCCGGGGCAGTGCAGGCCATCCGCACGCTGGACGATACCCGCCTTGTGGACGAGGCCAGCGGTTGGTATGATCAGGGCGGCGGAGATGTGTGCTCCATCCACAACTATTTCTATCCGCTGCATGTAAAGCCCGGAAGCCGTACCGTGGCCCTGAGTGAATACGGCGGTATTGCATGGCCCATGCCGGGGCACGAAGCACCGGGCAAAACCTACGGCTACGGCACGGCCAAGAGCCGCGCAGATCTGACTGCCCGCTGCAAAAAGCTGCAGTTGGGCACGGTGCTGCCGCAGCTCAAAAAAGGACTCTCGGCGCTGGTGTACACCCAGCTGACGGATGTGGAAGATGAGGTGAACGGTCTGTTTACCTATGACCGGGCCGAGATCAAGCCGGATGCCAATGCCGTCCGCTCGGTGAATGCTGCCCTTGCCGCAGAGTTCGCAAAAGTGACGCGGTAAAAGAAAAAACTCCCTCAGTCATCGCTGCGCGATGCCAGCTCCCTCAAAGAGGGCGTCCTTGGCAAAACCGGAAAGTTGTCCGTACTGCCAAAGGCCCCATCGCCGAGGGGGCTGTCTGCGCAAGCAGACTGGGGGAGTTTTATGTTACAGCAGCTCTCAGCTGTTGGCGCTGTTGTTCACGATCTTTTTGGCGGGCAGCTTGTTCATGGCAGAGCTGTCCAGATCGTGTGCCAGCTCTGCACCGCCTGCGGCCAGTGCGTCGTCCAGCTCGCCGCCCTTCATATCGCTCAGGATCTGGCTGCGCAGGTCGTCCAGCGAGGAAACGCTCAGCGGGTCTACACGCACCATCAGGAGCAGGGTGTGGCTGTTGATCTGCACGGCAGCGGCTTCGCCGTAGGAAAGGCTGCGCAGAGCATCGGCTGCGCCATCCTGCGTAAAGGCCGAAGCAACATCGCTCTCGGTCAGCAGCTCGGTCTGGACGCTGGCGCTGTCGTCGGAAGTTTCGCCGTCCAGCACAGCGTAGATGTCCGGCAGGGCATTCTGTGCGGCCTCATGCAGGGCACTCACCTGATCCGAGACCGTCTCGCCGCCTGCGGCGTTGACGCTGTCGGCAGCGGCCTGTGCCAGCTTGAGCATCTCGGCCTTCTGGTCATCGTCCGCAAAGGCGTAGGTGCTGGTATTGTACAGCGGGATGCTGATGTAGCAGATCTCATACATGCTGTCGTCCAGATGGCTGGTCAGCTCGTCGTCCTCCACCGGGGTCTCGCCGTCCGGGCCGTAGACCAGTTCCAGCAGGGCGGTGTGCTCCATCTGCAGACGTTCATATGCCTTGACGGTCTCCAGACCGATGCCGTTGGCGGTGTAGGTGTCGCCGTACTGGTCCATCATCTGCTGGGCATAACGGTCGGCAGTGGCGATCTGCTCGTCGGTCAGCTCACCGCCCAGTGCCTTGAAGCGGGCATCCACAGCGGCCAACGTTTCCAGCGTCTGCTGGGTCTGCTGGGCCACGTAGTCGCTGACCACGGCGCTCTCGCCGCTGTCAGAGTCGGTGGTGATGGTCTCTTTCAGGAAGGCTTTTACGTCGGTGGTGTCCTGATCGGTGCCGGCAAGCTGGGCGGCCTGCTGGTAAGCACCGTACTGTGCCAGCAGATACATGCCGGAGGTGATCTCAAAATCACCGATGCTGCCCACGGTGTCCGGGGCGGAAATGGTGCAGCCCACAAGGCTGAACACCAGTGCAAGTGCGCAGATCAGCGCGAGAAGTTTCTTTTTCATGGCAATGCTCCTATGATGTTTATTTTTGCTCGGCGGAGGCAAGGATCTCTGCCATTGCCTTGAGGATGCTTTGCAGCAGCTCCAGCGGCTTTTCGTCGGGCTGAAGCGTGACCGAGAGATAGGGCCGGTTGCCTGCACCGGCGGTGACGCGGCCGTTGAAGGCTACCAGCAGGCCCCGGATCATGGGCAGCTCCAGACTTTCCAGCTGCAGGGTGAGGGTGTCCTTTTTCTGGGTCACTTCGGTCACGCCCACAGTGCTGGCCTGCACGCGTACCAGCGACACGTTGACCAGATCGCTCACCGAGGGCGGCGGGTCTCCGTAGCGGTCGATGAGCTCGTCCAGCACATCGGCGGCATCCTCTGCCGTCTGGATGGCGGCAATGCGCTTGTAAGCTTCAATGCGGCCCGGGCCGTCTGCGATATATTTCTCCGGGATGAAGGCATCCACCCGCAGGTCCACAAGGCATTCACTCTTGTCCCGCCGGACAGGTTCGCCCTTGGCCCGGGCGATGGCCTGCCCCAGCATTTTCACGTAGAGGTCGTAGCCCACGGCCTCCATGTGGCCGTGCTGGCTGTGGCCCAGAAGACTGCCCGCACCCCGGATCTGCAGATCCCGCATGGCGATGCGGAAGCCGGAGCCGAAGGCCGTGAACTCCCGGATAGCGGAGAGCCGCTTCTGGGCGATATCGGTCAGGGTCTTGTCCCGCCGGAAGGTGAAGTAGGCATAGGCCTTGCGGCCGGAGCGGCCCACCCGGCCTCTTATCTGGTACAGCTGGGCAAGGCCCATGCGGTCGGCATCCTCGATGATGAGGGTGTTGCAGTTGCGCACGTCGATGCCGGTCTCGATGAGGGTGGTGCACACCAGAATATCGATCTCGCCGTTCAGCAGATGCTGCCACACGGGGTTCAGCTCTTCCTCGGTCATCTTGCCGTGGGCAATGCCGATGCGTGCGCCGGGCACCAGCTTGCTCACATGGGCGGCGCAGGCTTCGATGTTGTCCACCCGGTTGTGCAGGTAGTACACCTGCCCGCCCCGGGCAAGCTCCTTCTTCATGGCTTCGGCAAGGATCACGTCGTTGTATTCCAGCACAAAGGTCTCCACGGGCTGCCGCTCGATGGGCGGCTGCTCGATGGTGGAAAGGTCCCGGATTCCGCTCATGGCCATGTTCAGCGTGCGGGGGATGGGGGTAGCCGAAAGGGTGAGCATGTCCACCCCGATGAAGTTCTCCTTGAGCTTTTCCTTGTGCTTCACACCGAAGCGCTGCTCTTCATCGATGATGACAAGGCCGAGGTCATGGAACTTCACGTCCTTGGACAGCAGCCGGTGGGTGCCCACCACGATGTCCACACTGCCCGACTGCAGGCCCCGGAGGGTCTCCTTCTGCTGTTTTGCGGTGCGGAAGCGGGACATCATCTCCACCTTCACCGGGAAGGCTTCCATGCGGGAAAGAATGGTGTTGTAGTGCTGCCATGCCAGCAGGGTGGTGGGGGCAAGGATGGCGCACTGCTTGCCGCCCATCACGCACTTGAAGGCGGCGCGCAGGGCCACTTCGGTCTTGCCCACGCCCACGTCGCCGCACAGCAGCCGGTCCATGGGCCAGCCCTTTTCCATGTCCTGCTTGATCTCGGCAGTGGCGTTCAGCTGGTCGTCGGTCTCGTCGTAGTCAAAGCGGGTCTCAAAGTCCCGCTGCCAGTCGCCGTCCGGCGGGAAAGCGTAGCCCGTGGCCTGACGGCGGCGGGCGTAGAGCTCGATCAGTTCCTGCGCCATCTCCTCGGTGGCTTTTTTTACCTTGGCGCGGGTACGCTGCCACTCGGCGCCGCCCAGCTTTGCCAGCTTTACCTTTTCCTCGTCGCCGGGGGCGGTGTAGCGGCTCAGCAGGTCCAGCTGAGTGACCGGAACATACAGCACATCTGAGCCGGAGTACTGTATCTTGAGGTAATCTTTCGTGGCACCCTGCACTTCCAGCCGCTGGATGCCCGCATACATGCCAATGCCGTGGCTCTGGTGCACCACGTAATCCCCGGGCTTGATGTCCGAAAGGCTGGAAAGGGCGTTCTTGTTCTTTTTGCGCTTTTTGGTCTCGGCGGAGGTCTCTTCCTCCAGACCGTGCCTGCGGCTGGACAGCACTGCCGCATGGGCAAACGGAAAGGTGCACCCGGCGGTCAGATGGCCCGGCAGCACCTGTACGATGCCTTTTGTGGGCCGCACATCCCGGCTCATGCTCACGGAGTAGCCCTTGTCGGCAAGGTCGCGGGTGAGGGCGGCGGCACCCTTGGGCGTTCCGGAAAACAGGGTGACGGCATAGCCCTGCGCAATGAGCGGGTCAAGGTCTTCTCGCAGGGAGGCAAGGTCGCCGTTCCAGTTGGGGGCGGCAAAGGCCTCGGCGTTGATGAGGTCTTTCAGCTTAAATTCGTTCATGCCGCGCAGGAAGTTCTCGCACAGCAGGGTGCTCTGCTTCTGGGCGGCAGCGGCAAGGTCGTCCATGGTCTGGTAGAGTACATCCAGCCCGGGGCAGAGCACACCCTCTTCCAACAGGCCGGTCAGCTCTTCGCTGCGACGGAACTCGGTGGCCTTCTGGGCATCCCGGATGCCGCCCACCTCGTCCAGAATGAACAGCGGTGTGTCCAGATGATCCAGCAGGGTGGCCGGGCTCGGATAGCGCAGGCCGTAGTATTTATCCATGGCTTCCGGCATCAGGCCGGAGTCCAGCTGAGCAAGGTCGGCTTCCGTGGCCTTTTCCAGTGCGGTGCGGTGCCGGCCGCGTGCCTTTTTGATGGCGGAACGCAGGGCCTCGGCAGTCTCGGCGGTATCGCCGAACAGCACCTCGCGGGCAGGGGAAAGATAGATCTTTTCCAGTGCGCTGTCCCGCCGCTGGGTGAGCAGGTCGAAGGAGGAAATGGAATCGATCTCATCGTCCCAGTACTCCACGCGGGCAGGCTGGCGCATATCCGGCGCATAGATATCCACGATATCGCCGCGCACACTGAACTGTCCCGGGCCGTCCACCTGACTGCGCCGCACATACCCGGCGGCGAACAGCCGGGCCACAAGACCCTCGCGGTTGTACACCATGCCGGGTTTGAGGGTAAGAGTGTTCTTTAAAAATTCATCCCGGGGCACGGTGTACTGCAACAGCGCTTCGGCGGGCACGCAGACCACGTTCAGCCGCCCGCCTGCGAGGGAACCCAGCACCGAAAGGCGGCGGTACTCGTACTCGCGGCCCGCGCCCTCCACTGGGCGCAGCATAAAGTCCCGGGGCGGGAACACGGCGGCAGAAAGGCCCAACGCCTTGAGGTCGTCCGCAAAGTGGGTGGCCTCGGCCTCGCCGGGGGTCACGATGCACAGCACCCGGCCAAGGTCTTTTTGCAGCGCGGCGTACAGCAGGACACGGCCTGCGGGCGGCAGACCGAACAGCGCGGCAGGGCCGGGCTTTGCAAAGCTGGCCGCGATCTTCTGATATTCCGGTGTGGCCTTGAGTAAGGCTTCGTACATGAAAAAACCTCCTTTCCTGTTGGGATGACCATTTGAAATTGCCGCCGCAGACGGGTTGCGGCACCCAGCATCTGCTTCACGCCTTGAGCGGCGCTCGCATCTTGCTGGCCGCTGCCCCAACAACTCCTCCCTGTTTCCGCCACTGGCGGCGGTCGTCGCTGTTGCGCTTTGGCAATGGCAGAGGAATGATTATTTTTTATTTGCAGCAGAGAAAAGCCTGCGGGCTTTTCTCTGCTGCTTTTTCACGAGAGGAGTCGTGACCTCAAGATGCATCAAAGAACACAAATGCAGTTCGCCAGTGCTGCTCCACTCGGTGAAAATGTGTTTGGAGCGGCCCGCAGGCCGCGACAAACACGAACAATAAAAATAAAATTCCGCTGAAAATGCCCAGAGCGCAAGCGGAGGGCAGTTTAAATGAGGTCCTTACCCGTTATACTTGCTCTGTGCCAGACTCAGCTTGCCGTCCATGATGAGCTTTGCGGCGGCTTCCAGATCAGGGTAGCGGCCGCTCAGAGCCTTGGCATCCTCTGCCGGGAACTTGCCCAGCACCCACGCGGCAAGGTCGTAGTCCGGGTGGGGTTTGGCACCCACGCCGATGCGGATGCGGGGGAAGTTCTCCCCGCCCAAGCGGGCGATGATGCTCTTCAGGCCGTTATGTCCGCCTGCGGAGCCGGAGGGCCGGATGCGCAGCTTGCCGGGGTTCTGGGTGATATCGTCGCACAGAACGATGACGTGGTCGGCAGGGATCTTGAAAAAGCCCGCCGTGGGGGCGATGGAGTCGCCCGAAAGGTTCATGTAGGTCAGGGGCTTGAGCAGCACCACCTTGTGGCCGTCCACTTCGCCCTGACCCCACAGGCCTTCAAATTTGGTTTTGCTGACCGAAATGCCCCACTTGTCGGCCAGATAGTCCAGCGCGGCATAGCCCGCATTGTGGCGGGTGCCGTCGTATTTTGTTTCCGGGTTGCCAAGACCGGCGATCAGCCAGATGTCATTTGTATTCATGAGTGTTATATTTTCCTTTTTGTGATAAATTGTCCGATGCAAGTCCTAAGTATAACATACGCGCGTGCAAAAAGATATACATTATAAGCGAAAAAGATGCACCTGCAAACAAAAACCGCCGCGCAGGGCCATCCTGTGCAGCGGTCTGTACGCGAAAAACGGACAGCTTACTTGCTCTGCTCGTCTTCCAGCTTCTTTTTTTTGGCAATGTAGGCTTCCATCTTGGGTTCTGCCCAGCCCTCCAGATTGGTCTGGCGGTCACGGGCGATGCCCAGTGCCTGCGCGGGCACGTCCTTGGTGATGGTGCTGCCGGCGGCGGTGTAGGCACCATCGCCCACCTTCACGGGGGCTACAAGGTTCGTGTTGCAGCCGATGAAGCAGTAATCGCCGATCTGGGTGCGGAACTTATCCTTGCCGTCGTAGTTGCAGGTGACGGTGCCGCAGCCGAAGTTGCAGTACTTGCCCACATCGCTGTCGCCGATATAGGTCAGGTGGCTCACCGTGTTGCCACGGGCAAAGTTGGAGTTCTTGGTCTCTACGTAGGCACCCAGATGCACGCCGTAGTCGGTGACGGTGTTCACCCGCACATGGGTGAAGGGACCGATGTTGTTGTGGGGGCCGATGTGGCTGCTGTACACCTGACTGGCGTTGACGGTGCTGCCCTCGTCTACGATGCTGTCCTCAATGAGGGTGTTGGGGCCGATGATGCAGCCTGCACCGATGACCGTCCTGCCGCGCAGGATGGTACCGGCCAGAATGACGGCACCCGGGGCGATGACCACGTCCGGTGCGATCTGCACGGTGCGGCTGTCGATGATCACGCCGTTTGCGATGTGCTGCAGCAGAATGACCTCGCGGGCGGCTTCGGCAGCATCCAGCTGCTCACGCGCTGCATTCAGCGCAGCAGAAGAAACAGAATTTTCCATACGATAGATCTCCCTTCCGGCACGGCGGCTCCCGGCGGGTGGATGATAAGGCCCGACCCGGAAAAATGATGCATCCATATCCAAAGATGGATACAACAGAAGCTTTGCGCCGACAAAAAAGAAAAGCTGAAATTGCAGGGATAGAAAGTTGTATCCAACAGACGGATAATCCGCGTCAGAAAACAAAAAACCTCTCGAACTTTCTCCCATTTTATACTACCTTAAAACTTGGCAAATTTCAAGGGATTTGCATAAAAAATAACAGACAAATTCGGGATTTTGCATGGTGGAAAGGAATGGATTTTCTGGTATAATAGTTTAGCATTCACAAACAATGTTCATCGGTCGAGTTTTTAAGACAAGGCAAACGATGAGACCACGGCAAGTGTACCGATGGTCACGAATGGGAGGTAAACAACGCATGAGCAAAAAGTATCTGTACTACTTCAGCGAAGGCAATGATGCTTTCGGCGGCGACAAAGTCACCATGAAGAATACTCTGGGCGGCAAGGGTGCTGGTCTGGCAGAAATGACCGCAGCCGGTATGCCGGTGCCGCAGGGTTTCACCATCACCACCGACGCCTGCACCCAGTATTATGCAGACGGCCGTCAGATCAATGACGAGATCACTGCTGATATCTTTGAGCACCTCAAGGGTCTGGAAGAGATCACCGGCAAGAAGTTCGGCGATAACCAGAACCCCCTGCTGGTCTCTGTCCGTTCCGGCGCACGTCAGTCCATGCCCGGCATGATGGACACCATCCTGAACCTGGGCCTGAACGACGAGGCTGTTGAAGGTCTGGCAAAGAAGACCGGCAACGCCCGTTTTGCATACGACTGCTACCGCCGCTTCGTGCAGATGTTCGCGGACGTCGTTATGATGGTCCCGAAGAGCCTGTTCGAGGTCGAGATCGACAAGATGAAGGAAG
>OWKD01000358.1_pt1 | contig 13039 bp, 8 predicted proteins | sample 1732981 | NCBI WGS metagenome assembly OWKD01 (sample SAMN05065776, study PRJEB22554) | human gut metagenome | biome: ENVO:2100002; feature: ENVO:00000062; material: ENVO:00002003 | host: Homo sapiens | place: USA
TACGAGATAGGCTCCGGTCTCGTGGGCTCGGAGATGTGTATAAGAGACAGCGAGGGCGCTCTGCGTGCGGCGGAAAGCTGCAATTCTCGCTGCGCTCTCTGAAAGCAGGCGAATTGGCACACGCGAAAAGGCATCGGGCACGCCTTCGACGACAAGAACGTTTCTCACGGCTAGCCCTTCCAGCAAATAGAGTCCCAAGTCAATATCAGAAAGCGATTTTGCTTCTTTGGGGATCGCTGCGCGGCAGCTGGCCCCCAATGCGCGTGAATCGACCGTGAGCCTTACGGCCTTCTTGCTATCAGCGCCATCAAGCCCCCGCAAGTACTCAAGCGCCTTTTGAAACTCAGGAGCAAGTTTGATTTTCTCAGAATAAATATTCTTTATTGGTCTAGGCATTCTAATACATGTGATATTTATTACTCGTAACAATAGCATATTACAGGTAACACTCGATGATTAATAAATAATGCCTATGACCTTGGCTCTGTTCCTTGTGTCTAGTGATGCAAATTTATAATTTCGAGGAAGAAAAACCCCTAAAACCCCCTCGCTCTTTTTTTATCAGAGAAATGAACGTTGCTTTGCGGAGGAGCCATGGAAGTCGGCTATTGCGAGTCCGAGTATGAGGCTGCCATGATGGATTTGCTTTCGTCGCTGGGGTGGAACACTGTCAGCGGCGACGAGCTGCATCGCAAGTATTCCGACGCGTTGATTCTTGATGATTTGCGTTCGTTCATTCGGCAGCAGCATCCGGATTTCACACCCGATGAACTGGAACGGATTGTTTTTAATCTGAGCAATACGGGCGGGGATACGGACTATCTATCGCTCCGAGCGACAGCATCGCTGTGCGTCAACGGTTTTGTTTTTTCGCGCGACGATCTTTCCTTGCCGAGTGAGCATGTGGATTACATCGACTTTGAGAATCCGCAAGCGAATATCTTCCGTGCAGTCAATCAGCTGACGATTCGGGAGCTCGGGGCCGAACGGCGGCCTGACATTCTGCTTTTCGTCAACGGGATCCCGCTTTGCATCATCGAGCTCAAGAATCCGGCGCAGCGGCAGGCGTCAATCTTCAATGCATGGGAGCAAATCCACGTCCGCTACAAGCGAGATATTCCCTCGCTCATGAAGTTCTGCTTGTTGTCAGCGATCAGCGATGGAGGCAGCACAAGGCTTGGAACGACCTATGCGCCGTTTGAGCATTACTACGCGTGGAAGAAAGTTGAGAACGAGGAAGATGCGGCCGCTGGGCTCGGCGAGATGCAGACGCTTGTCAAGGGCGTTTTTGCCCCTGAGCGTTTTCTCGAGATCGTTCGAGACTTTGTGTACTTCCCAGATGTGCAGGAGGGCCAGCAGCACGAGACGGAGATTGTTTCCCGCTATCCGCAGTTCTTCGCGGTGAAGAAGCTCTATAGAAGCATTCTTGGGCACCTGCGCGAGCACGGCGGCGACGGCAAGGGTGGAACGTACTTCGGTGCTACAGGGTGCGGCAAAACCTTCACCATGCTTTTTCTCGCCCGACAGCTGATCAAGCGCACGGCGCTTTCGCCGACGATTCTCATCATCGTGGATCGCGAAGACTTGGAAACGCAATCAGGGAAGCTTTTTGAGTCTTCGACAGATTTTCTCGGTGACGACGCCATTCGTTCTTTCGATAGCCGAGAAGACTTGAAAACGGAGCTGCTTGCTCGTCAGTCGGGCGGTGTATTTGTGACAACGGTACAAAAGTTCTGCGAGACGACAGGGCTTCTTTCAGAGCGCGGGAACATCATTTGCTTCAGCGACGAAGCGCATCGCACACAGCTCAATCTCGGCGAAAAGCTCGAAATCAAAGATGGCAGCAAGGGCGGCAAGGCCGGGGCATTTGTGAAGTTCGGCTTTGCGCAATACCTTCATGATGCGCTCCCCAACGCGACATTCGTCGGGTTCACAGGGACGCCCATCGAGGAGACCGTGCACGTCTTCGGCCCGGTCGTTGACAAGTACACGATGAAGCAGGCTGTTGCCGATGGCATTACAGTGCCGCTCAGGTACGAGGCACGGCTAGCCCGGATTGTGCTCGACAGTGAGAAAGCACAGGAGATTGAAGCCTATTACGCGCAATGCGAAGAAGAAGGCGCAGACGCAGAAAAGGTGGATCGCAGCCGCCGAGCGATGAGCAAGCTCGAAGTGATTTTGGGCGATGACGATCGCTTGTCGCGCATGGCCGCAGACATCGCAACGCACTATGAAAGCTTTGTGGCGGAGCATGTCGGCACGGTTTCAAAGGCCATGATTGTGTCGTCAACGCGGCCAATCGCCTATCGCCTCTACGAGAAGCTCAAGGCTATTCGACCTGAATGGTTTGAATCCAAGCGCGTTGCAGATGAATCGATCTTTGATACGCCTGAAAAGAAAGCCGAGCTCGAAAGCTATCAGAGTCTCCCGATGGTGAACATGGTGGCGACTCGCGGCAGCAATGATCCGAAGGCCATGTTCGAGCTGCTGGGCGACAAGTCGCATCGACAGATGCTTGACCGCGAGTTCAAGAAGCCGCTCTCGAATTTCCGCATTGCCATCGTCGTCGATATGTGGATTACAGGCTTTGACGTGCCGTGCTTGGCTGTGCTCTATAACGACAAACCGCTGCAACGCCACACGCTCATTCAGACGATTTCGCGCGTCAACCGCAAGTATCCGGGCAAGGAATACGGTCTCATTGTCGATTACATCGGCATTCGCCAAAACATGAAGCAGGCGTTGAAGCAGTACGGCGGTGATGAAGAACCGCCGCCCAACACCGAGCTCACCTACATTGCCTTCGCCAACGAGCTGCAAATCCTCAAGGAACTTCTCCACGAATTTGATGCGTCGGACTTCTTCACAGGTGCGCCGTTGCCGCGGTTGCTTGCTTTGCAACGAGCGGCAGAATTCGTGCTTTCGCAACTCCCTCTGCCAGACGATCCCAAGACAAGCTTTGCGACCGTTTTCAAGGGACACGTGAAGCGCCTCAAATCGGCGTATGGCATCCTGCAGCCAGCTGGGCGACTCAGCAAGGACGAAACGACTTGGGCGCAATTCTTCATGGCCGTGCAGGAGATCAACAGCAAGACGACGAATACAAGTCACAGCGTTGAGTCCATGAATCGAGTTGTCGAAAACATGGTGTCCGAGGCGCTGCAGTGCACTGGCATTGAAACAGTGCTTAATGCGCAAGGAGAGGAAGAACTTTTCTCTGAAAAGTTCACGGCAGAAATCGAAAAGGTGAAGCTGCCGCATACAAAGTTTCAATTGCTCGTCAAGTCGCTCAAGAAGGCGATTCGCGAGTACGGCAAAACCAACCAGCTCAAAGCGCAGCGCTTTGATGAGCGCTTGCAGAAGGTTATCGACGAGTACAACACGCGCGACAAGTTGATATTTACGAACGAGGTGGCTTCTCAGACGGTGAAGGCCATTCAAGAAGTCGTGAATCAGAAGCTCAATGAGCTAACGGGAGAAGTGTTGGACCTCTTCCGGCGCCTCCGCAAAGATCGCGAAGAGTTCAAGCGGCTTGGTATCACCTTTGAAGAAAAGGCCTTTTACGACATTCTCGTAGATCAGCGTGAAGCACACGGATTTGAGTATTCAGATGAGAAGTGTCTCGGGCTATCCCGCAAGATCAAGGCGCTTATTGATAACTCTTCTGTTTATGCCGATTGGCTTAACAACGACAACTTGAAGGCAAATCTTCAGAAGGAACTCACGATTCTGCTTTTCCGGGAGGGCTATCCGCCCACATGGAACAAAGAAGTTTTCAATAAGGTCATGGAGCAAGTTCGTAACTTCAAGACCCACAACAATTGATCAAGAACAGGATAAGAAATGGCACGAACGAAGGGTTCAAAAAACAAGAAGCCCGCAGAGCTCAAGCTTGAGGGTGTCTTAATGAATTGCCGCGATATTCTTCGCGGTAAGGCGAGCATGGCGACGCGGCGCGACATGATTCTTACGCTCGTCTTTCTGAAATTCGTCGGTGAGAAGTTCTATCGGCAGCGCGAGAAGATTCGCTCAGAAATGTCGGCACAGAATCTTCCTGTCGAGCTTTTCATTGAAGAACCGTCTTCATATCAATGCGATGGAGTTTTCTATTTGCCGGAAGAGTGCCGTTGGGAGGAGCTTCTTTCGGCCGACAGCGCCAAATTGGCGCTTACGATCGATTTGATGGTTTCGAATCTCGATTCGTCAATTGAGAATCTTCGAGGCGCGCTCCCGATGAAGCTTTTTACGGATTCTCGTATTGAAGGGAAGACGCTTAAAGCGCTCATTGATGAAATCAACAAGATCAGTGAAGATCGTTTCCACGAGAAAGATCTGATCGGGCGCGTGTATGAATATTTCCTGCAAGCGTTCTCCATCAATGCGGACAAGGAGGAAGGCGAGTTCTATACGCCGCACAGTATCGTTGAGCTCATCTGCGAATTGATTGAACCATACGACGGCACTATTTATGACCCTTGCTGCGGGTCGGGCGGCATGTTTGTGCAGGCGTCAAAGTTCGTTGAGGCACATGGCGGCAATACGAAAGCCGTGCAGGTTTACGGGCAAGAAAGTCAGCCGGAAACCTATCGCCTAGCCAAGATGAATTTGGCTGTGCGCGGCATTTCCTACAACCTCGGAAGTACGGCAGCCTCGACCTTCACGAACGATTTGCATAAGACGCTCAAAGCGTCCTACATCATGGCGAATCCGCCCTTCAATTTGAAGAAGTGGCGAAGCGAAAACGAACTGTTGACGGACGTGCGCTGGGCGGGGTACGGCGTGCCGCCGGTGAGCAATGCGAACTACGCGTGGATTCTCCACATGCTCTCCAAGCTCAATGTTGTTAACGGCGTCGCTGGGTTCCTTTTGGCGAACGGTGCCCTTGGAGATACGGACACCTACGAGATTCGGCGCAAGCTCATTGAGAACGACAAAGTTGAAGCCATCATCGTTCTGCCACGCGAGATGTTTTATTCAACCGACATTAGCGTGACGCTTTGGATTTTGAATCAAAACAAGAAAGGCGGGCTTTACCACAAGCGACAGCTGCGCAATCGCACGGGCGAAATTCTGTTTGTCGATCTGCGAACGTGGAATCAGAACATTTACGAAAAGAAATACGTTCAGTTTCTCCCCGAACAGATCCAGCGTGTTGCGGAGATTTATCACACATGGCAGAGCGTTGGTACGGAGAGCACAAGTTATGCAGTTCCAGAACTCTATCGGTCAGTTTCACTCAAGGAGATCAAAGACAACGATTTCTCCCTTGTGCCAAGCCGCTACATTGAGTTCATAGATCGCGATAAGGACATTGACTATGAGCGGATCATGAGCGATACCGCCTCGGTGGTTGCCAATCTTTTAAAGAGACAGACAGAAAATCAAAAAGCCCTCAAAGACGCTTTCAAGGAGCTTGGCTATGAATTCTGAGTTTCCGAAGCAGGTTGAAGGCGCGCCAAAGATTGTGCTGGGGAGTCTAATTGAGACATTGGATGTGCGAGGAGGAATAATCGACCGAAATGAAGTTGAAGGCGTCAACATTAACAAGGCTTTTGTACCTACTGTTGCCAATCTCGAAAAGACAGATATTTCCAAGTACAAACATGTTCCGCATCTTGCATTTGCTGCCAATTTAATGCATATCGGGCGAGACGTTATTTTTCCCGTTGCGCTGAACACCTCAAATGTAACAAAATTTGTTTCTCCTGCGTATTTTGTTTTTAGGGTTAAAGATGAAGTCAAGCTTTTACCTCTATTTCTTTTGATGTTATTTCGAACTTATTCCTTCGATAGGCGCGTTTGGTTCGCTACAGATAGTTCAATTCGAGGTAATCTAACTTGGGACGACATGTGCCGGGTGAAGATCCCGCTGCCGCCGATCGAGGTGCAGAGGGCGTACGTTGACGCGTACAAAGGACTGACAGCACTCATTGAAGAGAACGAGTCGCTTTTGAAGTCTCTCGAAGAAACAGCGCAGGCGTGCGTTGCAGAGTGCAGAGAGAAATGGCCGATGGTTAGTTTGGGGGCATACCTGCAGGAAACGAATATACGAAATACAGACGGAAGTATCGAAGATGTTCGAGGAATTTCTACCGCAAAGCGTTTTCGCGAACCAAATTCCCGTGTAGATCGAACAAAATTACATAACTATAAAATCGTTAGGCCTCATCAGTTTGCATATGTTCCTACCACAGATACTTGGCGGTGTTTAGCAGTTTGTCTTTCGAGTTTCAAACATTCGATAGTAGTTTCTCCAATCTATATTACTTTTAAAATTAAGAACGAAAAACAATTATTGCCTGAATATCTTCAGTTGTATTTTCAACGATCCGAAATTGATCGATATGCACGCTTTAATTCATGGGGCAGTGCTCGTGAGAATTTCAACTGGGACGACATGTGCCGGGTGAAAATCCCGCTGCCGCCGATCGAGGTGCAGAGGGCGATTGTCGCCCTCTACCATTGCGCTGAAGAGGCGAGAAAGATTGCAGAGGAAGCTAAAGCCCAGCTTGCCTTAGCTTGCCCCGCCATGATTCAACAAGCTTCTCGACGTTGTTAAAGGAAATTCACCAGCATGAGTGGACCATTTTCCGCGCTTTCATTTCTTAAAAAGATTTCCTCAGAATTGCTTTGTGCATATTTCAAGCGGTTTGAAGAAATAGACCTGAGCCTTTTCAGTAAAGGTACTTTGAAATCTGCAGAACTGATAGCTTTTTGGAAAGGCCTTCCAGATGAGGTAAGAAGGACCGCTGAGAGCGACTTCAGCTTAATACTCGATATGATGGATGAATTGGGAATTCAATCCATTCAATCAACTGCGCAGCAAGCGGGTTGCGATGCATCTTTGCTTAAAGCTTGGGACGGAAAAACTCTGGAAGAGAAAACCTTCATTGCTTTTCTTGATTTCAAAGATCTATGGGATAATGCTAGCGCAATCGCTTTTGCAGATAATGTTCCTGCTCGATATTGGCAACGGAGAAAGAACCTTCCTTCCAATTTGATGGATGATTCTGAAGAAGCTTGCGACGATTTTGCCAAAAAATTGGGTGAGTTCCTTCATTCAAAACAAGGTCGAGGAAAACAATGCAAAGTGGAGCGTTATCTGGCAGAAGATGGCCGGTTGTTTCTTTTTGCTTTATTTGAAGATTTTGCGCGAAGCAGTCTTGAATGGGAAGAAGACGATTTACAAGCTTATCGCAGACGACAAGCATTGCAATACATTTTTCAGTATTCCCCGAAGGATGGAATGTTGTCAATTTATTGTCCAAATGCAACTTCGTTTGTTGAAGACTTACAACTGCTTTTCGCGGAATCAATTCTTCATATTGATGAATTGAGTGAGGATATTCAAGACATTAGAATTTATGAATTGAGGCCACTGTTAAACCCAGAATTTCGCTTTCATTGGAAGCCGGAATGGGGTATCGAGGATGCGCAATTGATCAAACTGAGATTGACAAGGCGCTTCTCGAAACAGCGAGTAATTTTTGAAGCAGGTCGCGGAAACGGAAGTGAAGAGGTATACGAATTACTCGACGCGTGGGGCGAAGCAGAGAATTTAGATGACTTCTTTGTGACACAAGCAGAAGTCCGTGTTCGCTATCAGGTCGATACGGGCAAAGTACGTTCCTGTAGCTTTACGGTGACTTGGCCGAATTACTGCAGCTTAAAGCCAGACACGCTTGGCAAGCATCTGCAAGAAATGCTTGTGATGTCGGGGATCGAATTAAAGGAGCCGGAAGACGATGGCGAGGCCTCGCAAGAAGCCGTTGCTTCAGCTTGATGAACGCGACCCGCTTCGGTGCTTGATTGCTGCGTTGAGGCCTTCGCGTGACGGCGTTTCATTGTCTGGACAACAGATTGAAGTTGCGGGCTTTGATCGAGCTCGTTTGGAAAGTCTTGAGAGAAGTAAGCTTGTTCGCTCAGATTCCGTCGACATGACAACTGATTGTTCAGAGTGCGAACGTCAGTGCATGGGATTGCCAGTCATCAAAACTCAAGGAGGGGCGCTTGGTTTTACATGTCCGTTCTTCCCATCTGTCGGCTGGATTGACGTGAAACCCAAGCACATTGAACGGAAAAGATTCCTTCGCAGCGACTTGATTCGATGGTTGGTTCAACTTTTCGGCTGTCTGCCGATGTATTTGCTCGTTGAACCAGCTTTACCAGCGGGTAGCTACCGACTCGGGATTGTGCTTTCAGGGAAAAAGCGCTTGCAACTGTTCCTGCAGTTTGACCGAAAACGAGGATGGCGACTCAAATGTGCGGGGAATGACATGGCACTGCGGGACCTCTTACGTTTCAACGGTTCCGAGTATGTCGTTGATCCCGATATGAAAGAAATGCTGCTTTGGGCGGACGATAGTGACGAGCCATCGATCGCACGTGAGGCCCGCTTGCTCGAGGAGGTGGAATGGCGAACAACCCATAAGGATGAATATCCGGGGCCAGTTTATGAACAAGTCGCGGAAGAGAACGACATAACTAAAGCAACCTTAGAAGGCATTCTCAAAAAGGCTCGGTCAGACAGAACCACTCGTGATCTGACGCGAATCTATCGTCAGAAACGGTTAGAAAGTCAAAGAACAAAATTATCGACGTAAGCATTTGATTTTTAAGGCGTCAGAAAAGGGGCTACCGAAAGTCAAAGACTTTGGGCGAAATGGTCATTGTCCAAACAGAACTAAAGGAGTTCACCAATGACCAAAAAGCTTTTTTATCGAGCCCGCGAAGCACAAGAACACACGGCGCTCGCCCGCTCGACCTTTTATGCCTATATCGCCAAGGGCCTGCTGCCGCCGCCGATCAAGGTTGGAGACCGCGCCTCGGCTTGGCTCGTCTCTGAGATCGTTGCCGTCAATAAGGCACGTATTCTCCGCAAGACGAATGAAGAAATCAAAGCGCTCGTGATCTCGCTCGTCGAGGCTCGTTCTCGAATGGAGGACGACGCCGATGAGTGAGACGCAGAACCAGAAGGGGTATGTCCTGTCGATGGGACTTCTTTCAAACGAACGCCTTGAGGTTTCAAATGCCGAATTTCTTCATGAAGCTTTTGCCATTTCTGCCGCTCATTGCGGAGATTGTTGCCCTGTTACTGTGTCTTTCGTTGGCAATCCTTCCCGCGATGCTCGCTGGGTAGCCCGCCCTTTCACGGGCAACGATGCGCCCGAATCCGACCATGCGAACAACTACTTCGCCCTCTCGGCATTCATGCCGGATTTAGAAGGCACCTACCATCGGCGCAAGAAGTCTTTTGCCGCGCAGTTTGTCGTGGCGCTTGACGATGTGACGCCGGTCGTTGTCGAGGGAAAGCAGAAAGCCCAGATTCCCTTCAGCCGTGTCTCACTGCCCCCAACGTATGTGCTCGAGACCTCCGAGGGCAACTTTCAGGTGGGTTACTTTCTCCGCGAGCCCATCCTTGATCGCGGTGAAGCAGAAGACCTTTCAAAAGCGATCATCGCTTCGGGGTTAAGCGATCCCGGCGCGGGCGGCCCCTGCGCGCGCCTGATGCGACTGCCGATCGGATGCAACGGAAAGTATCAGCCTGAATTCCGCTGCCGTTTGAGATTGTGGGCACCAGAACGCCACTACACCATTGATGAGCTACGCGAAGGGCTTCAGATACGTTTCCTCGGCGCGTCACGCGTCAAACAGCCAACGGCTGCTTTGCTAGGCAACGCTCATCAACCCGCCGCAGAAGGTAATGCGGTCTACACGCCTGCGCCGACGACGAACATCGTACTTCTGGCCCTAAGCGAACGCGGTCTATTGAAGCGCGAAGTTGCGCCCGGTAAATATGAGCTGACTTGCCCTTGGGTCAATGAGCATACGGGTCAGGTCGATAGCGGCGCAGTCTATTGGGTTCCGGATGAGAATCACCCCCATGGTGCCTTCAAGTGCCAGCACGGGCATTGCATTGGGCGCGGCATCTCGGAGCTGCTGGATTACTTGGGCATCGATCATGAAGCAGCGCTTATGAAGGCGCGCATTACGACCGCGCCGGGCGAGGTCAATCGCATCGTTGCGGCGGCCGAGACGGAACTCGCGCGAACCGAACTCTACTTTCAGCGCAGCGGGCGCGTCGTTCGGCTTGAGCGATCGTCGATTACGGGTAACTTACAGCTTCAGGAAGTCAATGCCAACAGCTTGCTTGTGGATTTGTCAGCACTGACGCGCTGGCAGCATTACGACGGGAGATCAAAGAAGGTCGTTCCCTGTGATCCTTCGCCCAAGTATCTGTCAGCCATCCTTGAAAGCGGGCGACATCAAGCGTTGCCTGAAATCATCGGCATTGCAAGGCAGCCCATGATTGATGGGCGCGGCAGGGTTTCAAAGAAGGCGGGCTATAACGCTGCTAACAAGCTCTACGCGGATTTTGATGAACGCGCATACGAGGTGCTGGATAGCCCAACGCAGGAAGACGCACTCAAGGCGCTTGCTGAGCTTGAAACGCTGCTGGAGGAATTCCCCTTTGAAGCCGAGTGCGACAAGAGTGCAGCCCTCTCCGCCATTTTGACGGCAGTGGTTCGCTCGCAGCTTAAGTTGGCTCCGATGATCCATGTGCAGGCGCACTTGCCGGGGTCAGGGAAGTCGTATCTAACGGCGTTGATTGCAGCTTTCGCCACGGGCGACGAAGTGGCGGCGTCGAGCTTTCCCAAGGACGATGAAGAGTGCCGGAAGTTCCTTCACTCACAGCTGCTTGCATCGCCCGCAGCCATCATCTTCGACAACCTGACGACAGACATCTACGCCTTCAAAAGCCTCTGCATGGCGATTACAGAGCCCACATTCAACGCGCGCATTCTTGGTTCGAGCCGCACGGCAGAGGCGAGCACGCGAACGCTGATCCTGTCAAGCGGCAACAATGTCGGCCCAGTCGAGGATATGACAAGGCGAGTACTGACGATCTATCTGAATCCGGCCGAGCCAAATCCCGCGGAACGGACGTTTCAGCATCCGAATCTCATTGACGAGTTGAGAGCAAATCGCGCTCATTTTGTATCGTGCGCGCTCACAGTGATTTCGGCATGGATGCTTGCAGGCCGGCCGCGCACAAATTGTATGAAAACGCTCAATTCCTTCATGCAATGGGGCGAGTGGTGTCGCCTGCCGTTGCTCTGGCTGGGGCGAAGCGATCCGGCAACTCGCTTGTTTGAGCTGATGGCGAATGATCCTGAGCGGGAACAGACAGCACGAATCTTCGACGTGCTTCACAGGGTCTTCAATGGCTCCACGTTCAGCGTCAAGAACGTGGCGACAAAGATTCACTTCTCGGGATTCGAAGATGACATTTTCGACGCTTTCGAAGAAGCGGGCTTGAGCTCGGGCGGTTCGCTGGATCGCCGACGCCTTGGATGGTGGTTCAGAAGGAAAAACGGCTGGACGGCAAACGGCCTCAAGCTCGTCAAGCTGCCCTCGTCAGGAAAGCAAATCGTATATCGCTTGGAGGTTTAGCCGTCGCCGTCCACAAATCCTTGTGATCAGGATTCCGACGTTCCATTCTAAGGTGTTGGCTATGAATAAAGTTGAAAAGATAGATGAAAAAAAATGGCTACGCAGCTGTGCGCTTCAATGCTGTGAAGCATGGAATTCTCTCTCGAGAGACGATATTGCCCCACGAATCCCGTGAAGACTATGAATCTTTGCTCAATGAGCTTCGCGAGGAATATGCGCCGAATGGCCCGACTGAGAATGCTTTAGTTGAAGAGCTCGCCTCGATCCTATGGCGCAAGCGCCGCGTACTTGCGGCCGAAGGTGCCCAGATAAATAGCGGCATCGCTCGCACCATGACAAATTCACATCGGCTTGTCAATACTGCGACGCCATTCCTCCCAATGATTACAGGTAATCAATTCTCGGGCGATGAATCGTTGCCCGTGCGCGAAATCTTGGCACTCGATGCCGATGGCCTTGAGCGAAGAAGGGAAGCCCTTCGAGCTGTGTACAACGCAGTGGACAAGTCGCGCCGTATTCTGGATCAGGGCGGAAGAGGTGCTGCACGCAAGGCGATCGAGGCGCTGCCGAATTCACTGACTGAGCTTTGGTACGCGAAGGATCGATACGGCGAAACCATCTATCAGGTGGACCGCTTCATGGAAAACGAAGTGCTGCCGCATCTTTCCGAGGAGAAAAGGCTGCTTGAAAACGCAGACGCCTTGCGTCGTCAAGCTCTCGGAAGTGCTGTTACCGGCCTGCCTTTCGAGTCGATCGCCCGTTATGAAGCGCATCTGGACCGTAAATTCGAACGAACGCTGTCCATGCTCATCAAGCTCAAAGCTATGAAGGCAGTGCCTGTGGATAACGGCGCTTTGCCTGCGGGAGAGGAAGAACGGTGAATGCTTCCCAAGAAGTTCAATAGAAATTAGCTATCGATTTGGGGAAAAGATGGGCGGATTCGGAAGCGGCAGAGTCAGTACACGGCACAAGGAGCGAGTCGAGAATACCCGATTTATTCGTGCCCAGTGGGTTAGGGATCAATGGTCGACGCTTAAAGCGGGCATAACAACGAGAGTCAGCTGGACGCGCGGCGGCGAGCCTTACGGTGAAGCAGGTGTTTCGCTGATCGACAAACGACTGCACATTGAATACCGGCAGCGCGCTGCGGGTGAGGATGAGTGGCAGGATGTACACGAGGTTGTCGAGTTCTCCTACTCGACACCGCATTTCGGGGGCAAGCGCTTATGGCTGCAGTGCCCTCATTGCGGGCATCGAGTCGCCGTGCTCTATTGCAGCAAGGTCGTTGCGTGCCGACGGTGTTTGCAGCTTGCCTATCGAACTGAGGGCGAAGATGCAATCGATCGCCTGCGCTCGAAGGCGGCGAAACTCAAGGAACGGCTGGGCGGGAATCCTTACCAGCGGCCGAAGGGGATGCATCAGAAAACCTTTTCGAGGCTCAGGGATCGATATTTCGCTGCCTGCTTCAGTGCAGACGAGCTCTCTGACCAACGTTGGGCCAAGTTGCAGAAGCGATTCTTACAGCTATCAGCAGGGGCTGTCTCTTATACACATCTCCGAGCCCACGAGACCGGAGCCTATCTCG
>OWKD01000365.1_pt1 | contig 12854 bp, 16 predicted proteins | sample 1732981 | NCBI WGS metagenome assembly OWKD01 (sample SAMN05065776, study PRJEB22554) | human gut metagenome | biome: ENVO:2100002; feature: ENVO:00000062; material: ENVO:00002003 | host: Homo sapiens | place: USA
TACACGCGTAAGATCGTCGGCAGCGTCAGATGTGTATAAGAGACAGGAATAAACTATGCATCCTGATTGTATGAAAAATCATTAACAAATCATGTTTTGAATGTATACCGAAAAACTTATACACTTCTGAAATTGCATTCCGGGAAGAACCATTAGTAATAGACAAAAGAGATGCTATCGATTCATGACAAAAACCAAATGAATAAAGAATAAAAACTTTCCATTGGATTTCCGTTGATTTGTTTTTAAATTCAAGCATTCTGTCATTTGTTATATTTGTACGTAATCCTCTACAATAATCCACTATCACATTAGAATTTTTGCAGAAAAAAAGCCATAAAACATTAACCACCTCCCCATATATTAATGGTATAAATTGTACCAGCCAGAGTTTATCACCTATAGCCACGCTCTGTATTTTATTCATGGACGAAGGCAAAGACATAGCATCCAGTTCTTCTCTTAAGAACGATGTAGCTACTTGTACAGGAAGGGAGTAAAACCACTCTTTGATATCAAGACTACCTATAAATTCTTTAGAGAATTTTTCATTGTAGCCGATAAAATCTCCATTAGTATTTCGAACACAAGCAGGGATTGAAAAAACATCGACAAAAAACTGTTTATCCAAATATATTTGACGTTCAGTATTAAGTTGTCTAGGATCCGTCGGATACATAGGAACCTCCTCTCAAAGGATTCTATGGACAGTCGATGCGGGGAGGTCGCTCTCCCTGCATCGGCGATTTTTAATATCTGTTTTAACGTGGCATTAACCACATAATTAATATAACCTTTATGTGGTTAATTGTCATCAAATTGAACCAGATCAAAATCCTGTTATTTGAAGTAAATCAACTTTTAATTCTTTTTTATTCCTCATCATTTTTTGGAAAAAATCGTTCCATCTCAGATGACACCTTCTCACGAATATCTTCAACCATATTGGCATATTCAAACTTTGGATTCCCGGAGACATGGGGACTTAGAGACTCAATACCCAAAATTTTCGCTACTGATGACTGTGTTTTTACAACACATTCAAGAAGAAGTTTATTAAACTCTGTCTGATTAAACGCAGACTCTTTACGCTCCATCTGAGCCTCATATACACGAAGCCCCAGTTCAAGAAGCATTGAAGCTGTTCCCGAAACACTTATATCTTTATCTCTTGCCCCCTCCTGACGACGCTGTTCAACTATCGCATTTACTTTATCATAGACATCATTACTGATATACAAAATTACTCTGGCCATAAGATAAAACCTTTCATTATTAAGCAATGAACTTTTCACTATAAATATGCATATAGTGTTTACAAGTAAGAAAGACACTCCTAGCAGCGCCTCTAGGATCATCCTATAAAAAAATGCGATCCGGCGCTAGGGGCGTCCCTAATATATATCAATGTTTTTCATGAAAATTGTCAGTACTGATCCTAATAAGAGTCGCTATAGGGTCGTAACAGGATTGCCAACGACTCTCTATTTAATAATTCAGAATTATTAAATATAAATAGCGTTTGTTAATTACATGATTTAAAACGTAAATCAGCAAAAACTTGTTTTTGCGTAGTGTGTGGTGCTTTTGGTGGTGAGAACCACCAACCTGTTGAGCCTTTTTGTGGAGTGGGTTAAATTATTTACGGATAAAGTCACCAGAGGTGGAAAAATGAAAAAATGGATGTTAGCAATCTGCCTGATGTTTATAAATGGGATCTGCGAAGCCGCCGATTGCTTTGATCTTGCAGGTCGGGATTACAAAATAGACCCGGATTTACTGAGAGCGATATCATGGAAAGAATCCCGTTACCGGGTTAATGCCATCGGTATTAATCCGGTAACGGGATATGGCAGCGGACTGATGCAGGTAGATTCCCAGCATTTTAACGAACTGGCCCGCTATGGAATTAAGCCGGAACATCTGACAACAGATCCCTGTATGAACATTTATACCGGTGCTTATTATCTGGCAATAGCCTTTAAAAAATGGGGCGTCTCCTGGGAGGCCGTTGGTGCATACAATGCCGGATTCAGGAAGACCGAACGCCAGAACCAGAGACGTCTTGCCTACGCATCAGAGGTTTACCGGATTTATACCTGGATAAAGAGCAGTAAAGGCATCCGGGTTCCGACCACGAAGAAATCACTTTCCCAAATTAACAGTGTGCAGAAAAATTAATATTGTATACATTGTCAAATACCGGTTATGCCGCGACAGCGGCATGGAAGGCCACACACAAAAATATCATATGAGTGATAATGCTGACTGGCCGAAGCCCCGCAAAGCAGGATCCCATCTTATATATATCCGGTAACTGCGCAGCCTCCTGCCAGACCATTTTTCGCGGGCACAATATTTACAGACTACCGAAAAGCCAGTTGATGAAATTGAGGCATATCAGACGACACAGCAATGCCGCAGGATGATAATATAAGTAAAGCCCCGAAAAATTTTTCGGGGCTTTACTTATATTATCATGACTTCCACTCCCTGAACTGTTCGGCAATCATCCATAATGCTTTGTTGATTCGGATATCACCGTCAATGCCTGTAATGGCTCTTGTTCTGGTATTTTTACCGGAGGCACTTCGCCCCGATAATCCACCTTTTATCATATTCTCCTGAACCCGCTGCCAGGTTGTCCAGAGATCGTTCTGTTTATCCTCCCAACGGCGGGGAGTAATTATTTGTTCTGGCGTCACTGGCGTTTTATTTTCATCTTCGTACCTGGCCATCAATGCAGCTCTGCCAAATAAATGTTGTTCGTCACTGTTAAGATGTATCTCTTTCATTGTCTCCATATTTTCAGTGACTTTATCAAAGACACCGAGCACTTCATACGCTCCCTCAATAACCTGCCCGACAATATCACCTTTATGTGGAACGCGGATTTCGCCAAAATTATTCCCACACACCAGGCCATTTGTGCAGACAAAACGAAAAATTCCTGGGATCATCTGATAACTGGATGAACCATCATGTGAATTAAGCAGGATAATTTCAGGAACTTCTTTCCCGTTAATATGCCCTTCCCTGCGAAGACGTAACATATGTTTACTGTATTCGCGGCGTCCCAAATCACGAACCCGACTCTGACAGGCAAAGAATGGCTGGAAACCTTCATCACGTAACTTATTGATGATATTGATGGTTGGGATATATGTATAACGCTCACTCCGGGATTCATGTTTATCACCAGAAAAGACAGATGGAACAAACTGCATTAATTCGTCATCCGTTAACGGGCGCTCACGGCGAATAGAATTATATCGACCAAAACGGGAAGCTAATCGCATAACAGTAACTCCTTTATGAAGGCATAAAATTAATAAAAGTTTTTTCGCTTAATATCATCCCCCCTCGGTTATCGTTAACAAAAAGACAACAATTCCGAGGGGAAGGACCATCAAATCAGGTCAGTTCGGGACTGACCAACCTGCCGAGTGAAAAGCAGTAACAGCGCGATCAACTCATCAGCGTTTTTTCTGACAAGAGGAGTATGATTCTCCAGGCTATCCAGTAAGTCATGCAGCTCATTATTGACCTGGTGGAGCACCTTAAAGAGTGCACCAGAATCCCGGCAGCTCTGATATGCAAGATTTGCCTGAACAGCACGATTCTGCATGATCCCGATTTGTGCGATTGCGTCTTTCTGCTGATCGCCTGTTGGCTGATAAGTGGTGTTAAAAGAAAATGCGCTCATAATTCCTCCTGTATCTGATGTTTTCAGCCCCCATCATCTGTTGAGTTTCGGGAGCCGCGGTTTTGACGTTTTGCGGGGACCTGCCTTTTGTTCCCTCCGGTATTCACCATCACCTGTTTGAGAACCTTCGCCGCAAGGGGCATCACTGCCACGGCCTGACGCACCTGTCCTGGGCAGAACGCAAAATTTTTTACCGGGTTTTGGGTAAAAAATTTTGTGGGCTGTTCATTTACCCTGGACAGTCAGTGCGGCAGGTTGTGGCTGTCTATGCCCCCGGCGACAGGGGCTTAAACAGGTGAATGGCACCGGACAGAACAACGGGCAGGGACCCGCCGCAACGACGTGAAGCGCGGTTTGCGAAACGGCGTTGCTCCTTACATCCCGGCGTCTTTTGCCGGGATGCCGGGAGCGCAGGCCACGGCGCGACAAGGGTGGCGCGACCGTTCCGGTCGCTGCAAACCCGGGTTTTTGCGTCAGGGATGGAAGCCCGCCAGGGCGGAGACAGCTTCGCTGGCTCCGTTCACGACAGCCCGCCCCGCCAGGGGGACGCCCGGAAAAGGCATAAGCAGGAGAACAACAAAACAGACAATAATCAGGGCAGTAGAAAAAAGAAGAACAGTAGCAGTAGCAGTAGCAGTAGCAGTAGCAGTAGCAGTAGCAGTAGCAGTAGCAGGAACAACAACATCATCAGTAACAGACAAATGACAGGTCTGAAAAGACAGAAGCCCCCATCAGAACGTCCGCGTAATGAAAGGGGCGGCGCGTGAGCGCGGCCCCTTTCAGCGCCACCGGCGCGCGGTTTTTTCCCGGCGCGGACAGACGGGCATTTATCCTCCCGCCAGCCCTGTGTCATCAGGCACGCAAACGAATAATCATCGTCGGGACATCGGTATAAGCAAACGTGCCGCGCGGCAGCTCCTCGCGGACGTCAGAAAACGGTAACAGCTTCTCCTGCTGGCGTGGCCCGTTGAGACAGACGGCAACCAGAACGCCCCCCGGACGCAACAGGGAAAAAGCCCGCAGGATATGCCGGATATCCTGCCCGTGACTGAACGGCGGATTCATAATGATCCGGCTGTAATACTGCACCGACTGCCATTCCATGAAGTCGCCACACTGTACCCTGACACCGTTAAAATTTTCCCGCAGATACCGGACCAGCCCGCTGTTAATCTCCACCGCATCACACATGGCCTCCGGCGCGGTATCCCGAATCGCCCGCAGTATGGCCCCGGTGCCGGCAGAGGGTTCCAGAATGTGATCACGGTTGCTGATTTCCGCCAGCGTCACCAGGCGATCACAGATCGGGGCAGGACTCACAAAAAGCTGAGATTCAGCCCGGATTTCAGCAACCGGCGCGGCGTTATCCAGCCTTGCGCGCATCAGCCGGATACGTTCTCTTAACTGACTGTGCATATCATTATCTCCGTCATCCCCCGGGGATTTCCCGGGGGGATATACCTTATTTCTGTGGGATTTCCGTGATTTTCATGTCGGTGATATACACATTCACCAGACGGAAATTATTGTCCATTGTGCGGCGGTAGCGGTATGCCCCGTGGTCTTCTGCTTCTTCCACACTGCGCACGGCCTTACAGTCCCGGGGCAGGGCGGCCCACTGCGCCTTTGTCATTTCCCGGAAACCTTCCCCCGGATAGTTGACTACCGGCGGACGCTTCGCGGCCTGACTGGCGACGGCAGCCTCTTCTGCCGATGGTGCTTTGTAGTCCGTGATGCGATCGGGCGTCACTTTCATCGTGCCGCTGTACCCGAGAAAACTGTAATTTGGCGTTGTGACTGAACTCACCGCCCCGTTGCTTTTGTTCACGCGGATGATAGTCAGCCACTCGCCCCGGCTGAAAACCTGTCCGCCCGGCTCAAAATCCTGTGTCCGGGTAACCACGCCGCCGCTTTCGTCCAGCATGGCACGCTCATAGATCAGGCGGTTCTGATAGTGGTTAACCCAGCGTTGCTGATGCTGAATCTGCCGTTCATGACAGCGGATCGCAATTTCGCGGGCCTGCTCCGTGGTGATGATGTCATCATCCAGGGCCGACCATAACGACCGGCTCCCTTCATACTGGCTTTTTTCTGCCGGGCGCGGATACGTATCCAGCGGGAAACAGGCGCTGATATGGTCATGACTGCTGATGAGTTTTGCCATATTCAGATCCAGCGATTCAGCCCGCCACATCGTCAGATATTTCTGCGACTGTGCGATGGTCTTTTCAGCCTTGCGCAAATCAGCTTCGATTTTTTTGATACGACGCCAGCGAACGTCCGGGCGTTCTTTATACTTCGCGTGAAGCAGTGCCGACCGCGCCCGTTCTTCCCAGTATTCCGCACGTTCAAAGAGCATCACGGCACGTTTCATGCCGTTTTCAATACGCTGCGCATCACGACGGGCGCGGCGTTCGCTGTGATGCCCCACAAGAATGGGCTGACCGGGCGGGATCATCGCGGCCAGTCTTTCCACTTCATCAAGTGCCTGTGCGGATTCACTGGCCCGCTTTCCGCTGTATCCGGTAAACCGCTCCGCCCGTGCTTCCTGACGTTCAGCGAGCGTGCTGTCTTCATCCTCAATCTCTCCGGCAAGTGAGAGGAGCACGTCTTCCCGGCCCGGTGTCCAGGCTGGCGCGACAAACAGCGCCTGTCTGGGTGCCCAGCGGAAACCGGCATCATGCACTTTTTTATACGTCTCCGGGTCAAGACGTGACGCGGCATACAGGCGCAGTTTGTTGTCATCCGGTGAGTAGGTCGCGCGGTACATCTGCACAGGGCTGGCGGCTTCCGGGGCGGTCATGGTGATTGCAGCTAATGTCATAAAATGTTCTCCTTCCGTCTGTTGCCGCCCCTCGCGGGGCGGCTCACCTCATCAGTTAAAAGCGCGTTTCAGTTCGAGTGTGCGGAGCACCTGCCCGAAAGCCGTATTTTTCATGGCGGGGATGTGTACACCACGTCCCCGGTGAAAACTCCGGGCAATGTGTCGCCCGAAGGCTTTCAGCACGGGGTCAATTTCCGGCGCGGGGATGTCTTCGCGTCTGAAACGGGGATGACGGCGGGGCTTTACAGCCGCTGCGGAAGGTGAAACAATACTTACCGTCATAAATGAAACTCCTTATGACTGTTGAATGGAACCGCAGAAACTGCTCGAACAGTTTTTGCGGTGTGGATTAAGCAGGTCCTCCCCGGCCTGCTTTTTTCATATCTGCGTCTGACGTTCTCCGGTGTTTTCCTCCTTCTGTTCCTGCGTTCTCATTACCTGCCAGCCGGATGACTGACAGAACAAATAAATGCGTATTGCCGGAGCCTGAAATAAATCCTGATTTTTAAAGAACATCACCCGTTGAGTTTCGGGAGCCGCGGTTTTGACGTTTCGCGGGAACCTGCTGCTGTATTCCCTGTGGTATGAACTTCACCCGTTTGAGAACCTTCGCCGCAAGGGGCATCACTGCCACGGCCTGACGCACCTGTCCTGGGCAGAACGCAAAATTTTTTACCGGGTTTTGGGTAAAAAATTTTGTGGGCTGTTCATTTACCCTGGACAGTCAGTGCGGCAGGTTGTGGCTGTCTATGCCCCCGGCGACAGGGGCTTAAACAGGTGAATGGCACCGGACAGAACAACGGGCAGGGACCCGCCGCAACGACGTGAAGCGCGGTTTGCGAAACGGCGTTGCTCCTTACATCCCGGCGTCTTTTGCCGGGATGCCGGGAGCGCAGGCCACGGCGCGACAAGGGTGGCGCGACCGTTCCGGTCGCTGCAAACCCGGGTTTTTGCGTCAGGGATGGAAGCCCGCCAGGGCGGAGACAGCTTCGCTGGCTCCGTTCACGACAGCCCGCCCCGCCAGGGGGACGCCCGGAAAAGGCATAAGCAGGAGAACAACAAAACAGACAATAATCAGGGCAGCAGTAATCAGAGTCAGAGCAGTAATCAGAGTCAGAGCAGGAGGAAAAAGAGAATAATCAAAGGGAAGGTGATGTGATTTCTGGTAAGTCATAAACAGAGAAGGCGGGGGAAAAGAACGGGCGCCGCAGGCGCACGTTCATCCCCGTTCCCGGAGGGAAACGGCCTTCCTGGCAGTCTGGTTGTTCATGCCCGTACAATGCCAGCAAGGAGAAAGGGGCCACCGGCGAACCAGCAGCCCCTTTATAAAGGCGCTTCAGTGCAGTCAGACCAGCATCAGCCCTGAAAAGGCGGGCCTGCGCCCGCCTCCAGGTTGCTACTTACCGGATTCGTAAGCCATGAAAGCCGCCACCTCCCTGTGTCCGTCTCTGTAACGAATCTCGCACAGCGATTTTCGTGTCAGATAAGTGAATATCAACAGTGTGAGACACACGATCAACACACACCAGACAAGGGAACTTCGTGGTAGTTTCATGGCCTTCTTCTCCTTGCGCAAAGCGCGGTAAGAGGCTATCCTGATGTGGACTAGACATAGGGATGCCTCGTGGTGGTTAATGAAAATTAACTTACTACGGGGCTATCTTCTTTCTGCCACACAACACGGTAACAAACCACCTTCACGTCATGAGGCAGAAAGCCTCAAGCGCCGGGCACATCATAGCCCATATACCTGCACGCTGACCACACTCACTTTTCCTGAAAATAACCCGCTCATTCAGGCTGTTTACGGGTAATCTGTGTGATTGTTGCCGCATCACGCCGCCTCCCGGAGTTTGTTCGGCACCATCCACCGCTCCATCTCACGGACAGCGTGACCGGCCTCTCTTGCTGCAAGACTGGCTTCCGCAATAACCTGCCAGAACGGCATATCCTGCCACTGCCAGCGTTCCATTCCGGCCAGTGACGGAAAACGCTCACCCCACTGCCAGAACAGGGTTTCCAGGTCATGCTCTGCCACCCGGTCACTCCAGCGTGCATGCCAGCTTCCGACTGTTTCCGGCGAATGGAATGCCAGTTCGATTTCAGCCTGAGCGACCAGCGCCTGGTACGCACGGGCTTTCTGCTCTGCCTCCCTCGCCTGCTGGCGGCTGTACTTTTGCATGACCAGTGCGGATTTGTGGCGACTGCGCTCCCTGACACGGAACCGCACCGACGGGAACAGCCGCTCTGCTGCATCGCCGGGAAGGGGAAGAAGGCAGACCTCGCCCTGAGTTTCAATCAGCACATCGACGGCATACAGCCACTGAGAACGGTTGCCGCGCAGTTCTTCTGCGGTCAGGGACGGCATGAAAAATCGCAGGTCAGACAGCGATATCCTGCGGCTTCCGTTCAGACAGCGGAAAAACGCCCCCGCATACGGATATTCCGCCAGCGTGTTTCCCTGGTGGCGGCGTTTTTCTGTCTCCGCCACCGCCCGCCATGCGGCCTGTTGCTCTGCGCTGAGGGGAACCAGTGCCTGTGAACGTGCGCTCATGCCTGACCTCCTTCCGCCATCAGGATATGGATGATGTCACTGACGCTGTACCCCTGCGCGTCCAGTGACGCCGCCAGTGCCAGTGAATGGCTGACGGCTTCCGGTGCAAACCGCCGCTGTACCTGAACCACCGCAAACGGCTCACCACCGGCATTCACCAGAACCAGCACCCAGACCTGAGAGACATCGCCCGGTGAACATAACGCCAGGTGAAAACGTTCGTGGGCAGGCGTGAAACGGACCTGGACGGGGAAAAAGCCGCCGAACTCGCTGCCATACTCGCCGTTCATCGTCCAGTTATCCGGCGCATCCAGCTCCCGCATCACGGCATGTGTGAGTTCACGACGTTCATCACTTCCGGCAGCCCGGATATCTTCATATTCCTGTGCGCTCATGGTCTGTAATACATTCAGGGTCAGTTCAGTTTTCATCACGGTATCTCCCTTGCTGCCGCCCCGTCTCCGGCAGGGCGGCGTGATAAATGGTTTATGACTGGCGGTCAGGCGGCTTCTGCCTGGTCGTCACGGTACTCCGTGGTTTCCGTCTCTGCCTGTGGACGTGGTGTACACATCCAGCCAGGCACCCAGCGGTTGTCTTTCATGTGGAACTCTGCATGTTCAGCGGCATCGCCTTTCTTCATTTTCTCCGCGTCCCGCGCAGCACCGGACAGTCCGGCATCATTCAGGGCATCGATAATCTGCGGCTTTTGCAGGTGTCCGAAGAAGTTTGCTTTCGTCGGCTGCCACCAGTCGCGCATGTGGAATCCGATAGCGCTCTCCAGCGAGTCCAGCGGACTGCGTGACGTGTGACCATGCTCGCGGGTCTGAACGCCGTGGATGCTGCACGCGGTGCAGAAACTGAGCAGGGATAACAGTACCTCCTGGCTGAGTGACAGGAATGTCGTCATATCCCGTGACCATCCCTCCGGTAACAGGGCTGCAAGACGGGCTTTTTCTGCCATCAGCGCCAGGAATGCGGCACCGTCCTTCCCCGATGGCGCATCGCTGGTCAGCGAATAATGTTTACATTCCAGGCTGATTTGTGCTGGTTTACTGTACGCTCCGCTGCCAAACACATTCAGGGCAGAGCGTCCATGCCAGCAGTGCCAGAGATTTGTCCGGTTGCTGCATCAGTGCTGCCTGGACTGCCAGCGTGCGTTCGGAAGACATTTTCGTCAGCAGTGGCAGACTGATTTCCTCCACGGGCGCTTTCTCCTGCACCTGTTCCGTGCGGTCAGCGTCGTCAGCCGCATCATCCTCGCTGCGCAACTGCACACCACGCTGGACACACACGTTGCCATAACGCCAGGACACCACCACACCGCTTCCGGCACGCATCTCCGGCGTCCACGCCCTGACCTTCGCCATGCAGCGCATCAGCTTCATTTCTGCTTCCAGCAGGTCAGATTCCTCACACTGGTTTTCCAGCGCGTCGTAACGCGTCATCAGTTCGTTCAGACGTTCTTCTTCCGCCTCCGTCAGCACCGCTTCCGGCTCCGGCAGACAGCGGTATGTTCCGGCATCCTCACGGCACTCACCGACAGGCTCCATGCGTCCGGCGCACCATCCCCAGCCTTCGGCTTCCCGAAGGTGTTCAGCAACAGCCTGGAGTTTTTCCAGCAGGGCGGCATCGAGCGCCACGCAGTCCACATAGCCACCCTCGTCGTCGCTGAACAGGTCAGTGCGCAGTTCATCTGGCGAGAAGGCATCAGCCCCCACGAAGCGGAATTTACTGTTCCCTGCCACCGCCACTTCACTTTCGGTCACCAGACGACGAATGGTCTGTACTTCCGGTTTACCGCCCCATCCCGACTGACAGGCGGCTTCAAACACCTGCACCTGACGCGCGGTGTCGTTCTCCAGCGCCAGCGCCTGACAGTGCTCGGTGGTGATGAGGTCTTCTGCCAGCGCATCGAGGATGACAGGCGCAAGGTCAGCCAGTTTCAGCATTCGCTGAACGTGGCGGGGTGAATAGCCCAGCAAATCACCGATTTGTGCAGGTGTTTTGCCTTCCTGCGCCATTGCACAGAATCCGGCAATCTGTTCGGCTGGGTGCATATCCCGACGATGACCGTTCTCGGTCATCGATGCGGCCGTCGCCAGTTCCTGCGAAATAATTTTCACGCGGACAGGCCAGTCAGCCGGAATGATGCCACGCTCTGCCAGCATGTTGAGTGCTGCCAGTCGGCGACCACCTGCGGCGACACCGTGGCGGTCACCTGGCAGGGCATGAACAACCAGATTCTGCAGCAGGCCGACCCCCTTAATGGAATCAGCCAGTTCGCTGACGGACTCCGCAGAATACGGCACCGTGCGCACATTCAGTGGTGACTTAATCAGCGAGGCCAGCGGCACGCTCACTTCCTCCGTCTGCGCCAGCAGGGCAGACAGGACAGTTTCCTGCGTTTTTGCAGGTTTACGGCTTGCTTTACGGGTAGATTTTGGTTCAGACTTTGTTACTGACATGACTATCCCCTTATTGTGTAGTTAATGTCTGCCGGACGTGATCCCCGTCCGGCACCTCTCTTACTTAAGGATCCCGAAATCACGGATGACATGGTTCATCCAGTACCCGGCACCGTCCTCAAAATTCCAGGTACGCCAGACCATTGTTCCGTTATTACGGACAACCAGGCGAAACTGTTCGCCGTGGTCATCCTCGATAAAGACGTTCCGGTACTGTGCGGCAACGGCTTCGGCCTGTTTGCGGGTAAAAGGACCGTCAGGCAGTCCCTGAAGTATTCTGAAATATTCGCTCATCCTCATATCTCCGGTGATGCCCCGCGCAGGACGGGGCGGTTATCACAGTCAGGCCAGTCAGAACGGGATATCGTCTGAAAACCCGTAATCCTCCCCCTCCGGTGGTTGCGGCTGAGGCTCCGGCTGCGCAGCCTTACGTCCACGGCCTTTCGTTTTCGCGCTCCCTTTTTTCGTCGCGTCAGCACTCTGTGACTGACCATTCTGCTGAGGCTGCGGTTGCACCTGAGCGTTCTGCTGTGGTGCACTCCCCAGCATCTGCATGGTGCCCGTGGTTTTAACAAGGATTTCGGTGACGTAACGGGTAATACCGTTATCTTCCCAGCTACGGGTGCGAAGCTGGCCTTCAATGTAGACCTGCGCCCCCTTACGCAGATATTCACCTGCCACTTCCGCGAGCTTGCCGAACAGCACCACGCGGTGCCATTCCGTCTGCTCCTTCATTTCCCCCGTCTGTTTGTCGCGCCAGGTTTCTGACGTGGCCACCTGCAGGTTTGCCACTGCGCCCCCGTTGGGGATGTAACGGACTTCCGGATCTTTTCCCAGACGGTAGGGTAGGGTACGTGTGGTCTTTCAAGATAAATGGCGAATATGTCCTGCTTATCTTGAGTTAGATCACCGTTACCCCCCCTCCGAACCGTACGTGCACCTTTCAATGCATACGGCTCTCCATTGCTAGCTTATTGGGGATAAACTCATTTAGCAGAATCCCCACTTGAGACAGGTGGTTGCAGGAGTATTCTTCCCTTTTCCTGTCTCAGATCGGGTAGTTTTCCGCTATGTAACTTGTCGTGGCAACTTGCGCACAAAATCATCGTTTTCCGGCGGCGTGCGATCATCATTAGTTGCCACAGGCTGGGTTTATATCCGGCCTTACGACCTTTCTTCAGGTCTTTTAGCTTTCTGACATGATGTACTTCGCAGCGCCCAGTGAACCGCCCCGGGTTTCCTGGAGAGTGTTTTATCTGTGAACTCAGGCTGCCAGATCATCGTTTCCGATGGAAGCATAATAAG
>OWKD01000368.1_pt1 | contig 12696 bp, 15 predicted proteins | sample 1732981 | NCBI WGS metagenome assembly OWKD01 (sample SAMN05065776, study PRJEB22554) | human gut metagenome | biome: ENVO:2100002; feature: ENVO:00000062; material: ENVO:00002003 | host: Homo sapiens | place: USA
AGATAGGCTCCGGTCTCGTGGGCTCGGAGATGTGTATAAGAGACAGATTCATAAGGCTGCGCAACTGCGCGGTCTTTTTCGAATTGCGGGCTGTCGTCTCTCTTCTGCCATTGTCCTGTAACTTCCGGACTTCAGCCCGCTCCTTATTTTACTCACAATATTATCCCGGCCGGGAGGATTCATGGCATTTAAACACTATGACGTGGTCAGGGCGGCATCGCCGTCAGACCTTGCGAAACGACTGACACAAAAACTGAAGGAGGGGTGGCAGCCATTTGGCAGTCCGGTGGCCATCACGCCTTATACCCTGATGCAGGCCATTGCGGCGGAAGGTGATGTCACCCACCTGTGGTGGTGAAGCCGTCGGATGGAGAAGGCGCAGTTATCAGCACCACCAGCAACCCGGAGTATTACTTTGTTGTTGCCCTGGCCGGGCAGTCAAACGGTATGGCGTATGGTGAAGGGCTTCCACTGCCGGAGACATATGACCGTCCGGACCCGCGTATTAAACAGCTGGCGCGTCGCAGCACTGTCACGCCGAGTGGTGCGTCCTGTAACTACAATGACATTATTCCTGCGGACCACTGCCTGCATGATGTTCAGGATTTGAGTAAGTTTTCACACCCGAAAGCCAGCGCAGCTCAGTATGGATGCGTGGGGCAGGGATTACATATCGCGAAGAAATTGTTGCCGTTTATTCCGGCGAATGCCGGTATTCTTCTGGTTCCGTGCTGCCGTGGTGGTTCTGCATTTTTGGCGGGCGATGAAGGTACCTTCAGCGAATCCACCGGCGCAAGCGAGACCTCGGCACGCTGGGGTGTTGATAAGCCACTGTACAAGGACCTGCTTACCCGTACTCAGGCCGCACTGAAGGCCAACCCTAAAAATATTCTGCTTGCAGTGGTCTGGATGCAGGGCGAGTTTGATTTGAAACAGGGTGCATACGCCACTCAGCCGGGGCTGTTTGATTCCATGGTGGAAAAATATCGTTCTGACCTGTCGGAATTCGGAGGTCAGTGTCTCGGGGGCTCTCCGTCATCGGTTCCCTGGATTTGTGGCGACACGACCTACTACTGGAAGCAGACTTATTCTTCGCAATACGATGCGGTGTATGGTGCATACAAGACGAAATCCGCAAAAAAAATCTTCTTTGTGCCGTTTATGACGGATGAAAACGGGCGAAATGTGGGTACCAACGAGCCGTCAGAAGATCCGGATGTTGCGGATATTGGGTATTACGGAGCCGGTGGTCGAACGGACGCCAAAACCTGGACGACGGCTGACCGTAAAACGCATTTTGGATCATGGGCACGTCGTGGGATTATTTCCGACCGTCTGGCAACGGCGATTCTTGTGCATGCCGGGAGAACCGCTGAATTCATTACCGGAAAACAGCCTGATACGGTGAAGCCCACCGGACCTTCCGGTGAAGGTACGGAGAGAGAGCCGGAAGGTCCGGTCAGTAACCGAACCCTGATGAGTCTGCTGGCGTCCGGCGAAGACCTGGCATCACAGGGCTGGCGCTATTATCACAAACCGGCGAGCGGAGACAATGTTAACAAAAACATTGCTGAAGCGGTGGTCAGTGATGCGGGGGCTACGGGAGGTAAGGCCCTGCAACTGAATAAACCGGAAAACCACATCTGGTTTCTGGAGCATGATGCAGCCGGGCAGGGGGCAGAGTTGCTGAAGAAAGGAGGACGTGTGAGCGTACGGTTTAAGTTGCCGGGTTCACTGGTGCCGAATCAGTTTGCCCTGGGCATTTACTGGCAGTTGTCGTCCCTGCCGGAGGGAGTGACGCTGGCAGAGGAAGGCAACGACATGCTGATGTCCTTCTTTCTGCAGACGGATGCGACGAACCTGAACGCGATGCACCACAAGAAGCCGAATGCGAAGCTGGAAACGTTCGGGGTCTTTGATAACGGATGGCACACACTGGCTTTTGAGTTTGCCGGAAACAACAGCATTCAGGTGACGCCGGTACTGGATGAGAAACGGGGGACGCCGTTCACACTGGTGAAATCTCCGGCATCAGGGGCGGCGGACAAACTGCAACTGACAGGCATATCAAAGGCGGCGACATATACGCTGCTGATTGACAGTGTGAAGGTGGAAGTGAACAACGCGGATGCCGCGGCATGATAAAAAAAGGCCGCCAGCAATGAAGGAAAGGGATGAACTGTGTCCACTACATGAATGCTGGCGGCTGGTAAAACGACCACGATGACACCGAAGTTTGCGATATTTTTCTACAAAAATAAGTAAATTATGTCAACTATCACGGTGAGAAACCATGACATTTCTGAACCAGTTAATGCTGTACTTCTGTACGGCAGTCTGTGTTATGTATCTTCTTTCGGGTGGGTACAGGGCAGTGCGCGATTTCTGGCGCAGGCAGATTGATAAAAGGGCCGCTGAGAGAATCAGCGCCAGTCAGTCAGCCGGAAGCAAACCCGAAGATCCGCTCATTCCGTAGTCACTTTCTTGACAACACCTTTCAACGAGAAAATCCCATGTCAGAAATCACATCCCTGGTCACTGCTGAGGCAGTGAAGGAAGTCCTGCGCTCTGAAGAAGTCCTGAGCGCACTGAAACAGAAACTCCGCCAGAACCTTGAGTCGCGTCTTGATGCAGAAGTGGATGCCATTCTGGATGAGCTGCTGGGCGTACCAGCGGTTCCGGAGCCGGAAGGTATCGCGGGTGACGGGAGTGCTTCAGATGGCGGTGAACCCACACCTGACAGCGACATGATGATGTAAGCCTGCGCAAGGGACCATCGGTGTGTGCCGGTGGTCTTTATATTGTTGTGAGCTTCCGGATAACGGGAGACGGGGTATGTACCAGATGGAAAAAATCACAACAGGTGTGTCATACACCACGTCAGCGGTGGGAACGGGCTACTGGTTCCTGCAGTTGCTGGACAGGGTTTCCCCGTCTCAGTGGGCGGCAATAGGCGTGCTGGGGAGTCTGCTGTTTGGGCTGCTGACGTACCTGACTAACCTGTATTTCAAAATCAAAGAGGACCGGCGTAAGGCGGCGCGGGGAGAGTAAAGTGATGAATAAAAAATATGAACTGGTTGTTAAGGGGATAAATAATTACGGGGATAAGGTTACTGTTACTGTGAAGCCGGAAGGTGACGGGCAAGCGTCGCTGTTGTTGCCAGATGTGGCGATTAGTCTTGACCGTACTGAAGGTGCCACGCTGGAGTTTTACGAAGCTGAGGCGAAAAAGCAGGCGAAGCAGTTTTTCATGGATGTTGCTGCCGGGTTATGTGAATGGAACGAACCGTTGCCGGAAAAGCGCCCCGTAATTTTAGAGGCGCAGGATGTGTTGATAACCTACAAAGGAAAGCTACCGGGAAGAATTACTTGTTCTCTGAAGATGCCGCCGTCAACACTGCGGTCAGAAAAAGATGATGTTGAATCACGTATTGAAAAACTGGAGAGCTACGTCGTTGAGCTGAATAAGAAATGGTCGATATTGGTGCCTTCTGGCGATGAAAAGCAGTTTGCTGCGTTTGACGATTATTGTCGGAAAGTGATGAGCAGAAATCTCGCAGAGTGTTTCAGTATTCATAATGATAATTTCAGTGAGCTGGAATGGGAGTGTAACCGGCCATCCTTTGTTGTATCCGGTGATGCTGGGAAAATAACCATCTCAGAAAATGGGAAAGTAACACCTCCATCGCACCAGCACAGTGAGGAGCTCATTGAATTTGCCATTGATTACCTGAAGAACAATAAAAAGCAGGGGCTGATGAAGCGCGTTGGCCGTTGCATGGGATATCTTCAGGTAGCCGCTGAGATTGAAGCGCTGGCCAGTGGTGCTGATAAGGATGCAATTGTGCGGGAGGCTCTTCTTCGTGATTTTAATACTCCACCCTTTAAAAAAGTGCCGGCTTACTGGCTTCATCCGGGGCTGACTTATCTTAAAGTGCGTATTTAGTGGGCCAGGGACAGCGGCTGAATATTTAATATATCCATGAACACCAAAATCAAATACGGCCTGTCGGCTGCCGTTCTGGCGCTGATTGCCGCTGGTGCGCCTGCGCCTGACATTCTCGACCAGTTTCTGGATGAAAAGGAAGGTAACCACACCACGGCATACCGTGATGGTGCGGGTATCTGGACTATCTGCCGCGGTGCCATCCTGGTGGATGGCAAACCTGTCGTTCCGGGCATGAAGTTGTCGAAGGAAAAATGCGACCAGGTTAACGCCATTGAGCGTGATAAAGCGCTGGCATGGGTGGAGAAAAACATCAGAGTGCCATTGAGTGAACCCCAGAAAGCGGGGATCGCGTCATTCTGTCCGTACAACATTGGTCCCGGTAAGTGTTTCCCGTCGACGTTTTATAAACGAATTAATGCAGGTGATCGCAGGGGAGCGTGTGAGGCGATTCGCTGGTGGATTAAGGACGGTGGCAGAGACTGCCGTATCCGCTCAAATAACTGTTATGGTCAGGTATCCCGTCGTGACCAGGAGAGCGCGCTGGCGTGCTGGGGTATCGACAGATAAGCAGAATATTTTGCTGAAAAATGAGGAATGGCCACGCGGGCGGATAACACGAAATCCTGCGAACTGGCGAAACGTAAGTGAATAAAAGTAAAAACCCCGTTTGTTGGCACCAAGCGAGGTTTTGTGTTTCTGACCTTGAGTAAGGCAAGGGAGAACATGGCGAAGTGTAAACGAATTCTGTTGAGGTTGACTATGAAAAATGGCCTTGAACTGAAAGCGCCTGTAACTGATGACATCAGCAGAGCACTGGCTTTTGCCATTAAGTGGGTGGCGGTCGGTGTTGCTGTGTCCCCGATGCTGTATGGGCTGGCAAAACTGGTCATTGCGTTGAAATCGTGAAGGGAGGATTAAGCATGTCAGACAAACTCATAACGCTGGCGAAGATCCTCTGTGTAATTGTCGGCATTTCATTTTCACTAATGCTGGTTGCTCTTTTTCTTTCCATGGCCTGGATGATGTTGTCTTCGTCGGGGTTGCTGGGGTGAACATAAACCGAATGCTTTCCGCGTTTATCGTTATTCTGCTGGTGGCCTGTGGTGCGCTGTGGATGGCAACAGACCATTACCGTGATAACGCGATTACCTACAAAGCGCAGCGCGATAACAAAGCCAGTGAACTGAAGCTGGCGAACGCAACCATTACTGATATGCAGGTGCGCCAGCGCGATGTTGCTGCGCTCGATGCAAAATACTCGAGGGAATTAGCCGATGCGAGAGCTGAAAATGAAACTCTTCGCGCTGACGTTGCCGCTGGTCGTAAGCGCCTGCGGATCAACGCCACCTGTCCAGGCTCCGTGCGTGAAGCCCCCACCACCTCCGGCGTGGATAATGCAACCGGCCCCCAACTGGCAGACACCGTTACACGGGATTATTTCACCCTCAGAGAGCGGCTGATGACGATGCACAAGCAACTGGAAGGGGCACAGGACTATATCCGCACTCAGTGCCTGAAATAAGTTTTGTTGATGCGCCGTATCGTCGCTATATTCCCTCATTAACAGAGACCGCAGCCCGACAGGGAGACTCCTCTGCGCGAGTGTGCGGGGATAATTAAAAACGATGCACACCGGGTTTTTACCGCGTTAATGATTCGCGGGTTTATCCCGGTGCGATGGTGGAAGAAACAGGAAGCTGTATTACAGAAAGTGCTACTACTGTATCCCGATGCGATGTATGTAATGTGAGTCAGATAATGGCACAGGATGTGGTGATGTGGCAGTCTGGAACACAGGATATATTGTCAGAATAAGACCCGTAGGAATAAAAATGAAAAGACGCCTTTTACTACTTTTTCTGTTATCTGTCCTGGCAGTGGGATGCTCACAGCAAAAAGCTGATGAGCCCCGGCAATTAGTGACGGTGTATCCACGATATCCGGAATATGCTGCAGCAAATTATATCAAGGGGCTGGTTGAGGTTAAGTTCGATATTGGTGCTGATGGGACTGTGACACGGATCGTTTTTCTCCGCTCAGAGCCTCATAATTTGTTTCGTGATGAAGTGGTGAAGGCCATGGCGAAATGGCGATTTGAAAAGAATCGCCCCTGTCAGGGAGTGAAGAGACAATTTATCTTTACGCCGTCACGTCCCTGATGCTTCCAGGTAGAGAGGGGCTGGACGCAGGAGAAAAATGAAAGAGCCAGCGGTTATATTTTTGTCATGGCTGACGAGGAATGATGGAAGAAGGCGTTGTATGCCACACAACGCCTCACTGTTCATTTCTTCTTTTTCTCTGGTGGAACCCGATGAATAAGAGTTGCACTGGTTTCCGATGAGATGGCGATATACTCGGGCAAAGTATGCTGGCAGTTTTCCAACTGGTCAAAAATACCTGCTCTCGTCTGTTGCAATGCCTGCAGCATGCGGCGGCAATGCGCCTTGCTTTTACTAACCATCTTTCCTTCCTCTATCAGTCGCTGCGTGAACTCATCATGGAATACCAGGTAAATGCGGATGTTATCGGTTTTGGCTACGCAGCATAGTACAAAACGGACAGGTGCATCCCGGGACGGGGGAGGCGTCACATGTCCCTGTGATGGTTGTTCCGGGTAATGCACTGTGTGGGGCATAAAAATGTCCGATAATTTTACTTTCTACCGCAGTTAGTTGATTCGTTGGTCCTGGTAGCACATTGGGCGAGGATTTAAATGCCAGGCAACTGAAGGATGATGTTGCAAGGGAGATAGCGAGAATATTTCTGATTTTCATTTGATGATGCCTCTGTGTGAAATGACGGTAAACGACGCACTTGTGCCGGCACATAATAGCAAGCACCATAATAGATCAGATTCGATTCTTGCTGTAAGTGATAATCATTCTCGTTTTCGGGTCCTTTCCGTCGATCCAACAGGTTACGGGGCGGCGACCTCGCGGGTTTTCGCTATTTATGAAAATTTTCCGGGAACCATGTCCGGTTTCTCTTCAAGTTAACTATATGAAAAATAAAAAAAGAGGTCTTCTGTGAACCGGACATGCACAAAAAATAGACATGTAAGCCGGACATGACCGGTTTTGTTGTGATTGTGAAGTGAGAGTTTTTGCGAGGTGAGGAGTGGCTACGCAGACTGAAGTTGCCAGGCATTTAAGTCTGACCGATCGCCAGCTTCGCAGATTGCAGAAATTGCCGGGTGCCCCGATATCGAATAAGCGAGGGCAACTGGATCTGGATGCCTGGCGCGATTTTTACATATCGTATCTGAGAAGAAGTAAAAACGATGTGCCTGATGGCGTTAGCGAAGACGACTATGAGGAGAAATTGCTTATTGCCAGATGGGAACTGACAGCAGAACAGGCTGTTACACAGCAGTTAAAAAATGAGGTGTCAAAAGGAAAACTTATTGATACCGGGTTCTGTATTTTTGCTCTCAGCAAGCTGGCAATGGCGTTATCCAGTACGCTTGATTCCATCCCTTTATCCATGCAGCGACAGTTTCCTGATTTAACACCGCGCCATCTTGACCATCTGAAAACCCTTATTGCGAAGGGGGCAAATCAGTGTGCGCGGGCGGGGGATAAATTACCGGATTTACTTGATGAATATATCAGAGCAACAACTGAATAATATGATGAGTGCTGTCACAACAGCATTACAGCCCCTGATAAGGGCATTGCCGGTGACGCCAGTTGAATGGGCTGATCAAAATTATTATCTGCCTAAAGAATCTTCATATGGTGAGGGAGAATGGAAAACGCTGCCGTTCCAGATCGCCATCATGAACAGTATGGGGAATGATCAGATCCGCACTGTTAATCTGATTAAATCTGCCCGTGTTGGCTATACAAAGATGTTGCTGGGAGTCGCCGGGTATTTTATTGAGCATAAATCCCGAAACAGTCTGCTTTTTCAGCCCACGGATTCTGCCGCTGAAGATTTTATGAAGTCTCACGTGGAGGCGACGATTCGGGATGTGCCATGTCTGAAAGACCTTTCTCCATGGCTGGGGCGTAAACATCGTGACAATACCCTCACGCTGAAACGCTTTTCATCGGGTGTGGGTTTCTGGTGCCTGGGCGGCGCTGCCGCCAAAAACTACCGTGAAAAATCCGTGGACGTGGTCTGCTATGACGAACTTTCCTCGTTCGAACCGGATGTCGAAAAAGAGGGTTCGCCAACCCTGCTTGGGGATAAACGTATTGAGGGCTCTGTATGGCCCAAATCCATTCGCGGCTCGACGCCTAAAATCAAAGGCACCTGCCAGATCGAAAAAGCGGCCAACGAGTCGGCGCATTTCATGCGTTTTTATGTGCCCTGCCCACACTGTGGGGAGGAGCAGTATCTGAAATTTGGCGATGAATCCACGCCTTTTGGCCTTAAATGGGAGAAGGACAGCCCCGAAAGCGTTTTCTACCTCTGTGAACATCATGGCTGCGTGATCCATCAGTCTGAGCTTGACCAGAGCAACGGGCGGTGGATCTGTGAAAACACGGGGATGTGGACCCGTGACGGTCTGACGTTTTTCAGCGCCGCGGATAATGAAATTCCGCCGCCGCGCTCCATCACGTTCCATATCTGGACAGCGTACAGTCCGTTCACCACCTGGGTACAGATAGTCTATGACTGGCTGGATGCACTGAAAGATCCCAACGGCCTGAAAACCTTTGTGAACACCACGCTGGGCGAGACCTGGGAAGAGGCCGTGGGCGAAAAACTCGATCACCAGGTACTGATGGATAAGGTCGTGCATTACACGGCGGCGGTGCCTGCCCGGGTGGTTTATCTGACGGCGGGCATTGACTCGCAGCGAAACCGTTTTGAGATGTATGTCTGGGGATGGGCACCGGGAGAGGAAGCTTTTCTGGTGGATAAAATCATCATTATGGGGCGTCCTGATGAGGAAGAGACGCTGTTACGTGTGGATGCGGCGATCAACAAAAAATACCGCCATGCGGATGGCACCGAAATGACCATTTCCCGTGTCTGCTGGGACACCGGGGGGATCGATGGTGAAATCGTCTACCAGAGGTCAAAAAAACACGGTGTTTTCCGTGTGCTGCCGGTAAAAGGCGCGTCTGTCTATGGCAAGCCGGTGATCACCATGCCGAAAACCCGCAATCAGCGGGGCGTTTATCTGTGTGAAGTGGGGACGGACACCGCAAAAGAAATTCTCTATGCCCGTATGAAAGCCGAGCCCACGCCTGCGGATGAAGCCACGTCGTATGCCATCCGTTTTCCTGATGATCCGGAGATTTTTTCGCAGACAGAGGCGCAGCAACTGGTCGCGGAAGAGCTTGTGGAGAAGTGGGAAAAAGGAAAGATGCGTCTGCTGTGGGATAACAAAAAGCGGCGTAACGAAGCGCTGGACTGCCTGGTGTATGCCTACGCGGCATTACGTGTGTCCGTGCAACGCTGGCAGCTTGATCTGGCTGTACTGGCAAAATCCCGGGAAGAAGAGACGACCCGGCCAACCCTTAAAGAACTGGCAGCGAAGCTGTCCGGAGGAGTGAATGGTTACAGTCGCTGAACTGCAGGCGCTGCGTCAGGCGCGCCTTGATTTATTAACCGGTAAACGGGTGGTGTCTGTCCAGAAAGATGGTCGCAGAATTGAATATACGGCGGCCTCTCTGGATGAGCTTAACCGTGCGATCAATGATGCTGAGTTGGTACTGGGGACAACCCGCCGTCGCCGTCGTCCGCTGGGAGTGAGGTTATGAAACGAACGCCTGTCCTGATTGATGTGAACGGCGTTCCGCTTCGGGAGAGCCTCAGCTACAACGGGGGCGGCGCAGGATTTGGCGGGCAAATGGCGGAGTGGTTGCCACCGGCGCAGAGTGCCGATGCGGCCCTGCTGCCCGCGTTGCGTCTGGGGAATGCCCGGGCAGATGATCTGGTGCGCAATAACGGGATAGCGGCTAATGCGGTGGCCCTGCATAAGGATCATATTGTCGGGCATATGTTTCTGATCAGCTACCGTCCGAACTGGCGCTGGCTGGGGATGCGGGAGACTGCGGCAAAAAGTTTTGTCGATGAGGTGGAGGCGGCCTGGTCGGAATACGCCGAAGGGATGTTTGGCGAGATCGACATGGAAGGGAAACGCACGTTCACGGAATTTATCCGTGAAGGTGTGGGCGTTCATGCGTTTAACGGCGAAATCTTTGTGCAGCCGGTCTGGGATACGGAGAGCACGCAACTGTTTCGTACGCGTTTTAAAGCCGTGAGTCCGAAACGGGTGGACACGCCAGGACACGGTATGGGGAACCGTTTTCTGCGGGCCGGTGTGGAGGTCGATCGATATGGTCGTGCCGTTGCGTACCATATCTGTGAGGATGATTTTCCTCGCTCCGGGAGTGGACGATGGGAACGGATCCCGCGTGAACTTCCCACCGGGCGTCCGGCCATGCTGCATATTTTCGAGCCGGTGGAGGACGGGCAGACCCGTGGGGCCAATCAGTTTTACAGCGTAATGGAACGGCTGAAGATGCTCGATTCCCTGCAGGCAACACAGCTTCAGTCGGCCATAGTGAAGGCGATGTATGCAGCGACGATTGAAAGTGACCTTGATACCGAAAAGGCCTTTGAATATATCGCCGGTGCGCCGCAGGGGCAGAAGGATAATCCGCTTATTAATATTCTGGAGAAGTTCTCCACCTGGTATGACACGAATAGCGTGACGCTGGGCGGTGTCAAAATTCCGCACCTTTTCCCCGGTGATGATCTGAAACTTCAGACCGCGCAGGATTCAGACAATGGATTTTCGGCGCTTGAACAGGCGCTGCTGCGGTATATCGCCGCCGGTCTTGGCGTTTCCTACGAACAGTTGTCCCGTGATTACTCGAAGGTCAGTTATTCAAGTGCCCGCGCATCCGCCAATGAGTCGTGGCGCTATTTTATGGGGCGGCGAAAATTTATTGCGTCCCGGCTGGCCACGCAGATGTTTTCCTGCTGGCTGGAAGAGGCACTTCTTCGGGGGATTATTCGTCCGCCACGGGCGCGTTTTGATTTTTATCAGGCGCGATCAGCCTGGTCACGGGCTGAGTGGATTGGAGCCGGAAGAATGGCCATTGACGGGCTCAAGGAGGTTCAGGAATCAGTGATGCGCATTGAGGCCGGACTGAGCACGTATGAGAAAGAGCTGGCGCTGATGGGCGAGGATTATCAGGACATTTTCCGCCAGCAGGTCAGGGAATCTGCAGAGCGGGAAAAAGCCGGACTCTCACGTCCGGTGTGGATAGCGCAGGCGTATCAGCAGCAGATAGCGGAGAGTCGCAGGCCGGAAGAGGAGACAACACCACGTGAGACGTAATCTTTCACACATTATTGCCGCAGCATTCAATGAACCGCTGCTTCTGGAGCCCGCCTATGCGCGGGTTTTCTTTTGCGCGCTCGGGCGCGAGATGGGGGCAGCAAGTCTTTCGGTACCGCAACAGCAGGTACAGCTTGATGCTCCCGGGATGCTGGCTGAAACGGACGAGTACATGGCCGGAGGTAAACGACCGGCCCGTGTTTACCGGGTGGTGAACGGTATTGCGGTACTGCCGGTGACCGGCACGCTGGTGCACCGGCTGGGGGGGATGCGGCCATTTTCCGGAATGACTGGCTATGACGGCATTGTCGCCTGTCTTCAGCAGGCAATGGCAGATAGCCAGGTGCGGGGCATACTGCTGGACATTGACAGTCCGGGCGGGCAGGCCGCCGGCGCGTTTGACTGCGCTGACATGATTTACCGCCTCCGGCAGCAGAAGCCGGTCTGGGCACTGTGTAATGACACGGCCTGTTCTGCAGCCATGCTGCTGGCGTCGGCCTGCTCCCGACGGCTGGTTACCCAGACATCCCGTATCGGCTCCATTGGCGTGATGATGAGCCATGTCAGCTATGCCGGTCATCTGGCGCAGGCCGGTGTGGATATCACGCTGATTTACTCAGGAGCGCACAAGGTGGATGGCAATCAGTTTGAAGCGTTGCCGGCAGAGGTTCGCCAGGACATGCAGCAGCGGATTGATGCGGCGCGCCGGATGTTTGCCGAAAAAGTGGCGATGTATACCGGTCTGTCTGTTGATGCGGTCACGGGAACAGAGGCTGCCGTTTTTGAAGGTCAGTCCGGCATTGAGGCCGGGCTGGCGGATGAATTAATCAATGCGTCGGATGCCATCAGTGTGATGGCCACGGCGCTGAACAGTAATGTCAGAGGAGGCACTATGCCGCAATTAACTGCAACGGAAGCCGCCGCGCAGGAGAACCAGCGAGTGATGGGGATCCTGACATGCCAGGAAGCGAAAGGACGTGAACAGCTTGCCACGATGCTGGCAGGGCAACAGGGCATGAGCGTTGAACAGGCCCGGGCGATTCTGGCCGCGGCGGCACCGCAGCAGCCGGTGGCATCCGCACAGAGTGAAGCCGATCGCATTATGGCGTGTGAAGAAGCGAACGGTCGTGAACAACTGGCGGCAACGCTGGCGGCGATGCCGGAGATGACGGTGGAAAAAGCCCGCCCGATCCTGGCTGCTTCACCGCAGGCGAATGCCGGACCATCACTCCGTGATCAGATCATGGCACTGGATGAGGCAAAAGGGGCTGAGGCGCAGGCTGAACAGCTGGCTGCCTGCCCGGGAATGACTGTGGAGAGCGCCCGGGCTGTGCTGGCTGCGGGATCAGGTAAGGCAGAACCGGTCTCTGCATCCACAACCGCCCTGTTTGAACATTTCATGGCGAACCATTCACCGGCTGCGGTCCAGGGGGGCGTGTCA
>OWKD01000377.1_pt1 | contig 12457 bp, 8 predicted proteins | sample 1732981 | NCBI WGS metagenome assembly OWKD01 (sample SAMN05065776, study PRJEB22554) | human gut metagenome | biome: ENVO:2100002; feature: ENVO:00000062; material: ENVO:00002003 | host: Homo sapiens | place: USA
TCGACAACGCTCCTGAAGAAAAAGAAAGAGGTATTACTATCAATACTTCTCACGTAGAATATCAAACTGCAAATCGTCACTATGCTCACGTTGACTGTCCGGGTCACGCCGACTATGTAAAAAACATGGTTACAGGTGCTGCTCAGATGGATGGCGCAATTATTGTTTGTGCTGCAACTGATGGTCCGATGCCTCAGACTCGTGAACACATCCTGTTGGCTCGTCAGGTAAACGTACCTCGTTTGGTTGTTTTCTTGAACAAGTGTGATATGGTTGATGATGAAGAAATGTTGGAATTGGTAGAAATGGAAATGCGTGAATTGCTTTCATTCTATGATTTCGATGGCGATAATACTCCTATTATTCGTGGTTCTGCATTAGGTGCTTTGAATGGTGTTCCTCAATGGGAAGATAAAGTAATGGAGTTGATGGATGCAGTTGATACTTGGATTCCATTGCCTCCGCGTGATATTGATAAACCTTTCTTGATGCCTGTTGAAGACGTGTTCTCTATCACTGGTCGTGGTACTGTTGCTACAGGTCGTATCGAAGCTGGTATTATCCATGTAGGTGACGAAGTTGAAATTCTTGGTTTGGGTGAAGATAAGAAATCAGTTGTTACTGGCGTTGAAATGTTCCGTAAATTATTGGATCAAGGTGAAGCTGGTGATAATGTTGGTTTGTTGTTGCGTGGTATCGACAAAAACGAAATCAAACGTGGTATGATTTTGTGTAAGCCGGGTCAGGTTAAGGCTCACTCTAAGTTCAAAGCTGAGGTTTATATCTTGAAGAAAGAAGAAGGTGGTCGTCATACTCCGTTCCATAACAAGTATCGTCCTCAGTTCTACTTGCGTACTATGGACTGTACAGGTGAAATCACTTTGCCGGAAGGAACTGAAATGGTAATGCCTGGTGATAACGTAACTATTACAGTTGAGTTGATCTACCCGGTTGCATTGAATGTAGGTTTGCGTTTTGCTATTCGTGAAGGTGGACGTACTGTAGGTGCAGGTCAGATTACAGAACTCCTTGACTAATCACTAGATAATTAATATGATCAGTTCTCGGTCGTAAGACACCGGGAACTGATTTTTACGGGAGTAGCTCAGTTGGTAGAGCACCGGTCTCCAAAACCGGGTGTCGGGAGTTCGAGCCTCTCCTCCCGTGCTAAACTTGAAAGAATATGTTTCAGAAAGTAGCAAATTATTGTAAAGAATCTTATGACGAATTAGTCCATAAAGTATCATGGCCTACTCGTAAAGAACTTTCTAGTAGCGCAGTGGTTGTTTTATATGCTTCCCTACTCATTGCGCTAGTTGTTTTTCTTATGGATTCAGCCTTCCAGTTTGTAATGGAGGATATTATCTATCCGCACTAATTAATTGAATAAAATGTCTGAGATTGAAAAAAAGTGGTACGTATTACGTGCTGTTAGTGGAAAAGAAAGCAAGGTTAAGGAGTATCTTGATGCTGACATTAAGAACAGTGATCTTAGCGAGTATGTGTCTCAGGTGTTGATTCCTACCGAGAAAGTGTATCAGGTTCGCAATGGTAAGAAAATTGTGAAAGAAAGAAGTTATCTTCCCGGATACGTTTTAGTCGAGGCCGCTTTGGTCGGTGAGGTTGCTCATCATTTGAGAAACACTCCGAATGTAATCGGTTTCTTGGGAGGTTCCGAAAATCCGGTTCCTTTGAGACAATCGGAAGTGAATCGTATACTTGGTACGGTGGATGAACTTCAGGAAGGTGGTGAGGAACTTAATGTACCTTATACCGTAGGAGAAACAGTGAAAGTTACCGTTGGACCGTTCAGTGGCTTCAGTGGTCTCATTGAAGAGGTGAATACCGAAAAACGGAAGTTGAAGGTTATGGTTAAGATCTTCGGACGTAAAACTCCGCTGGAACTTGGCTTTATGGATGTCGAGAAAGAATAATGCATTCTGTTACGTGCATTGGACTTTCGCTATAATTAATATATAAAAATTAGAAACAAAATGGCTAAAGAAGTTGCTGGACTAATCAAATTACAGATTAAAGGAGGCGCTGCAAATCCATCACCTCCCGTTGGACCTGCTTTGGGTTCTAAGGGTATTAATATCATGGAATTTTGCAAGCAATTCAATGCCAGAACCCAGGACAAAGCAGGTAAGATTTTACCTGTAATCATTACCTACTACGCAGATAAGTCTTTTGATTTTGTTATCAAGACTCCTCCCGTAGCTATTCAATTGCTTGAATTGGCTAAGATTAAGAGTGGTTCTGCTGAGCCTAACCGTAAGAAGGTTGCCGAAATTACTTGGGAACAAGTTCGTACGATTGCTCAGGACAAAATGGTTGACTTGAACTGCTTCACTATCGAGTCTGCTATGACTATGGTAGCTGGTACAGCTAGAAGTATGGGTATCGCTGTAAAAGGGGAATTCCCGGGTAATAACTAATAAACTTCAATTATAATGGGTAAACTGACAAAAAATCAAAAGTTGGCTGCAGAAAAAATTGAAGCAGGGAAAGCATACTCACTGAAAGAAGCTGCACAGTTAGTTAAAGATATTACTTTTTCTAAGTTTGATGCTTCATTAGATATTGACGTACGTTTAGGTGTAGACCCTCGTAAAGCTAACCAGATGGTTCGTGGTGTAGTTTCATTGCCTCACGGAACAGGTAAGCAAGTGCGTGTTTTGGTTCTGTGTACACCTGATGCTGAAGCTGCTGCAAAAGAAGCTGGTGCTGACTATGTTGGTCTTGATGAATATATTGAAAAGATCAAAGGTGGATGGACTGATATTGATGTAATCATTACAATGCCGTCTATCATGGGTAAGATCGGTGCTTTGGGTCGTGTTCTTGGTCCTCGTGGATTAATGCCGAATCCGAAGAGTGGTACTGTAACTATGGATGTAGCTAAGGCTGTTAAGGAAGTTAAGCAAGGTAAGATTGACTTTAAGGTTGATAAGAGCGGTATCGTTCATACTTCAATTGGCAAGGTTTCTTTCACTGCAGATCAGATTCGTGATAATGCGAAAGAATTTATCGCTACTATCATTAAATTGAAACCAAGTTCAGCTAAGGGTACTTATATTAAGAGTATTTATCTTTCAAGTACTATGAGTAAGGGTATCAAGATTGATCCCAAAACTGTAGAAGAAAACTAACAATAAGGAGGAATCATGAGAAAGGAAGATAAAGGCGTTATTATTGGTCAGTTGGCTGAAACCGTTAAGCAATACGGACATTTCTATTTGGTTGACACAACTGCTATGGATGCAGCTAAGACAAGTGAACTGAGAAGAAAATGTTTCAAAGCAGGTATTAAGCTGGTTGTTGTGAAGAATTCTTTGCTTCACAAAGCTCTGATGAGCATGGAAGGTGTTGATTTCTCTCCGTTGTTCGATTCTTTAAAAGGTACAACTTCAGTAATGTTTAGCGAAGTAGCTAACGCTCCTGCAAAGTTGTTGAAAGAATACAAAGAGGAAATTCCTGCATTGAAAGCAGCTTATGCTGAAGAAGGTTTCTATGTAGGTGCTAATCAACTGGATGCTCTTTGCAACATTAAGAGTAAGAATGAAGTTATTGCTGATATTATTGCATTGCTGCAATCACCGGCGAAAAATGTTATTTCTGCTCTTCAATCAGGTGGTAACACCATTCATGGAGTTCTTAAGACTCTGGGCGAACGTGCCGAATAATCAATTTTATAATCAATTAGTAACAAACAATTAAAATCATACAAAAATGGCAGATTTGAAAGCTTTTGCAGAACAATTAGTTAACTTGACAGTAAAAGAAGTTAATGAACTTGCAACTATCCTTAAAGAAGAATACGGTATTGAACCTGCTGCTGCAGCTGTAGCTGTTGCTGCTGGTCCTGCTGCTGGTGCAGCTGCTGCTGAAGAAAAAACATCTTTTGATGTAGTTTTGAAGAGCGCTGGTGCTGCAAAATTGCAGGTTGTTAAAGCCGTTAAAGAAGCATGTGGTCTTGGCTTGAAAGAAGCTAAAGACATGGTAGACGGTGCTCCTAGCACAGTAAAAGAAGGCTTGGCTAAAGACGAAGCTGAATCACTGAAGAAAACTTTGGAAGAAGCTGGAGCTGAAGTTGAGCTTAAATAATATTAGCCTGAGTATCAGGTAATACGGTTAGGAATCCTCTGGTAGAGGATTCTTAACCTTTTTGTGTCTATATTATTATTAAGTTCTACAAAATATTAACAAATGTCTTCAAATACTGAAAATCAAAGAGTTAATTTTGCTTCCATCAAGAATCCGATGAAGTATCCGGATTTCTTGGAAGTGCAATTGAAGTCATTCCAAGACTTTTTACAGTTGGATACCCCGCCCGAAAAGCGTAAGAATGACGGGCTGTATAAGGTATTCGCTGAAAACTTCCCTATTGCTGACACTCGTAATAACTTTGTCCTTGAATTCTTGGACTATTACATTGATCCGCCTCACTATTCAATAGACGAGTGTTTGGAGCGCGGGCTCACATACAGCGTGCCTTTGAAAGCAAAACTGAAGTTGTATTGTACTGATCCTGATCATGAAGATTTCGATACGGTTATTCAGGATGTTTATCTGGGTCCTATTCCGTATATGACTCCGAAAGGAACTTTTGTTATTAATGGTGCTGAGCGTGTAGTTGTTTCTCAGTTGCACCGTTCTCCGGGCGTGTTCTTTGGTCAGAGCGTGCATGCTAACGGTACTAAATTGTACTCTGCCCGTATTATTCCATTCAAAGGTTCATGGATCGAATTCGCTACAGATATTAACAATGTAATGTATGCGTATATCGACCGTAAAAAGAAATTGCCTGTTACTACTCTGTTAAGAGCTGTAGGTTTTGAAAATGATAAAGATATCCTCGAAATCTTCAATTTGGCTGAAGACGTTAAGGTTAATAAGACTAACTTGAAGAAAGTCGTAGGAAGAAAACTCGCTGCTCGTGTTTTAAAAACATGGACAGAAGATTTCGTAGATGAAGACACAGGTGAAGTTGTTTCTATTGAACGTAATGAGGTTATTATCGACCGTGAAACTGTGATTGAAGAGGATCATATCGATGAAATTATAGACTCAGGCGTTCAGAATATCCTTGTTCACAAGGAAGAAGCGAATTCATCCGACTACTCTATTATATTTAATACCCTTCAGAAAGACCCGAGCAACTCTGAAAAAGAGGCTGTACTTTACATTTACCGTCAGTTGCGTAATGCAGATCCGGCTGATGATGCCAGTGCTCGTGAGGTTATCAATAACCTGTTCTTCTCTGAAAAAAGATATGACCTTGGCGAGGTAGGACGTTACAGAATCAACAAAAAGTTGGGACTGACTACGGACATGGATGTGAAGGTATTGACAAAACAAGATATTATTGAAATCATTAAGTATCTGATTGAGCTGATTAACTCTAAAGCGGATGTTGATGATATTGACCACTTGAGTAACCGTCGTGTACGTACTGTAGGAGAACAGTTGTCCAATCAATTTGCGATTGGTCTGGCACGTATGTCTCGTACCATCCGTGAGCGTATGAATGTGCGTGACAATGAAGTGTTTACTCCGATTGATTTGATTAATGCGAAGACTATTTCTTCTGTTATCAATTCATTCTTTGGAACAAATGCTTTGTCGCAGTTCATGGATCAAACTAATCCATTGGCTGAAATCACTCACAAGCGTCGTTTGTCAGCGTTAGGACCTGGTGGTCTGTCACGTGAACGTGCTGGTTTTGAGGTTCGTGACGTACACTATACTCATTATGGTCGTTTGTGTCCGATTGAAACTCCTGAAGGTCCGAATATCGGTTTGATTTCTTCTTTGTGTGTGTATGCTAAGATTAATGAACTTGGCTTTATTTCAACTCCTTATCGTAAAGTAGCTGATGGTAAGGTGGATATATCTGATGAAGGTATTGAATATCTGACAGCCGAAGAGGAAGAGGATAAGATAATCGCTCAGGGTAATGCTCCATTGGATGATGAAGGCAAATTTGTTCGTGAGAAAGTAAAAGCTCGTCGTGATGCTGATTATCCTGTTGTTACTCCTGACCAGGTAGAGTTGATGGATGTTTCTCCACAGCAGATTGCTTCTATCGCTGCTTCTTTGATTCCGTTCTTGGAACATGACGATGCTAACCGTGCATTGATGGGATCAAACATGATGCGCCAGGCAGTTCCTTTGTTGCGTATAGAGGCTCCTATTGTAGGTACAGGTATTGAAAAACAGTTGGTTGAAGACTCTCGTACTCAGATTGCAGCAGAGGGTGATGGTGTTGTAGAATATGTCGATGCAACAACTATTCGTATCTTGTATGACAGAAATGAAGATGAGGAATTTGTAAGCTTTGAACCTGCTTTGAAGGAATACAGAATTCCTAAATTCCGTAAGACTAATCAGAGCATGACCATTGACCTCCGTCCTACTTGTGATAAAGGACAGCGTGTGAAGAAGGGTGATATCCTGACTGAAGGATATTCAACTCAGGGTGGTGAGCTTGCATTGGGTAAAAACCTGTTGGTGGCTTATATGCCTTGGAAAGGTTATAACTACGAGGATGCTATTGTATTGAATGAACGCGTTGTACGTGAGGACTTGCTGACTTCTGTACACGTTGATGAATATATTTTGGAGGTCCGCGAAACGAAACGCGGTATGGAAGAATTAACTTCTGATATTCCTAACGTGAGTGAAGAAGCTACTAAAGATTTGGATGAAAACGGTATTGTACGTGTAGGTGCACGTATCGAACCGGGTGATATCCTGATTGGTAAGATTACTCCGAAAGGTGAATCAGATCCTTCTCCGGAAGAAAAATTGCTTCGTGCTATTTTCGGTGATAAGGCAGGTGATGTGAAGGATGCTTCATTGAAAGCTTCTCCGTCATTACGTGGTGTCGTTATTGACAAGAAGTTGTTCTCACGTGTTATCAAGAGCAGAAGTGAGAAGAATGCCGATAAGGCTATTCTGCCTAAACTGAATGATGAATTCGAAGAAAAGGCAGCAAAACTGAAAGATATCTTGATTGAGAAACTATTGGTTTTGACTAATGGTAAGGTTTCCCAAGGAGTGAAAGATTATTTGGGAACGGAAGTTATTGCCAAGGGGGCGAAGTTCACCAAACGCGATTTGGAATCATTGGATTATACTATTATCCAGTTGAGCAAGTGGACAGCTGATGCTCATAAGAATGACATGATTCGTGACTTGGTGATGAATTATTTGAAGAAATATAAAGAATTGGATGCTGAATTAAAGCGTAAGAAGTTTGCTATCACTATCGGTGATGAACTTCCTGCGGGCATTATTCAGATGGCTAAGGTTTATATTGCCAAGAAGCGTAAGATTGGTGTAGGTGATAAGATGGCGGGACGTCACGGTAACAAGGGTATTGTTTCTCGTGTGGTTCGTCAGGAAGATATGCCGTTCTTAGCAGATGGTACTCCAGTAGATATCGTATTGAATCCGTTGGGTGTGCCTTCTCGTATGAATATTGGTCAGATTTTCGAAGCCGTATTAGGTCGTGCCGGAAAAGAGTTGGGTGTGAAATTTGCTACTCCTATTTTTGACGGTGCTTCTATGGATGATTTAAATGAATGGACAGATAAAGCTGGATTGCCTCGTTATTGTAAGACTTATCTTTGTGATGGTGGTACAGGCGAACGCTTTGACCAACCTGCAACAGTGGGTGTAACTTATATGTTGAAACTAGGGCATATGGTTGAAGATAAGATGCATGCCCGTTCTATCGGTCCGTACTCCCTTATTACTCAGCAGCCGCTTGGTGGTAAGGCACAGTTCGGTGGTCAGCGTTTCGGAGAAATGGAAGTTTGGGCGCTTGAAGCATTCGGCGCAGCACATATCTTACAGGAAATCCTGACCATTAAGTCTGATGACGTTGTAGGACGCTCAAAGGCTTACGAAGCTATTGTGAAAGGTGAACCTATGCCAACTCCGGGTATCCCCGAATCTCTGAATGTATTGTTACACGAACTGAGAGGTCTTGGCTTGAGTATCAACCTTGAATAATAAAAAAATATAACTCTTTACATTATAAATAAGGAAGTATGGCTTTTAGAAAAGAAACTAAGATAAAGAGTAATTTCTCGAAAATCTCAATTGGCTTGGCTTCACCCGAAGAAATCCTTGAGAATTCGAGCGGTGAGGTGTTGAAGCCTGAAACGATCAACTACCGTACCTACAAACCGGAACGTGATGGTTTGTTCTGCGAGCGTATTTTCGGTCCGGTGAAAGATTACGAATGTCATTGCGGTAAGTACAAACGTATCCGTTATAAAGGTATTGTTTGTGACCGATGTGGCGTTGAAGTGACTGAAAAGAAGGTCCGTCGTGAACGTATGGGACATATTCAGTTAGTTGTGCCTGTAGCGCATATCTGGTATTTTCGTTCATTGCCGAACAAGATCGGTTATTTGTTGGGGCTGCCTACAAAGAAACTAGACGCTATTGTATATTATGAACGTTATGTGGTTATCCAGCCGGGTGTGAAGGCTGAAGATGGCATTAATAAATATGATTTGCTTTCTGAAGAAGAGTATTTGGATATCTTGGATACACTTCCTAAAGAAAACCAATATTTGGAAGATACAGATCCGAATAAGTTTATAGCTAAGATGGGAGCAGAAGCCATTTATGATCTGCTCTCAACTTTGGATTTGGATGCTTTATCTTATGAATTACGTCATAAAGCAAGTAATGATTCTTCGCAGCAACGCAAGAACGAGGCTTTGAAGCGTCTGCAGGTAGTTGAATCGTTCCGTGCATCTCGCGGACGTAATAAACCTGAATGGATGATTGTACGTATTGTGCCGGTTATTCCTCCTGAACTGCGTCCATTGGTTCCGTTGGATGGTGGCCGTTTCGCTACCTCTGACTTGAATGACTTGTATCGTCGTGTGATTATCCGTAACAACCGTTTGAAGCGACTGATTGAAATCAAGGCTCCCGAAGTGATTTTGCGTAACGAAAAACGTATGTTGCAGGAGGCTGTCGATTCCTTGTTCGATAACTCACGTAAATCAAGTGCAGTGAAGACTGACGCTAATCGTCCATTGAAATCACTGTCCGATAGCTTGAAGGGTAAGCAAGGACGTTTCCGTCAGAATTTGCTGGGTAAGCGTGTTGACTACTCTGCTCGTTCGGTTATTGTTGTTGGTCCTGAATTGAAGATGGGTGAATGTGGTATCCCTAAACTGATGGCTGCAGAGCTTTACAAGCCGTTTATCATCCGTAAGTTGATTGAACGTGGTATTGTGAAGACTGTAAAATCTGCAAAGAAGATTGTAGACCGCAAGGAGCCTGTGATCTGGGATATCTTGGAACATGTCATGAAAGGTCATCCTGTATTGCTGAACCGTGCGCCGACTCTGCACCGTTTGGGTATTCAGGCTTTCCAACCGCATATGATTGAAGGTAAAGCTATTCAATTGCACCCGTTGGCTTGTACAGCGTTCAATGCCGACTTCGATGGTGACCAGATGGCGGTTCACTTGCCTTTGAGTAATGATGCGATTCTGGAAGCACAGATGTTGATGCTTCAAGCTCATAACATTCTGAATCCTGCTAATGGTGCTCCTATTACTGTGCCTGCACAGGATATGGTACTTGGTTTGTATTATATTACCAAGCTGAGAAAAGGGGCTAAAGGTGAAGGCTTGACTTTCTACGGTCCGGAAGAGGCTTTGATTGCTTATAATGAAGGTAAAGTGGATATTCATGCTATCGTCAACGTAGTGGTGAAGGACTTGGACAAAGATGGCAAAATCGTAGATGTGATGATGAAAGAAACCTCCGTAGGGCGTGTGATTGTAAATGAAATCGTTCCAGCGGAAGTGGGGTACTTGAATACCATTATTTCCAAAAAGTCTTTGCGAGATATCATTAGTGATGTTATCAAAGCTGTCGGTGTTGCACGTGCTTGTGAATTCTTGGATGGTATTAAGAACTTAGGTTACTATATGGCGTTCAAGGGTGGTCTGTCATTCAACTTGGGTGATATTATTATCCCGAAAGAAAAAGAAGAACTGGTAAAACGTGGTAATGAGGAAGTGGAACAGATTATGATGAACTATAATATGGGTTTCATTACTGACAATGAACGTTATAACCAGGTTATCGATACATGGACTCACGTGAACAGTGACCTGTCTGATATACTTTACAAGACGATTAAGAATGATGACCAAGGCTTCAATTCAGTATTTATGATGCTTGATTCCGGGGCCCGTGGTTCTAAAGAGCAGATTCGTCAGTTGTCTGGTATGCGTGGTTTGATGGCAAAACCGCAGAAAGCCGGTGCTGAAGGCGCACAGATTATTGAAAACCCTATTCTTTCAAACTTTAAAGAAGGTTTGTCTGTGTTAGAGTATTTTATTTCTACCCACGGTGCTCGTAAAGGTTTGGCGGATACAGCGTTGAAGACTGCTGATGCGGGATACTTGACCCGCCGTCTGGTAGACGTGTCGCATGATGTGATTATCAATGAAGAAGACTGTGGAACACTTCGTGGTTTGGTTTGTACGGCTTTGAAGAATAACGATGAAGTTATTGCTACTTTGTACGAACGTATTCTAGGACGTGTTTCTGTACATGATATCGTCCATCCTACTACTGGTAAACTGATTGTAGCCGGTGGAGAGGAGATTACAGAGGATATTGCGCAGGAAATCGAGGATTCTCCGATTGAAAGCGTTGAAATCCGTTCGGTATTAACTTGTGAATCTAAGAAAGGGGTATGTGCTAAGTGTTATGGACGTAACTTGGCATCCAGTCGTATGGTTCAGAAAGGTGAAGCAGTCGGCGTAATCGCTGCCCAATCTATTGGTGAGCCGGGTACACAGTTGACATTGCGTACATTCCATGCCGGTGGTATCGCAGGTAATATGGCTGCTAATGCAAGCATTGTGGCCAAGAATAATGCACGTTTGGAATTCGAAGAATTGCGTACGGTAGATACGGTTGATGAAATGGGTGAGGCTGTGAAAGTGGTAGTCGGTCGTTTGGCTGAAGTCCGCTTTATCGATGTGAATACAGGGATTATCCTGTCAACTCATAATGTGCCTTATGGTTCAAAATTATATGCTGCGGACGGTGATATTGTTGAGAAGGGAAAACTGATTGCTAAGTGGGATCCGTTCAACGCTGTTATTATTACAGAGGCTACTGGTAAGATTGAATTCGAGAGTGTGGTTGAAAACGTAACTTATAAGGTAGAGTCTGATGAAGCTACCGGTTTGCGTGAAATTATCATTATCGAGTCTAAGGATAAGACAAAAGTACCTTCTGCCCATATTGTAACCGAGGATGGTAATTTGATCCGTACTTATAACTTACCCGTGGGGGGGCATGTTGTGGTTGAAAACGGTCAGGCAGTGAAAGCTGGTGACATTATTGTGAAGATTCCTCGTGCTGTAGGCAAGGCTGGTGATATCACTGGTGGTCTTCCTCGTGTTACAGAACTGTTTGAGGCTCGTAACCCATCTAATCCTGCTGTCGTTTCTGAAATAGACGGTGAAATTACTATGGGTAAGATTAAGCGTGGTAACCGTGAAATTATTGTCACATCTAAGACAGGTGAAGTGAAAAAGTATTTGGTGAATCTGTCTAAACAAATATTGGTTCAGGAGAATGACTACGTTCGTGCCGGAACTCCGTTATCTGACGGTGCGATTACTCCTGCTGACATTTTGGCCATTAAAGGTCCCACGGCTGTACAGGAATATATCGTAAATGAAGTGCAAGACGTTTACCGTTTGCAGGGTGTGAAGATTAACGACAAACACTTTGAGATTATTGTTCGTCAAATGATGCGTAAGGTAGAAATCGATGAGCCGGGCGATACTCGCTTCTTGGAACAGCAGGTAGTGGATAAGCAAGAGTTCATGGAAGAAAACGATCGTATTTGGGGCAAGAAAGTAGTTGTTGACTCTGGTGATTCTCAGAATTTACAGCCGGGTCAGATTGTTACTGCCCGTAAGTTGCGTGATGAGAACAGTATGTTGAAACGTCGTGATTTGAAGCCTGTTGAGGTACGTGATGCTATTCCTGCTACATCTACTCAGATTCTGCAAGGTATTACCCGTGCCGCTTTGGGAACTTCAAGTTTTATGTCTGCTGCATCATTCCAGGAAACAACGAAAGTTTTGAATGAGGCTGCCATCAATGGTAAGGTTGATAGATTGGAGGGTATGAAGGAGAATGTGATTTGTGGTCACTTGATTCCTGCCGGTACCGGTCAGCGTGAATTCGAAAAGATTATTGTTGGTTCGAAGGAAGAATATGATCGCATTCTTGCTAATCGTAAGAATGTACTCGATTATAGTGAGGTAGAGTAATTTTTAATACATACACTGTAAAAGAGGCTGATTTCTGTTTAAGAAATCAGCCTCTTTAGGTTTATAGTAAATGCTATAGGACTGTCTCTTATACACATCTCCGAGCCCAC
>OWKD01000380.1_pt1 | contig 12305 bp, 10 predicted proteins | sample 1732981 | NCBI WGS metagenome assembly OWKD01 (sample SAMN05065776, study PRJEB22554) | human gut metagenome | biome: ENVO:2100002; feature: ENVO:00000062; material: ENVO:00002003 | host: Homo sapiens | place: USA
AATTCAATTATAACACAAAACACCCATTTTTCATGCCTGTAAACTCTGAAATTTTCAGAATTTACAGGCATTTATTTTATGGAAGTCCCCTGAATCCTATTTCTTGAGTTTTCGGCGCCATTCCATTTAAAACAATGGTCAGAAGCACTTTGGAAACTCAAAAAGGATAGGGACAACATATAACCAGCAGTTTTTACCCTCTACTAGCAAGTGCTTTTATGACTGAATCTGACGATATCGGCCTTAAGGCCGTCAGCGACCAGGAAGGTAATCCCAAAGGACTCAATCGGGAATCATTCGGGCTCTACAAGCAGATTGCTGACATCTGGCGCCAGAAGATCATATCTGGAGAGTACAAGGCGGGAGACATACTTCCGTCCGAGCGCGAAATTGCAGCTGAACTCAATGTGAGCCGCATTCCTGTTCGTGAAGCAATGAAATCGCTTGAATATATCGGCGTCGTTCGGCAGGTCCGCGGGCAGGGCGTCTATGTAAAGAAAGCTGATCTTGGCGAGCTACTGCGTATAGTCGGCCCAATGGGAACAAAACCAGACCCTGTCGTCTTCAACCACCTCTTCGATTTTCGCCTTCTGATCGAACCTTATGCTGTCGAACAGGCTGCACGGCTTGCTACGCCCGAAGAAGTCGCGCGCATGAAAGCGACCATTGATGAGGCAAAGGCCTTCATGGCTGCGGGCAAGGACGTCGAAATCGTCTCCTTCGACTTCCATCTGGCAGTGATGCAGGCTTCGCACAATGAAATCATCGTGCTTGTGAGCCAGTTCCTAGCCGAGCTCCTGAAGCTTTCGCGTCACTACACGCAATGGAACCGAGTGCGCCGCAAGGAGGCTTGTGCCTATCATGAACGAATTTACAAGCTTATTCGTGATCACAAGGCCGAGGAAGCTGCGGCTATGATGCGCCAGCATCTTGAGGATGCTCGAGTTGCATTGACGTGCAAGGAGGGAGTCATGCCGCGCGGCTGCAGCTGAATCTCGGTCCATAAAAAGAAAGAACATCGGCAGTGTTCTTTCTATAAATTGGTATACCGGTATTCCTTGTTTTCGATATTCTTCATCATGCTCGAAGCTTTCCTGCAGTCGCTCTCATGCGTCTTTATGCTGACGCTCCTCACCGGGGCGGGCTATTGGACAGCGAGTCGAGGCTGGTATGATCAGACCGCTTCGCAGCTCCTTGTTCGTTTGGTGAACTTCCTCTCGCTGCCCTGTTTCCTTTTTTCAAGCGTAATGGAAAAGATGACGCACGACGATCTCTTCGCGCTGTTTGAGCCGATGATCGTCCCCTTCATCTCGATCTGGCTCGTCTTTTTCGCGAGCCGCATCTTTGTCCGCATTTTCAGGATCGACTCTCTCCATTCCGGCGTTTTTTCGTCCGCCTTCTCGACCTCAAACAACATGTTCATCGGGCTTCCCGTTGCGCTTGCGCTTTTCGGAACCGACGGCATCGTGCCTACTCTTCTTTACTTCTTCGCGAACACAACCTTCTTCTGGACCATGGGCAACTATCTTGAGGCCATGGACGGGATCAAGGCGGACAAGGCCCAGGCCCCCAAGGTGTTCTCGCTTGCAACGGTGAGGCGCGTATTCTCGCCCCCGCTCTGCGGGTTCCTTCTCGCGATCATTCTGATCATTCTGAATCTGCGGCTGCCGGAACCCATCATGCAGGTGGCCAAATACATGGGCGGAATCACGACGCCGCTCGCACTCCTCTTCATTGGACTCATGATTTACAACATCGGGCTGCGGAACATCCGCTTTTCCCGAGATCTCGTTCTAGTCCTCATTGGCCGCTTCCTGATCAGCCCGCTCCTCTGCCCCGCCTTCACAATCCTCATGGATGTGCCCGAGACGATTGCCAAGGTCTACGTCATCCAGGCTTGTCTGCCCTGCGTGCTGCAGATCGCGGTGCTGGCCAAATTCCATCATGCGGATGTGCAGTTCGCTACGACCTGCGTGGCATCAACGACCATAGCCTCTGCCGTTACGCTCCCGCTTTGGATGATGGCGCTTACGGCGCTTTATTGATAGTTAATAACTTATAGGTATACCGGTATTCTATAATACATGTTCTATTTATTGCTTTGATATATCTTGTTTTTTTATGATCATAGTCATTAAGTTGTGACGCTATTTACCCCTAATAGGGATCTCGTTTTCCTTAATGCTATATATGATGATCTATGCGTTCGTCTGGAGAGGTTGTTGCCTATGACCCTTAGCCAGTGTGCGCTTACAGGATATAAAAGGAGTAACTAAAGATGGATCAGTTCCGCATCGAAAAGGACTCAATGGGCGAAGTCAAAGTACCCAATGAAAAGTATTGGGGCGCACAGACTGAGCGCAGTTTTGAGAACTTCAAGATCGGCATTGAGAAGATGCCCGTGGAGATTGTCCGCGCCTTCGCGCTTCTAAAGGGCGCCTGTGCGCTTGCCAATCAGGAGTTCGGCAAGCTTGACGACAAGCGCGCCGCTGCGATCGAGCAGGCCTGTGATGAAGCCTTCGAGGGCAAGCTCGACGGCAACTTCCCGCTCGCCGTCTGGCAGACGGGTTCGGGCACGCAGTCGAACATGAACATGAACGAAGTGTTCGCGAACCGCGCCATCGAAATCCTCGGCGGCAACTTCCGCGATAAGTCGAGCCTTTCGAAGGACCAGCTCGTTCACCCGAACGACCACGTCAACATGTCGCAATCCTCGAACGACACGTTCCCGTCCGCACTCTCCATCATGTCCGTCGTTGAAACAACGAATTATCTCTTGCCGCGTCTTGAAGGCCTCGAAAAGGCCCTCTATGCCAAGGCTGAAGAATTCAAGGATCTCATCAAGTCCGGCCGCACGCACCTGCAGGATGCAACGCCGCTCACCCTCGGTCAGGAGTTCTCCGGCTACGCTTCGATGCTCACGCACAGCCGCGAAGCAATCCTCGCCGCGCTTGAACCCTGCCGCGAACTCGCGATCGGCGGCACCGCCGTCGGCACGGGCATCAACTCGCCGGAAGGCTTCGGCGCCAAGGTTGCTGAAATCCTCACGAAGAAGACCGGCCTCAAGTTCAAGGACGCGCCCAACAAGTTCCATGCGCTCACGAGCCACGACGCCGTCTGCCTCCTTCAGGGCGCGCTCGCGGGTCTTGCCGCCGACCTCATGAAGATCGCAAACGACATCCGCTGGCTCGCCTCCGGCCCGCGCTGCGGTTTGGGCGAAATCATCATTCCGGCCAATGAACCGGGCTCCTCCATCATGCCGGGCAAGGTCAATCCCACCCAGTGCGAAGCCGTCACTATGGTTGCGGTTCAGGTGATGGGGAACGCCACCTGCATCAACTTTGCCGCAAGCCAGGGCAACTTCGAGCTGAACGTCTTCAAGCCAGTGATCGCCTACAACCTCATCCAGTCGATCAAGAACCTCGCCGACGTGATGAAGTCTTTCGAAATCCACTGCGTCACAGGCATTACGGCCAATAAGGAGCGTCTGCACGACCTGATGGAGCGCTCCCTCATGCTCGTTACGGCCTTGTCGCCCCTCGTCGGCTACATGAACGCTGCGAAGATTGCGCACTATGCGCACGTCAACAATAAGAGCCTCAAGGAAGCCGCTCTGGAACTCAACCTCTGCACGGCCGAGCAGTTCGACCAGTATGTTGATCCCACCAAGATGATTCATCCGAATCCGGTGAAGAAGTGCTGCTGCAAGTAATCCGTTAACCTCCTGCCCAGCTGTCCGACAGTGGTTCGCGTGCCCCGTCGGACAGGATGGTTATCCTATTCCTTGTTGAGTACTTCGGCTGGATGTTGACGCTCTTCCGAAGAAATGTGACAAGGATCTTGAAGAGGCAGGGTCGTCATGCCGTGCCATGGTTGTGCGAATCGCCTCTCTCAAGTTTTTACGGCCGCAAGCGGATACGCCTGCGGCCTCTTTTTAGGATTCATTCATGAAGATTGAAGCCAAAATGCGTGAGCTCGGTCTCCGCTTTCCTCCGCTCGGCGCTCCGGGCGGCCTTTATGCCTTTGCCCGCCGCACCGGCAACCTCGTCTACGTCTCGGGTCAAACTCCGGATCTTGGAGGCGTTCTTCAGATTAAGGGCGTTGTAGGAAAAGATATTGACATCCCCACAGCGCAGAAGGCCGCTGAACTTGCGGCGCTCAATATTCTCGCCGTCCTGAAGGTTGAACTTGGCGACCTTGACCGTATTACCCAGTTCGTCCGTATCTGGACTATAGGTGCAAAAACCCCATGGATGCGGGATGCCCTTCAGGCAGCACCAGCAGCCGCCGGTTTCCCGGCGGCTTAATTTTTCTTGAGGCGAGGTAGGGCCAATCAGTCAGCCGACTGCCGCTTTTTCCATTCCCAGGGCAGCCACGGCGTCCGGTCGAAGTCCTCGAGGAGCTTCTCCATGGGCCACTTCTGAATCTTCTTGTTCGGGTCCTTGCCCTCGCGGTAGGCCTGCGTCCAGCCCTTCGCGTACGCGTGCTTGTAGGCAGCAGCGCTATAGTCGTTCAGCCACTCTTCCAGGTCAATGCCGTTGAGCCTGGCCGTTTCCGCCGCCGAGAGGCATGTCGCCACAGCATTCATGCCGTCGAGCGTCTGCATGAAATTCTGGTTCTTCCTCAGCATTGCCACGGGGCGAATGCTTCGTTCCACGGTGTTCGTTTCCAGCGGGATGCGGCCGTCCTCGAGGAACTGCCTCAGGCTCTCCCGTCGGTTCATCCAGTAGACGACGGCTCCGGCTGCGGCCGTGTCGATCGTCTTCACGTACTTGCCGTTCTTCTCCTTCGCCAGCGTTTCGGCAAGCCCTTTGTAGAGCTCGTCCATGGCGTCGAAGACCGGAGCGGAGTACTCCCTGCGGTGCTTCAGAATGCGGGCGCCGTGCTCTTCGTCGCTCTCGTTTTCCAGGTGCTCCGCAACTTCCTTCTCATACTGGAAAAGAAGCTGGTAGCCGCTCAGGATGGAAAGCATGCGGGCTTCCGTCGTGCCGGCAAGCGCCTGCGCACGAATCCGCTCCGCACGCTCCTGCGGCGTGAGTTTGTTGAGCTCCGAGAGAAACAGCTTGCTCGTTACGGTTCCGTAAGCTTCGCGTCGAGCATGCACGAGGCAGCTCTGCCTGCGCACGCCTCTGAGCACCGTATCCGACAGGGCGTCGTAGCCCGCATAGCCGTCGGCCACAAGCGCATCCATCGTGAGCTGGAGGCTTTCAAGGAGCTCGCCGATGTCCTCCGCCTTTCTCGATCCGAGAGCGGAAAACCAAACAAAAGGCGTCGAGCTGTTCGTCTTCGTGCCCACGGAAAGAACGTAGGTTTGAGAGCTCGTCTTCTCCCTCTCCGCGTAAGCGCCGCGGGCTTCGCCCTCGAGAATGTCGTAGCGCGTTTCGTCTGCAAGGAATACGCGGTCGCCGCACTTCTGCACGATATGCTTCATCAGCGACTCGATGTAGATGTTCGCCCAGTCGTAGAGGTTCTCAAAGAGCGTGTTGGAGCCGAACTTCAGGCGGCTGAACATCATCACTTCGACCCGGTTGATCGGCAGGCCGTTGTTGAGCAGCTTCGCCGCTTCGGCGAGGCAGGTCATGGGGACGGTGCGCTCCGGCTTCACGGGGAACTGCATGTCCTTCGGGAAAAGCGGATGCACGGTTCGGCATTTCTCGCAGTAGCAGAGCGGGATTTTGTATTCTGCATTCACGAAGCGATCCCGCAGAGATTGGAGAACCGCCGCAAGACGCGCTACCTGCACGCCGAGTTCCTTGAGCTTGAAATGACATGTCGGGCAGACGCCTGCATCAGCCGTTTCCGGGATGCGGAGCACCTGAGGAAGATCGTTTTTCGACTTCTGCCGCCCGCGCAGATTCCTCTTCTTCCCGTCGGCAGACTTTTCGTCCTCGGGCTTCTTAGGCGTGCGGGCGTTTGAAATCGTCGCCATCAGGGCAACGGGATCCTTCTTCCCTTCGGCATTGTCCGAAGACGCTTCTTTCCCGGCGAGCGCCTTGTTCTGCTCCTTTTGGATTTCAGCAAGAGCCGCCTGAGCCCTTTCCGCCTGCCGGAGGCCGTCTTCGAGGGCTTTGATGTCATTCTGAATGTTCCTCTTGTGCTTCAGAAGCTTGGCAAGCTCAGGGTTGAGCTTTTCTCCGCCCTTGCCGAAAGCAAGCTCCTTGAACTTTTCAGCATTGCGCGCCTCGGCGACAAGCTGGCGCACGCATTTGAGGAGATCCTCAAAAAGCTGTTTGTTCGCCTCGGGATCCGCACCGATATTGCGCTCCACATCCAGGCGCATGCCGTGAATCAAGGGAGCAACTTCGGAGAGGAAGACTGCCGCGGCGGCGTATTTCTTTTCGGAAAGATCCAGCCGGACCTCGACTTCAGCAGCATGCTGCAGAGCGACTGCAGCCTCCGCCTTAGCCGCATCAGCCTGCTTTCGGGATTCCAGAAGCAGGGCGATCAGCTTTTCGCGGGGAAGACGTGAGAAATCGACGGACATGGAGCGCTCGAAAACAGTGTTGCGATGGCGTAATTTTACCCGTTTTCAGCTCGCTAAAAATCCTCGTCTTAACTACTGCCAGTAGCTCAGAACGATCACTACAAGCGCTCTGGAAGGACCTCCTTGAAGGAGGGCTTTTTAGTCTCCCGACGTCTTCCGAAGGCCCCTGTGAGGGCACCGGAGGGTCCTGCGCTCATATTTGAATGCGTCTCATTTCGATCTCTTTTTCGGAGTTTGCACCAATTGCTCATCTATTTGATTTTAATCAATTTTTAAGCATTCCTCGCCGTTCTACCTGCAGATCTTCGCCATCCAGGTACGCCGCCAGTTCGTCCGGCGTAATGGGGGCCGCCGCAGGTCCGGACGCTCTCATCAGAAATCGCGCAAACCGTCCGTCGTTGAGACGACGCACGACCATGCATGCACCCCTCTCGTCCCAGAAGACGATCTTGCAGACCTTGCGGCTGCGGGAAACGAAGACGACGTAGTCCTCTCCCTTTGTGATCGGGATGCCCAGAAGCGACTCCGCCAAAGTGGTGAGCGTCGGAATTCCGCTTCGTCCGTCAACGGGAGAAGCAACGAGCGTCGTCCTGCGCGCCTTGAAGTCGATGATCATGATGAGCCTCCGGCTGCCTGCATCATGCCGATGGCAAGAAGCTCGGGCGATTCGGAGGTGAATTCCAGGAGCGTGCCGTTCGGCAGCTTCAGACGCACCTCCCGTGCGGAACGGTTCGAGCAGCGCTGCGGACGCACGATCGGAACCGGCTTTTTCGGGATCGTCGAAATGCGGGAAGGTTTGGAGGCGTGAACGGGAACGGCTGGGAGCTCGACCACGGCAACAGTGCCGGCGTTCTGAATGCGGCTGACGGCTTCAGCCTCGATGAGGCGCTCAATCTGCTGGAACTTTTTATAGAGCGTCCAGATGCACGGCGGCTGTTCCGGGAAGAAGGTGGAGATGTGCGTTTGATGGAAGGCCCGGCGGGTAAGGCCGGATTTCTGCCAGGCGTCATACGCCCTGCGCCAGATGGAATCGATCATGAGATCCTCCTGATTGGGAATGACCTCAAGTGTCCCGGAAAGCCTAAAAACCCGCTCTACCTATAGTCCAGATACGAATGGACTTGACCCGGTCGACAGCCTCCTCGCCGATAAGCGCATAGGCGAGTCGTCGGGCAAGCCAGGTCTTCCCGGTGCCAGGAGGGCCCTGCAGAATAAGGTTCTTCTGTTGCTCGAGCTTTGAGAGAGCAACGTTGAGCTTCTCTTTCGACAGGAAGCTGCCATCGTCAAGAATGTTCTGAATTGAATAGAAGCGGGAATGGGAGTTCGAGTACTCCTCAGCTACATCAGCCGTAGCATCGTTTTCGTCTTCTTTTCGTGTGTTCTCGGGTTCTGTTGAGCATGCATCTGACTCCTTTCTTCCTAAAACCCATGCGTTGAGAGAAAGTTCCGGAAAAGAGTGGGCAGAATAGTCGCTTTCTTTAAAACGAGTGTCGAGACGGTCGCAAAGTGGAAGATAGTGCTTCTCGCAGGAGATCTTTTTGGGGTCGCGCACGCCGATCGGTTCAGAGATATATTTCAGATAATCTCGCGACTGCGTGTCGAGTGTGGTGTAGTGCCAGGGGCGAATCCAGTAGCATCCCATGGTCAGGTTCCAGGCAACGCAAGAGACCTTCATGGCGCGATCGAACGATTCCGCGAATTCACTCCGTGCTTTTGCTGATCCTTGGTCAGCATACGAAATCGCGGCTTCAAACACATCCCACAGGGTGTCGATATCGTGAGGATCGCGGTCGCGTTCCCAGCTGAAGAAGCAGGATTTCAGATTGTTAAGGGCTGGGATGCCGATGAATGACTGCGGAGGAGGTTCCTCAACGCCTAGGAATTTTGCAAGTGCTCCGGCAAGAGCCGTTCGATTCTTTTGGCTTAAATTTCGGTTGAAAATTCCAAAAACCGTAAAAGGACAGATGTCCTTCAATACGCCCGACGTGCCATCAGTATAAATTTCATGCAGATGGTTCATGCATGTCTTGAACCTTTCTTCCTTCAAGCCGTATATGGCGTCAAGAAGCTCGTTTCTGCGGCTACGGTAGGTAAGAAGTTTGTCGGCAACAGCTTGGTAGAAGGCCGTCCAAGCATAGTCGTTAGACGTTCCTACAAAGTCGCCGAAGCGTCCGTGCCAATAGGGGGCATTGCGAAAGCGTGTCAAATCCTGTTGGGCTCCGCGGAACGTAAAGTCGACGAGATTGTCGGCCATCCAATCGCCGATGCGAACAGGCCAGACCTCCTTCTGGTTCGTGTAGAGATACCACGCACGCGGAGTTGGAAGTGGTTTCCAGTCAACTTGAAGCGGTGCGTTCTCCTGGGGGTTCTGCTTCACGATGCCCGTCGCAATGACAGACATGACGGGAACGACACATTGCCGATTGTCGAAAGGGAGCCCCGTTTTCAGCATCGCGTTTGTCCGAAGCGCTATATGGTCGCCCTCTTTGATCGCTAAGGCTTGGGGCGGGTAGGGATTGTCATCGCTCCCTTGCCAAATGTTTTCACTGATGAGGTGTTCCGCAGCGCCGGAACCTTCACCGGATACGGAGAGAAACCAGCAGGGACGAGAGGAATCGAAGTGTTTGCGTGCTGCCATACGGGGAACCTGTGCCTGAGGATAGGGATTTCTAGTCGCACGATTGTGCAACTTGCCAGTTGCCACTAAGAGTTTACATGTCGAAGGATTCGAGTTCGTTCGTGAGCTTGTTGTGGGGTATTTATAGGTATCGAAGAATCGGTAAAGCAGGATGCTTAAAACATTGAAGAAGACGTGTCCTCGTTTTGCAGGCTCGTTTCGACTGGTCACGTGTCGAGCAAACGCTGTTCTGGCAAAGAGCAGAACTTGGTGAAAGCGTCATCTAATTAAAACGCCTTAGTCGCGCTATGATCCTTATGCGCCGGAGAGACGGCCGATCGGCTCTTCTCCGGCTGAATGCAAATTCAAGCGGATCCTGTCTGCGGAGCCGATCAGGCTCTGCGCGCAGGGACGGCCAACTTAATTTTTCAGGAGCATGCCCCCATGGCAACCAAAGATCGTGTGCCTCAACTTGAACCCAAGATGATCGAGCAGATCGAGAAGCTCTCGTCGATGCCTGCCGTCAAGGCGGCTTTCGACATCTGCGCTCAAGAGGTCGAGCGCGCCATGGCCGAACAGGTCCGCATTTCCGAAATCGAATCCCCGACCTTTGCGGAAAAGGTTCGCGGCGAAGCGATCATGGAGCTCATGAAGGCCTATGGCCTGAAGAACGTCGTGATGGATCCCTCGGGGAACGTCGTCGGCCGTCGTCCGGGGAAGGACAATGGTCCGGTGCTCGCGATTGCCGCGCACCTTGATACGGTCTTCCCGGCCGGCACCAACCTCAAGGTGACGAAGGAAGGCCCGATCTACCGCGGTCCCGGCATCGGCGACAACGCCTCGGGCCTGCGTTCGATGCTCCAGGTCCTGCGCGCGCTCGAAGGCGCGAAGATTGAAACGGCGGGCGACATCCTCTTTGTCGGCACCGTCGGCGAAGAAGGCAACGGCGACATCCGCGGCGCTAAGGCGCTCTTTGACGGCTCAAGGAAGATCGACGGCTTTATGGCGCTCGACATGGCCGACGTCTACACGGTGCAGAACGGCGCCACGGGCGCGCACCGCTGGCGCATTGCAATCGAGGGCCAGGGCGGCCACTCCTACATCGACTACGCGAAGGTGCCTTCCGCCATTCACGCCATGTGCCGCGCGGGCAATATCATCGCCGACTTCGATCCGCCCGAAAATCCGAAGACCACCTTCACGATCGGCACGATCAAGGGCGGCACGACCGTCAATACGATTGCCGCGCGCTGCGAAGTGGATGTCGACATGCGCTCGGTTGACCTCAAGGAACTTGAGGACCTCGAGGCGCGCGTTCTCGCTGCCTTCGAAAAGGGTGTTGAGCTTGAAAACGCCCGCTGGCCCAAGGCCGACGCAGAGCATCAGCTGCGCCTTGTGAAGACCCAGATCGGCAACCGTCCGGCGGGTCAGCAGCCCGACGACTCCCCCGTCGTGCAGGCGGCGCTCTGCGCCATGCAGAAGATGGGTCTCGAAGTGAAGCAGTGCCGCTCCTCCTCGACCGATGCCAATAAGCCGATCTCGATCGGCGTTCCGTCGGTCTGCATCGGCACGGGCGGCGTTACCCACAACGAGCACAGCCTCAAGGAATTCTTCGATTCGACCGAGATGGAAAAGGGGCCGCAACTCGCTACCCTCGTGACGCTCGCGATGGTGGGAGTCGCCGGCGAAGCTGCTCCGATGCTCCCGAAGCTTGCCTGATCGGGTTGATTTCCGGCGGAAGCGCTCTGAAGGGCGCTTCCCATGAAACCGAATAGGCCTCCCAAACGCTCCGAATCGTCTCTCCGGCGCTTCGGGGCGTTTCTTTTCGGGAGCGGCGAAAAGCGTTGCTAAAATCCGTTTTCATGAGCCTGCCGTACCGCTCTCTATTGGAAGCGGATTTATTGCGGCAGAGCTTCAAACCATTTCCCTGCGAGATATAAGGATTCGTCATGCGCTCACTTCGCGTCTGCTTTGCAGCCCTGACGGCTGCCACGCTCCTTGCGGCCGGCGCCGCAACAGCGGCCGACCTCAAGATCGGCGTCGTCAATATGGAGCGCATTCTTCGCGAATCCAAAACGGCCATCGAGGCGAGCGATCGCCTCAATGCCGAAGGGCAGCGCCGGCAGGAGGAAATCGAGGGGATCAGCCGGCGCTTCAAGGCCCGGCTCGAGCGCTTTGAAAAGGACGCGCCCTCGATGACGGAATCCGAACGCGTGCGGGAGCGCCGGTCGCTTGCCGAAATGGAGCGCGACGTGACGCGCAGAAGCCGCGAGGCGCGCGAGGAATTCAATCAGCGCCGCAACGAAGAGGTGCTGCTTCTGCAGAACCGCGCCGGCCGCGTGGTGCAGGAGCTCGCGAAGAAGGAGCAGTTCGACCTCGTGCTCTACGAATTCTTTTATGCGAGCGACCGAGTCGATCTCACAAGCCGCGTGATCGAGGCGCTTGACCGGGACATCACTCTTGGCAAAACGGCAAAGAAGTAAGCCTCTCCCGGAAATAAAGAGCGCTCCCTCAGGGACACAAATTTTTGTAAGGACAAGTCATGCCACAGAATCAGCCTATCAGCCTCTCCGAACTGATTGAAAAAGTCGGAACGCTGTCGAAGGGGCGCCTTTCCATGCGCATTTCGGGCGCCGACGTGAAGGTGGGCCGCTTCATGCCGCCGAAGGACGCGCACGAAGAAGACCTCAGCTTCCTTACCGATCCGCGTTATGCGGCGGAGATGAAGGAAAGCCGTGCCGGCGCGCTCGTTCTTCGCGAAAAGGATGCAAAGGCGATTTTCGGCGAGGAGCTGCCGGCTCGTACGATTCTGCTTTGCGACGATCCGTATGCCTTTTTTGCCTTTGCGTCTCAGATCTTCTACCCCGTGAAGCGCAATCCCGGCATTCATCCGCGCGCTTACGTCGAGGAGGGCGCCGAGGTGGATCCGACGGCGACGGTCGAGGTTTTCGCCGTCATCAAAAAGGGCGCGAAGATCGGCCCTCGCGCCCTCATTTCGTCGGGCGTCGTCGTGGGCGAAAACGCATCGGTCGGCGCCGACACCATCATTTACCCCAATGCCGTTCTTTATGAAGGCACGGTCGTGGGCGACGGCGGCTGCATTCAGTCGGGCGCTGTTCTGGGCGGCGACGGCTTCGGCTTCGCGCCCTTCCGCGGCGAATGGGTGAAGATCCCGCAGCGACGCCGCCCGGAGCTCGGCAATGA
>OWKD01000402.1_pt1 | contig 11497 bp, 9 predicted proteins | sample 1732981 | NCBI WGS metagenome assembly OWKD01 (sample SAMN05065776, study PRJEB22554) | human gut metagenome | biome: ENVO:2100002; feature: ENVO:00000062; material: ENVO:00002003 | host: Homo sapiens | place: USA
GCTCGCCGAAAGTGGTCTGCTTGACCTTCATATCCTCGAAAGCAGCCTCAACGATCAGGTCGCAGTCTGCGCACAGATCTTCCTTCAGGCCCGGGGTGATGGCTGCAACGATCGCGTCAGCCTTTTCCTGGGGGATCTTGCCCTTAGCAACCAGCTTCTCGTAGCCCTTCTTGATCTTTGCCAGGCCGTTCTCTGCCCACTCCTGCTTGATGTCGCACAGAGCAACGGTGTTGCCCTCAACCTGTGCAAATGCCTTAGCGATGCCCTGACCCATAGTGCCAGCGCCGATAACACCGATCTTCATAGGAAATCTCTCCTTTAATATCAAAAATTGTATAGTTGATTAGTTGTTTGTGAACACTGCCTTGGGCTTCGGTTTCTCACGGCTCAGGAAGCAGGCCATGCCTTCCTTCTGGTCATGGGTCTCGAAGCAATCGCCGAACAGCTTCTCCTCAACTTCCACAGCCTTCTCAATGGGCAGGCTGATGCCATTGTTGATGGCCTTCTTGCAGTTGCGCACTGCAATGGGAGCGTTCTTGGCGATCTTGCCGGCCAGCTTCAGCACGTTCTCCATCAGTTCAGCCTGCGGATACACGGCGTTGACCAGACCAATGCGGTATGCCTCGTCTGCCTTGATGTTCAGGGCAGAGTAGACCAGCTGCTTTGCCATGCCCATGCCGACCAGACGTGCCAGACGCTGGGTGCCGCCGAAGCCCGGGGTGATACCCAGGCCGACTTCGGGCTGACCGAACACGGCGTTGTCAGAGCAGATGCGGATGTCGCAGCTCATGGCCAGCTCATTGCCGCCGCCCAGTGCAAAGCCGTTGACGGCTGCAATGACGGGGATGGGGAAGCTCTCGATCATCAGGAACACGTCATTGCCCAGCTTGCCGAAGGCCTCGCCCTCTGCCTTGGTCATGGTGCTCATGGAGCCGATATCAGCGCCTGCAACGAAGCTCTTGTCACCTTCGCCGGTCAGGACGATGCAGCGGATGGTCTCCTGATCAACAGCCTCAAAGGCTGCCTTCAGGTCTGCCAGAACCTCAGGGTTCAGGGCATTCAGTGCCTTGGGACGGTCGATGGTGATGATCTCGACAGCGCCCTGCACCTCGGTTTTTACAAAAGCCATTGTGAAAACCTCCAATTCAGATTCTCTGTGTTTCAAAACAGCTCCCGCGCCCCGGCAGAGTCTCCGGTCTGAGCCGGGGCGCGGGCTGTCATTCAATTCAATTCCAAAGGGGGAGCTTACATCTCAACGATGGTAGCGCAGCCCATGCCGCCGCCGATGCACAGAGTAGCCAGACCCTTGCGAGCACCACGGTGCTTCATAGCGTACAGCAGGGTGACCAGGATACGAGCGCCGGAAGCGCCGACCGGGTGACCCAGAGCGATGGCGCCGCCGTTGACGTTCACCTTGCTCATATCGAAGTTCAGAGCCTGGCTGACAGCCACAGACTGGGCAGCGAATGCCTCGTTGGCCTCGATCAGGTCCATGTCAGCAACGGTCAGGCCAGTCTTTGCCATGACCTTCTTGGTTGCTGCGATGGGGCCCAGACCCATGACCTCAGGCTCAACACCGGCCAGAGCGCCAGCGACCCAGGTTGCCAGAGGCTTAACGCCCAGCTCCTTGGCCTTCTCCTCACTCATAACGACCAGAGCAGCAGCGCCGTCGTTGATGGCGGAAGAGTTGCCTGCGGTCACGATGCCGTCCTTGGTGAAAGCGGGCTTCAGGGTTGCCAGCTTCTCGACCGGGGTCAGACGGGGGCCTTCATCGGTATCGAACACGGTGTCGCCCTTCTTGCCCTTGATGACAACAGGAACGATCTCGTCCTTGAAAGCGCCGTCCTTGATGGCCTTGTCAGCCTTGACCTGGCTGTTGTAGGAGAACTCATCCAGCATCTCGCGGGTGATGGGGCTGTAGCCGTACTTCTTCTGGAAGGTCTCGTTGGTGCAGACATTCTCAGCGGTCATGCCCATGTGCTTGTTGAAGCCGGTGGCATCCCACAGAGCATCGTTGACCATGGTATCGACCAGCTCGCTCTTGCCCATGGGAGCGCCCATGCGGTAGCCGTAACGGCCCTTCATCATTGCAAAGGGAGCCATGTCCATGTTCTCCATGCCGCCTGCGACCACGATATCAGCATCGCCTGCCTCGATCATCTGAGCAGCCATGTTCACGCAGTTCAGACCGGAACCGCAGACCACGTTGACGGTGACAGCGGGGGTCTCGATGGGCAGGCCAGCCTTCAGGGAAGCCTGACGGGCAACGTTCTGGCCCAGACCAGCCTGGATCACGCAGCCCATGTAAACATGATCGACCTGCTCAGGCTTGACGTTTGCGCGGTTCAGAGCCTCCTTGATGACGATGGAGCCCAGCTCAGCAGCGGGGACGTTGGCAAGGGTGCCACCGAACTTACCAATGGCGGTACGGCATGCAGATGCGATAACGATCTTTTTCATGTGAATAGCCTCCTGATTGTGTATGTTGTGATTTAAGAAAGACTGTTTTATCAAAACGCCGAAGCGTTTCTTGCATAAGGAATGGGGTCAGACGTTCTCTCCCATGCTGCGCAGCTCGGCCATCTTCTGCTCCACGGCAGCTTCCACATTCGGGGTGACGAACTTGGAGATGCTGCCGCCGTAGCGGGCGGCTTCCTTTACAATAGTAGAGGAAAGATAGCTCCACTTGATGCTGGTTGCAAGGAACATGGTCTCAATACCAGGCATCAGCGCGTGATTGGTCTGCGCCAGCTGGATCTCGTTTTCAAAATCCGTTACCGCCCGCAGGCCCCGCACCATGACCGAAGCGTGGCGCTTCTTGGCGAACTCCACGGTCAGGCCGTCGAAGCTCTCCACCGTGACATTGGGGATCCCCTTGCAGCATTCCTGCAGCAGGGCCACCCGCTCCTCCACGGTGAACAATGGGTGCTTTGCACTGTTGATGAGCACGGCCACGATCAGGTGATCGTTGATCTTTGCCGCGCGCTTGATGATATCGAGATGACCTCGTGTGACCGGATCGAACGACCCGGGGTAAACTGCAGTTGCCATCGGTTTTGTCCTCCTTGCGCGCCTTTGAAAAGCGCATTGGTTCTGACATGATAGCACTTTCCAGTTTGCTGTGCAAGATGTTCTTTTCTTCTGCTGCGGTGTATCGTTAATTTTTAAACAATCTTACCCGCAGTGCCACGCTGCATCCTGCTACGCTATAAGTAAAGCACATCGTCAAAATTTTATCAAGTATTTTTTGTGTAAAATTTATTTTTTGTGCACCAAAGAATCTCTACAAAAAGCTAAGATTTTTAGTCATATTGCATCCAGCCCTGTTTTTTGCCAGGAAAGTATTGATTCTCCCGTTTGTTAATGATATAACTAAGTTGGAATTTACAATTCCTTTATGTTATTGTAAGAGAGGATGGTTTATAATGGATTTTACGGAATTGTATGCACAGAAGACAATGACCGCTGACCAGGCTGCCGCGTTGGTCAAAAGCGGCGACTGGGTGGATTACGGCTGGGCCGTGAACACCCCCGTAGCGGTGGACGCTGCCATTGCAAAGCGTCTGCCCGAGCTGGAGGATGTCAACTTCCGCGGCGGCATCCTGATGTGGGTGCCCGCTATCTTCCAGATCGAGGATCCTGCTGCCCACATGACCTGGAACAGCTGGCACATGGGCGGCATTGAGCGCAAGGCCATTGCTCAGGGCTTCTCCTTCTACTCCCCCATCCGCTACTCTGAACTGCCCCGCTACTATCGCGACAGCTCTGACCCCGTGGATGTGGCGGTGTTCCAGGTGACCCCCATGGACGAGCATGGCTATTTCAACTTTGGCCCCTGTGCTTCCCACCTGGGTGCCGTCTGCGATAAGGCCAAGAAGATCATCGTTGAGGTCAACCGGAACATGCCCAAATGCCTGGGCGGCACTGAGAACTGGGTGCACATCTCCCAGGTTGCCGGTGTTGTGGAGGGCAGCAACCCGCCCATCGGCCAGATGGCCGCTGCCGGTGCCGCCACCGAGGTCGATCTGAAGGTGGCAAATCTCATCGTCCCGCAGATCCCCAACGGTGCCTGCCTGCAGCTGGGCATCGGCGGTATGCCCAACGCCATCGGCAACCTGATCGCGCAGAGCGACCTGAAGGATCTGGGCGTGCACACCGAGATGTATGTGGATGCCTTTGTGGATATTGCAAAGGCCGGCAAGATCACCGGCCGCCACAAAAATCTGGACAAGGGCCGTCAGGTCTATGCCTTTGGTGCAGGCACCCAGAAGATGTATGATTACCTGAACGACAACCCGGAGTGCATGGCCGCTCCCGTGGAGTACACCAACGACATCCGCAGCATCTCCGCCATCGACAACTTCATCTCCATCAACAATGCGGTGGATATTGACCTGTTCGGTCAGGTGAACGCGGAGAGTGCAGGCATCAAGCACATTTCCGGTGCAGGCGGTCAGCTGGACTTTGTTCTGGGCGCATACCTTTCCAACGGCGGCAAGAGCTTCATCTGCCTGTCCTCTACCTTTATGAATAAAAAGACCGGCAAGCTGGAGAGCCGCATCCGTCCTACCCTGGAAAACGGCAGCATCGTCACTGACACCCGCGCAAACGTGCACTACCTGTGCACCGAGTACGGCTGTGTGAACCTGAAGGGACTGACCAGCTGGGAAAAGGCAGAAGCACTGATCAGCGTGGCACACCCCGATTTCCGGGACGAGCTGATCGCCGAAGCCGAAAAGCTGCACATCTGGCGCAGGAGCAACAAGCGCTGACATTGCCGCAGGGAATCCTGCTGTCTGCGGCAGGAATGGAGTTTCTATGACATGATGGACAAAAAACCGCATATCAAACCCTATCTCTACGGAATGTTCGCAGGCTTTGGCGCGATCAGCCTGAGCATCCTCTTCTTTTTCCTGATCTACCGCTTTCAGGGCTTCGGCAATGCCGTTTCGACCCTGACCGGCATCCTGATGCCCTTTATCTACGGCAGTGTCATTGCCTATCTGCTCAAGCCGGTGTGCAACTGGCTTGAAGCATTTCTCCACAAGCTGTTCCCGGAAAGGATGCACCGCTTTGCCAACATGCTGGCCGTTGCTTTGACCATCCTGTTCGGTCTGCTGCTGATCTACGCGCTGATTATGATGATCGTGCCGCAGCTCATCAACAGCGTGACCGCCCTGTACTACACGGCACGGGACAACATCGGCGACTTTGTGGAGTGGATCTCCAAGCAGGAGTTCATTGCCAACAACAAAAAGCTGCTGGACTTCATCGAGAACTCTTACGACAGCCTGGATGCCAACCTGGATGCCTGGATCAAAAACACCCTGCTCCCCTCCATGCAGAACATCCTCAGCGGTGCCGCTGTGGGCGTGGTGAACGTGGTGACCTGGATCAAGAATTTCGTTATCGGCCTCATCGTTTCGGTGTATCTGCTGGCCAGCCGGAAGAAGTTCGGGCAGCAGGGCAAGCTCATCCTTTATAGTTTGGTCAAGCCCAGCTGGGCCGACCTCATCATGGAGGAAGTCCGTTACGCCGACCGGATGTTCGGCGGCTTCATCAACGGCAAGATCCTGGATTCTGCCATCATCGGCGTGCTGTGCTATATTGCCTGCCTGATCTTCAAGTTCCCCAGCGCCCTGCTGGTGTCGGTCATCATCGGCGTGACCAATGTTATCCCCTTCTTCGGCCCCTTCATCGGTGCCATTCCCGCCACCCTGCTCATCCTGATCCAGAACCCCATCAAGGCGCTCTGGTTCGTGCTGTTCGTGCTGGTGCTGCAGCAGGTGGACGGCAACATCATCGGACCCAAGATCCTGGGCAACACCACCGGTCTTTCCAGCTTCTGGGTGCTGTTCGCCATCCTGCTGTTCGGCGGCCTGTGGGGCTTTGTGGGCATGATCATCGGCGTTCCGCTCTTCGCGGTCATCTATGATGTCATCAAAAAGCTGGTGTTCCACGGCCTGAATCGCAACGACGAATCCGGCATGGTAAACCTCTATCACGATGCCTTCGGTGACCCCGACGACGAGTGATCCCAAACACAATAGAATCGCAAAACCGGCTCTGTCTCCTGCATGGGAGGCGGGGCCGGTTTTTGTATTCCTACCGCATGATTTTCTCAGAGCAACCGAGAAACGCAAAGCTCCCCCTTCCCGGCGCTGTCTCGGCGCTTGGGGAAGGGGGAGCTTCGGCTTTCAGGGCAGATAAACCAAAAAGGGAGATTTCAGGGGGAGCACCTGCAATTACTGCTGATTGGGCTTCCAGTCCTTATAGTTCTCGTAGCGGCTCTCACGGATCTTGGTATGGGACCAGATCTCGTCGGCGGTCGGCTGCCAGTTGGCGGCGTAGGACTTGCACTTGTCGCACAGATGATCGACGCTTTCCGGGCTCTGGAGGTCGGTGCTGTGGGCGCCGGTCTCGTGGACCATCTTGCGCAGCAGCTCGGGGTTTTCCAGCATGGGGCAGGGACGCAGATGGTTCTTGTTGAAGGGCTGGCCGTTGTGGTAAGCCATGAACAGCGGGCTGCGGAGGATCTCCAGAATGCTGCTGTCGTGGATGTTGGCATTGGAGTAGTGGATAAACACGCAGGGCTCTGCGTCACCGGCCGAGTTGATGTGGAAGTAGTTGCGGCCGCCGGCAATGCAGCCGCCCACAAACTCGCCGTCGTTCTGGAAGTCCATGGGGTAGAACGGGATATCGCAGGCTTCACTGCGCAGATAGCGGATGCGCTGGATCATGTACTTGCGCTGCTCGGGAGAGGGCATCAGTTCAGGCGCTGCCTCGTTGCCCACGGGCATGTAGTGGAAGTAGAAGCCGAAGTGTGCACCTTTCTCGCAGAGGAAACGCATAAACTCATCGCTGGTAACGGCTTCGATGTTGTCGCGGGTGTAGCAGATGGAGGTACCGAACAGGATGCCGTACTCCTTGAGCAGATCCATCGCGCGCATAACGGCAGCATAGTGGCCCTCGCCGCGGCGGGCATCGTTGGTCTCCGGGGTGCCCTCAATGGACAGCATAAACGCAATATTGCCCAGGCGGACGACCTCTTTGCAGAACGGCTCATCGATCAGGGTGGAATTGGTGTAGATGGCAAACTGCACATCGTTGTGCTTCTCGGCCAGCTTGAGGATATCAGCCTTGCGCACCAGCGGCTCGCCGCCGGTGAGCATGTACAGATAAACGCCCAGCTCCTTGCCCTCGGTGACGATCTTATCCATATCGTCAAAGCTCAGGTTGTTCTTGTGGCCGTACTCACCGGCCCAGCAGCCCACGCAGTGCATATTGCAGGCGGAGGTGGGGTCAAACAGGATCAGCCAGGGAATGTTGCACTGATATTTGACACGATTCTCGCGGATGGTCTTGGTACCGCGGAAGAAGGCCTCATAGCCCAGGTTCAGGGCCGTGGTGCGGGCCACGTTGGGATCCAGCTGATTCAGCACACAGTTGATGAGCTTCGACCACTTGCTGTTGGGGTCGGTCAGGGTCTGCTTGGCATGTGCATAGGTCTCCTCGCTGAAGGAATTGCCGTAGAACTGCTTTGAAAGATCTACAATCTGTCCAACCGTCTTGGCGGGGTCCTTCTCGGCATGAGAAAGCACGAGATCCACAGTCTTGCCCAGTGCAGCACGCTGCATTTTGTGCGTCAGAGAATCAAATGCGGTATTCATTTTTATTTCCTCCAGATTCAATAGAATTTTACAGGGCTCTCTTCCCTGCCTGCCGGGCTGAATTCCCGGCGCTCAGATGATCTTATACTCCAGCAGCAGACGGCCCAGGTCGGTGTCCTGTACCTTTTCTACCGCTTTTCCCAGTGCAAATTTTTTGATCCAGTTCATTTTCAGATCACTCAGGGGTTTGCCATCCCGCAGCTGAACAGCGGCATTCAGCAGGTCGCGGACATCGTAGGTGCTGCCCCAGACCTCCGGCACGCCCCGGTCGATATCCAGCAGGGTGTACACGGCTTCCATGCCGGTGCGCATGGAATACTCGGTGGTGAAGATGGTATCCCGCTTCGTCTCGGCAAATTGGCCGATGAAGGCAAAGTTCACTGCGCCCTCCGGCACCACCGCCGGGCGGTCGCCTGCGGTGCGGGGCATGAAGAAAGCTGTGATATAGGGCATCATCACAGGCACGGTGTTGGCACTGTGCTCCGCCAGGTCCTCGATCTGGTTTTCGGGGACTCCCAGATGATACAGCCACTCCATGCAGATCTCCTTGCCGGTGCAATCCCGCATGGGCTTTTTGATGTAGTCACCGGGCGTGTTGCTGAACAGGCCGTAGATCCAGCCCACGAGCTGGCCCTTGGGCTGATCCCGGAACTGGGGCTGACGGTTGAATGTCCAGCTGAGCAGCCAGCCGGAATCCCGCGCCGTGACGATGCCGCCCGTGACAGTCCTGCCGCTGAACGGGTCACGCTGGCAGATGTTCTGGATGTAAGGCACGATGCGTTCGTCCAGCGTAGTGACCGTGGCGCTCATCCAGTTGGTCTGTTCCGGATCGGAGCAGAACTTCTCCGGGCGGCCAAAGGCCTCATCCTGCGCGGCGATCTTCTTCCACAGATCCCAGCCGTTGCCGGGCCGGAGGGTGGGGTTGAACACTGCAGGCTGATCCTGAGAGCCGATGGAGGTGCTTTCCACGCAGCCGCCGTTGGTGATGAACACCAGATCATTCTCGGTCAGGTCCACCCGTTCCGCTTCATCGTCCACCAGCAAGCAGATGGTCCTGGCCTGCTTTTTGCCCTCGGTCAGCTCAAACTCAATGTTGGTGACCTTGGTGTTGTAGTGGAAGCGCACGCCGTGCCCTTCCAGATAGCGGATCATGGGCAGGATCATGCTCTCGTACTGGTTGTACCGGGTAAAGCGCAGTGCCCGCAGATCAGGCAGACCACCCACATGGTGGATGTAGCGCTTCAGATAGAGCTTCATTTCCAGTGCGCTGTGCCAGTTCTCAAAGGCGAACATGGTGCGCCAATAGAGCCAGAAGTTGGAAGAGAACACCTCCGTGTCAAAGACATCGGTGATGCGCTTATCATAGAGCTGCTCATCCGGGGTAAAAAAGAGCTTGATGAGTTCCATGCAGCCCTGATCCGAAAGGCCGAACTTCCCATCGGTGTGGGCGTTCTGCCCCCGGTTTTCCGTGGCGCGGCAGAGCGAGTAGTTGGGGTCTGCCTTGTTCAGCCAGTAGTACTCATCCAGCACGCTTGCGCCCTCGGTCTCAAGCGACGGGATGGAACGGAACAGATCCCACATGACTTCAAAATGGTCATCCATCTCCCGGCCGCCCCGCATCACATAACCGATGCCGGGGTACTGGCAGCCATCACAGGCACCGCCGGGGATGGATCCCTTTTCAAAGAGATGGATATGTTCCCCTTTCATCTGACCGTCACGGACCAGGTAGCAGGCAGCTGTCAGCGCCGCCAGACCGGTGCCCACGAGATAGGCCGATTTCCGATCCACTCCCGCAGGCTTTTTCGGGCGCGCAAAGGCCTCATAGTTCCCGCTGGAATAATACATTTTATTCCCTCCGTTTGCTGTGGTTTCCAGGTTTTCACCTTTCATTTTGCGCTGACCATACTATAACATTTTGTCAAACGGAAGGCCATAAACAGAAAAAGCACCGTGATGGAAAACCCATCACGGTGCCCGGATTGATAAAATATTGTCAGTCGTCAAGATCTGCGGGGCTGCGGTCGGTGCGGAAGCGGCGGAGCGCCCGCTCAAGCTCGCCATGAAGCAGAACATTCAGCCGCTCGGTCATCCGGACGGGGTCCTCCTTCATGTCCTTGCGGATCCATTCCAGTGCCATGCCCACCAGCGCGTATTTGTAAAAGTCGATGATGAACTGCTTGTCGGAATCCTGCACGGTAAAGCCCTGCGCACTGCGGTCCACAAAGTCCCGCAGCATGGAGTCCAGCAGTTTATATAAGTACTGTTCCACCTGCTCACGGCTCACGGAGCGGTAAACATTCATCACCAGAACCTTGTTGTCCTGCACCTGATGCAGGATGTCCAGAAAGGCATCTGTCCAGTTCTCAAAGCTCTGTCTGCCCTCCAGCGCCTTGGCGGCATCTTCGACCATGATCCAATCCACGAGGTCGTAGATGTCCTTGAAATGGTAGTAGAAGGTCATACGGTTCACGCCGCAGTCCTCGGTGATATCATTGATGGTGATCTTATTCAGCGGCTTTTGAAGCAGCAGCTTTTTCAGCGATGCCTCCAACGCCCTTTTTGTAGTTTGCGACACGAGATCCATCCTTTCCCAGCGGCACACACTGTGCCGCTGACCGTGGTAGCCGCCCTATGGGGCCAGAGAAGTAAGAATACTTCCTTTATACTATAACGCAAATGCCCCCCGTTTTGCAAGTTCAAAATCTCTCATTTTGATATTTTTTTCACGTTCCTCTCCATTTTGCAGCCGTCCCTCCACCTTTTTGCCGGGTTTCCGGGAGGTTCCCTCTTGATTTTCTGGCTCCGGATGCTTACAATGGATGGAGTGGAACGAATGTGCGTTCCATTTATTTCTTTCTGAGTGAGAAAGGAAGGGAAAGTAAGTATGATCAAGACCATCGGATTTTTAGGCTGTGGGAACATGGGCGGTGCCATTGCGCGGGCCGTCTGCAAGGCTGCCGACCCACAGAATGTTTATCTTGCCAACCGCACTGCCGCCAAGGCAGAGGCGCTGGCCGCAGAGCTGGGCTGCAACACCACCACGAACGCCGAAGTGGCGGGCCGCTCCGACCTGATCTTTCTGGCGGTCAAGCCCCAGATGATGGAGGCTCTGCTGGCTCCGCTTAAGTTCACCCTGAACGAACGGCCGAGCCGCTTCATCCTTTGCAGCATGGCGGCAGGGCTTTCCATCGCGCGCATCCAGGAGATGGCGGGGGAAGATTACCCCGTGATCCGCATCATGCCCAACACCCCGGCTTCGGTGGGGGCAGGCATGATCCAGTATTGCTCCGCCAATGTGACAGCGGAGGAGGAGCAGGAGTTTCTGAAGCTGATGGCACCCGCCGGGCGGCTGGACGCTGTGCCCGAGGCCCTGATCGATGCGGCAAGCAGCGTTTCCGGCTGCGGCCCGGCCTGGGTGTATCAGTTCATTGAAGCGCTGGCCGACGGCGGCGTGGCCTGCGGCCTGCCCCGGGCCAAGGCGCAGGAATATGCTGCCCAGATGGTATTGGGCAGCGCCAAGCTGGTGCTGGAAAGCGGAAAACACCCCGGTGAGCTCAAGGATGCGGTGTGCAGCCCCGGCGGCAGCACCATTCAGGGCGTGCGCGTGCTGGAAGAGCACGGCTTCCGCGGCGCGGTGACCGATGCGGTGATCGCCGCCTACGACAAGACAAAGGAAATGGGAAAGGGTTAAGTTTATGCGCATCGTCGTCAAAGTGGGCACCTCCACGCTGGCACACTCCACCGGGCGGCTGAACATCCGCCACACAGAGGATCCTGTCTCTTATACACATCTCCGAGCCCACGAGACCGGAGCCTATCTCGTA
>OWKD01000404.1_pt1 | contig 11466 bp, 9 predicted proteins | sample 1732981 | NCBI WGS metagenome assembly OWKD01 (sample SAMN05065776, study PRJEB22554) | human gut metagenome | biome: ENVO:2100002; feature: ENVO:00000062; material: ENVO:00002003 | host: Homo sapiens | place: USA
TGGAGCACCTCAAAAACACCATCATACACTAAATCAGTAAGTTGGCAGCATCACCTTAACGGAGAGAGGAATGTACTGGCAGACAGTCTGAAACCACAGCCTCTGATTCTTCCGGTCAAGGGAAAATAAGCGTAATGTTCATCACCAGATTATGTACGATGAGTTTTCCACTGTTTATAGCAATTATCTTGCTAATAACCAGACAGGAGTAACCAGACCAACCGAAAACACCGGGAAGGTGATTACCCGCTGGCAGAGGAAATCCGGTTTTTTTTGATGTCAGCCATAACGTGTTTGACAATAAAGCATCATGAAAGGGTGTTAATGAGTCCATGGGATAATTCATAAAAATAATTTACTGTGTTATCCTTTTCAAAAGAAATATTCAGAAGATAACCCCTGGCTGACAACCAGGGGAAGGGGGCATTAACAGTGTTATTATTGGTGGATAAATTATTACTTGTGTGCAGGATACACTAATGCAATATCTACTGATACTGTATGCCAGTATGTTTCATGCCTGCCGCTGAAAACGGCAATATCCAGGGCCAGACATATTCACCATTCATATTTCTGCATTTCTGTACAATTTTCTCAGAAAGCGTCTCATCAATTCTTTCACGCAACTTCTCCTGCTGTCTTAAAATACTTTCGCATATTTCGAAATCATCTTCCTGCATCAGCATTTCGGCGCATTTAATGATTTCTGCCCGTTCATGCAGCACAGAGGAATGATTATAGAGCCAGTTTACAAACAGCAATGCTTCCGGATATTGCCCCCATAACGGGTGGTATGTGGCATAATAATCTTCGGCAGTATCCGGACCGCCTGAAAAGTTATGCCATACAGCAAGTGGAAATGGATGCAGATTTCCGCACAGTATTTCTGCGATGTAAGTATTTGCCGCAAAGCCGCGACGAAATGCAGTTGCAGCTTTTACCAGTTCCCCATTAAGAAAATGCAGAAGGCCGAGTTCATACCAGTAAGGTGAAAATTCATCTGCATGTTCCTGCAGTATATGGCGTGCCTGTTCATGAGCGCCAGTGCGTAACAGTTCCGGTCCCAGTAGCCAGCGTGCACCATGATTATCTTCGGGATTGTAATCCAGTATTTTTTCAATGAGCATGATGGCATCCTGATGACGCTGTAAATGTGCATTTGCCAGGATTGCCGCATAGAGGGCACGAAGAAAAGGTCGGTTGTCAGGATGTATCCAGATGATTCTGCCACTGAAACCTTCAGGGATAAGACGATTGCCAATTGCCAGCCCTTTAAGGGCAGCATTCAGCGCCTTACGCGGGGCATTCTGCTCCAGAAATACGTATGCCAAGTGAGCGTGTACATCAATAAAGTCATTCTCCTGTCGGGCAAGGCGCCTGAGTTTGTTGATGTAACTTGTTTCGCTGATTTCATCCGCATCGTATGCATCAATCAGTTCTTCAAACTCATCCAGCAACGAGCCAAACCAGGTTTCCGGAAATATGAAACAGCCCTGGTTATCGTTCACTTCAAAGCGTAATTTGCCAGTCATATTCTGAACCTGTAAAAAAGGATGGACCATAACCTGCAGGCTATAAAAATTGTGATGCCTGGCATCGGTGTCCTTTTATTGTCCGGGATTAACGTTGCCCATGATAATACAGTGAATTCTGTTCTGTGGTAAGACGTTGAGTTATTGAATGAGAACCTCAGCCTGGCTGATGGTTCCGCCGGCATAAAAAAGAAATTGATTGAGGCGGGTGCTCTTCCCCTTAAGAGGAAGAGCATGTGTGTAAATGGCGTTCAGTCACCTTTTCAGTGGATTGTTAACTTTTGCATATTCAAACGGACTGATACACTCCTCCCTGTTTGCATCCAGAAAATCTGCCCACCATTGCAGCATAAGCCGACGTTCTTCCAGATGTTCTGCTTTATGAATATACGCGGCACGTACTCCGTTGCGCTCCTGATGACTCATCTGACGTTCAACCGCATCTCTTGACCATAAGCCGGATTCAATCAATGCACTGCACGCCATCGCCCGGAATCCATGGCCACAGACTTCCTTGGTTGTGTCATACCCCATCACTCTGAGGGCCTTATTTACGGTATTTTCACTGATTGGTTTACGTGGGTCGTGTGCTCCCGTAAAGATCAGACCATTTTCACCTGCCCATGTCTGAAGTTCTGCCAGTATGGCTACAGCCTGTTGGCTGAGTGGCACAAGATGTGGTGTTCGCATCTTGGAGCCCCGGTATGAAAATTTTACGCCTGGCAGAGGTTCGCGTTCGGCTGGAATAGTCCACATGGCATTGTCAATATCAATTTCAGACCAGCGGGCATATCTGAGTTCACTGGAACGAATAAAAACCAGTAAATTCAGCATAACTGCCAGTCGGGTGACAGGCTGGCCTTTATAACCGTCAATACGCGACAGAAGTTCAGGCAGGCGTGAAAGATCCAGAGCAGGGCGATGCTGGCGTTTTACCGTGGTCAATGCACCAGCCATATCCAGAGCCGGGTTATATCTGATGATGCCAGACTGTACGGCATAACGCATTACAGCAGATATTCTTTGCTGCAGACGACTGGCGATTTCATAAATTTGTTTAACTTCTGCAGCACGAACAGGGATAAGCAGATCCGGGGTACTGAGTGTTGTGATATCCCGGTTGCCGATAAAGGGGAAAACGTGAGTCTCGAGGCTTTTGAGTACTTTATCGCTGTGTGATTGTGCCCATTGTTTATTACTGGCATGCCAGCGTCGTGCAATATGTTCAAAAGAGAGCTGTAAATCAGGGACTACTTTTTTAGCTCTTTTCTGTTCGCAAGGGTCAACCCCCTCCGAAATCAGTTTTCGGGCCTCATCCCGTTTTGTACGAGCTTCGGAGAGAGAAACTTCCTGATACACACCAAGTGCCAGGGTTTTCTCCTTACCCAGAATACGATAACGGAGACGCCAGTAACGGGAACCATTAGGATGTACCAGCAGGAACATGCCAGCCCCGTCAGTGAGTTTATAAGCCTTGTCAGTGGGCTTTGCAGCCCGGATTTTTGCGTCAGTCAGTGCCATAGTTCAGCCTTCTGAATGCGTTAAAGAGGGTACAAATTCTGTCGAACTGGGGTATACCCGCAATTATACCCACACAATGGGGTTGATGTGGGGGGAATCTGGTTGAGTTCGGTAGAATTGATTTGGAGGCAGAACGCTTAAATTGTGGCGTTCTGAAACGAAAAACGGACCTCCGTGGAGGTCCGTTGATATGAATTTGGTGCCCGGACTCGGAATCGAACCAAGGACACGGGGATTTTCAATCCCCTGCTCTACCGACTGAGCTATCCGGGCAACGGGGAGCATTAAACCGTAATCTGCACATCTCGTCAACCTAATTTCAGTAAAAGCGATTCAACTGCTTAAGATTGCGGCAAATCGCTTCTTTTCTGTGTTTCTGTCAGGTCAATGCACCACCCTGGCGGCAGCGGGCGAAGCGCAGGATATCTTCCGCCAGCCGATGTGCAGTGTCGACATCCGCCTGGCTACGATTCACCAGCATTCGGCTTAAACAGCCTTCCAGCACCAGTTCCATCTGCTTTGCTACCATCGCCGGATCGTCAACTTCCAGTGTGGTTAACAGTTCGTGGGTGAAATCGTAGGCCGCGCTTTTTTGCTGATCGGCCAGTTGATGAATAGGGTGGCCAGGATCGGGATAAAACGTACAGGCAGCGATAAATAGACAGCCCGGATAGCGGTTGTTTTTAACGCACTCCGATAACGCCTGATAACGTGCCAGCAGCTTTTGTTCGGCGGTTTGCGTTTCGTCCAGCATCAGCTGACGACGCCAGACATCTATCTGTTGGCTAAGATAACGCAGCGCATCGTAGAGGATTGCCTCTTTGTCTGGCCAGAAGCGGCGTAGCTCGTCCAGTGGATAATCCACACGTTCAGCAACCATCTCCAGCGTGGTGTTGGCAATCCCTTGTAATTCTAATAATTTCAGGGCTTCTCCCAGTACATCTTCACGTTGCACGCTATTTTCCTCCGTCTTTCCCACTGCAAGTGTCGTTCACGGTTGGCGATCGCGCAAATGTGCGCTGAAGGTTTCAGCATCCATAAAGCCCGTGACGCGTGCTTGTGGATGCTCCTGGCCTTGTCCGTCAAAAAAGAGAATTGTCGGTAGGCCAAGGACATTAAGATGCTTTAACAGCGCCACATCTTGTGCGTCGTTGGCCGTGACGTTGGCCTGAAGTAAGACCGTGTCTGCTAACGCTTTTTGCACCTGCGGGTCGCTGAAGGTGTATTTCTCAAACTCTTTACAGGCGACGCACCAGTCGGCATAAAGATCTAACATCACCGGTTTGCCTTTGGCTTCAACGAGCGCCTGATTTAACTCATCTACCGTTTTGATTTGTGTAAAGTTGAGATGCGTCTGAGTTTGCGCGGTATGCGTCGCACCAAATGCCCAATCCTGAAGTGGGCGCACGCTAACCAATGCCGCTGCCAGCAGAATAATTTGCACAATACGCATCCAGCCGCGTTTAGCCTGTAGGCTGGTGATAAAGGCCCAGCCAAAGAATGCGACACCAAGCGCCGACCACAAGCGTAATCCCCATATATCACCAATCACTCGCTCCAGCAGGAAGACCGGCAGTGCGAGGATCACAAAACCAAACGCGGTTTTGACTTGTTCCATCCACGGGCCGCTTTTCGGCAGCAAGCGGTTACCAAAGACGGTAATTAGCATCAGCGGCAGGCCCATGCCCAACGCATAGAGATAAAGCGTGCCGCCGCCCAGCCACATGTTCCCGCTTTGGGCGATATACAGCAGAATCGCGCTAAGCGGTGCGGTGGTGCATGGTGAACAGATCAGTCCGGCAATCGCCCCCATAACAAACACACCGCCAGGTGAGCCGCCCTGTTGGCGATTGCTCATCAACGTGAGACGTGTTTGCAGCGAAGAGGGGAGTTGCAGGGTAAACAAGCCAAACATTGACATCGCCAGCAAGGTAAAGACGATGGCGAGGCCAATGAGCACGTATGGGTGCTGTAGCGCCGCCTGGAACTGTAACCCTGCGGCGGCAACCACCAGACCCAGCGCCGTGTAGGTCAGCGCCATCCCCTGCACATAAATAAAGGTCAGCAACAATGCTCTGGCAGTGGAAAGCCGCTGTTTACCGCCCAGCACGATGCCAGAAATCAGTGGGTACATTGGCAGCACGCATGGCGTAAAGGCGATACCAATACCGATCAACAACGCCCAGAGCGCGGAAAAGGGCAATTGCGCGGTGGGCTGCTCTTGCTGCGGAACAGACACAGGCTGTGACGCTTCGTTGTTGGCGACCACTTCGCTTAACGGAACGGTTTTGGTTTCTGGCGGATAACAGAAACCGGCATCAGCACAGCCCTGGTAGGTGACAGTTAACGTCGCTCCCGCACTCGCCTGGTTGATGGTGACGGGAAGCGTCAGCCGATCGCGGTAAATCTCGCTTTTGCCGTAAAACTCATCTTCATGCCAGACGCCTTGCGGCAGCTGCACGTCGGCAATTTTCGCGTGTTCCGGCGTAATGCGGATCTGTTTACGGTAGAGGTAGTAACCGTCTTTGATCTGCCAGGTCAGATTAAGGTCATGTTGGTTTTGCTGAAAATCAAAAGCAAAGGCTTGATCCGCGGGGACAAATTGTGAACGTCCCGGCGCGTCGAATAATCCGGCAAAAACGGAAGTGCTGCAAAGTAGCAGGATCAGCGTAAAGATGCGTTGAGCCATGAGAGGTAATCTGTGTCTCCGTGTGTAACAGGTAAAACCAGAAGTTCCGGGGTTTGATATGGATGATGAGACTTCAGGCATTCCAGCAGTGCCTGCTGGTGAGATACGGTAGTTTTTAAAATCATCTGCACTTCGTATTCTTGCTCCAGCTTACCTTCCCAGTAATAGAGAGAGGTAGCGCCGGGGATCAAGGTCGCGCAGGCCGCCAGTTTTTCCGCCAGCACTTTGGCGGCTAAATCCTGGGCTGTCGCTTCATCTGGTGCCGTACATAGCACCACGACAGACGCGGTATTCGAACTTTTTTCATCAAGCATAAACACCTCGCAAGAACAGATGGAACCGCAAGAGAGAGGTCACTATACAACGGACGGGGGAAGGATGTTAGTCGGCGGGAAAGAAAGCGGGGCGTGAACGCCCCGCGATTGATCATTACAGCATGAAGCTACCCAGCACGAAGCCGAAGCAAACGGCCAGGGCAACACCCAGAGTACCCGGGATGAAGAACGGATGGTTGAAGACGAATTTACCGATACGGGTAGTACCCGTGTCATCCATCTGTACCGCAGCAACCAGCGTCGGGTAGGTCGGCAGAATGAACAGACCAGACACCGCAGCGAAAGAAGCAACAGCGGTCAGCGGTGAAACGTTCAGTGCCAGAGCCATCGGCATCAGTGCTTTTGCGGTTGCAGCCTGAGAGTACAGCAGAGCAGAAGCAAAGAAGAAGATGACGGCCAGCAGCCACGGATGACCCTGAATCACTTCACCAGCGGTATCTTTGATCCAGTCGATGTTGTTGGAAACGAAAGTATCGCCCAGCCACGCAACACCCAGGATACAAATACAGGCGCTCATACCTGCTTTGAAGGTGCTGGAGTTGAGGATGTTGTCGGTATCGACTTTACAGATAACGGTGGTCAGAGTTGCAACGCTGAGCATGATGATCAGGATTGCGTTGGTGGTGTTCATCAGCGGTTTTTCAACCAGACCCATGCTTGGGCTGTTGATGATTGCATAGATAACCACGCCAACTACGCCCAGCAGGAACAGCCAGACGGACGTTTTTGCACCGGATTTGATTTCAATCTGCTTTTCACCGCGCAGTTCAACCAGGCCCTCTTCCAGACGCTTGCGATAAATCGGATCGTCAGAGAGTTTGGAGTTGAACAGCATAGTGACCAGGAAGGACATCACCAGAACCGCCAGCAGGGTGGACGGGATGACCACGGAGAGCAGATGGAGGTAGCTGATGCCATGACCTTCCATCACGGAAGACATGTAAACCACTGCCGCTGAGATTGGCGATGCGGTGATCGCAATCTGCGCGGATACCACTGCAGTAGACAGCGGACGGCAAGGTTTAACGCCTTGTTCCTTCGCAACTTCAGCGATAACTGGCAGTGTCGCCAGAGAGATGTTGCCAGTACCAGCAAAGATAGTCAGGAAATAGGTCACGATCGGTGCGAGGATCGTGATGTATTTCGGGTTACGGCGCAGCAGCTTTTCTGTCTGATGAACCAGATAGTCCAGACCGCCAGCAACCTGCATGGCAGAAATAGCGGCGATAACCGCCATGATAATGGAAATGACATCGAACGGGATGTTACCGGGTTTAACGCCAATAGCGGCAAGAACCAGCACCCCCAATCCGCCTGCAAAACCAATACCTATTCCCCCCAATCTGGCGCCCAAGAAGATCGCCAGCAAAACTATGATGAGTTCTACAACTAGCATATTAGCCTTCCTTGTTTTTTAACAAGTTGATATTAAATTGTTATTTTTAAGTTACTGCTCACAAGAAAAAAGGCACGCCATCTGACGTGCCTTCTTTATTTGTACTACCCTGTACGATTACTGTTCGCTTTCATCAGTATAGCGTTTTGCTTTGTAAGCCGGGTGCATCAGATTCTGTACGGAGAAAATATCGTCAAGTTCCGCTTCAGTCAACAGACCGCGTTCCAGAACGACTTCACGTACACTCTTACCGGTTTCGGCACAGATTTTACCCACGATGTCACCGTTGTGGTGACCGATGAACGGGTTCAGGTAAGTAACGATACCGATAGAGTTGTAAACGTAACCTTCGCACACTTCTTTGTTAGCAGTGATGCCGTTAATGCATTTTTCCAGCAGGTTGTAGCAAGCGTTGGTCAGAATGTGAACGGATTCGAACATGGCCTGGCCAATGACCGGCTCCATAACGTTCAACTGCAGCTGACCTGCTTCTGCTGCCATGGTAACAGTGGTGTCGTTACCGATGACTTTGAAGCATACCTGGTTAACCACTTCCGGAACAACCGGGTTTACTTTAGCTGGCATGATGGAAGAGCCTGCCTGCAGTTCCGGCAGGTTGATCTCGTTCAGGCCGGCACGTGGACCAGAAGAGAGCAAGCGCAGGTCGTTACAGATTTTGGACATCTTCACAGCCAGGCGTTTCAGCGCGCCGTGAACCATAACATAAGCGCCGCAGTCGGAGGTCGCTTCGATCAGGTCTTCAGCCGGTACGCATGGGAAGCCAGTAACTTCAGCCAGTTTTTTCACTGCCAGCGGAGAGTACTCTTTCGGCGTGTTCAGACCAGTACCGATTGCTGTTGCACCAAGGTTAACTTCCAGCAGCAGTTCAGCGGTACGTTGGATGTTTTTCACTTCTTCTTTCAGCAGGATGCTGAAAGCGCGGAATTCCTGACCGAGGGTCATCGGTACTGCGTCCTGCAGCTGGGTACGACCCATTTTCAGGATGTCCTGGAATTCGACAGCTTTACGTTCAAAGCCTTCACGCAGTTGGTTAATCGCATCTACCAGCTTAATCAGGGAAGAGTAAACTGCGATACGGAAACCGGTCGGGTAGGCGTCGTTAGTGGACTGACATTTGTTAACATGGTCGTTCGGGTTCAGGTACTGATATTCACCTTTTTGGTGACCCATCAGTTCCAGACCGATATTGGCCAGCACTTCGTTGGTGTTCATGTTTACGGAAGTACCTGCGCCGCCCTGGTAGACGTCTACCGGGAACTGATCCATGCATTTTCCGTTGTTCAGGACTTCATCACATGCGGCAATGATGGCATTCGCTACACTTTTAGGAATGGTTTGCAGCTCTTTGTTTGCCATAGCTGCGGCTTTTTTAACCATTACCATACCGCGAACAAATTCAGGAATATCACTGATTTTGTTGTTGCTGATATAGAAGTTTTCAATCGCTCTCAGAGTGTGAACACCATAGTAGGCATCAGCTGGAACTTCCCTGGTACCCAACAGATCTTCTTCGATACGAATGTTGTTTGACATGTGAACCTTCTTTTTCAAGCTGCCAATGATTTGCTTTAAACACACAGAATATATGTGGTTTCGAATGTTTTTCGACCGACGATTATCCCCTGCATCGACCGAATACCCGAGATCATATGCTGCTTGAGGATTTCTACCGTAATCTGGATCACTTTAAGTGTCGGTTTTTACCCCTTAATTATTAATTTGTGAAATAGATCACCGCTTTGGGATTACTACCAAAAATAGTTGCGCAAACATCTTGAAATTTTGCTAATGACCACAATATAAGCTAAACGCGATTCGCAACCCATTCAGGTAGCCGGGGTTAACCGGCTGCTATTACAGGAGAAACCTTTGCGCTGGTTACCTTTTATTGCCATTTTCCTTTATGTCTATATTGAGATTTCAATCTTTATTCAGGTTGCCCATGTATTGGGGGTATTGCTGACCCTCGTGCTGGTTATATTCACGTCAGTTATCGGTATGTCACTGGTACGTAACCAGGGCTTTAAGAATTTCGTGCTGATGCAGCAAAAAATGGCGGCGGGTGAAAACCCAGCGGCGGAGATGATTAAAAGTGTTTCGCTGATCATTGCCGGTTTGCTGCTTTTATTACCGGGCTTTTTTACCGACTTCCTCGGTCTTCTACTTTTATTGCCGCCGGTGCAAAAGCATCTGACAGTGAAGTTGATGCCGCATTTGCGCTTTTCTCGCATGCCTGGCGGCGGTTTTAGCGCCGGGACCGGTGGCGGTAATACTTTTGATGGTGAGTACCAGCGAAAGGATGATGAGCGCGACCGCCTTGATCATAAAGACGATCGCCAGGATTAATGTCGAAACGCCGGATTATGTGGTTATGCCATTTTCCGGCGTTTTTCGTTTTGGCAGAAACAGCCATAACCCCGCCAGCATGATCAGCGCATAGAGACTTTTCCAGCCGACCATTGCCAGTAACAGAACGCATAACAGCCCGCCAACCACCGCCAGTAGTCGATAACGTCCTTGCAATAATTTACAGCCTGCCAGCATGCATAACAGATAAATCATAATAAAGATGCCATTGGCATAAATAATAAGAGCGTCCAGATTGATCTCTAAAGCATGAATCACCAAAGTGCTCACCACACAGCAGCCGAGCACCGCATTGAGGGCATTATTCGGGATATGGCGAGAAGAGAGGCGTGCCAGGTAGTGGTCAGGATTATGTTGCGCCTGCGACCAGACCAGGCGGGCGAAGCTCTGTATATAAATGTTGAGACTGGCAAAGCAGGCCAGATAGCCAATCACGCAGGCAATCCATAACGCTCCTACACCGAACAACTGCACTACAATTTTTGGAAGCGATGCTGCCGCCGCCATTTTTTCACCATAGGCGTCGAAGTGTAAGACGACTACCGTACAGCCCCAATAGACTAATCCTGCCAGCAGCAGGCCAATCATCAAAGCACGAGGAAAATCACGCTCTGGATTTTTAAATTCCGAGGCAAGATGGGCAAATGCTTCCAGACCGACAAAACACCAGAACATCACTGATAACGCAGCAAATAACCCGGTAAGTTCGATATTTCCTGGCGCAGGGAAGGGGATATTCGCAGGTTTGATATCGCCCGCCCACCAGATAGCGACAATCAGCGCGACGATAAGTCCGGCAATAACGGTTTGTAGATTAGCACTGGAACTGGCACCGCGAGTACCGATATACCACACCAGCGCCAGCGTACCGAGTTCTGCCAACAACAGTTGCCAGCTATGCCAGCCAAACATTGCCTGACCGAATCCGGCAGCAATTTGTAGCGCGGCAGGCAAACCCACGGGAATGACCGATAAAAACAACCAGCCGGTGACTCGCTCAAGCCGCGAACCAAACGCCATACCGACGAAGTGCGCGACGCCGCCTGCGCTGGGATAGTGGCGACCCAGAATCGCAAACACAATCGCAATCGGGAACACTAAGATAATCAAAACGGGCCACGCCCACAGGCTGTTATTGCCCGCTACCAGCGCAGCTAACGCAGGAACGGCAAACACGCCAGTGCCTAATAATGACGTCGATAGCAGGCCAATGCCCTGGGCCAGCCCCAGTTCTTGTTTGAGTCCACTCATGGGTTGATGTCCGATTGCGCCCAAATTTTGGGCAACTGCGTAGATTTTCGATGGTAGCACAATCAGATTTGCTTATGACGGTGATGAAGAAATAGCGATGAAATGTGAGGTGAATCAGGGTTTTCACCCGATTTTGTGCTGATCAGAATTTTTTTTCTTTTTCCCCCTTGAAGGGGCGAAGCCTCATCCCCATTTCTCTGGTCACCAGCCGGGAAACCACGTAAGCTCCGGCGTCACCCATAACAGATACGGACTTTCTCAAAGGAGAGTTATCAATGAATATTCGTCCATTGCATGATCGCGTGATCGTCAAGCGTAAAGAAGTTGAAACTAAATCTGCTGGCGGCATCGTTC
>OWKD01000410.1_pt1 | contig 11415 bp, 8 predicted proteins | sample 1732981 | NCBI WGS metagenome assembly OWKD01 (sample SAMN05065776, study PRJEB22554) | human gut metagenome | biome: ENVO:2100002; feature: ENVO:00000062; material: ENVO:00002003 | host: Homo sapiens | place: USA
ACGTAACCCTCCGGCAGCAGGGATGCCAGCGTGACATCTCCGGTAACGGTCAGCTTTGCCGCCGTCTTACCGTTCAGATTCAGCTTGAGCGGGCTGCCGATGGTGATCTCGCCTGCATTTGCCAGCAGCTTCACCGTACCGCCGTCGGCTGCGGCGATGGCGGCGTCTGCCGTCCGATGGTAGGAAATGCTGCCGTCCTTCTTTGTCACCTCAGCGGCATAGCCGCAGTAGGGGCAAACATTCCCGCCGGAAGGGTCATCCGGGTGGCTGCACTTCACAACGGTTACGGCAGTATTCTCATTCATCTCCGACAGCTTGACCCATGTGCCGTCTTGCTTCTGATAGGCATAGCCCTCTGCCAGCAGGGACTGATAATTTGCGCCATTCTTGATTTTGATGCTGTCAAAGGAGCCGCCGGACAGGATCACACGAATACCGCTATTATATCCCAATTTCAGCAGATCCGCGCTACCGCCGGACATGGTCAGCGTTCCATCCGTGTAGATGCCGCCGGTGAACGTGCCGCTCGTTACCACGGCTTCGTTCCCGGTAAGGAAGAAAAGCCCAAATCCACGGACGCCAGTTCCGCCGCCTACGCTTCCCTCCAGGGTGACATTGTCCAGCGTCAGCTTTGCGCCTGTGTGGTCAAATTTTCCAACTTCCACCGCATTAGCGGACTTGGAGACACAGGTGCTTTGCACCTTGCCGTTTGTTATGGCTACATTGGAGCCGAGGATGCAAAGAAGCGCCTCCTCACGGGATTTGCTCAGGGTGAATCCATTTAAGTTCAGTATAATGTTTTTGCTGATCTCGATAGGCTCTCCGTTCTCGATGGTCAAAGGCCCCCGCAGCGTGATAGTGTCACCGTCCTGCGCGGCATTCAGCGCATTTTCCAGACTGGTGTATCGTGTGCCGCCGGTTTCAAATGCCTCCACCAGCGCTTTGCAGAAGGTGCAGTAACCGGCGCTGTCCACCTTGCCCGCATGGTCGCAGCTTCTGCCGCAGACACATTTACCGTTCTGATATTGGCAGGTATGCTCGACCACTTTGACGCTTCTACTCTGGATGCTTACTTCGGAAACATTCAAAATTTCACTGTCATCAGTGTCTGCAAAGGCATATCCCTCCGCCAGCAGAGCCAGAGCCTGCTCACCAGGTTCTACTCTGATTCCATCTTGGAACGTGCCGCCCTGGAGCTGGGTTTTCCCGTGGAATTTCACCAGTTGCTCAAACACGCAGTTGCCCTTTACCGTCAGGGTAAAATAGGTAGAAAAGACCTCCTGATCTGTTTTAACGCTGTCTAATATCAACACCGTGGGGGCGCTGGTGGCAATGTCATTTATCGTGCCGTTTTGGATGGTAACGCTCTTGTACGGGAAATTTTGCAGATCCAGCAGCTTGACCTTGTGGCCCTGCAGATCCAGCGTAACGTCCCTGTTCGCCGTATCGCCGTTCCCCGCTTTCAAGGTTGCGTCAGTATCCCGCACAAAATAAGCGGTTCCGCCGGAGACCAGAATGAACCCAACCTCAGGGTTATCGCCTTCAAACGTATAGGGGATACCGTTGCGAATAAAGAGCACATCCTTGCTGCACGGTTCGCCGCACTGTTGGCATTTGCCCTCGTTGGTGTATTTTTCATGGGGGCAGGTGTTAATGGTAACGGTGACAGTTTTTGTATCTACGGTATAGTTATTATAGGACAGCTTGCAGTAGACCTGGCCGCTGTACTCCCAGTCCTTGCCCGCCACTGGGGTCAGGTTGGATTGGGTCAGGACGATTTTACTATAACGGGCGCTGCTTGTGCCCTGACATTCTTTTCCGTTCACATACCACTGATAGGTGATTTGACCGGACTGACCGCTTTCCAGAGAGGCTTTGACATCGACAACCGCTACACTTTCCCCATTTAATTTCTCATATACGACCTCCGGCTGCTGGTTTATGGTAATGGGGTTTCTGGGCGCGGCGGCGACGGTGACCGTTGCGGTGGCGGTCGCCTTAGCGGGAGAGACACCTTCTATACCGTCTGCGGTCAGCTTCAGCTTATAGCTGCCCTCCTTGACGTTGCTGTCGGCGGTAACGGTGATGGTCGCGCCGTCAGCGGATTTTACCGCCGTCAGACCGGTGTGCGCGCCATCCCATTCCACGTTCAGGGTGTCCATCTTGACCTTGCTGCCGGTCACGGAGAAGGTCGCCGTCTGACGGCCCAAGCTTTCCTGCAGGGTTCCCTGCTGCGCGCCGACAATCAGGCTTGCGCGGGGTGCCATCTTGGCGATGTAGATGGTCTTGACGTCCTCGTCTCTTTTCGTATCGTCCGCTGTGCCGACCGACATATCGTCTGTGTTTGCATTCTGACTTTCCGAATATAGAATGGTCAGGTTGCTGTTGATGTTTCGGGCCGTTCCATACTGACTATTCGAAATCGCACCATATTTTCCGGTGGCGTAAAGGGTTCCTCCGTTCATGGTCAGGGATGCAGTGTCAATACCGTAACCGGAATCTAGATGCAGCGTTCCATTCTCAATCACGATGGTTTTAGCGCTCAAGCCGTTCCGACCGCCGTTGGTGGTTATCTTTGCCCCGTCTTTTATGGTAAGCGTCCCGCCGGCGGTGTCGCTCCAACTGCCGTCCTCAATACCACCTTTCCCTTTAGGAACATTGACTGTCAGACTGCCGTTTCCCTGAATGGTCAGATTGGCGGAATACATATCCAGAGCGGCGGTATATGCGGTCTCGGTAATCGTAATGGTATTCTTGCCTTTCAGCGTGATTGTTGTGTCGCCCTGCACCACCACCGGGGTAGTTATGTTTCTGTTATCCCAAGTAACCTCGCCGGAGATGGTTTCTTCAGTGCCTGCCGCAGCTGCCATCAGGGGCATTGCCTGCTCTGTTCCTTTGCAGGCAGAGAGGTCTGCATCTTCCGCAGAGCAGACCGGACAGTCGGGATTGACCGCCTCCTGCTCACAGCGGGTTTCGCAGATACACTCCGCTGGAGCATTCCCGGACACGCCGGGAACAAGCCCGCTGTCCTGGGAATTACACTGCTCACAGATATACCCGCAGGGCGTCCCCTCTGTGGCCGGGATGTAGCCGCAGCTTTCGTCATGCTCATGGGGACAGCTTAATTTTTTTGTTTTACAGCCGCTTTCCTCACTGCATTCATGGGTACACGCGGTCGGCTGGGCCTTCTCTGCTTCAGATGAGGTTGCCGTATTTTCTGATACGCTGCCTTCCAAAACAGGGTAACAGCTTTCGTCATGTTTATGGATACACTTCTCCACAAGGGTGTAGCAATCCTCAGTATGCTCATGTTTACAGGCTGCCCCTTCGGTTCCTTCCGTATATCCGCAGTCCTCTGTATGTTCCGGGTGATGCTTGCACAACCCCGTATGGACGGCGGATACACCCGCTTCCACCGCAGATGCCGGAACTCCCGGCATCGTAAAAATCATTGCCGCCGCCAGTAAAAATGCGGCCGGCCGTTTCCATTTCCATATCATTTATTCATCCTCCTCACGCGATTCGTTCCTTCTCGTTGTTTTCTAAAGCAGCTGGGATACCGCCTCCCGCAGCTGATATTCTGTCACAGGCTTTACCAAAAAGGTGTCCGCCTGCATCCTGCGGCTTTGGGGTTCAAACTCTGCCTGGTCGCTGATCCACAGGAGAGGGACATCCCTGCTGTACCCTCGTATGCTCATGCAGAAATTCATTCCCCTGGCTCCGTCCTCCATGACAACCACAGCATCATAAGGCCCATCCCGCTGCATGGCATAGACGCAGAATACGCCATTGTCAAAGCGGTCTACTTTGCCAAGCTTCATCAGTAACGCCGTTTCTTTCTCCTTCTGACTATAGCTGCATAGCGCAATTCGCATTTCCATACCTCCGTTTCCTGATGGGCTCCATCGCCTCATATAGCTCCTGATCACTACAATCTATTGAGAGGAATGCCGGGATACGAAGCTGATACGCGATCAGGGCGAAGTTTTTATCATCGCTCCACCAGACAAGCGGTGTTTCCGGTGCCAGCTGCTTTGCCTGAATGGCAGCCTCCAGTCCCCTTGCCCCGGTCATTGCGATGACAACCGCATGATATCGGCTCCGCCGCAGTGCCTGAGATAGCTGCTTCTCATTCCATAGCTCGTCGATGACAAGCTGTCCGTCCCCAGCAAAAAGGGAGCGCAGCCTGCTCTCAAACCATTCTGCATTCCTTAATTCCGTACAAAGTGCGATTTTCATGCTGAGCCTCCTTTCCTAAAAATAAAAAAACCAGACCTTCTCATCGGAAAGTCTGGTAGTATAATTAGAGTAGCATCTTGTCAAGGGAAATGCAACCGACTTTGTTTAAGACGCAGGTTTCCTGTTTAAGACGCAAGTTTTTTCCTGCGGTTTTATGTTATACTAATATTGGATTATTGTGCAAAGGAGATGGCACGATGCAGATTGCGATTGTGGATGACAGAGCAGAGGACAGAGAAGAACTGTCTGTCTGCCTGGAAAATTATATGAAAAAGCATCAGCTGGACTATACGCTGACAGAATTTGAGGACGGAGAGAATTTTCTGAAAGCTGCCGCCCAGGTCGATTTTCAGCTTGTCTTTATGGACATCTATATGGAGAACATGGATGGAATAGAGACCGCCAGAAGGCTGCGACAGAAAAACAGGCTCTGTAAAATTGTTTTTCTGACCATTACAGAAGATTATGCCCGGATGGGGTACAGCCTGTCCGCCAGCTATTATCTGCTGAAGCCGCTTTCGCTCCATCAGGCAGATTTTGAAGAAGCGATGGAGCTGTGCCAGCTAAAACCGCCCTATGAAGTGATGACACTTTCGGTTATGGCTGACCGTCAAAAGCTGGAACTTCCCACAGAGAAGATTCTATACATAGATTATCAAAACCGTATGACACGGATTCATACGGCAGAACGCGTGATACCGGTAAGCGGAGGCTTTCAGGAGGTTACTGCCGCATTGCAGAAGGACAAGCGTTTTTTGCCCTGCTACCGGGGCGTTTTGATCAACATGGACTATATCAGCCAGGTTGACAGTCAGACCTTCCGTTTGATAAACGGGGAGGAACTTCCGATTGCTCTCCGCAATGGAAAACAGCTGCGGGAAGCCTACCGTCAATATGTTTTCTCTGGAATGGGGGGTATCGTATGAGAATGAAGCAAATGCACAGGCGTATTCTGGAGGGCTGTCTGGCCTGTCTCCTCTGCTTCACCTGCAGTATCCCAGCATTTGCCGCCGAAACTGCAACCCCATCCAATGCCGATGAAAGAAGGGAGATTTTGCCGGATTTAGAAAGCGAGGCTCCGGAGACACTGGAGAGCAAAACCCCGGAAGCATCGGAAGAAGTATCCCTCGTCCTTGTCACAGAAATACAAAATGAAGACGAACTGCTCTCCCTGCCAGATTTCACCCTGCCCCTTAGAACCACACCGTCTGATGATGACCTGGAGGAAATTTATCAGCTGGCCCTTCGGTATCAAACCGTCTGCGCCACTGTAACAGCAGGTGAAGAAATCCGGCAGGAAACTTTTTCTGTCGCATGGGATTTTTCGGCCATTGACCAGACCACTCCAGGCGAATATACCGCAGCAGGCCGGATTGAACTGCCGAAGGGGTATGCCTTTGGTGAAGCTGTCTTGCAGGAGCTTCAGATTTCCGTCCGGGTGGAAGAAATGCCGCCTGCTGTCATCACCTCCATAGAGCAATGGTATCCTTATACGGACGCGTTTGCGATTCAACAGGGCAGCGAAACCGAAACGCTGGAAAATTTGTTTGCCTTTTCCCCTTACTATCTGGAATGCTATGCGGAAAATGGAACCAGCTACACCGCTGTGGTGGAATGGGATTTTTCTGGTATTGATTTGAATACTGTGGGACTGTACCATGCAGCAGGAAGGCTGACTGCACCGGAAAATACCATATTTGCGGATCGTGTCGATTTCCCTGAAATTTCAATTCCTGTTTCTGTTCAGGCTCCGGGCAGCCCAGACATCAACTGCTTCCTGGTTCGCAGAGGAGGCCTTTATTTTCCCTGGGTCACACCGCCGGGGAATCTGGACAAGGTCAGTATATGGCTGTCCAAAAACAACGGTTCATGGAACCGTCTGGAAAGTGGCGTTTATGTGGGTCAGGAAATGCTCTCGATTGCTACCCGTCTGCTGATGCCGGGCAGCAGTTACCGCCTTCAGGTGGATTATGACGGCGGACAGACCGGCATCCTGTCCTTTACCTACGCAGATGAAATTGTCCTTGAAAAGTATCATGAAGGCGACCGGGATGGAGGGGATGCAGGTGGAAATCCACCCGATACCATCATTCAACCGCCTCCTGAAGATACCGACGATCAGGAAGATGGTTTTACAGACAGGCCCTCCACAAAGCCTCCAAAACCGCCTGCAACAAATGGCGGCAGAGTGGATTCCAACGATTCTGAAAAAACACCACCTGTCAGTGAAGAAAATGATCCTGCGGATCATGAACCATCCCACAAGTCTTCCGAGCCATCCTGGGAGGGAAAGGATGATTCCATAGATATAGATAAAGACGATTTCCCATCGGAACAGGCAAACGGTGATACAGAGGAAGATGCGGATTCCAAAAGCCCTGATTTTTCAGAGTTCTTCGATGAAACCACCGACCGGATTTCCGGCACGCGCTTTTTGATGATGCTGCAAACAGGGGAGCAAAGAGCCGTCTTTTCCAAACAGGGAATCACCATCAGCATACCAAAAAACGCCTTGCCGGAGGGCATCCAAAACGAAGATCAGATTGAAGTCATCATCCAAAAGGATACGGACGGCGGTTTTTCTTTTTCGTTTTCCATCAATGGAACTGCGCTCAGCTCCCTGCCGGATGTTTCTGTCATGCTGCCCTGTCCAAATGACCCGGCAGCCGGCACATGGTTCCTCTGTGATGAAAGCGGCGTGGAAATTCCCATGACCGGTTATGACGATGCGGCAAAAGCCGTCTCCTTTCAGATCAGCCATACAGGGGCATACACCATTGTTGGAAAGGAAGATGCCGTTTCCCTGGCACAGGCCGCCGACACAGAGCATAGCCGGTCGCCCATACTCCTTTTGATTCCGGCCTGTCTGCTTCTTCTGTCTGCCGGTGTGTTTTTCCTAAGGAGGAGGCGAAAATAAGATGGTATCTTCTGCGGTAAAAAAATATGCTGCCTTATGTATGGTCTGCCTGTGCTCATCCCTGTTTTTTCTTGGCCTGTATCAGTTCAATAATAAATATAGCCAGAACACAATCCAAGCGGCAAATGGGATTCTGGCGCTTTCTGAGGAAGAACTTCAAAAGTCACCGGTGCGCTTTCTGGTATCCGGCTGGGCATTTTACCCTGACGCGCTTTTGACCCCGGAAGAAATACGGGATGAAAGCCATTATATGCGCTACCTTTCCATCGGAGAGCAGACCAATTTCTCCAGCCCTGCAAACCCTTCTCCCTATGGCTGCGGGACTTATCAGATGACATTCTTTCTGCCGGGACGGAAGGAAACATATGCGCTGGAAATCCCGGAAGTGTTTTCTGCTTACAACCTTTATCTGGATCATGACCTGATCCTGCAAATGGGGGAACCGGCACAGAGGACACCATTGGTTCAAAACCGCATGGTCACTTTTCATGGCGGAAAACCGGTCACACTCACCATAGCGGTCAGCAACTATGACCACTTTTACGGTGGGATTGTCTATCCGCCTGCTTTCGGAACGATGCTGGCGGTCAATACAACCAGAGGAATCCGGTTTGCATTCTGCCTGTTCAGCTGTACAGTTACCTTTGTCTGTGCGCTGCTGTCCTTTTATTTCAGCCGCCGGATGAAACAGAAAAATACATTCCTGTTCGGACTGATCTGCCTTGCCATGTGCGGCCTGTCATCCTATCCTGTGCTTCATATGCTGGCTGCGGTTCCCGTATTCCCCTGGTACACGATTGAACTGTTCTGTATCTATCTGGTTACCTGGCTGATCGTAGTTCTGCAAAACCGGATATGCAGGCCGGGCTTCCTGCCTGAGGCCATCAGTAATGGAGTGGGCGCTGCCTTCCTGGTATATGCGTTTGTGTATGGCATGATGGCTTCCCATCTCTCCCTTGGAGCGATTCGCTTCTTCTCTGCATCGGTCTTTTGTTATAAGGCGGCATCTGCGCTCTATCTGCTTATCATCGCTGTGCTTGCCATTCACAGAGGAGAAAAACGGAGCAGGCCGATCTTCTATGCTGCGGCAGCCGCAACCTGCGCCTTTATATGGGATCGCCTTCTGCCGGTTTATGAGCCGGTTATCGGCGGTTGGTTTTTGGAATGGGGCAGCTTTTTCATAGCAGCAGCCATCGGTTATTCCCTCTGGCGCGATGTGGTAGAGGGGTATGGAAACAGCCTGATTTTCCAGGAAGAACGCAAGCAGGTCATCCGTCAGCTTTCTATGCAGACCGAATACAGCCGTCAGGTTTCTGAAGCAGCGGCAGAAAACAGAAGGCTGATCCACGACATCAAACACCATCTGCGCACCATAGACCGCATGGCCTCTGAACGTGGGCAGACGGAGATCTGCTCCTTCCTGTTACAGGTAGAGGAACAGGTTGCGGCATCATCGGGCCACGCCCCTGCCCAGTTCTGCAAAAATCCCGTTGTAAATGCGCTGATTGAATACTACTACGGCATGGCGCAGACACAAGGGACAGAATTTCAGGTGCGGCTCGATCTTCCCGATCAGATGCCGCTTACCGATGTGGAACTGTGTACGGTGCTGGGCAATCTTTTGGACAATGCCGTTGAGGCGTGCAGCCGCCAAAAGCAAGGGGTGCGCCGCGTTTTCATTGCAGGCGAAACCAGAGGCAATATGTACTTTTTGAAGATTGAAAACACTTACGACGGTCTGACCTTGCAAGAGGGAAAAACATTCCTCTCCCGAAAGGGTACATCTGCTGATCATGGAATCGGGCTTTCCTCTGTCCGAAAAATCATTGAAAGCCATGGCGGTGATCTCGATCTTGTTCCCGGTGAGGAATCCTTTCTTGTTGGAATTACAGTGGGTTTATAAACATTGCTCAATATATAATATAATGTTAATAATTATCGTTTGCACACTGTTTTACATACGATGAATAGCATCCTAGCAAAGAAGCCCTGACAATCTTCGACTGTCAGGGCTTCTTGATTTGAAAATAGATATGTTTCCATAATTGTTCTAATTGCTGTAATATCCGTAAAAGTGAGTTTTATTCCACGATTATGCATAGCCAACACTTCATTCAGATTTTCAACAAGTAATTTATCCAACTTTTTATGTATTGTCACAGGTTGTTCCTGAATCGCATAGTAATGTGGGCGATAAATTCATCTCTTATTCCTTTTAAAAATCTGACAGGTCAATAGCAGGGGAAACATCGCCTCTCTTAAAGTTACTTACTGCACGATCCATATCTGCCAGAGTTCTGGCTGAAATGCTCTCTGGCACTGCCAGTTCCCGAGGTTCCAGAATAATGCAGCCATTTCCGTATTCTTTTACATTGTAATACTGATAAGCAGCTCCTCTGAGCGTAATTCTTTTTTTGTTATCCAGATGGGCAACATAATCTTTCATCGCTTCCATTACCAACACCTCCTACGCAAGCATTTGTGTGGGAAATCCCACCTCTTATTATTATAATACGCTTTTCTATATTATCTGTCAATCTACTTTTACTTACTCCTGATACTTGAAAGTATTCATGCACCGGCAGACGGCAGGTGGCAGATGAGTCCGACATAACTAAGCTCTTTAATAGCAAAATTAAACTTAAAATCAAATTTTTTGTACTGATTTCCTGTTTTATTAGATGTATATAGTTTCTGTTCAAATTCAGCAATATGCTCATCTAACTCACTAATTCTGTCTCTAATTTCAGAACGCTCTAACTGTCCACCTGCTTCCTGAAGGACTTGAAGGATTGGTTTAATAAGGTATGATACTTGTTCTTCTGTATTTAAATCGTCATAAAACATATTTACATTTACACCTCTCATTTACTGTGCATACTTCTTGAAATTCTCTGCCTGCTCAAGAACTTCCTTGTAAACATCATCAATGGTTACTGGCGGATAGCCGAACTCATCAAGTAGCAATATCAAATCCACTTGCAAGTTTGCCTTAATATCATCACGGGCAGACCAATCGGTATAGCGTGATTTATCATCAACAATCAGCTTTATCCTCTTGGATAATTCAATCATTTTATCGTCCGGATATTCAAACTCAAATTTCTTGGAAACTGCTTTCAAAATATCATAGAAAGCCTTTTCTTCATAATCTATACCCATATTCTTGAAGGAGTTCTTTTCTGTTTTCAGTTCAGACAATAACTGTGCAAGCTGCTCCGCAACATCATCAAGGACTTCGTTGGCATACGCTTCATCACGACGTCGGTTATTATACTCATCAACAACTTTCTTGAGTCTGTCTGCAAATTCCACACCCATAATCTTATTGACTTTCTTAAACTCGTCAATCGCCTGAGAAAGAAGTCTTTGAAGTATCTTGATTTTCGTATTCGGCAACTGAATAGCATTTATCTTATCCATATACTCATCGCTAAAAATATCCACCGATATATGCTTTCCGGTTTCAAATAATTCCTCAATGCCATCAGACTGAATTGCACCCTCAAGCATTTTGCGGACACGAGCGTTCATCTGCTCAATATCCGGTGCATCGCCTTTTGTCAACTTGAAAAGGATAGAACGGACAGCACAATAAAAATGGATATAATCCTTATCTTCATCGGAGAATTTCTCACTTGAACTACAAAGGTTAAATGCCTGTTTCATTCTCTTGACTGCTGCCATGAATCTTCTTTCCAGTTCTTCAGACAACTGCACATACTCAACTGCACGATTCAGGCAGGCAAGCTGTTCAGTAGGAGAACCGTTGAAGAAATCACTACTGTTAAAGTTGTGGAACATCTGACCAATAACTTCTAACTGGTCTTTTACAATCGTGATAGACTGCTCCACACCTTCAAATTCTTCGCTCTCAAAATTCGTATATTTCTTGAGGGCAGTGTTCATATTTTTCTTAATACCTATGTAGTCAACAATTAAACCTTTATCTTTGCCCTCGCATACACGATTTACACGAGAAATCGTCTGAATAAGGGTATGCTGCTGAATAGGCTTATCAATGTAAATCGTATCAAGCTCCGGCACATCAAAACCAGTCAGCCACATATCTACAACAATGGCAATCTTAAAGTTTGATTTCGGATTTTTGAACTGACGGTCAAATTCTTTCCTATCCTCTTTTGTGCCAAGCATATCAAATAGGTCTTTTTCATCATCTTTATTACGAGTCATAACCAACTTGATTTTTTCCATTGGCTTCAACTCTTTTTTATCTTTCTCACTCAGAACAACACCGT
>OWKD01000420.1_pt1 | contig 11117 bp, 8 predicted proteins | sample 1732981 | NCBI WGS metagenome assembly OWKD01 (sample SAMN05065776, study PRJEB22554) | human gut metagenome | biome: ENVO:2100002; feature: ENVO:00000062; material: ENVO:00002003 | host: Homo sapiens | place: USA
GTCAGCTTTGCTGACCAGAATCACGCGCCAAGTCTCACGGACGTTCGACTTGAATCTCAGATTAAATCAGTAGGTAGTAAATAAACAACTGCTTTTTCATGTATCGTAGATGCATGAAAAGCAGTGAAAAGGTGCGCTTTGTGAGAAATACATTCCAAGGCGCACTTTTCTTACATTTGTACTTGACAGATTTGCTTCAGATTCGCGGCAGAAGTATGTTTTGCACGTCAAAATACGAATTTCGAAGCAAATATGCCGAGATATTCTTGAATTGTGGAGTAAGGAAACAGGAAATGGCATTCAGTAAAGCACAGACACAGGCAATCATGCATAAAGATGGTCCCATGATGGTTCTGGCGGGACCGGGATCAGGGAAAACAACGGTGATCACCCATCGGGTCCAGTATCTGACGAAGGAGTACGGAATCGATCCGGGGGATATTCTTGTGATTACCTTTACCCGGGCAGCAGCCGAGGAGATGCGGGAGCGGTATGAAGCATTGACCGGCGGCGGATCCAGAGTCACCTTCGGCACCTTTCATTCGATCTTTTTTAGGATCTTAAAGCTGGCATACCGATATACCGCTGACAATATTGTCCGGGAAGAGCAGCAGATGCAGTTTGTCCGGGAACTGGCTCAGGCCGGAGGTCTGGAGCCGGAGGATGAAAATGAATTTGCAGCCTCTATTTTAAGTGAGATAAGCTCTGTCAAGGGAGAGAGGATTACACTGGAACATTACTATTCCAAAAACTGTCCGGATGCAGTTTTCCGTCAGCTCTATGCGGGCTATGAAGAGAAAATGCGCCGGGCTGGACTCATTGATTTCGATGACATGATGGTGCTGTGTCTGGAACTTTTTACGGAAAGAAAAGATATCCTGTCTGCCTGGCAGAGGAGGTATCGGTACATCCTGATTGATGAGTTTCAGGACATCAACCGGCTTCAATATGAGATCGTGCGGATGTTAGCCAAGCCGGAAGATAATCTTTTTATCGTGGGCGATGATGATCAGTCGATTTACCGGTTTCGTGGGGCCAAACCGGAGATTATGCTGGGGTTTGAGCGGGATTATCCGGGTGCCGGACGGATTCTTCTGGATGTGAATTACCGCAGTACCGAGGAGATCGTGGCACCGGCATTGCGGCTGATCGGAGAGAACCAGAAACGTTTTTCAAAGGCCATCCATACAACGGGACGTCATGGGAAGAACGTGATCACGAAGCTCTGGCAGGATCCGGGGGAAGAAAATCTGGCCATTGCCAGGGAGATACAGCTGTATCTGCAGTCGGGAGTGCGGCCGGGGGATATCGCAGTTTTATACCGGACCAATGCTGGTCCTCGTTTTCTGATGGAAAAGCTGATGGAATACAACCTTCCCTTCCGGACAAGGGATACGGTGCCGAACCTCTATGAACACTGGATTTCGCGAAATATCCTGACCTATATCCGGATCGCCATGGGAAGCCGGGCGCGGGAAGACATTTTGCAGGTCATCAACCGTCCGAAGCGTTATATCAGCCGGGATGCGATGCCGGACGAGACGGTTTCGTTCGAGAAGATGAAGGTATTCTATGCGGAGAAAGACTGGATTGCCGAGCGGATCGAGAGTCTGGAAGGCGATCTGCGGGCCATCGCCCGGATGTCACCTCTGGCAGCCGTCAATTATATCCGCCAGGGCATGGGATACGACGAATATCTGATCGAGTATGCGACATTCCGGCGGATGCGGCCGGAGGAACTTTTAGAGACTGCCGATGAATTAAAAGAAAGTGCGGCGGGTTTCAAGACCTTTGACGAGTGGTTTGCACACATCGAGGCGTACAAGGAGGAACTGCTCCGGCAGGCGGCGCAGCGGCGGACGGAGACGGATGCGATCACGCTCGCGACGATGCACAGTGCCAAGGGGCTGGAATTTCCCATTGTCTATATTCTCGATGCAAATGAAGGCATCACGCCGCACAGCCGCGCGATGCTGGACGAGGATATGGAGGAAGAACGACGTCTGTTCTATGTGGCAATGACGCGTGCAAAGACCCGGCTGCATGTATATGCGGTGCGGGAGAGGTACCATAAAAAGGCGGAAGTATCGCGGTTTGTGTGGGAGTATCTGGGGCGGGATGGAGATAGCAGGTAACGAAATTCACAATGAAAATCGGGAAATCATATAAATAACGGTATTAAACATATATTGTGTACGGTTTATTGACATTTTTTGAAAATTGTTTAATAATAACATCATGAGAATGAATCTTCATAGGCGTCAAAAGAGATGAAAGGTAAACAGAGAGGAGATGGGAGAATGAAAGGTATACGAAGGGCGGCAGCGGTGTGTCTGACAATGACATTGGCAGTATCGACATTATTTGGAAATACAGCATGGGCGGATATGCCGCAGAAGACAGAGAAGAAAAAATGTGTCCATGTGCATTCCGAGGAGTGCTACGGCGAGCCGGATGAGGAAGCAACCTCGTCCCAGATAGGAGAAGAGCCGACGGAATGTACCCACGTCTGCACTGTAGAAAGCGGATGCATACGGAATATAGCCGCGTCTTCCGGTACGAACGAGGACGATTCTGAAACCGGGCCGGATGATGAAGAAACCAATGATCAGAAGAATTCTGCCGACAAAGCAGAGGATGACGAGAAACAGGAGAATGCACCTTCCGTCAGTACACCATCGGATATGGAAGATACGACAGTTCCAGGCGGAACAGTGATACCGGCTGTGAAGTCCCAGATCTTCTCCTGGTCCTGGTATGATCCGGAAGAGAATTTGCTGGATGGAAAATTAGAGCTTAGCGGAGTTACCGAGGAAGCCCAGCCATCCTTCGAAGAAGTCACGGAGTACTTACCAGAGGCTATTATTGCCCAAATTGGAGAAGAAAGCGAAGCGGGGAAAGAGGGAAAACTTCCGATCACTGGCTGGACCTGTAACGAGTACGTGCAGGATGAAGAAGGACGCTGGCCATTGGAAGGCACCTATGAGTTCGCAGCAGAGCTGCCGGAGGCATATGAACTGGCGGAAGATGCAGAGGCGCTGGTGGTGGAAGTGTCTGTGACGGGAGACCAGGCGGCGATGCCTGTAGTAAATCCATATGCTGTGCTAAATGTAAGTTTTAACCCAAGTGAAGGATCTAAAAGTCTATACTTTGATGGAAAAAATTTTTCTAGTGTTAACAGCGATGTAATGAAATTATTGAACGATAACGGTATAAAGGTTAAGGTTACTAGTTCAGGAGAAGATCGCTTTCAATTAATAATGACGAATGCTACCATACAGAACCTTGAGTTAAGCCAGGGAACATGGGAGATAGTATTAAATGGAAGCAATGGATTAGAGGGAAAAGGGAAAGATTTTTCAGGATGTGGCCTCAGGATTAATGACTATGCAAGCGTGACGATTAAGGAAGGAACAGAATCGGCTTCGTTGACAGTTAAGAATTCTCCAACGACAAGAGATGCATCCAGCGGAATAGTGGTCGCAGGCAGCTTGACGATAGAAAGTGGAACGATAAAAGCAATTGCCTATGCGGAACAAAATAGCGATCTAGTCTCAGGAGCTATTGTTGTGCAAAGAAATGGAGCTTTAAATATTAACGGAGGCTCTGTTACTGCTACGGGAACACACAAGAATGGTGTGTATGTCCTTAATAATTTTCAGATGACTGGTGGAAGTTTAAAGGTAACCGGAAGTGGAAAACCCGGAATTGAGAATGCGGGTAATTTTAATCTTTTAGATGGAACAATTTCAACAAAATCTAATAGTGATGGAATAGGATTTTTGCAGGGGCGTGGATCTGTAACGATCAAAGCCAAGGAACTGAATACCGATCGATTATACATTACTGGAGATAGTTCCTTCACTGTTGCAAGTGGCGGAAAGGTAACCTCTGGAAGTACGATAATTAAAAGTGGCAGCACACTTACCAATGAGGGAGAATTTGTTTCAAACGGTGCATTTGAAAAAGAAGAAGACGGAATATTTATCAATAACGGCATAATCAGCGGAACCGGAAGCCTGCCCGATGGTGCAAAGCAGACACCGGCTCCGATTGAAGGTTATATAGCGAAAATAAGTGCAGATTATTGCAACAATATGTTGATCGATGTTCAAAACCTTGCGGGTATTCATAAACCGTATAAAGCCGGAAACCTGCAATATGAACTTGTTGAAGATACAGGAAGTGATAAGGGAGAAGGAACGATTAACGAGAAAACGGGTCATTTGACGGTGACCAAGGCTGGTGTATTTAAAATCAAGGTGAATACACAGGAAAGTGGATTCTATAAAGCCGGAGAAAATCCAGTTTATATAACATTGACTGTTAATAAAGCAGCTTTTCCTGATTACTGGAATTTGATCGTAACGGCTACCAGCGGTATATATAATGGATCTAAAGGGTATCCGGCAGCAGCCATTAGCGCAAGTAGTATTCCTAGTGATGCAAAATATGAATATCAGCTGAAGCGTACAAAGAGTACGGATGATTTACAAGAAGATCAGTGGAAGTCGAAGTGTCCGAAGATTGTGAATGTAGCAGAGTCGGAGCAGTTTGTATTTGTAAGAGTGACAGTAGATAATTACGAGTCGAAGGTATTTTGCTCTGGCAACCAAACAAATATTATCCAACGGAGGTTTGCAGATACAAAAGTAACACTTGAACCAGAGAAAGTCATTTATAATGGTCAATCCCGGGATCCGGAGATCAAGGTGGTTGAGAACTGGCAGGAAGCTTCCGGGGATGCAGTGGATAGGGCGGATTATATAATCCAATATTGGACATATTGGACAGGAACTGATAATAGGATAGTTACAGAGCGAAAAGATGTTGGAACATACACTGTCTATCTGTTGGGTCAGAGAAATTATACGAATGAATCGAAACAAGCTATACTTACAATCGACAAGTGTAAATTAAATGCGCGGATAACAGGAGACTCTTTCGATAAAGTCTATGATGGAACGACAGATATTAGGGAGGAGCAGAATTTATCCGTTCAGCTTTACAGTGATTCCGGTACTCCTGATTCTCAGGATGTTCGTGCTGACCAGGTGAATTTGGCATATCAGAGTGCGGATGTTGGAGAGCACAATATTGAGGCGGCAAATATTACGTTAGCAGGTGATAACGCAAAGAATTATGAGCTGACAGAAAATAGCACATCTATCAAAGGCAATATCGTAGCACGTGATTTTGCATCCATGACTGTATCGGCAGATCCGCTTACCTATAATGGTACCGAACAGAAACCGCAGATCCATGCATCTGTGGAAACCGGTCTTTCAAATGTGAGTCCGGATGCAGTGGTATTTACTTATTCTAAGAATGGAGTGGATTACCAGAGTGAGATCCCGGGCTTTACAGATGCGGGAACCTATCAGGTATATGTGAAAGCTTCGATGACCAATTTCAATGATGCTGTAAAAACAGTCAATGTGACGGTTCAGCAAGCGCCTTCAAGCTCAGACAGTCATTCAGGCGGCGGAGGAAAAGGCAGCAGTGGAAAAGGCAGCAGTGGAAAAAGCAGCAGTGGAAAAAGCAGCAGCGGAAGTTCCGGCACAGTAACCAAAGATAGCCAGAAAGGCTACCGCAGCGAGGAGCAGGGGGTTATCACCGGTGCATCGAATCAGGCAGTGAATGACGGTTACAGCCATTGGATAAAGGATGCCAGAGGCTGGTGGCTCCGCTACAGTGACGGCACCTGGCCTATGGGCAATACCGGTGCATTTCATTGGGAAAAAGTCAACGGCAGATGGTGGGCATTTGGCGCTGAGGGATATCTGAGTACCGGCTGGATCCATGACACCCTGCACCAGGGATGGTTCTATATGGACGAAAACCAGGGTATGCTTACAGGATGGCAGTTCATCAATGGAAAATGGTATTATCTGAATCCGAATCAAGACGGCAGTGCCGGCATTATGTATTCAAAACGCCGGACACCGGACGGCTGGTATGTGAAAGAAGACGGCAGCTGGGATGAAGAAGCGGGAAGATAGTAGGTAAAAGAGTTATTTAAAGCGGTTGATCGGGAGGTCAGCCGCTTTTCTTTGATCATATTGAGGTCTTAAAAATTGAAAAACGGTCACCAGAATTTGTGGGAAATGATAGGTGGTTGTTTGCTCAGTTTTTTGGAATATAGATGATTTTGTCACAGGCGTAAAGTTCTTCTCCCCCTCTGTTTCGCGTTTCATATCCGATATATTTACAATTCCCATCCAACTGACTATAATAAAGAATGTCCGTTTGCCTGCAAAGGCGCGGAACCATATCCATCTGCATCAGGGCGATATGACAGAAAAATGAACTTAAAAGAATGGAAGAAACAACAATGGATGTAATTGGAAAATTTGGAAATAGGGTGAGCAGCCAGGCGCTTAAGGATCCGGAAAAAGCGCGTCGGCTGCTTCTTGCGGGATACCGCCTGCAGGAAAAGAAGCTTCAGTTTTTGCCGGATCGGGGGCTGCCGTCGTCGGGACAGTATGTGGCGCGGGTGGTTATGAAAAATATCATTCAGTCGCTGTCGGAACCGGAGAATGCGGCGATGGTCAGCATATTTGTGCCGGGAGAGCTGGTGATGGCGGCGGGGCTGACGCCGTACTCAGTGGAGGCGATGTCCTGTTTTATGGCGGGAACGAAGTGTGAGCAGACGTTTCTTCGGAAAACGGAGGAAGAAGGATTTCCGGAGACGATGTGTTCGTACCACAGGGTGTTTCTGGGGGCGGCGCTGACGGGGATTCTGCCAAAACCGAACTGCATGATTTATACGAACCTTGCGTGTGATGGAAATATGATGACGTTTCCGTATTTAAAGGATAAATTTGAATGTCCAGGCTTTTATATTGATGTTCCGTATGAGAAAAACCGGGAATCGGTTCTGTATGTGGCGGATCAGCTGCGGAAATTGAAACGGTTTCTGGAGGAGACGACGGACAGACGGATTTCGGAGGAAACAGTGCGGAGTGCGGTAGATAACAGCCGGAAAGCGGCAGCGAATTATAAAAAACAGCTTGCCCTGCGGTGTGCGCATGACCCGGTGACCTCTCTGACGAATGAATTGTATGCGCTTTTTATGTGCCATCTGATGGCTGGCTCAGAGACGGCGGTTACCTATACGGAAAAACTTTTGCGCGATGTGCGGATGTCACCGAGGGGAGATGGTCTTTCGGTAATCTGGATGCACATCATGCCATTTTTACAGGAGCCGGTTAAGGATATTTTTAATTATAGTAAGAAAATGCACATCCGCGCTTGTGATTTCATCGCAGATGGTTTTCAGGAGATGCATGCGGAAGACCCGTATGAGGCGATGGCAGAGAAAATGGTCTACTGCATTTACAATGGCAGTGTGAAACAGAGAATTGAGGAAGCGGAACGGCTTGCCAGAATCACGGAAGCGGATGGTGCTGTTTTATTTGCCCACTGGGGCTGTAAGGGAACGATCGGTGCATCCAGCCTGATTAAGCAGTCCTTAGAAAAGACAGGACTTCCGACGATGATTCTCGACGGTGACGGCTGCAACCCCGCCAATACCAGCGACGGTCAGGTATCGACGCGGCTTCAGGCGTTTGTGGAAATGCTGGAAAAGGGCAAGGAGGAGAAACACGCATGATTTATTACGTCTGTAAGTACACCCCGATCGAGCTGTTCCGGGGGTTTGGAGAAGAATGTTCTGTTTTGGAGGAAATGCCGGAAAATTTCGAACAGTCGGATCAAATTGCACATGCAAATCTGTGCGGCTTTGGAAAATCGGTCATTCAGGCAGTGCTGGAAGGAAAGGTTGAACAGCTGGTGCTGGTAAACTGCTGCGATTCGATGCGGCGCGTTTACGATATCGTGGAGAGCACGGGAAAATGTAAGTTTTTATATATGCTGGATCTGCCGCATGATGATAATGAATGTGAAAAAGTGAAATTTGCGGGCACGATCCGGAGGCTTAAAAAGGCATATGAGGCATATTCCGGGAAAGTGTTTGATAAACGCGCTTTTATCAAGTCCTTTATTACGCCGGAAATGAACACGGAGCCGTACATTGGTGTGCTGGGCGTGCGGGTCAGCGGCATTCTGGAGGATATGATCCGGGACAATATCCAGATGGATGTGGAAAATCTGACCTGTACGGGTGGTCGGAAACTGTCGGTCGTACAGGATGAAATGTGGAATATGGAGGAAGAGGAGCTGTTTCTTTCTTACGCGGACGTCCTGCTGGGACAGATGCCGTGTTTCCGCATGAACCGTTCGATCCGCAGAAATCGTCTGTATCTGGATCCGAATTTAAAGGGAATTATTTATCACACGATCAAGTTCTGTGATTATTATGGATTTGAGTATGCGAGTATCAAGCGGGATATCAAGGTTCCGCTCCTTAAGATTGAGACTGATTTTACGAGCCAGAGCGCAGGGCAGCTTTTAACGCGCATTCAGGCATTTGAGGAGACGATCGAGGGATCAGAGGATATGGATCCGGGAAAAGGTATCAGTGAGGAGGCAAGAAAGAAGATGGAGTCGGGCATTTTTTATGTAGCGGGAATCGACAGCGGTTCGACAAGTACGGATGTGGTCATACTGGATCAGGATGGAAAAATTAAATCGACGATGATTATTCCGACCGGCGGCGGTGCGATGATGAGCGCCGAGAAGAGTCTGGATCTGGCGATTGAGAAAGCGGGAATTAAGAAAGAGGAGATCGTGCGGATCGATACAACCGGATATGGACGATCCTACATTGACAGCGGGGATGACAGCATCACGGAGATTACCTGCCATGCCAAGGGCGCAAATTATCTGAATCCGAATGTCCGCACTATCATCGACATTGGCGGACAGGATATCAAGGCGATCAGCATCGACGGGCAGGGAGCCGTGAAAAATTTCCTGATGAATGACAAATGTGCCGCCGGAACGGGACGTTTTCTGGAAATGATGGCGAAAACGCTGGGACTTTCCCTGGAGGAAATGAGTGTGAAAGGGCTGGAATGGAAGCATAATATCGTGATTTCCAGCATGTGTACGGTGTTTGCAGAGTCGGAGGTCGTGTCGCTGGTGGCACAGAATAAGGATGTGGCAGATATTATCCACGGTTTAAATGTGTCAGTTGCCTCAAAAGTCGGCGCGTTGGCAGCCCGCCTTGGAAAGGATCATCCAGGCGAATATATGATGACCGGCGGTGTGGCGAAGAACCGGGGTATCATCCAGGCATTGGAAGAGAAGCTTGGTGCTAAACTTTATATCTGTGATGAGGCGCAGCTCTGCGGTGCGCTGGGAGCGGCGCTATTTGCTTATGAGAAATGTAAAGGCAGTGCGGAGGAAACGCGATGAAGTGGCAGGGTTAAAACACTTGTATCGATATTTTCGTCAGATATTCACTGGGAGAGGCTGTGGCCAATTCGTCGATCACAGCCTCTTTATAAGAGTATTTGCCGGTTTTAAACTTGTGTTCATCGGTCCAATCAAAGAGTTTTTCGTAGGTGGCTTTCGAGTCATAGTAATTTCCCATTAAGTAAGCAAGTACCTTGCCAGCCCAAAGTGCTGCAACATGGTTTTGCAAGCAATCCGCAACGTTCGCTCCTCCAGTATTCACCTGTAATCTCCATACCGCCATCTTCTCATCTCCCCGCTTTCTTCTTTAGTGCTTATCCACCTTCCGCTTCGGGAACCATCCTTTTGCCACTCTTTTTTCCTGTTCTTTCAATTCCTTAATGCTCCAAAAGCAACTGACGCCCAAAACACCCAGGGAAACCGACCAAAGTATTTCCTGCATTCTTACGGATAGAATCATACACAAAATGCCCACCAGCAAAAATACCGGCCAACAGCGGCTTCCAAAGTAATACTCCGCATATATAACAATAGGATGGAACAATCCAATCAGAAAAAAGGTAAGCACACCAATCAATATCCCACTAAAATTCATCATAACTCCTTGTCCTTTTCCTTATACAAACAGCACATTATCGCAGACCGGCGCAACTTATCTTCTGCGTGCAACAGTCGCCCTCAACAGCATATCCAATATGCGCAAAGAAGAAGTATTGCAATATAGAACTACAACCTTCCTCTTCCATATTTTTTTAATATCTGACACTTTTTTACGGATTGCATTTTTTACACGGATCATAACCTGCAGCAATCAGCGCATCCCTACTCTCTGATGAGGATTTTTTATTGCTCTCCTTCATCTGTTTGACCGATGAACAGGACGACCGATGAAATTTCTTTGTATTGGTATTGAGGATATAGGATTCCGTGCTGGTCTGCTGAGAAGCTGCCTGCTTAACAGCCTGTGTGGCCTGCTCTGTTACTGCCGTCTGGTTTGTTCCAGAAGCCGAGCTGTCACCCGTTGCATAATTGATGTTAATTCCCGGCTGAACATTATAAACGTAAACGCAGCACAAAATACCTTCGCCTTTGTCTTCTACGGATTCCGCTTCCATTAGTACGCCGGATGCTACGAGATTACTGCCTTCAAAAACCGGAGTCACCCGATACAGCACATGATTTCCAGTTTCTTTTACATAGTCCGCTGCCATATTCTCAAACGGCAGCATTCCCTGAACATTCAGATATCTGGTCCCAGTGATTAAGTTCTTCTCGTTTGCATTTTCTGCAGTAAGCTGATAACCGATCAAATGGCAGCGATTATATAAATATTTGCCATCCACATTGTCATATTTGATCGTATGCCAACCAGATGGCTTTACCTGCCCAATAGAGCCGCGCTCTTCTGTCGGCATCAGATCTTTTCCAACTGATGCATAGGCTACACCACATCTACCCAGTGAATCCAGGTCACTATATGTTTCAAAAGAAACTGCCGTCAGATCAGCGTCTGTGAAATACGGCTTGTTATCATTTACTATGGCATACGGTTGCCCAGAATAAGCCGGAACAGAAGCCAAATCAAATACCAATGTACCGGCCGAAACAAGATCAACCTGATGTAATTCTGTTGATGCAGAAACAATCGGTTCCTGCTTTGCCGCCTGCCCGCAAGCAGACATACTTAATGCTACCGCTGATAATAAACCGAATTTCTTTCATTATACTACAGTTTTCCAATTCCTGAAAGAAAAAAGAGGATCCCCGCAAAGAGTTCCTCCTGTCTCTTATCCACA
>OWKD01000425.1_pt1 | contig 11043 bp, 5 predicted proteins | sample 1732981 | NCBI WGS metagenome assembly OWKD01 (sample SAMN05065776, study PRJEB22554) | human gut metagenome | biome: ENVO:2100002; feature: ENVO:00000062; material: ENVO:00002003 | host: Homo sapiens | place: USA
CAATAATTTTTGTTGGATATTGTGGATAGAACAATTTACATATCAAATTATCTCCATACTCATATATTTCTGCGGTATTCCTTTTGCTATCAATTTCATATTTATAATCCCCTTTCCTTCAAAGGAACCTTTGGTTCCTTTGAATCTTCTCTTTCCCGTGTAAAGTCAAACTGCATGAAACGCATCTCACCATTCAGTATAAAATTGATCATAACATGATGCATGATGTGTTCTGCTGTTCCCTGTGTGATTGCTTCCATCGTCATCATTTCCGGCTGTTCGGATGGAATTTCCATGCAGCTGATATAGATCTGTCCGTTTTCTCTGTTGTATTTCACTGCATTGGACAGGATATTCATCATCACACGTTTTACATACCCCGGACTTCCAATAAGATCACGGTATATGATTTCTTTTTTCTCCCATACAATCCGGATATTCTGTTCTGCAGCAATCTGTTCAATTACAACAAGCACTTCCTCAGAGATTTTGCTCAGATTAAATGGACTCTCTTCCAGAACAACTTCACCCGACTCCAGCTTACTCATGTCCAGAACATCATTTACCAGTTCCAGCAACAAATTGGCTGCCGCTTTAACCTTTGTTCTGTATTCCTTCTGCTTCTCCATATCATCTGCATAATGGTCTGCCATATTGATCAAACCGTAGATTCCATTAATCGGAGTCCTGATATCGTGGCTCATACGATGAAGGAACTCTGTTTTTGCCTCATTGGCGGCTTCTGCCTTTTTTGCTGCTGTCAGAAGTTCTGCTTTATATTTTTCATCTTTTTCCTGCTCCTGTTTCTGATGTGCCTGATTGGTTCTGTGACCCCAGAACAAAAATATACTGAATATCAGAAAATAAAGAAAAATAACACCTGCTACACTTAATGGAAGGTTATGAAACACTTCCGTATCCGGAAGATACGCATAGATATAATAATCCCGCTGCTTCAGCATGATTCCGTAACATCCGCTTCCTTCATTCTTCACATGAAAAATATGCTGACTGTCTGTATGCTTTTTCATTGCCTGGACAACCTCGTTGTCGGCTGTATCTTCTCCCAGCAGGCACTCATCGTTGCTGGCAACAACTTTCCCATTGTCTGCAACAATAATCGTTCCGTCCCTCTGGACACTGTAACCATTTAAAAGACCTTGTATCGTCAGGGTATAGTTCCTGGCAAATTCAGGAGATGTGTAATAGTAGATCGCAACAATGCCCGGTGCATCTTTTCTGGCACAGGCCGCAATATCGACATATGCCCCGTCTTCCCTTTCAAACCGTTCCGAATACGTTCTTTCTTCATATCCGGTAAAATCCATGATAATGTCTTTTTGCAGATAATCTGTGATCTCATTGGTCAGAGCCTCATCCATGCTGTATTTGCAGACTGTCTTTCCCTCTGTATCCAGCACAAGGATACCATCCACCCAGAGCGTCTGCAGATTGTCTTTCGGAAACTCCTGACTTATCTGACCGCCGTTTTCTATTTTCATGTCGATATTCGTACTCATCTGTCTGGCGCTTTCAATGGCACGGAGGAGACTTTTGGATTCCGAAGATTCATTATAATGGGTGTAAGTGGAACACTGCACTTTCACATAGTTTACAATCTCCACCATTCTTTTCTCTGCTTCTGCTTTTTCTGCGTGGAAGAAATAAAACAGAGAGACTACAGCTACACAGATTCCTATCAGACCACCGAGCAGCTGGATTCGTTTTTCTTTTTTCTTTCTCTTAATATCCAAGATCATCCACCTCCAGATACTTCTGGGGATCATCCAGATATTTTTCAATAATTTTCAGGGATGTGCCATCCTGACGCATTTCTTCCAATGTCTGGCTCATCTGCTCACAGATTCCTCTGTCATCATCTTTTGCAAAAGCGACACCTATTCCGGTGATCATCAGAGGCTCTTCCAGAATACGGAAGCTTGCATCATAATCCTTCATATACTGAACAATAGATTCCTCATGTGCTGCAACTGCATCTACATATCCTTTTCCCAGAAATGTATAGATCAGCTCCCTGTGTCCCAGGCTGATCAGATTGCCCAGCTTTGGGATTCTCTCATCCGTCCGGTTCAGAAAGATGCCTTCCGGTTTGGTTGTGGACTGAACAGCCAGGTTCTTACCCTCCAGATCACTCAGTTTATAGATATCACTATTCTCATTTACAGCAACCACCTGACGGCTTGCTATATATGGTCCCGCCCAGCGGTAATCATCAAGGCGTCCTTCCATGGAAAAGCAGCCCATGATACAGTCAATCTCTCCGCTCTCCACCAGTTCTTTTTTCTTCTCCCAGTTGATCTGGACAACGTCCACCTGATATCCCATTCTTTTGAAAGCTTCTGTAGCCAGTTCTACATCGATTCCCGTCGGTACACCATCCTCATTCAGATAATTGTATGGTGGATAGTTGTCACTGCCGAGGGTAATAACAGGCCTTTCGGTTTCTTCTTTCGTGTTATCTGTGTTTTTACACCCTGCCAGGGTGACTGCTAAAATTCCCGCAAGCAGAATGCCTGCAATCACTCTTTTTCCTTTCATTTTCTGTCCATCCCTAACTATCCTTTTTGATTCTTCTATGTCCGGTTACTTTCCATTCGTCACTGTACAGTGACCTGCGGTTCGGTACCCCCCCCCGCCGGATTTTATGCTTCTGATCGTCTTTTCCAGCACCTTCATCTCAACCGGTTTTGAAACATGTGCATTCATGCCAGCCGCAAGGGAATGCTGAATGTCTTCTGAGAATGCATTGGCAGTCATGGCAATAATCGGTATCGTCTTTGCCAGTTCATGGGAACTTCTGCGGATTGCCCTCGTCGCCTCATAGCCATTCATAACAGGCATCTGCACATCCATCAGGATCATGTCATAATCACCTGGAGCAGACTGTTCAAATGCTTTCAAAATCTCTTCGCCATTTTCACAGATGGTACATTCCGCACCTTCAATCTTTAACAGTTCCGTCAGGATCTCTGCGTTCAACTCATTATCCTCTGCACACAGGAATCGCATTCCCTGCAGGATATTACCATCCTGCTCATCTGTTTCTTCTTGTGCCGCCAGGGCAACTGTTCTATCCTCTGCAATTTTCAGATCCAGGAGAACCTCAAAACAGCTTCCCTGTCCTAATTCACTGTCCACGTCAATGGTACCTCCCATTGCCTCAACCAGGTTCTTAGCAATCGCCATTCCAAGTCCGGTTCCCTGTATTTTGTTTGTAAGGGAACTTTCCGCACGGGTAAACGCATCAAAAATTGTATCCTTGAAATCTGCCGACATTCCCATACCATTGTCACTGACTAAAAAGCGGTACTTTGCATAGACAGATGACTTTGTCTCACATTCTTCTACAAAGAACTGAATTTCCCCACCTTCCTGGGTATACTTCACTGCATTGGAAAGCAGGTTGCTGAAAATCTGTATCAGGTGAACCTGATCCCCATTCACCCACTCATGCTGAATATTTTCTTTTATGATTGTAAGGGTCTGCTGCTTTTCATATATTTGAGAATGAAATATAGTGTCAAGTTCCTGCAAAAAATCCAGAATAGAAAAGTCAGAATACTTGAAGACTGTTTTTCCTGCCTCAATCTTGCTCATATCCAGAACGTCATTGATAATTCCCAACAGATGCTGTGATGAAATATCTATTTTATCTGCATACTCTATAACTTTTGCTTTATTACCTGCATCATGTCTGATCAAAGATGTGATACCAATGATTGCATTCATAGGAGTACGAATATCATGTGACATATTAGACAGGAAATCCGTTTTCGCCTTATTTGCATTTTCAGCTGTCTGCAAAGCCTCTGTTGCTACGTTCTTTGCCTTTTTCAGTTTTTGATTGACTACTTCCATTTCCTTCATTGTTTGCAAATGAAGTTCATTATTTCTTTTTTCATATTCTGCTCTTTGATCTGCAAGACTAAGTCTGGAAATACTGTAGAATAATCCGGCAAAAAGTAAAAGTATAAAACCTGCCATGAGTATTGTTGTAAACAACACCGTTTTCTGGTAATCCGTCAGCACATTGTCAACAACTCCCCTTGCCACAATGCATACCAAAATGGTGTTGTTGCTTTCTATCGGGCAATACCCCAGATAATAGGGATTCTGTTTTCCCAAAAGTGCAACTCCGGATTCTCTGTTATCAAACTTCTTTTTGAACAAATCAGCCTCTTCTTCTGTAATAGCCTGTTCCCCTTTTAAATGTTTTAACAAAGAATAATTACGCAGGTATTTATCTCCACTCTGGTTCGTATACGTAATATTTCCGTCATGATCCAGCATGAACAAATATGCTTTCCCATCATAACCTTTCAGTTTTAACATGGAATCCAGTTTCGAATGATCATACACAGTTCCAATTGCCGTATAAGTTTCCCCATTGATCGTATATTCCTGACATGGGATTGCAACCAGATAACCGTCTTTTTTCTCCTGATCATAATCAAGACGCACCAGTTTTCCAATATTGTATCCGTTCTTTAAGTCCAGCAGAAGTTTACTTGGCATATCAATCCGCATTTTTGTTCCACCTGCTGATATTGCCTGACCATTTTCCTGAAGGAATATAAGTGTACTTTCCGATTCTTTTTCCCATGCTTCAAAGAAATTTTTGTTCGTATCCGCTTCAAGAGACAGCTCCCTCTCATGAAGTAAAAATTCCTCAACCAACTGCAGCTGGCTGTAGTACCCACTCACCTGAAGTCATAGGTCTGTTGTATCTGTTCAACAACAGCTCCCATACTGCTTTTTCCATTTTCGCTGATATACTTATTAGACTTACTTATAAGATACTTGATACAAACTAAGCTTAAAAGAATCATAAGTAGTATAAGCAACAGCCTTGTTGTTTTTTTTCTTTTATTTACCGCTTGTTCTATCTCCACTTTTACTGTTCAACCTCTATATAGTCTTCCGGTGCTGACGGCTGCTGTCCTTTTGACATTGCTTCGATCCATGCACTTGATAATGTTGTATCTTTAAGCTGCTCAATCTCACATTTCGGATTTATTTTTTTCAAAACAGACATTGTGGTGTCTGTAAGAAGAATCGAGTATTCCTTTTCTTTGTCTATTTTCTTATCATTAACTGTTAAGTCCTTTAACGAAAATCCACTTTCCGCTTGATTGACGATCATTTTCATACCGGATGCAATTGGTAATTCGTATTTGTTGGTTACGTAAAAATTCTCATCAGCATCGGCGAGATAATTTTTCACGAGTTCATAAACCTGTTTACCATTGATTTTTGCAACATATAATGCTGTATCTGAACTCTTCGCTGTCATCATGCCAACCCGGCTGCTGGTGCATTCTCCTTTGTACATAGAGGAAGTGAAATAATAATATGGTGCCAGAGCCAGCTGTGCATCATTTTCTTCTCTGATCGTAGTTAAAATGGAAGATGCTGCATCACGGCCATTTCTATCGTTCAGTGAAATGGAATATTCATTTCCAAAATTCACCGTTGCTTTTTTTTCTGGATCTTTACGGTTCATTACACTGCGAAAAGTATCATAAGCCTGTGTTTCATCCATTTCCCCTGACAGTAATCCGTGAACAGCCTCAAGACTTGCATCAAATGATTTTTGGGCGGAATATCGGATATAAACAGCATTATGATTAATTTCCTCTTCCAGTCCAGGCACATCCTGCATCATGGTTGGAACATCTGTATTCAATGAAATAACACCGCTTCCATCCGCAATCAGCTTTTGCCCCTCTTCTGAAATCATACAATCCAGCACATCCAGCGCAGTATCCAGTTTCTCCCGGTCTTTTTCCAGGTTTTTGTTAAATGCAATGTTTAAGGATGGAGTCATGTACACGTAGGATTCATCCGATGTCTGTGAAAAGTAAGGAATACGGATCAGCTCCGCATCCATCTGTTTCTGTAGCTGCTGCATAACCGTCGGATGTCCATGAAACATTGCTGATTTTCCCTCGACAAACATCTGGATTCCTGTATCGACGTCAATATTGATATCTTCTTTACCAAAGTGCGAGTCCTTAAGAAACTGACTGGTTTCTGAAAAAATACGTTTCCATAATGTATCATCAAACTTCACTTCATCCGCTGCAGTCTCTGCACCGTTTCGCCATTCAATACCATCCAGGCTTGTAAACTCACCGATTGCCGCCGCCTGGATGATTTCATTATTAGACCAGTCTTCCCCAAGATCCATGGAATACGGTTTTATGCCATTATCATAAAACTGCTGACAGGCCTGTACATATTCCTCATAATTTTCCGGAATCTTAATTCCATACTGATCAAACAGTGTTTTGTTGGCAATGATCGTCTGCGGAATACCACAGATTGGCAGCCACTGGATTTCATCCTCCTCATTCTTATAATATTGCACCGCATAAGAATAATACTTGGAAACAACATCATAAGAAGCAAAATCCATAAGATAAGGCTGTAAGTCCTGTGCATCTGTTCCAGAAAATCGACGTACTGTTATGATATCCGGTAATTCATCATGTTCTTTAAAATAACTGTATAAATCGGTATCATTGTTACCTATAATAAATTCAATATCCTGATCTGGAAACTGTTCATGGATATAGGGTGCAATATTTTTCATCAAACGATTTTCCCACAGATAAACGGTAAGATGATCATCGTTTTTAGATACTTCTTTCTTTGACTGTCCACATCCAGACAAGACAGCAGTTGCTACAAGCACACCTGACACCACTGCTGTCAGACAACGTTTTGCCTTTTTCATACTTTTATTTTCCTCATTCTTTCCTGATAAAATCATTAATTCAATAATTGGGAAACAATTACAGCCAGTTTTCCAGAACATCATTCAGCTTATTCATATCCAGCGGTTTCGCGATATGTCCATTCATGCCTGTATTTTTTGCCAGCTGTACATCTTCTGCAAAAGCATTTGCTGTCATGGCAACAATCGGTAGTTTTCCCTGTTCACCCGGAAGGCTCCTGATTGCTGCGGTTGCCTCATAACCATTCATGACAGGCATTTGGATATCCATAAAAATAAGGTCATACAAGCCTTTCGGAGAAGCTTCTACTTTTTCAACTGCAATTTTTCCATTTTCTGCCGTTTCCACTTCCGCCCCGGTCATCTGCAGAATTTCAACAGCAATTTCTCTGTTTAACTCATTATCCTCGACCAGCAGAATTCTTTTTCCTGTGTAATCTGCTTCAGACAGCTCATCCAGATAATTTCTTGCTGTTTTTTCTTTTCTGCCAGAAGTAAACTGCCGCAATGTAGCCGTCAAACGGGAACGGAACAGCGGTTTTGCAATAAAAGCATCTATGCCCGCCGCCTTTGCTTCTTCTTCAATCTCGCTAAATTCATAAGATGTCAGTACAATGATGGTAATTTCTTTACCTATCCGCTTCCGGATCTGTCTGGCTGTTTCTATGCCATCCATATCCGGCATCTTCCAGTCTAAAATAACAGCAAAGTAATCATCTTTCAACTCATGCCGTGCATAACAGCACTCAACGGCTTCCCTGCCAGAGAGAACCCATTCACCCATAATACCGATTTCCTTCAGTGTGGCAACTGTACTTTCACAGCATGTCTTATCATCATCCACAACCAGAACCGGCAGATTCATCAGATATCTGTCCTGTTCTTTTTCTTTTTCCTGAAGCTCCAGATAAATTGTTACCGTAATTCTGGTTCCCTTATGTAAGGTACTGTCCACTTTAATATTACCATTCATCAGGTTCACAATATTTCTGCTGATTGCCATTCCCAGACCAGTTCCCTGAACTCTGGTTGTCCGGTGGTCATCCGCACGACTGAAAGGATCAAACATGATTTTCTGGAATTCCGGTGACATACCGATTCCATTATCCTCAATCGTAAATTCATAGCATCCAAGTTCTGAAAATCCATTTGGCTTTTCCTCTATGGAAAAAATAATATTCCCACCATCCGGTGTATACTTGATCGCATTACTCATCAGATTCACAAACACCTGCTGGATCCTCAGGCTGTCACCACAGACATCCTCGTGTTCAATGTGATTGATGTGTATATCAAAATTATGTTTATGTTCATCAAGCACCGGTTTCGTAAGTGTAATAAGATTATCTACCAGCTCTGACAGATTGAAATCTTCCTGTGCCAGTGTCATTTTTCCACTTTCAATACGTGCCATATCCAATACTTCATTGATCAGCCCCAGCAGATGGCGACTTGATTCTGTGATCTTGCTGAGACATTCAATGACTCTGTCCTGGCTCTCAATATTTGCTCCTGCGATTGCCGTCAGACCCACAATGGCATTCATTGGTGTCCGGATATCATGGGACATATTGGAAAGGAATTCTGTTTTCGCACGATTTGCATTTTCTGCGGACCGGTAAGCCTCTTTCAGTGCCTGACGGGATTCAATCTCTGCTTTCTTCTCCTGTGTCACATCCATGGATGCCAGCAATACCTTTTCCAGCTTTCCATTCTTCCATTCCAAGGGAATATAAGAAGCGATTTTATAAGTCTTTTCATCCAGGCTGCAATACTCAAACTTATAAATATCATTTTCACTTTTCAGATTCTTCCGGATATTTTCCGGTGCGATCAGGATGTCCATAGTTTCCAATGGTTCCAGTGTCTTATACTTTTCAAGAACCTGCATCTGAAAATCATGATAAAATCCCAGAGGTTTATATATCATCTGTCCATTCAGATTGTAGAATTCATATCTGTCATTTTCCAGATCACAGACAACAAAGCGGTCAACCAGACGCACAATACTCTGAATCAGCTGCTCCATGGAAGCATTATCCGCTGCCATCTGCAGATGCCGTGCGCTCTCTACCTTTGCCTCTGTGATATCACGCAGAAAGATCATGGCATATTCTGAATCCTCTATTTCGCCACGTATGACCACATTGCGGACCCATCGTTCTTCTCCATTCAGAGTGATACGGCACTCTAAAGCCAATTCGGTTTCCAGACCCTTCAGCCTTTCTGCAATATAACCACGGTCGTAAAAAGAGGATACCGCCTTCTTATCTGTCTCCACAACATAGGAATCCACAAAATGCCGGATCAGTTCATCCCACGTATGACTCTGTTCAAAGACGGTCATCAGGGACGGTTCAACCTTAAAGGTATCAAAAGTATTCGCTTCCAGATTCACATAATACTCGCACAAATCTGCTTTCGTAAAAGCCCGGTGGAAAGCAGCAGATTTTTGTGCCTGCATGATTTCTTTTTTCTCCCCATCAATGTTAATAAAAATCCCGGCAATCCTGCTGGCAGAACCATCCAGACGGCGTATTACTTCTGCCGATGCCCGAAACCACTGGTATTGATTATCCTTCATTCTCATACGATACTCTACCTGGTATTTTATCTGGTTCGTCTTATCCTTAATTGCCGCCTGAAGCTGCACCATTACTCTTTCTTTATCCTGTGGATGCAGAAGATCTGACCAGGATTCCAGTTTATTCGGAAAGTCCAGAGTGTCATGATAGCCAAGCATTTTTCGGAATTCATGACTCCAGTTTGCATTCACAATCTCACTGTTTTCGTCACAGTCAAAATACCAGAAGCCGGAACAGATAGCCTCATTGAGCAGTGTCAAATTTACATGATCCCAGTTGACCTGTACGGACATAACCCAGATCTGTCTGCCCGCCTCATCTGTCGCATCCTCTTTACAAAGCCGTACATTTTTCACTGTACCGTCTGCTGTAAGGATCTGTGCTTCCCCTGTTCCGTGAAGCTGCAAAAAACGGTCTCGCTCCAGTCTATCTTCCTCGTCATAAAAGAAGTTTCTCAATGAGCCTTTTGTCTGTTCCATGAAAGTATCGAATGTATATCCTGTACTATGCAACAGCAGATTATTCACAGACAAAATAGACAGGTTTTGGTCATAAGATCCTGTCATTATACCTACCCCGCCATTATTTTCCAGTGTTTTCTGTACGGCCTGTGACATAGCCTGTGTCTGTCCCGTTACAGCCTCACCTAAAGAATATATTTTGTCTTCATACTTTTCCATTTTATAAAAATCCTCTCTCTGTTTTATACTTCATTATCCTGCTTTTATCTGTATACAGAGAACCTGTCCCTGCCAGTTTTACATTTACGTTATAATATCCTACAAAACGTGAAAAACAGGTATACGGATTTGAGAAGTTGCAACCACTACACACAATATTCACACAAAATTCTCTTTATGTTTTCAATTTTTATAGGCTTTGCCAAGTGAGCATTCATTCCTGCTGCCAGACACTTACTCCGATCGTTCCTGCTGTAAAACGGTATCTGAGGCTTTTTTTATTTATCTGATTTTTTTCTGTTTCCATGGAACTTCTGAACGCTCACCTCCTGGTATCATTGCAAATATACATAAAAACTCATTTTTATATTACCATGAAATTTTTTACTTTGCAATGCACATACCTTTTCAGACGCTGCTTTTCTTGTTTCCTTTTTCAGAAAATTGCAACCAAAGGGGCGCACCTGAAAATTTCTTTTCAAATGCGCCCCTTCGCTTTCTTTTTTTCTTTTTTTCTGTCAGATCAATCCGTAATGCTCCATCGCCTTTGCCACGCCGTCCCGCTCGACGGTATCGGTTACGTACTCTGTGTACGGATCCAGAATCTCATCATGTTTTCCAAGCGCAATGGTGTGTGCGCCGCACCGGAACATGGTAAGATCGTTGCTGCTGTCGCCAAATACGTATGCATCTTCTTTCTCCAGCTGAAACTGTTTCAGCGCATAGTCCACAGCTGTTCCTTTGCTGCAGCCGTGCGGAACGATTTCGTATACACCGCCGCGGCGATCCATGATATCAAACTCCTGCTCAAATTCACGGTACATACGTTCTATATCAGACTGTGCATCGGTTACGATACAAAATTTATCGTAAATGATTCCTTTTGTCTCCGCTGTCTCCGCGAGTCCGATTCCGACAGCTGCGAAATAGGCACGGGTCTGCTCGACCTCCCGAAAACGGGATACCTCCGACGAAAAATAAACATTATCCGTTCCCTCCAGAATCATGCCGATCCTGC
>OWKD01000436.1_pt1 | contig 10757 bp, 8 predicted proteins | sample 1732981 | NCBI WGS metagenome assembly OWKD01 (sample SAMN05065776, study PRJEB22554) | human gut metagenome | biome: ENVO:2100002; feature: ENVO:00000062; material: ENVO:00002003 | host: Homo sapiens | place: USA
TGGAGCACCTCAAAAACACCATCATACACTAAATCAGTAAGTTGGCAGCATCACCCGTAGGTCGTTATGAGCACTATTCTTCTTCCGAAAACGCAGCACCTGGTAGTCTTTCAGGAAGTCATTAGAAGTGGTTCTATCGGCTCGGCTGCAAAAGAATTAGGGTTAACTCAACCGGCCGTCAGTAAAATCATTAACGATATTGAAGATTATTTTGGTGTGGAATTAGTGGTGCGGAAAAATACCGGTGTAACATTAACACCTGCCGGTCAATTGTTACTCTCCCGTTCCGAATCCATTACCCGTGAAATGAAAAATATGGTTAATGAGATAAGCGGTATGTCTTCTGAGGCGGTGGTGGAAGTCTCATTTGGTTTTCCTTCATTGATTGGTTTTACTTTTATGTCAGGGATGATCAACAAGTTCAAAGAGGTGTTCCCGAAAGCGCAGGTTTCTATGTATGAAGCGCAACTGTCTTCGTTCTTACCGGCAATCCGCGACGGTCGACTGGATTTTGCGATTGGTACGTTAAGCGCAGAAATGAAGCTTCAGGATTTACATGTTGAGCCGCTGTTCGAGTCCGAGTTTGTGCTGGTAGCCAGTAAGTCCCGAACATGCACCGGCACCACCACGCTGGAGTCGTTGAAGAACGAACAGTGGGTGTTGCCACAAACTAATATGGGGTACTACAGCGAACTGCTTACTACGTTACAAAGAAATGGCATCAGTATTGAAAACATCGTTAAAACCGACTCAGTCGTGACAATTTATAATCTTGTTCTCAATGCTGATTTCTTAACTGTAATTCCTTGTGATATGACGTCACCTTTTGGTTCTAATCAATTTATTACTATTCCGGTTGAAGAAACATTACCTGTGGCACAATATGCCGCGGTATGGTCGAAAAATTATCGTATTAAAAAAGCAGCATCGGTTTTGGTGGAATTAGCCAAAGAGTATTCATCTTATAATGGGTGTAGACGAAGGCAATTAATAGAAGTTGGTTAGTTATTTGTTTTTATTTAAACATAAATAATCCACCTGTCTGTCTTGCAGGTGTCGGTTACGGTTACCTACATATTTAATTCAGGCGAAGAGGTTTTATAATGCATATTACATACGATCTGCCGGTTGCTATTGATGACATTATTGAAGCGAAACAACGACTGGCTGGGCGAATTTATAAAACAGGCATGCCTCGCTCCAACTATTTTAGTGAACGTTGCAAAGGTGAAATATTCCTGAAGTTTGAAAATATGCAGCGTACGGGTTCATTTAAAATTCGTGGCGCATTTAATAAATTAAGTTCACTGACCGATGCGGAAAAACGCAAAGGCGTGGTGGCCTGTTCTGCGGGCAACCATGCGCAAGGGGTTTCCCTCTCCTGCGCGATGCTGGGTATCGACGGTAAAGTGGTGATGCCAAAAGGTGCGCCAAAATCCAAAGTAGCGGCAACGTGCGACTACTCCGCAGAAGTCGTTCTGCATGGTGATAACTTCAACGACACTATCGCTAAAGTGAGCGAAATTGTCGAAATGGAAGGCCGTATTTTTATCCCACCTTACGATGATCCGAAAGTGATTGCTGGCCAGGGAACGATTGGTCTGGAAATTATGGAAGATCTCTATGATGTCGATAACGTGATTGTGCCAATTGGTGGTGGCGGTTTAATTGCTGGTATTGCGGTGGCAATTAAATCTATTAACCCGACCATTCGTGTTATTGGCGTACAGTCTGAAAACGTTCACGGCATGGCGGCTTCTTTCCACTCCGGAGAAATAACCACGCACCGAACTACCGGCACCCTGGCGGATGGTTGTGATGTCTCCCGCCCGGGTAATTTAACTTACGAAATCGTTCGTGAATTAGTCGATGACATCGTGCTGGTCAGCGAAGACGAAATCAGAAACAGTATGATTGCCTTAATTCAGCGCAATAAAGTCGTCACCGAAGGCGCAGGCGCTCTGGCATGTGCTGCATTATTAAGCGGTAAATTAGACCAATATATTCAAAACAGAAAAACCGTCAGTATTATTTCCGGCGGCAATATCGATCTTTCTCGCGTCTCTCAAATCACCGGTTTCGTTGACGCTTAATTAATTCGTTGAGGATAGGATATGAGTACTTCAGATAGCATTGTATCCAGCCAGACAAAACAATCGTCCTGGCGTAAATCAGATACCACATGGACGTTAGGCTTGTTTGGTACGGCAATCGGCGCCGGGGTGCTGTTCTTCCCTATCCGCGCAGGTTTTGGCGGACTGATCCCGATTCTTCTGATGTTGGTATTGGCATACCCCATCGCGTTTTATTGCCACCGGGCGCTGGCGCGTCTGTGTCTTTCTGGCTCTAACCCTTCCGGCAACATTACGGAAACGGTGGAAGAGCATTTTGGTAAAACTGGCGGCGTGGTTATCACGTTCCTGTACTTCTTCGCGATTTGCCCACTGCTGTGGATTTATGGCGTTACTATTACCAATACCTTTATGACGTTCTGGGAAAACCAGCTCGGCTTTGCACCGCTGAATCGCGGCTTTGTGGCGCTGTTCCTGTTGCTGCTGATGGCTTTCGTCATCTGGTTTGGTAAGGATCTGATGGTTAAAGTGATGAGCTACCTGGTATGGCCGTTTATCGCCAGCCTGGTGCTGATTTCTTTGTCGCTGATCCCTTACTGGAACTCTGCAGTTATCGACCAGGTTGACCTCGGTTCGCTGTCGTTAACCGGTCATGACGGTATCCTGATCACTGTCTGGCTGGGGATTTCCATCATGGTTTTCTCCTTTAACTTCTCGCCAATCGTCTCTTCCTTCGTGGTTTCTAAGCGTGAAGAGTATGAGAAAGACTTCGGTCGCGACTTCACCGAACGTAAATGTTCCCAAATCATTTCTCGTGCCAGCATGCTGATGGTTGCAGTGGTGATGTTCTTTGCCTTTAGCTGCCTGTTTACTCTGTCTCCGGCCAACATGGCGGAAGCCAAAGCGCAGAATATTCCAGTGCTTTCTTATCTGGCTAACCACTTTGCGTCCATGACCGGTACCAAAACAACGTTCGCGATTACACTGGAATATGCGGCTTCCATCATCGCACTCGTGGCTATCTTCAAATCTTTCTTCGGTCACTATCTGGGAACGCTGGAAGGTCTGAATGGCCTGGTCCTGAAGTTTGGTTATAAAGGCGACAAAACTAAAGTGTCGCTGGGTAAACTGAACACTATCAGCATGATCTTCATCATGGGCTCCACCTGGGTTGTTGCCTACGCCAACCCGAACATCCTTGACCTGATTGAAGCCATGGGCGCACCGATTATCGCATCCCTGCTGTGCCTGTTGCCGATGTATGCCATCCGTAAAGCGCCGTCTCTGGCGAAATACCGTGGTCGTCTGGATAACGTGTTTGTTACCGTGATTGGTCTGCTGACCATCCTGAACATCGTATACAAACTGTTTTAATCCGTAACTCAGGATGAGAAAAGAGATGAATGAATTTCCGGTTGTTTTGGTTATTAACTGTGGTTCGTCTTCGATTAAGTTTTCCGTGCTCGATGCCAGCGACTGTGAAGTATTAATGTCAGGTATTGCCGACGGTATTAACTCGGAAAATGCATTCTTATCCGTAAATGGGGGAGAGCCAGCACCGCTGGCTCACCACAGCTACGAAGGTGCATTGAAGGCAATTGCATTTGAACTGGAAAAACGGAATTTAAATGACAGTGTGGCCTTAATTGGCCACCGCATCGCTCACGGCGGCAGTATTTTTACCGAGTCCGCCATTATTACCGATGAAGTCATTGATAATATCCGTCGCGTTTCTCCACTGGCACCCCTGCATAATTACGCCAATTTAAGTGGTATTGAATCGGCGCAGCAATTATTTCCGGGCGTAACTCAGGTGGCGGTATTTGATACCAGTTTCCACCAGACGATGGCTCCGGAAGCTTATTTATACGGCCTGCCGTGGAAATATTATGAAGAGTTAGGTGTACGCCGTTATGGTTTCCACGGCACGTCGCACCGCTATGTTTCCCAGCGCGCACATTCGCTGCTGAATCTGGCGGAAGATGACTCCGGCCTGGTTGTGGCGCATCTTGGCAATGGCGCGTCAATCTGCGCGGTTCGCAACGGTCAGAGTGTTGATACCTCAATGGGAATGACGCCGCTGGAAGGCTTGATGATGGGTACCCGCAGTGGCGATGTCGACTTTGGTGCGATGTCCTGGGTCGCCAGCCAAACCAACCAGAGCCTGGGTGACCTGGAACGCGTAGTGAATAAAGAGTCGGGATTATTAGGTATTTCCGGTCTTTCTTCGGATTTACGTGTTCTGGAAAAAGCCTGGCATGAAGGTCACGAACGCGCGCAACTGGCAATTAAAACCTTTGTTCACCGAATTGCCCGTCATATTGCCGGACACGCAGCTTCATTACGTCGCCTGGATGGAATTATATTCACCGGCGGAATAGGAGAGAATTCAAGCTTAATTCGTCGTCTGGTCATGGAACATTTGGCTGTATTAGGCTTAGAGATTGATACAGAAATGAATAATCGCTCTAACTCCTGTGGTGAGCGAATTGTTTCCAGTGAAAATGCGCGTGTCATTTGTGCCGTTATTCCGACTAACGAAGAAAAAATGATTGCTTTGGATGCCATTCATTTAGGCAAAGTTAACGCGCCCGCAGAATTTGCATAATTTAGTTGAAGTATTGTAGAGAGATTATTTTTCATGAAGGTAGATATTGATACCAGCGATAAGCTGTACGCCGACGCATGGCTTGGCTTTAAAGGTACGGACTGGAAAAACGAAATTAATGTCCGCGATTTTATTCAACATAACTATACACCGTATGAAGGCGATGAATCTTTCCTCGCCGAAGCGACGCCTGCCACCACGGAATTGTGGGAAAAAGTAATGGAAGGCATCCGTATCGAAAATGCAACCCACGCGCCGGTTGATTTCGATACCAATATTGCCACCACAATTACCGCTCATGATGCGGGATATATTAACCAGCCGCTGGAAAAAATTGTTGGCCTGCAAACGGATGCGCCGTTGAAACGTGCGCTACACCCGTTCGGTGGCATTAATATGATTAAAAGTTCATTCCACGCCTATGGCCGAGAAATGGACAGTGAATTTGAATATCTGTTTACCGATCTGCGTAAAACCCATAACCAGGGCGTATTTGATGTTTACTCACCGGATATGCTGCGCTGCCGTAAATCTGGCGTGCTGACCGGTTTACCAGATGGCTATGGCCGTGGGCGCATTATCGGTGACTATCGCCGCGTAGCGCTGTATGGCATCAGTTATCTGGTACGTGAACGCGAACTGCAATTTGCCGATCTCCAGTCTCGTCTGGAAAAAGGCGAGGATCTGGAAGCCACCATCCGTCTGCGTGAGGAGCTGGCAGAGCATCGTCATGCGCTGTTGCAGATTCAGGAAATGGCGGCGAAATATGGCTTTGATATCTCTCGCCCGGCGCAGAATGCGCAGGAAGCGGTGCAGTGGCTCTACTTCGCTTACCTGGCGGCAGTGAAATCGCAAAATGGCGGCGCGATGTCGCTGGGGCGCACGGCATCGTTCCTCGATATCTACATTGAGCGCGACTTTAAAGCTGGCGTACTCAATGAGCAGCAGGCACAGGAACTGATCGATCACTTCATCATGAAGATCCGTATGGTACGCTTCCTGCGTACACCGGAATTTGATTCGCTGTTCTCCGGCGACCCAATCTGGGCGACGGAAGTGATCGGCGGGATGGGGCTGGACGGTCGTACGCTGGTGACCAAAAACTCCTTCCGCTATTTGCACACCCTGCACACTATGGGGCCGGCACCGGAACCTAACCTGACCATTCTTTGGTCGGAAGAATTACCGATTGCCTTCAAAAAATATGCCGCGCAGGTGTCGATCGTCACCTCTTCCTTGCAGTATGAAAATGACGATCTGATGCGTACTGACTTCAACAGCGACGATTACGCGATTGCCTGCTGCGTCAGCCCAATGGTGATTGGTAAGCAAATGCAGTTCTTTGGTGCACGCGCTAACCTGGCGAAAACGCTGCTCTACGCAATTAACGGCGGGGGGGACGAGAAGCTGAAGATTCAGGTCGGGCCGAAAACAGCACCGCTGATGGACGACGTGCTGGATTACGACAAAGTGATGGACAGCCTCGATCACTTCATGGACTGGCTGGCGGTGCAGTACATCAGCGCGCTGAATATCATTCACTACATGCACGACAAGTACAGCTACGAAGCTTCGCTGATGGCGCTGCACGATCGTGATGTCTATCGCACTATGGCATGCGGCATCGCGGGCCTGTCGGTGGCGACGGACTCCCTGTCTGCCATCAAATATGCCCGCGTGAAACCAATCCGTGACGAAAACGGCCTGGCGGTGGACTTTGAAATCGACGGTGAATATCCGCAGTACGGCAACAACGACGAGCGCGTAGACAGCATTGCCTGCGACCTGGTTGAACGCTTTATGAAGAAAATTAAAGCGCTGCCAACCTATCGCAACGCCGTCCCTACCCAGTCGATTCTGACTATCACTTCTAACGTGGTGTACGGCCAGAAAACCGGTAATACGCCGGACGGTCGTCGCGCCGGAACACCGTTCGCGCCGGGCGCTAACCCGATGCATGGTCGTGACCGCAAAGGTGCCGTGGCCTCATTGACGTCGGTGGCGAAACTGCCGTTCACCTACGCCAAAGATGGGATCTCGTACACCTTCTCAATCGTTCCTGCGGCGCTGGGCAAAGAAGATCCAGTACGTAAAACCAACCTTGTCGGCCTGCTGGATGGGTATTTCCACCACGAAGCGGATGTCGAAGGCGGTCAACACCTCAACGTCAACGTAATGAATCGGGAAATGCTGCTGGATGCCATCGAGCACCCGGAAAAATATCCTAACCTGACAATCCGTGTCTCTGGCTACGCCGTGCGCTTCAACGCACTGACCCGTGAACAGCAACAGGATGTTATTTCACGTACCTTTACCCAGGCGCTCTGACGCCGGAGGATGTATGAAAAAGATTATCGAAACGCAACGTGCCCCAGGCGCAATCGGCCCTTATGTTCAGGGCGTTGATTTAGGCAGCATGGTCTTCACCTCCGGGCAAATACCGGTTTGCCCACAGACCGGTGAGATCCCGGCTGATGTGCAAGATCAGGCGCGTTTAAGCCTCGAAAACGTCAAAGCGATCGTGGTTGCTGCCGGGCTGAGCGTGGGCGATATCATCAAGATGACCGTGTTTATCACCGATCTGAATGATTTTGCCACCATCAACGAAGTCTATAAGCAGTTCTTCGATGAGCATCAGGCGACCTATCCGACCCGGAGCTGTGTGCAGGTCGCGCGTTTGCCGAAAGATGTGAAGCTGGAAATTGAAGCCATCGCAGTACGTAGTGCGTAAAGCCTCGTGAGCGGGACGGTCGTAAGGTCGTTCCGCTCCACTTCACTGAACGGCAATCCGAGGGTGTGGATATGATTAGTGCATTCGATATTTTCAAAATTGGGATTGGTCCCTCCAGTTCGCATACCGTGGGGCCAATGAATGCCGGAAAAAGTTTTATTGATCGGCTGGAAAGTAGCGGCTTATTAACCGCGACGAGCCATATTGTGGTCGATCTGTACGGGTCGTTGTCACTGACGGGCAAAGGCCATGCCACGGATGTCGCCATCATCATGGGACTGGCAGGAAACAGTCCGCAGGATGTTGTCATTGATGAGATCCCTGCATTTATAGAGTTAGTAACGCGCAGCGGGCGGCTGCCAGTGGCATCTGGTGCGCATATTGTTGATTTTCCTGTAGCAAAGAACATTATCTTCCATCCCGAAATGTTGCCTCGCCATGAGAACGGAATGCGGATCACTGCCTGGAAGGGACAGGAAGAGCTATTAAGTAAAACCTATTACTCTGTCGGCGGCGGGTTTATTGTCGAAGAAGAACACTTCGGCCTGTCGCACGATGTCGAAACGTCCGTACCTTACGATTTCCACTCAGCAGGTGAACTGCTGAAAATGTGTGATTACAACGGCCTGTCTATATCTGGTCTGATGATGCACAACGAGCTAGCGCTGCGCAGCAAAGCGGAAATTGACGCCGGTTTTGCCCGTATCTGGCAAGTGATGCATGACGGTATTGAACGTGGGATGAACACTGAAGGCGTGCTGCCTGGTCCGCTCAATGTGCCGCGCCGTGCCGTAGCGCTGCGTCGTCAGCTGGTTTCCAGCGATAACATCTCTAACGATCCGATGAATGTCATCGACTGGATCAACATGTACGCGCTGGCGGTTAGTGAAGAAAACGCAGCTGGCGGGCGCGTGGTAACGGCACCGACTAACGGTGCGTGCGGCATTATTCCGGCAGTACTGGCTTATTACGATAAGTTCCGTCGTCCGGTAAACGAGCGGTCAATTGCCCGCTATTTTCTGGCCGCGGGGGCTATTGGCGCGCTGTATAAAATGAACGCCTCCATCTCTGGCGCGGAAGTCGGCTGTCAGGGGGAGATTGGCGTGGCCTGTTCAATGGCGGCGGCAGGGTTAACTGAACTACTGGGCGGCAGTCCGGCGCAGGTATGCAATGCGGCGGAAATCGCGATGGAGCATAACCTTGGGCTGACCTGCGATCCGGTTGCCGGACAGGTACAAATCCCGTGCATTGAACGTAATGCCATTAATGCCGTGAAAGCAGTAAACGCCGCGCGGATGGCGATGCGCCGCACCTCGGCACCGCGTGTTTCACTCGATAAAGTGATCGAGACGATGTATGAAACCGGCAAAGATATGAACGATAAATACCGCGAAACATCACGCGGAGGACTGGCCATTAAAGTGGTCTGCGGCTGACATTGCTGTCAGCTTTCATCCTTGGGTGCACAAATGTGCACCTTTTTTTTGTGATCTGCCGCAAATAGAGAATGAATATTCTCCTGCGATTAATTTAGTAGAAAATTCTTATCCATCTCCGTTATTTCAAAGTCTTGATTGTGAAGATTTTCTCTGACCTCGCGCGTATCATTTCTTTATTCTAATAACTCGCCTGCAAAAACGTAGACCGCATATCGCCTTGATGCGGCTCGGAAAAAAATAATAAGCCCTACAAAATATTGAGCGAGAAATTATGGAAATTGCATCGAATAAAGGCGTCATTGCAGACGCTTCGACCCCGGCGGGTCGTGCTGGAATGAGTGAGAGCGAGTGGCGAGAAGCGATCAAATTCGACAGTACTGACACTGGCTGGGTGATTATGAGTATCGGGATGGCGATTGGCGCGGGGATTGTTTTTCTCCCGGTGCAGGTCGGTTTGATGGGATTGTGGGTATTTTTGCTCTCATCGGTGATTGGTTACCCGGCAATGTATCTGTTTCAGCGATTGTTTATTAATACGCTGGCAGAATCACCAGAATGTAAAGATTACCCGAGCGTCATTAGCGGTTATTTAGGTAAAAACTGGGGCATCCTGTTAGGTGCGCTCTATTTCGTAATGCTGGTGATTTGGATGTTCGTCTATTCCACCGCCATCACCAACGATAGTGCTTCCTACCTGCATACCTTCGGCGTGACGGAAGGGTTGCTGTCAGACAGTCCCTTTTATGGTCTGGTACTGATTTGCATTCTGGTGGCGATCTCCTCACGCGGCGAGAAATTGTTATTCAAAATTTCGACCGGCATGGTGCTGACCAAGCTGCTGGTGGTCGCGGCGCTGGGCGTGTCGATGGTGGGAATGTGGCATCTGTATAACGTCGGTTCGCTACCGCCGCTGGGGCTGCTGGTGAAAAACGCCATTATTACGCTGCCGTTTACCCTGACGTCGATTCTGTTTATCCAGACGTTAAGTCCGATGGTGATCTCTTATCGCTCGCGGGAAAAATCAATTGAAGTGGCGCGGCATAAAGCATTGCGGGCAATGAATATCGCGTTTGGCATTTTGTTTGTCACCGTCTTTTTCTACGCCGTGTCGTTCACGCTGGCGATGGGACATGACGAAGCGGTAAAAGCCTATGAGCAGAATATTTCCGCGCTGGCGATTGCCGCACAGTTTATTAGCGGTGACGGCGCAGCGTGGGTGAAAGTGGTCAGCGTCATTCTCAATATCTTTGCTGTCATGACTGCATTCTTTGGCGTCTATTTAGGCTTTCGCGAAGCAACGCAAGGGATCGTAATGAACATCCTGCGTCGCAAGATGCCTGCCGAGAAGATTAACGAAAATCTCGTTCAGCGCGGCATCATGATTTTCGCCATTTTGCTGGCCTGGAGCGCCATCGTACTGAACGCCCCGGTGTTGAGCTTCACCTCTATCTGTAGCCCGATTTTCGGCATGGTAGGGTGCCTGATCCCGGCGTGGCTGGTTTACAAAGTACCGGCATTGCACAAATACAAAGGGATGTCTCTGTACCTGATTATCGTCACTGGTTTGTTGCTGTGTGTTTCTCCGTTCCTGGCATTTTCTTGATTTACCTGAAATTTTAAGGTTTTTAATATGTTTGATTCGACTTTAAATCCGTTATGGCAGCGTTACATCCTCGCCGTTCAGGAGGAAGTAAAACCGGCGCTGGGATGTACTGAACCGATTTCACTGGCGCTGGCGGCGGCGGTTGCTGCGGCAGAACTGGAAGGTCCGGTTGAACGTGTAGAAGCCTGGGTTTCGCCAAATCTGATGAAGAACGGTCTGGGCGTCACCGTTCCCGGCACGGGAATGGTGGGGCCTGTCTCTTATACACATCTGACGCTGCCGACGATCTTACGCGTGTAGATCT
>OWKD01000442.1_pt1 | contig 10629 bp, 10 predicted proteins | sample 1732981 | NCBI WGS metagenome assembly OWKD01 (sample SAMN05065776, study PRJEB22554) | human gut metagenome | biome: ENVO:2100002; feature: ENVO:00000062; material: ENVO:00002003 | host: Homo sapiens | place: USA
TACTTTGTGTATGAATTAGTTGGCTGATTTTGTAATATTTAATGAATGTCCCTAAAGATTTCTGACGTTAGGCTTGATGTACAGTAAGCTGTGGGAATGGGAAGTTAATTCCTTCTTTATTAAAAGTAGTATAAACAGTCTGATTCATACTGAAAAATACGTTCCAGTAATCCGAACTATTCACCCATACGCGGATTTTTATATTTACACTGCTGGCAGCAAGTTCTCCTAATTCAATAAAAGGGGCAGGACTGGTGAGAATACGTTTATCATTGGCAATGATTTCGCGCAATACTTTTTCTACTTTATTATAGTCTTCTCCGTAGTCCACGCCAAAATTCCATTCTATACGGCGGGTGTCCAGTTTGCTGTAATTTGTAATGACCCCACTACTCATGGCTCCATTAGGTACATATATCATCTTGTTGTCTGCAGTGATAAGAATAGTATGAAAAATCTGTATTTCTTTTACTGTTCCCGAGGCACCGGTAGAAGCTTCGATAAAGTCCCCCACTTTATAAGGCCTGAACAATAAGATAATCAGTCCTCCGGCAAAATTTTGTAAGTTACCAGACAGTGCCATACCGATGGCAACACCGGCAGAAGCGAGAAGTGCGGCGAATCCTGTCAGTTCGATACCTAATTTCCCTATCACAGCAAGGATCAGCATAATGAGCAGTAGGATATTCACCATGCTCTTTAGGAATGACTGGATACTCGGGTCCACTTTTCTTTTTTCCAAAATACGTGCAAAAAGTCTGTTCAGCCAATTTACGAGGAACTTTCCGATTATAAAAATAATAAGTGCTCCTAATACTCTTTCTCCTAATTGAATGCCGGAGTCGATAAGTTTCTCTAATGCATTGGTTAATTGAATACTTGTTTCAGATGCTAATAACATGATAAATTTACTTTAATTTGACATTTCTAATATATAAAACAATTCAGATTAAAAATCGTTCAGAATACCTTTACCTTGACGTACAATTTCTGCTTCTCCGTTTGTACAGTTCACAATGGTAGAAGGTTCTATGCCTCCGATTCCTCCGTCAATAATTAGTTCTACCTCTTTGCCGAATTTTTCTTCTATCAGTTCTGGAGTGGTAATATATTCTATGTCTTCGCCATCTTTCAGAGGCAACGTAGTGGTCATGATGGGTGCTTTTAGTATATGGCATATTTCCCTGATGATGTTGTTGTCTGGTACGCGTATACCTACTTCTTTACGGTTCTTGAATATTTTGGGCAGACGGTTTCCCGTATTCAGGATAAAAGTGAACGGTCCGGGAAGATTGCGTTTCATTAGCTTGAATGTGCTGTTGTCTACTTTGGCATATTCGCTGATATTGCTTAAGTCGTAACAGATAATGGATAAATTGTTTTTACGTGGATCAATGTTTTTCAGTTTGCAGATACGTTCTATTGCACGTTCTTTCAGACCATGACATCCTATGGCATACATCGTATCGGTAGGGTAAATAATTAACCCTCCCTCTTCCAATACCCGGATTACTTCTTCCAGATCTTTGGGATTATTATTCTTATTATAAAGTCTTAAAAGCATGTTATTTTAATTTTTAGATTTTTTTTCACGCAAGCGTTCTGCAATAGCCCATTGTAGGGCGGCTTCCTCTTCTTTTCCGACTCTCATCAATGCGTCTCCGAAATATTCATGGGCCTTCGGATGTTCCGGCTTTAAAGAAACAGCCCGGTCAAAATCTCCCAAAGCTCCTTCTATATTATCTAATGCCAGTCTGTTTTTCCCTCGATTGTAAATAGCTTTGAATAAAGCGGGACTAAGGCGTACCGCTTCATTCAGACAAACTTCGGCTTCGTAGTATTCCTTGTCATTATGTAATGTGATACCTTTACGTACCCAAGCGTCCGTATAAGAAGGGTTCAATTCAATCGCTTTGTCATAATTGGCAATAGCAGCACGTGAATCATGTGCCTGGATGATACATTCATTTCCCATTAAATAATATTCGCGGGCATATTTTTCAAGATTTTTGCGTTGTACATGGAATTGGTCTTTTAGCCGTTTGTTTTCGACTTTCAAATTGTTGATGATTCCCAGCTTCTTACGTATAAATCTTTTGATCAAAGGTTTTTCGATATCATAACGTGAATGGATGGCAAGAAAGAATTGTTCTAGAAATCTTTCAAAATCACCTTTGTCGAAGTGTTGTACCGCTTCTACATATTGTACATCAGCTTGTGCCTGCTTCAATGCTTTTTCAATGGACTGGCGGTTATTGAATCGTTGCGAGAACTTTACTATTTCCGGGCGGACAAAGATATCTCCACGTGTAATTTGCTTTTTTAGTTGGATGCCGTCTAGTGAAGTACAGCGGCTCAATGCTACGTAGGCTTGTCCACCGGCAAACACCCCTCCTGTAAAATCAATAACGACCCTGCTGAAAGTCAATCCTTGGCTTTTGTGTATCGTGATGGCCCATGCCAAACGGATAGGATATTGTATAAATACTCCTAATTCTTCTTCTTCTATTTTTTTTTCTAGTTCATTATATTTATATCGTATATTGCGCCAACTGTCTTTTTTAACGTCAAATTCCTGTCCGTCTTCTGTGATAACATATAATGTATCCTCTTCGTCTATACCTGAAATGGTGCCAATCGTACCGTTCACCCAACGGTGGTCGTAATCGTTTTTTATAAAAATAATTTGTGCTCCTGGTTTTACTTCCAGTTCCATTTGGGTGGGGAGGCTGCTTTCTGGAAATTCTCCGTGTATCTCACCGGTCAGAATCGTTGATTCTCCAGGTAGTTCAGATAATTTCTTTTCATTGATAAAGTCTACGGTGTCTCTCCGGGTAGCAAGTGTGATATACATATCACTTTCATTTTCTTCTATGTGAGTGTTGTAACGGGTGTTCAGTAGTTGCAAGTCGGCTGCTCCGGCAGTATTGGTCCGGATATGATCCAATACGTTAACAAAAATTTTGTCCGACTGGCGGTATACTTTTGTCAGTTCTATGGATACCAGCTCCATTTCCTGAAAGACCCGTGCCGAAAAGAAATAAGGGGTGGGATAGAAGCGGTTGATTATCTCACGTTCGTCATTTTTAATGACTGGTTCAAGTTGAAAAACATCTCCTACCAGCAATATTTGCTTGCCTCCGAATGGTTCACGCATATTTTGTGAATATACCCGCAATATTTTGTCTATAAAGTCAATAATGTCTGCCCGAACCATGGAAATTTCATCGATGATCACTAATTCTACTTCTTTTATCAGTTTTCGATGAGCGGAAGTATATTTTAGAAAGCTATGTAACTTTCCATCTTTCAAACTGAATTTAGGATCATCCGGTAAAAGTGGATAGAATGGTAATTTAAAAAAACTATGCAGTGTGCTTCCACCGGCATTGATAGCTGCAATACCTGTGGGAGCCAGTACTATATGTTTCTTTTTGGTTACTTCGCAAACATATTTTAGAAAAGTAGATTTACCTGTACCCGCCTTTCCAGTGAGGAATACTGACTGACGTGTATATTGGATAAGGTTCAAGGCATCTTGAAACTCTTTATTATGGGTGTCTACTTGCATTTTGTCCATACGTTTGAAAATGAATGGACAAAGATAGTGGAAATCCCGTAAAAGGGCATAAAAAAGACGGTTAAATAACCGTCCTTTTTTATAGTCCTACAGGGGATTGCCCTGTATTGGTTCTAATTTACTTTGTTTCGTTCAACATAACGTAACCCCAAATCATAGGATCAGCGTTAGCAATTTTGTGAAAAATGTTTTTTACCTTTTTCATAATGTTATCCTTTCTTTTTTTAATTAATACCTAAAAACACTCATAAATAGCAGGCGCACCTCCCGGTTGGCCTTCTTTAAACAATCTTTCTTTTTACCTTAGTAGCTACTAAAAAAATATCTTTTTATGTTTTACAACACAAAGATAAGGAGTTTGTTCGTTATGATATATGTTTTACAGCATATTTTTAATCGATATCTCAATTTTATTGATTTAGGTCAAAAAAAGTAGGAGTTTCTTATTGCATTTTGGTGAATATTTTGTTTGCTTCTGTCGTATAACATATAAATCAGTTTGTTTATCTCAAGAAGTATTGCTTGATTTGTGATATCATAATAATATCAAAAATAAATCATTATGGAAACAAAAGAAATGTCTTACAATGAGCTGGTAATTAATGGGTTTATGGCTTTGTTTTTTAACTTGGTTATGTTGCCTGCACTAGTATTCCTGAACTTTTTGATTTTTGGACAACTACCTTGGTTATCTATTCCTGTTTTGTTTATGCTGGTATTGTTGTTTGTGCTGATGCTTCCGGGATATTTTTCTCAAGAACCTAATGAGGCACGTGTGATGGTGTTTTTCGGTGAATATAAAGGCACTTTTAAAAACACAGGCTTCTTTTGGGTAAACCCTTTCATGAACAAGAAGAAGTTGTCTCTTCGCGCCCGTAATCTGGATGTGGAGCCGATAAAGGTGAATGATAAGATTGGCAATCCTATTCTGATAGGGCTGGTTTTGGTCTGGAAATTGAAAGATACTTATAAGGCGATGTTTGAGATTGACGCGCAGACGATGGCGGACAGTAAAGGGACAGGGACGGCAAGTGTCAGCGTGGCAGGGCGTATGAATGCCTTTGAGGATTTTGTACGTGTGCAGAGTGATGCGGCCCTCCGTCAGGTGGCCGGACAGTATGCTTACGATGACAATGAGCATGATACGAATGAGCTGACCTTGCGTGGCGGAGGTGAGGAGATTAATGACCAGCTGGAACGTCAGCTTAATGAGCGTCTGGCTATGGCAGGTATGGAAATAGTAGAGGCCAGAATCAATTATTTGGCTTATGCTCCGGAGATTGCAGCGGTGATGCTTCGTCGTCAGCAGGCAAGTGCTATTATTACAGCGCGCGAAAAAATAGTGGAGGGGGCTGTTTCTATGGTTAAAATGGCTTTGGATAAATTAGCCGAGGATGGAATTGTAGAACTGGATGAAGAAAAGAAAGCCGCTATGGTCAGTAATTTGTTGGTAGTGCTTTGTGCGGATGAGCCAGCACAGCCGGTAATTAATTCCGGAACGTTGAATCATTAGTGTAGGAGATGGCAAAGAAAGAAACGATAAAAAGTTTTGTGCTCAGAATGGATGCGGAAACCATGGAAGCTATCGAGAAATGGGCGGCGGATGAATTCCGTTCCACGAATGGACAGCTTCAATGGATTATAGCGGAAGCTTTGCGCAAGAGTGGCAGAATGAAGAAAAAGAAGACAATAATCAAAAAGGAAGAAAAAGAATGATACAGTTGTTTTGATTGTTTATACTGTTCGGGTCTATAAAAAAGGGCGTCAATATCGATAAAACAAATTATTTTTCTTATTTTCATAGGGTATTTTAATCCTGGGTGATCTTATAAGTAGAAACAGAATTAGTATTCACTTTTTTAATACCTTAATGAATATGAGAGCGCATAAAAAACAATTGATTGAATGGATACTGCTCGTTGTCTTTTGGTTGAGTGTCATTCCGGGATGGAGTCAGGAGAAGACACCGTTTGCTGAAGAGAATACTTATATTACAGTCAGCGGTGTAGTAAAGGACAAACAAAATAGAAAGACTTTAGAGTATGTCAATGTATCAGTTCCGGGCAGAAGTGTGGGGACGGTGACAAATGCGGATGGTGAATTTTCTTTGAAGATAGAAGATGCGGAGATGGTTTTTGCTTTAGAGATTTCACATATCGGTTATCATAATAATAGAGTACGTTTGGATAAAGAACATTTGTCGGATTTAAAGATTTACCTTACCCCTCATGCCAATATGTTGAATGAGATTGTGGTTTATGCCCACAATCCTCGTCTTATAGTGGAAGAGGCCATTCGCAAGATTCCTGTCAATTACAGCAATAAAAACAATATGCTTACCGGCTTTTACAGGGAAACTGTTCAGAAAGGGCGTCGTTATATCAATATTTCGGAAGCTATTATTGATGTTTACAAGACTTCTTATGAGGATATGACAACTACCCGCGACCGGGTGCAGGTTTTGAAGGGGCGCCGGTTGCTCAGTCAGAAAGTCAGTGATACGTTGGGGGTGAAACTGGCTGGTGGTCCCACTTTATCTATCTATGTGGACATTGTGAAAAATCAGGATGCGTTGTTGGATATGGAAACATTGAACTATTATGATTTCTTTATGGAAGAACCGGTCCAGATAGACAATCGTCAGCAATATGTGATCAGTTTCCGTCCCCGTGTCGTTTTGCCTTATGCCTTGTATTATGGCAAATTGTATATTGATCGTGACAAGTTGTCGTTTACCCGTGCGGAATTTAGCTTGTCTATGGATAATAAAGTCAAGGCAGTGCAGGCTATTCTAGCCAAGAAACCCTATGGCTTACGTTTTAAGCCACAGGAACTTTCTTTCCTTGTTACTTATAAAGATATGGATGGGAAAACCTATCTGAATTATATCCGTAACCGTATCCGGTTTAAGTGTGACTGGAAGCGCAAACTTTTCTCTACCGGCTATACTGTGCTTTCAGAGATGGTGGCAACGGATAGGAAGGAAAATAATGTGGCGATCATTCCCGGAAAGATGGCTTTTCATCAGAAAGATGCTTTTTATGATAAAGTGGATGAATATTGGAGCGAGGATTTTTGGGACTCCTATAATATCATTGAACCTACGGAATCATTGGAAAATGCAGTCCATAAGTTAAAGAAACAATCGCGTTAAAGTCTCGGATGAGGTTCGTATGATTGAAAAGAACTACCAAAAAAGAAGTAGATGCTGAATGATTTGTTAACACTGGCCAGAATAAGAGAGGGAGATATAAAGGCGTTTGAAGATGTGTTTCGCCGTTATTATTCTCCTCTCTGTTGGTATGCCATGAGCATCACCGGCAGTATGGAAGCTGCGGAGGAAATAGTAGAGGAGTTGTTTTATGGGTTTTGGAGAGATCGGGAGAGGCTGCCGTTGTTCCGTTCTATGAAAAGCTATCTTTATATTGCGGTGCGCAATCAGTCTTTTCAATATTGCGAGCATCAGGAGGTGAGAAACAAATATCGGGAGTTTGTCCTCTCGCGGAAGGGGCGGACACAGGATAGCAATCCTCAAGAAGAGATGGAATACCAGGAATTAAGACATTTGATAGATGCTACGCTTGCTCGGATGCCGGAACGAAGGTTGCGCATATTCCGGATGCATCGTATGGAAGGTAAAAAGTATGCGGAAATAGCCTCGCAGCTTTCTTTGTCAGTGAAGACTGTAGAGGCTGAGATGACAAAAGCTCTTAAAGCATTAAAAAAAGAAATTGAGAATTATATTATAAGGACATGAGTGAAACAAAAAGAAATAAGGAAAGAGTGGATCAGGCATGGAATAAATTGTATGACCGTTTGGATGCTGACGGACTTTTGTTATCAGACCGGCAGAATAGAAAACGTTTGTCTGCATCCATGTTGTGGAAGTGGGGGGCTGTGGCTGCTATATGGGTCGGAATAGGTGTCTTTTTGACTACTACTTATCGAAAAGTGGGCGAGCCGGTGGAAGTTCGGGCTTTAATTATGCAGGAGAACACGGAGCAATCTACTTTGGTGACCACACTCGAGGATGGATCTATTGTCTATATGGGTGGGGAAACCTCTTTGCAATATCCTGAACATTTCTCTATGGACAAGCGTGAGGTCAGTTTGCAGGGAAACGCTCTGTTTGATGTGGCCGGTAACCGGGAACGTCCTTTTCTGATTGAAACGGAGGAGGTCAGAATTGAGGTCTTGGGAACGATGTTTCATGTAAAGAGTGATGTAGGGAGTACTTTCGAACTGTCCGTACAGCGCGGCAAGGTCAAAGTGGCATTGAAAAATAAAAATCAAGAGATGTATGTCAATGCAGGTGAAGCGGTGACGCTTAAAACACATCAATTGCGTTTCACTGATTATAGGGACGATACCCGGATAGCCCATTATTGGAAAAGTATGCGTTTCAAAGATGAATCTTTGATGAATATCCTTAGGGTTATTAATATGCATTCTTCCGGTTTGCAGCTTAAGACTTCCCCCTCCTTAGGGGAGCGTCGGCTTACGGTTGCATTTTCCGGGGAATCTCCGGAGTCTATGGCAGAGCTTATCTGTCTGGCTATGAATTTAAAATATACTCGTGAAGGTGATATAGGTGTTTTATCCGAATAAAGTGGGAAAATGAATCATATTCGTACATATCATTATTATTGGCATATCTTCTTTTTCAGTTTGTTGGTTTGCATGACGGAATTTACGAAAGCGGCGGATAGAGGTGTGTTGGAGCGAGTCATTTATCTTGCTAAGAGTAAGGGTACTGTCTATACTTTACTGGGGAAGGTGTCCGAACAGTCTGGTTTCCTTTTTGTTTATGACAGCAAGGTGGTGGACAATGATCGTACGGTGAAGTTGGGGGCAGGACAGCGCACTATTCGTCAGGTTGTTTACGAAATTATCGGTCGGCAGGATATCAGTCTGCATATTGTGGAGAATCATATTTTGATCAATCAGTTGCAGGTGCAATGTCCGGTTGTTACCACTTCTAAAGATACTTTGGCCTATTTTACTTTAGAAGGCAAGTTGCAGGATAATCAGTCGGGGGCTCCCATTGCTTACGGCACGGTGGGGGTAGTCGGTACTTCTATAGGCAGTATTACCAATCAGAATGGCGAATTCCGTTTACGATTGCCCGATTCGTTGAGACAGGGGCGCATCGTGGTTTCTCATGTGGGGTATGTGGGACAGGAGATGGATATGTCTTTATTAGAGGCTCAACACGCGGTGTGGTCTCTGGAGCCTCGGGTGATTCCTATTCAAGAAGTGGTGATTCGTGCTGTCAATCCTATACGGTTGTTGCGTGAGATGTTGAAAGCTAAAAAAACAAATTATGCGTCGGTTCCTATTTATCTCACTACATTTTATAGGGAAGGGGTTCGGTATAAACAAAAATTTCGTAATCTGACAGAGGCTGTTTTTAAAATCTACAAACCTTCTCCTTTGTTGAATCATTTTCAGGATCATGTAAAACTATTAAAGATGAGTCGCATAGTCAATAGTCAGGAACGGGATACACTGATAGCCAAGATAAGTGCGGGAATTGATGCTTGTTTGCAACTGGATATTGTCAAGAACTTGCCGGATTTTCTGTTGCCTGACGATAAGGGTAATGTGTACTCTTATGCCTCCTGTGATATGACGGTGATAGACAATCGTTTGGTTAATGTGATTTCCTTTCGACAGAATAAAGGAATAAAAGAACCTCTTTATTGTGGCGAATTATATATTGATGCTGAAAACAATGCGTTGGTTCAGGCGCGTCTTGAAATCAATCCTGCCTATGTGAGGCAAGCTACGGATATGTTTATAGAACGAAAGACACGGAAGTGGAAAATAACCGCGCAAGAGGTGGTTTATACCATTTCTTACAGGCAGTGGAATGGCATTTATTACATGAATCATATTCGTGGCGATCTTTATTTTAAAGTGAAACTTAAACGGCAATGGTTTAGTTCTTCTTCCTTGCATACATGGTTTGAAATGGTTACCTGTAAGGTGGATACAGATAATGTGACCCGTTTCCAACGTAAAGAACGGATGCCTACACGCACTATATTTTCGGATACACATTTTAAATATGATGCTGACTTTTGGGGGGAGTTTAATGTTATCCCGTGGGAGGAAGAACTGGGTACTGTCATTGAAAAGTTGTCTTCTAAAATAGAACAGATAGAATACTAAAATAAAAGTTGGATACGGAGCATTGTACTTGGTATCTTTTATCATGATATATGATAGAATATGTTAGCCTGAAGTATGTAAGTTTGTATATTCATCAGCCTTTAGCTTAAAATCGATTCGGTTGTCCGGTCAATTTTTTACCCGTGTCAGAAAGCATGCTTTTACACGTATATCTGCATAGGATTACACATATGTATGTGCGGACTTATGCGGATGTATGTGGAATCTCCTATATAATAACTACATTAGGTTTAAAAACAACTATGCAAATCTGATATAGTAATAACAATAGAAGTTGTTAACTAAATCCTAGTACACGTCTGTGAAATCATTCACCTCCAAAAGATAAGGACATTTTCAAAAAAGATCAAGAGCTTTTCAAAAAAGAACAAGAACTTTTTTAAAAAGATAACGAGCTTTTTTAAAAGTGTCTTGGTCTTTTTACCGCTACCGGGGGTGCTATTATATTCCGTGGAGATATGCACACTGTTTGCGAGCAAAAAACAAGAACGCCCTATTTTACGTCAAGTTGGAATAGTCTAAAAAAGAAGTTTATATAACTGAAAGTAAGCATGTTATACAGAAATAAGCTTCAAAACGTAGTGAGGGCATAGGGTATAAGTGAGGGCAATAATTTTTACTATAACTACATAAGTAGCTTATAATGAGTTTGTTTTGCACAAAGTGAGGGCATGAGGGCATAATTGCATCTAACTTTGCAATGATGATGCGTCAAGAAGACTTTCGGAAATTGTTCGAAGAAGAAAATGATCCTTTAAGAGCGAATGCCCTTTCCTATGATTTTGCAGGTGAGCCGATGTTTACCCCTGTCTCTTATACACATCTGACGCTGCCGACGATCTTACGCGTGTAGA
>OWKD01000446.1_pt1 | contig 10560 bp, 6 predicted proteins | sample 1732981 | NCBI WGS metagenome assembly OWKD01 (sample SAMN05065776, study PRJEB22554) | human gut metagenome | biome: ENVO:2100002; feature: ENVO:00000062; material: ENVO:00002003 | host: Homo sapiens | place: USA
ATGCGAAGCCACGGCAAATTCCGTTACTGGGCACGTATGCGTGAACAGTAACGATAAATGCAGGAGAAAAGAAAGGAGGTCCGCCCTGTGAGCTATTTGGAAGATTTTGAGAAGACGCTGGCGGAGAAATGCCATCAGAACGAGCCGCCGTTCTGTCAGGCAGCCTGTCCGTTCCGGCTGGATATCAAGGGGCTGGAAGAAAAGTGGAAAAAGGGACGTTTCAACGCGGCGTACCGGACCTATCAGAATACGGTGGGATTTCCGGATATTGTGTCGAAGCTGTGCAGCCATCCGTGCGAGAAGGCATGTCTGCGTGCGAAGCTGGACGGGGGAATCGCGATCGGGCTTTTAGAGCGGGCGACGGTCGAGTACGCGAAGCGGAAGGCACCGAATGCGTATAACCTGCCGTCGAAAGGAAAAAAGATCGCGATCGTCGGAGGCGGTCTTTCGGGGCTTGGCTGTGCACTGCGTCTCTGCAATAAAAAGTACGAGGTAACGGTTTATGAGCGGGAAATGGTTCTGGGCGGTCAGGCGAGAAACCAGATGGATCCGGCGGAATTTGATGCAGAGATCGAGGCGCAGTTCCAATTTGAGGAATTTTCACGCCATCTCGGTGAAACGGTAACGGATCTGGAGGCACTCCGGGCGGACTATGATGCTGTGTATGTGGCAACTGGGGCAGATGGCGCGGACTTTGGTCTGGAAATGGACCCGAACGGCGCATTTGCAACCCGGACACCGGGCGTTTTCATTGGAGGTTCCCTGACAGGCGGCGACAGCATGAAGGCGCTGGCAGATGGGCTGGCGGTTTCGCTTGCGATCGAACGGTATCTGAAAACGGGCGGCATGAATGAGCCATTTCGAAAGGAAGGGACACTTTTAAATCTTCAAACGAATGGGATCGAGCGTGCCGATCGGGTGGTTCCGGCAAACGGGGAATCGTATACGGAGGAAGAGGCGATGCAGGAGATCGCGCGCTGCCAGAAGTGTTCGTGTGATGCCTGTATGCGTGCCTGTGATCTGATGCGCCTGCATGAGAAAACACCGCGCCGTTTGTATGAAGAGGTTTACATAACAATCCATCCCGGTACGTTATCGCGCGATGGTACGTGGGCGACCAGACTGATCAGCACCTGCGACCACTGCGGGCTTTGCAAGGAAGTCTGTCCGCAGCATATCGATTTCAGCCAGTTTCTGCTTGACAGTATGCGGGCAATGCAAAAAAAAGGCGCGATGCCGTGGCCATTCCACGATTTCTGGCTGCGCGACATGGCATATGCCTCCGGAAAAGCGGGACTTACGCGGAAACCGGAGAATGTTAAGAAGAGTTCCTATGCATTCTTTCCGGGATGCCAGCTCGCCGGTTCGGATCCGCGCTATGTGACGCGGACGTATGAGTGGTTGCGTTCCAAAAAGCCGGATGCGGCGATCTGGATGACCTGCTGCGGTGCGCCTGCCGAGTGGGCAGGCGAAGTGGACATCCACGCGGCACATCTGGAGGAAATGCGGCGGCAGTGGAGAGAGCTTGGCGAACCGACAGTGGTTTTAGCATGCCCGAACTGCCGGAAGATGTTTGAAGAATACCTGCCGGAGCTTCCGGTTGTCTTTCTGGCGGAAGTGATGGAAGAGTGGGGCGTGGAGACGGCTGGAACGGCTGGAGAGCCGTATGCCTTGTTTGATCCCTGCGCCAGCCGCTATTACCCGGAATTGCAGGAGAGTGTGCGGCATCTGGCGGATGCAGCAGGGATTACGTGGGAAAATCTGCCGTATGACGGGAAAAAGGCGCGCTGCTGCGGATACGGCGGGCATATCGGGATTGCTTCTCCGAGCCACACAAGCTATATGACAACTTCCCGTGCAAAAGAGGAGGAACTGCCGTATGTGACCTACTGCGTCAACTGCCGGGAGTCCTTTGCCGGACAGGGTAAGGAGGCGGTTCATATCCTCGACCTGTTGTTTGGGTTAAATGGCGCGGGGCGCCCGGCGGCGACGGTGACGGAGCGCTGGCACAACCGCCTGGCGGTGAAACGGGAACTGCTTAAGACGTACTGGAATGAGACGATCGAAGAGGAAACACATATGAAATTAGAAGTTGAGAAGGAGCTGGAACGCAAATTGTCAGCGAGCCAGATTTTGATTGAAGATATGGAACAGGTCATTGAACACTGTGAGCGGGAAGACCGCGGCATCATCGACCCGGAGACGGGACATCGGATCGGGCATCTGAAGATCCAGCATATGACCTACTGGGCAGAGTATGAGGTGCTGCCGGACGGCGGTTATAAGCTCTGGAATGGCTACAGCCACCGCATGAATCTGGAAGGAGAGTGATGAGTATGCCGACGATCGATGGAGGCGGAAGAGATCAGCGGATCAAAGAGGCGTTGGAGAAAAAAGTCATCTGCCGCCGGTGTCAGGTGGAGATGGTGCCGAAATCCACATGTTTTGACTATCTGGGGCACAATTTCCACACCGAGATCCTGTGCTGCCCGAAGTGCGGCGAGGTATATCTGCCGGAAGCGCTGGTAAAAGGGCGTATGGCGGATGTGGAGAGAGAGCTGGAAGATAAGTAGATAGTAGATATAAGTATGATTCATGAGAGATGCTTTTGGATCTGAAAAGGATAGGTGAGACAGGCTGGCTGCGGGGATTTGCCATGTGTGAACATGAGAACACAGCCCATTTGCGGCTGGCTGCATCATGGGAGAACTGTAATGAATTGAGATAAGGGGATGAAAGACGATGGTAATGAACTTACAGGACAGAGGTGTCCTGCCGGAAGAAATGCGCTATACATACAGTGTCTGCCCGGTCTGTTTAAAACGCATTCCGGCAAAGCGGGAAGAGCGGGACGGGCAGATATATCTGGTAAAAACCTGCCCGGAGCACGGGACATTTTCCAGTGTAATCTGGAGAAATAAGCGCAAGTTTGCCGACTGGCGCGGGGAACGTCCGGCGGTGGGAGAAAATGAAAATCTAAATTGCCCGGCGGGCTGCGGTCTGTGTGCGGAGCACAGGCGCGCCACCTGCTGTACCCTGCTGGAGATCACAGCGCGGTGCAATATGAACTGTACCTTCTGTTTTGCGGAGCCGGATGGGGCGCAGGATCCGTCCTTAGACACGGTAAAACGGTGGATCAACGATCTGACGGAGCCGGGAAAGACACTTTTGCAGCTTTCCGGCGGGGAACCGACAGTGCGGGACGATCTGCCGGAGATCGTGGCGTATGCGAAGCAGGTTGGCTGTAAATATGTGCAGTTAAACAGCAACGGTCTGCGCCTGGCGGAGGACGAGGCGTTTATAAAGCGTCTGGCGGATGCGGGACTTTCGTTTGTATTTATGCAGTTTGACGGCGTGGACGATGCCGTATATGAAAAACTGCGCCGCCGCCCGATGCTGGAAGTGAAAAAACGGGCGATCGAGCAGTGCGGCCGGTATGGAATCGGCGTGACGCTTGTTCCGGTCATTGTTCCGGGCGTCAATACGGAGCAGATCGGGGACATCATCCGGTTTGCCATTCAGCGGTCGCCGTATGTGCGCGGCGTGCATTTCCAGCCGGTCAGCTATTTTGGACGTATCCCGGAGCTTCCGGCGGATGATGACCGCTATACGCTGGATGAGCTTCTGGAGGCGGTTGTCAGCCAGAGCGGCGGGCTTATCAAAGAGGAACAGATCGCGCCATCCTGCTGCGATCACCCGATGTGTGGGTTCCACGGGGATTTCATCGTGATGCCTGGGGATAAATTGATGCCGCTGACAAATTATAGTGGAAAAACCGAGACAGAACCGGAGGGCGAAGGCTGCTGCTGCGGTCCGGATCCGGCGGAGAAGAACCGTGAATTTGTCGGACGCCGCTGGGAACGGCGCGATCTGGAAGAGACGTGCTGTTGTGGAGAAAGTCAGCCGGAAAAAGAAAGCTGCTGCTGCGATGCCAATGCAGATGCGTATCTGTTGGAGAAAGCACAGCCCGAACCAGGAAGCTGCTGCTGTGGCGGAACTCAGCCCGAACCAGAATCCTGCTGCTGTGAAGAAGAATCAGTTGACATAACAAATATGGAGGACTTCTTAAAGCGTGCAAAAAGCCACGGCTTCACGATCACATCCATGGCGTTTCAGGATGCCGGAAATCTCGATATCGAGCGCCTGCGCCAGTGCAGCCTGCATGTGTATAAAGACGGGAAGAAGATTCCGTTCTGTGCATACTACTTGTCTCCGATGGAAAGAGGCAGATAATAGAAGCGCAGAAAGGAGAGGTGCAAAAAATGGATACAAATGAGTGCAGTCTCTGCCGACCGGGCGGATTTGCGCTGACGAGGCAGATGTTCCAGTTTGCGGGAATTGAGATACCGGAGGCGGGAGCGGCAGAGACGGAGTCTACAGACCCTGCAGTGCCGCTTCGCGTCATCGACATCGGCTGCGGAACCGGCGGCACGATGCGATGGCTTTCTGAGCATTTCCCAGACTGGCAGATTTCCGGCTTGGATAAGAATCCGGATGTGCATGAACCTGGCTGGATAGAGACTGGATGTGCGGAGAAACTGCCATATCCAGATCAGACGGCAGATATCATTCTGATGGAGTGCAGTTGTTCCAAGGCTGCGGAACCGGCGGCGGCGCTCCGGGAGGTGTACCGGGTGTTAAAACCGGAAGGATGGCTTTTGATGAGCGATATGTATGCCCGGAAGAAGGAGCTTTTCTTAGACGGGATGCTGGGACGGCTGGAGTCTGCTAAAACAATCCGTGACCGGCTGGCGGAGGCGGGATTTGTGCTTGCAAAGATGCAGGACGCGTCGGGAACATTGGCGGAGTGGATCGGGCAGCAGATCTTCGATGGAAATCTGGAATTCGTCTGCGCGGCACTGGGGGCGGACCGGAAGATTTTAAAAGAAGCGGCCTGCGGTTATTTTATTGCGGCGGCGCAGCCGTCCGGGTTATGGCGGACACTTTCGTATGTAAAGGAGAAAAGTCCATTTTATCAGAAGAAATTTACATCCGTCTGGGGACAGCTTGGGGAAATGGCAGGTTCCGATGTACGGCTCGCGCCGGATTCGTTTTCATGGGCGGATTTCCGCACACTTCCCCTCACAACCCCGGAGGAACTGAAAGCGGAGCCGGAAACATTTTTATGTGTTCCGGCCAAGGAGATCGCGCGGATCATCACGCTGAAAACCTCCGGCAGTACAGGGGCACCGAAGCGCCTGTTTTTTACCGAAGACGATCTGATGCAGACGGCGGATTTCTTTGAAACAGGGATGCAGTACATGGTAAAGCCGGGCGATCGGGTCACGGTTTATATGGAAGGACCGGGATTTTTTTCGATTGGAGGACTTTTAAAAGAAGGATTGGGGCGCATTCAGGTGGAGACGAAGGTTCATGGACTGATTCGCGATATGGAAGCGGCAGCGCGGGACGGCGAGGGGGCAGACTGCCTGATCGGTGTCCCAAGCCAGATGTATGCGCTGGCGGCCCATGCGCCGGGACTCCGCCCGAAAACAGTGCTTTTAAGTGCTGATTATGTGCCGGTCAGCGTGCAGCGTTTTTTGGAAAAAACATGGAACTGCCGGGTTTTTACACACTGGGGAATGACGGAAACTGGTTACGGCGGCGGCGTACAGTGTGGGGCGCGTGCGGGTTACCATCTGCGGGATCGGGACCTTTTGATTGAGATTCTGGATCCGGAGACGGGACAGCCGGTTCCGGAAGGGCAATACGGCGAGCTGGTTCTGACAACGCTTCGGCGGCGGGGAATGCCGCTTGTGCGCTATCGGACCGGCGATCTGGGGCGGATGATTGCAGAACCGTGTGCCTGCGGATGTTTAAAGCCTAGACTTGATAAGGTTGAGGGACGGCTGGATGACAGCGTCCGGCTGTCCGGCGGAAAAGTACTTTCCATGCACATATTAGATGAGCTTTTATTTGCCCTGGATGAGGTGGAAGATTTTCAGGCATCTTACAATGCGGCGCAGAAGCATCTGACGGTGGCTGTTATGAAGAAAGCAGGTTATGCAGATGCGGTAGGAAGCAGAGTGAAAAATGTCAAAGCAGCATTAACGGAATACTTTGGGAACTGCCTGACTGTCGCAGTGATAGAAAAAGAAATTTCCCCCTACATCGGTTCAGGAAAAAGGCGGCTGATCATCGAGGAAAAATGAAAAATGAGTGGTAAAATTCAATATCATGAAAAACTTGACGATAAGTTTTAATTGCAGTATCATAAAATTAAAAATAATCGAGAAATTTTGAAAAAAATTAGTAAAATTTGACAAGAACAAGGAGAAAAAAATGAACATAGCGATTGCATCAGAGACAGAGGAGATCGACGGACTGGTACCGGCGACTTTTAAGGAGAGTCCGTTTTTGATGATTATTGACGCGGACAAGAACCAGATTTTCCATGTCTATGGAAAACAGGATCCGGACAATCTGGTATTTGCGAAGAAGGTGGTAGAACATGACTGTGAGGCAGTCATCTGCGGACCGATCGAGAAAGAGCCGTTTGAGATACTGGTAAAAGCGGGCGTGACCCGTTATCTGGGAAGCGGGCATACGGTTCAGAAGGCATATAGCTATATGAACCGTTATAAACTGGAGCTGATCCGCGACTACATCGGCGGACCGGGACCATTTGGACACAGCCATGATTTCAGCTGCGAGTGTGGGGAAGAAGAGGAACACGAGCACTAGGAAAGGACAGAATGCGGACGATTTATTTGATCCGGCATGGGAAGCCGGAATTTCCAGATGAACGGAAATACTGCATCGGACGGACGGATCTGCCGCTTTCAGAGGAAGGGCGGACACAGATTCAGGCGCTGGGGGAGACATTTGCGGGACGCAGAATTGAAAAGATTTATACCAGCCCGTTAAAGCGCTGCCGGGAGTCAGCTGCGATCCTGCAGGAAGTGATTGACAGAAGTATTCCGATTGAGGTCGTAGATGGTCTGGCGGAGATTGACATGGGGGAATGGGATGGTCATTCCTTCGATGAAATCCGGGAACAGTTTCCAGCGGAGTATGTGGCACGAGGGGCAGATATGTACGATTTCCGACTGCCGCAGGGAGAGAGCTTTGCGGATTGTGCAGGGCGCGCCAGGACAACCTGGAATGAACTCCGGATGAAGAGCCGGGGCGATATTCTGGTAATCGGGCACGCGGGTTGGTTCCGGACATTGATCTGTGGCTGGGAGAATCGGAAAAAGGCAGAACTTCTGCAGATTCCCTTTGGCTACGGACAGGTGTATGAAAGAAAGGATTATGTATTTGACGCCTTGATCTCGGCGGCGGGGCGATCCTCGCGGATGGGGGATTTCAAACCGCTCATGAAGCTCGGCGCCCAGACGGTCCTGGAACGTGAGATACAGACGCTGCGGGCGTGCGGCGTACATGAAATCACGATCATTACCGGACGCCGGGCGGAAGATATACGCGCGGCGGCTGCGGGAGCGGGAATCCATTTCATCCACAATCCGGCGTATGCGGAGACGAAAATGTTTGATTCCGTCTGCCTGGGGCTTTCCTATTATGAGGAAAAGCGGAAAACGGCAGGAAAGGAGACGCTGGATGGCATTTTCTTTTTCCCGGTGGATGTGCCACTGTTTACGCCATTTACGCTGGAATATGAAAAATACCGGTTTGCGGAGGGCGATGGGGATGTCTATCTCCCGGAGTATGAGAAAATACCGGGGCATCCGCTTCTGATCCGTGCAGATGTGATCGAAAAACTGCTGCAGCATGACGGGACGATGGGGCTTAAAGGCGCCTGTGAACAGCCGGAAATCCGCCGGATTCCCCTGGCTGTGCCGGATCCGGGCTGCGCGTATGATGCGGATACACAGGAAGAGTTTCAGAAATTGCGTGATTGGGAGAGAAAACGTCCTGTCCCGGACAAAGAGGAGTGTGAACGTCTGCTTGCATGGTTCCACACGCCGGAGGCGACGGTGCGCCATAGCCGGGCGGTTGCGGAGCTGGCCGTGGAATTGGCAGATAGAGTTCTAAAGCATAGGGCGGAAACGTGTGTGGAGATGACATACAAAAGCCCTCCAATCGATAAACACAAAATCTACGCGGCGGCGCTTCTTCATGACATCGCCAAAGCATACCCCGAACATCCGGAGACAGGGGCGGGATGGCTGCGGCTTCTGGGACATACCGGGATCGCGGATATCGTTGCGGATCATATGGATCTGCCGGAAGAAAAGCTGGGATATCTGAACGAAAGCCTGATCGTGTACCTGGCGGACAAGCAGGTACAGGGAGAACGGCGTGTAACGATCGAAGAACGGTTTGCGGAAAAATGGGAGAAATTTAAGGATAATCCGGAGGCGCTGGCGGGTGTGGAACGGCGGTATCAGCTGGCAAAGCGTGCGGAGGCATTACTGTAAAAAGGAAAAGAGGAAAATCATATGAAATTAATGAAAACAACCGAGGCAGTCGGACAGGTACTCTGCCATGACATGACGCAGATTATTCCGGACGTGACGAAGGACGCTGTATTCCGCAAGGGACATATCGTGCGTGAGGAGGACATCCCGGTACTGCTTTCGATTGGAAAAGATCATATTTATGTCTGGGAAAAGGACGATACAAAATATCATGAGGACGAGGCGGCGGACATTCTGCGCGGCATCTGCCAGAATGAGTATATGCGTGCAACCGATCCGAAGGAAGGCAAGATTGAGCTGATTGCGGAGTCGGACGGTCTGTTTCAGGTCGATGAAGAACGCCTCTTAAAGGTCAACAGCCTGCCGGAGATGATGATCGCGACCCGCCGGACGAATTTCCCGGTAAAAAAAGGTGATAAGTTAGCCGGAACCCGTGTGATCCCGCTGGTAATTGAAAAAGAAAAAATGGAAGAGGCGAAGAAGGCAGCGGGTTCAGAGCCGCTGTTAAAGCTGCTTCCGTATAAAAATAAGAAAGCGGGCATTGTGACGACCGGAAATGAAGTGTTCTATGGACGGATTGAGGATAAATTTGGCCCGGTCATCCGGGAAAAGCTTCAGGAATTTGGTGTGGAAGTTCTGGGACAGAAGATTATAGGGGACAATCCGGATAAAATTACGGAGGCAATCCAGGAATGGCTGGATCAGGGCGCCGATTTTGTTGTCTGTACCGGCGGCATGAGCGTCGATCCGGATGATACGACACCGAGCGCGATCAAGCAGACCGGGGCGGAGGTTGTCTCCTACGGCGCGCCGGTACTTCCGGGAGCGATGTTCTTGCTGGCATATACGAAGGACGGAAAGCCGATCATGGGACTTCCGGGCTGCGTGATGTATGCGAAGAGGACCATCTTTGATCTGGTGCTGCCGCGTGTGATGGCAGATGTGCCAGTGACAAAAGCGGATCTGGCGAAGATGGGCGCAGGTGGTCTGTGCTTAAATTGTCCAACCTGTATTTTCCCGAACTGCGGTTTTGGTAAATAATCGAGCCAGAGAAGCGGAGAGGCAGCAACCGCGATGGCGCAACTGCGAAATGAGAAATGGATGGCTCATGCAGTATAAAAGAGAGGAAGTGCGTGATATGAATCTGTATGGGGAGATTCTGAAAAAACTGGAAGGGACGCCGTGCCTGGCGCTCGAGAGAAGCTTTGTGGGAGAAGAGGGAAATCTAGCAGATATGCGCTGTGAACTGAGAGAAGGCGCAGAGGCGTCAGAGATTGGAAAAGAAGCCCTGACACAGGGGCAGCCGGTCTGTGGGCGCGCCGGAAGCAGTTGGAATGTGGCGGAACCATTTTTCCCGAAAGAGCGCCTGATTATTCTCGGAGGCGGCCATGTGGCTCTTCCGGTGGCAGAATTTGGCGCGCGCGTCGGATTCCTGGTAACTGTGGTGGACGACCGTCTTTCCTTCGCGAATCCGGGACGTTTCCCGATGGCAGAGAAGGTGATCTGTGATGACTTTGGGCATGCGATCAAAGAACTCAAGATTCAGGAGAGCGACTATATCTGTATCGTTACGCGCGGACACCGCCACGATGCGGACTGCCTGCGGATGATTGGAAAAGGAAAAGAACCGGCGTATCTCGGCATGATTGGTTCGAGACGCCGTGTCGGTATCGTGAAACAGGAGCTTCTGGAAGAAGGTTACGATCCAGAGCGGATGAGCCGTTTAAAGAGCCCGATCGGTTTAAAGATCGGAGGTGTGACACCGGAGGAGATCGCGATCTCGATTCTGGCGGAGATCATACAGGTAAAGCGCATGGATCGGGAAGACAAACGTGTGAAAAACCGTTCCGATCTGGATTTTGATGTGCTGAAACGCCTGGCTGATGAGCCGGATGAGCCGAAAGCAGTGGTCACGGTGATTGAATCAAAGGGTTCCTCCCCGCGCGGGGCAGGCGCGAAGATGATTGTCTACCGGGACGGACGGATTCTCGGCAGCATCGGCGGCGGCTGCAGCGAGGCGGCCGTGCTGGGCGAGGCACGTTCTCTGATCGGAAGCGGCAGGTACAAAGTAGTTCATGTAGATCTGACCGGCGAGGCAGCGGAAGATGAAGGAATGGTCTGCGGCGGCATTATGGATGTGCTGGTGGAAGACTTTACCACGGATCGGGAACCGTGTGAC
>OWKD01000448.1_pt1 | contig 10476 bp, 4 predicted proteins | sample 1732981 | NCBI WGS metagenome assembly OWKD01 (sample SAMN05065776, study PRJEB22554) | human gut metagenome | biome: ENVO:2100002; feature: ENVO:00000062; material: ENVO:00002003 | host: Homo sapiens | place: USA
TACGAGATAGGCTCCGGTCTCGTGGGCTCGGAGATGTGTATAAGAGACAGAATTACAAGGAAATCTATTGAAAGCTCAATTATATTATTTATCTAATTATTAATCTCTAACCATCAACACCTAATCCCATTAAACATTAAGCATTAACAACTTCTTTAACAGTCTTAACAACATTATCAACTGTAAATCCAAAATGCTCAAACAATGTAGCTGCTGGACCTGAAGCGCCAAAGCCTTCCATAGCGATAACCTTGCCGTCAAGACCTACATACTTGTACCAGCCAAAGTCTGAAAGTGCTTCTACTGCAACTCTCTTTCTAACAGCATTTGGAAGTACACTTTCCTTATATTCTGCTGACTGCTTATCGAAAAGCTCCATACTTGGCATACTTACAACTCTTACATCAATGCCTGATTTCTTAAGTTCTTCCTTGGCATTAACCGCAAGGCTTACTTCTGAACCGCTTGCTATGATAATAGCATCTGGAACTGCCTTTTCTGACTCAGCAATTACATAGCCACCCTTAAGTGCATCCTTTGATGAGCCCTCCATCTGTGGAAGATTCTGTCTTGTAAGCACAAGTCCTGTTGGACCACATTCATTCTCTACTGCATACATCCAGGCTGCTGCTGTTTCTGTTCTGTCACAAGGTCTGAATACTGTGAAATCAGGAAGTGAACGGAAAGCCGCAAGCTGTTCAATTGGTTCATGTGTTGGTCCATCTTCTCCTACACCAATGCTGTCGTGTGTGAATACATAAGTAAGTGGAAGCTTCATAAGTGCTGAAAGTCTTGCCATTGGCTTAACATAATCACTGAACACGAAGAATGTTGCAACAAATGCTTTTAAACCGCCGTGAAGTGCAAGTCCATTACCGATTGCCGCCATAGCCTGCTCTCTTACACCAAAATGAAGATTAGTTCCAGCATAATTATCCTTAGAGAAATCACCGGCATCCTTCATATTAGTCTTATTAGATGGTGCAAGATCTGCTGACCCACCTATTAAGTTAGGCATTGCCTTTTTAATCATATTAAGAATAGTTCCGCTTGTGCTTCTTGTAGCTTCTGGCTTATCACCTTTTGCCCAGTATTCATCAGAATTGAATAAATCGGACATATCATATCCATCAAAGTAATTATCCCATAATTCTTTCATTTCTGGATACTTCTCCACATATGCAGCAAAAAGTTCATTCCATTTATCCTCTGCCTTTGCCATATTATCAGCAAGTTCCTTGTAATGGTCATATACTTCCTTAGGAACTTCAAAATCACCCTTGCAAGGCCAGTTAATATTTTCCTTAAGTGCAGCCACATTATCAACGCCAAGAGGTTCTCCGTGTGCACTTGCCTTGCCCTGCTTAGCTGGACAGCCATAACCAATAAGTGTATTAACCTTAATAAGAGATGGTCTTGTCTTATCAGCCTTAGCTTCCTCTATTGCCTTGCCGATTGCTTCAAGGTCGTTGCCGTCCTCAACTTCTATTGTCTGGAAACCAAATGCCTTAAATCTTGTAACTACATCTTCTGTAAATGCTATATCTGTGCTTCCCTCAATAGATATATTGTTTGAATCATAGAATACAATAAGCTTCGAAAGTCCTAGTGTACCAGCAAGTGAGAAACACTCTGATGAAATACCTTCCATCATACATCCATCTCCACCAAGTACATAAGTATAATGGTCTACAACCGGAAAGCCTTCCTTGTTAAATACTGATGAAAGATGTGCCTCTGCCATTGCCATACCAACTGCCATTGCCATACCCTGTCCTAATGGGCCTGTTGTAGCCTCAACACCTACAGTATGTCCATATTCCGGATGACCCGGTGTGAGTGAACCAAACTGTCTGAAATTCTTAACTTCTTCAAGTGAAAGATTACCTATTCCAAATAAATGGAATAATGAATAAAGAAGCATTGAGCCGTGTCCACCTGATAACACAAATCTATCTCTGTTAACCCAGTCTGGATTGTGTGGATTATAATTCATATGTTTTGCAAATAATTCATAAGCAACAGGTGCTGTTCCAAGTGGTAATCCAGGATGTCCTGAATTAGCTTTCTGTATCGCATCAGCGGATAAAACCCTGATTGCGTTTACTGACATTTCTTCAATATTCATAAGTATCCTCCATTCTTGTGCATATGCACACTATAAGTTATATTTTATTATCAATCTTTAAAATCTGCTTCTGTAAGGAATATAACATCTCCTCGTTCACTACGCTTCTTCTTAAGTCCACCAAAGAACTTTCTTGACGCTCTCTTTTCAGAGTTGGCAATTGCCCTGTTGATAATCTCTTTAATATCATCAAGCTTGATATTATCATTAACACTATGAAGCTTGTCAATCTTTAAATACAGTTCAAGAAGTGCATCATCATCAACCTCATACTGTCTCTTTCTTGCAAAACGCTTTGCCATATCAACAAGTTCATTAACTGTGTACTGCTTTAATGTAATTCTATGGTTAAATGTCTTTACCATATCCGGATTAAAGTTCACAAGCACATTCATCTCTGCATCTGAATCTTCAAATATAACAACCATTCTATCTGTATCTTCGTTAAGACAGGATATAATCTCATTAATCCTCTTAGGCTGTATTGTACCTGCACCTTCAACGATAAGAGCTGTACCCTTAAGCTTGCCCATAGCTTTGGTTATGCCTCTCTGGTTAATACTCTCGCCAGATGTCTTGGCAATCTTCTTTGGTCTGTCAGGATATACATAATTAATAGCTCTTACAATTGTTCTAGCAAGATCTGTCTTATCAGAGCTTGAATTACCTGATATAAGAATGTTACCACACGAAGAATTAGTCATAGCCATCTCTTCATCAAGTGACTCGAATAAATCTACAAGCTGCTCCTCAAGTCCAGGCATCTCTCTGTATTTTTTAAATATCTTAGCAAGCTCCCCGGATAATTTCTTATCATTATGCCAAACCCTGTCATTGTCATCTTCATTATCCATTGAAGATACATTGAACTTCATATTCATACCCGGCGTAACAAAATCTGTAGCTGCAATCTCTGGCTCAGCGGCTCTGCTGTACTCTGCTTCTGAATTATTAACGTTGTTATAATTGTTAAGAACCTCATCTGTTACTGGCTCAAAATGTGTTGTGTTAAGAGTGAGTTCTTCATTCTCAGGTTCAGCGGCTTTTTCATTAACAGTATATGATACTTCTGGTCTTTGCCATTCGCTGTCGTCCTGTGCCTGTTCACTATTATTGGCAATTACATTACCACTCACCGCTTCACCGTTATTAACAACTGTGCTACCGCTCACTGCTTCGCTATTATTAACATCTTCTGCCACTTTTAAAGCTTCTCTGGCTTTCTCAAGCTCCTGTGTCATTGTCTGATCTAATATAAACGAAGCCTTTCCTGTTCTCATAGCCAGATCTCTCTTAGCCGCACCAAGTAAAACCTCTGCATCAGCTAATCTCTTAGCCTCCCTCTCGCTGAATTCTGTTCCCTTTCTTAAAGCCTCTTCTTTCTTCATGGCAACAATCTTCTCGTAAGCTTCACTCTTCTCATCTTTCTCATCAAGCATACGCTCTAACTCAACCTTAGAGAACTCTCTTGTATCCTGCTTGCCATACTTTTCTTCTCTTACAGTTTCCATCCAGTCAGCTATGCTTAACTGTCCTTCAATCTGCTCATCTTCTATGTTCTCTGCTTCATCATCTACGTAAACAGTATTAGCATTTCCTGCATTACTATCTGCTGTGCCATCAGTTCTTGACTCACTTGTCTTTGCCGGACTCTCATTCAATACTTCGGACATTCCTGTCTTTCTTTCAAATGGAGGCTTAAATGACTCCTCATCACTAAATATATCATTAATATTCTTAGCAAGTTCTTCCTGAATATTATGAGTATCATAAAGGTTATAATTAGGTACTTTAACCTCTATGTCCATAGCATCAGCTTTCTCATCAATACGCTTTCTTGCCGCCTCCCGTGCTTCTTCTTCGTCTTCCTTGGTAATCTTATCACAGCTGTTCTCAATATTTCTTTTTGCGTTCTCGATAAGCTCCTTTAATGACATAGAAGCCTTGCTGACATTCTCATTAAGCTTCTTATCTGCATTCTCATCTAATATTCTGTTGTCCTGCTCTTTTTCAAGCTTTGCAACACTCTCATCTGCAGAATTCCCTTCTGCTTCCTGTCTTCTAAGAGCATTTACAATTGACTCTTTTAATGCACTGCTCTGGTCATTCTGGACAAGATCCATTGATAAACCAGATGTATCTTTTACACCAGCCACATCTGAACTTCCCGCCACATTAACATTTCCTGTTGAACGGTCATTTCCGGTATAATCAATATTACCCACTGGCTGTTCTCCTGCAACATCTTCAGATTTAAATCTTAAAGCTTTATCAGTCACATTAGAATACCTGCTATCTGAAGCCTTGTTAGAAGGTGCTGCTTTGTCTGAATCAGCTTTATCATCTTCATCAAGCAGATCGCCGACTTCGTCCTTTTTAAGACGTGCAAGCTCTTTCTGCTCCATAAATAATCTTTCTTTGTTAGCTTCTTCGTCAAACTTTCTTGCGTTAATCTCACTTAAAATCTTCTTCTGTGTGTTAGTCATAGTAACACCCAGCTTTTCCTTAAGCTTTACAGCTTTCTCTACATATATACCATCCTGAAACCATAATACAAGGTTATCACAGGTCTTAGAACAATCTTCTTTTCTTCCTGTCTTGTAATATAATTCGGCAAGCTCATACATATATTTCTCGTCAATCTCAGCTTCCTTATACTTTTCAAGTATATCAACAAGCTCAGTATCAGGTGCATCCTGTGCCCTTCTTAAGTCGTAATATAAGATATACTTATTAACATCGTGTGCTGATAATTTGGCGTATTCCCTGTATAATTCTTCAGCATTTTCAAAATCGTCAACTTTGATAAAGAATTCTGTGAGCTTATATATAAGCTTTCTGCCTCCAAGGTTACGGTTGTATGCAAGAATTGCCATATCTCTTGCTTCTTCGTAGTCTCCTGCCGCTTCCTGTACATTAATTATCGTTGCAAGCGTAGACCAGTCTTTTACTTTATTCCAGTTCATCTGCTTTGCAATCTCTGCTGCCTGCTTATATTCTTTCTTAGCTGCAAGCTTCTTTATCTGTTCCAACTTTATATTAAACTCATATTTATCCACGTTAAAGACCTCCATTATGTCAATGAATCGACCCTCAAATTCCAATAATACGGCATATTAATGCCAATTTAAACATTCCGTATAATTTTATCACAGTAAAGTATCCTTGTAAACCTGCTATATGAAATCAAAGCTTGCCTGTTCATAGTCCATTCTTGTGTATTCCAATTCAGTCTCTTTAACATTACTATAATAGTCAACAACAACTGTCTGCTGCCTTTTGTCTGCCATCTTCTGCCCAAGTATATAATTAACATCAAACCTTGAGGTAATCGCCGGTGTTGCACCTCTTGCAGGAACAATGAGCTGTACATGGTTTACTGCAAGCAGTTTAAAGATTGGCTCCCATATATATATATCCTTTGCCGCACCAAATGGATTATCTATAAATATAGTCTTACCCAAAGGCTGTCCATCTGATACTGTGTTCATATTGGAAATATAATTAATAATAGCTATAAGGAACTGTATATATATCCCCTGCGACTGTCCTGTTGAGCCTACAGCTTCCTCATATCTTAAATATCTGCTCTGGTCTTTTATTCTCTCTCTCTTGTAAAGATTAATTCTTACTGAATTCATATCCGTTACAATTACTGAGAAAAGCCGTTTCCATGAAAGCCTGCTTCTTATATATCTGAAACGTTCTTCCTGCTCCTTAAAGCTTTCCGCTGCAACAATTGTCTCATCAATGTAAGCTGACATTCTGTCCTTATACATTTCTTCCCTAACATAAGGAATATAAAGCCCGATTATTGCAATATCTTCATTGTCCATTCTGATATGCGAAAGCTTTGGAAGTCTTTCAAGCTCAGTCTTTATATTACAGCATGTCTGTATACATCTGTTCTCAAAGTTATCCTTGATACGTTCCATATCCTCTATTCCCTTGTGAACACGCTCTTTCTCAAGTTCAATAAATGAATTCGTATCCTCTATTGATTTAACAAGCTGTTCTGTCTTTGCGGCATTAACAGGAAGCACAACCGATACATTAACCTCAACGGCAAGTTCAGCACCATTATAGTTCTTAAGTTCATCTATTAGCTTTGTTTTATATTTGTTGAACTCATCAGCTTTCTTGTATTCAAGCTTTAATATAGATGAATACTCTTTTGCTGTCTGCTCGTATTCTTTGGCAACACTTTCAAAATCTTTAATCTCAATGTCCGATTCTGATAATTCCGCATAATTCTCAATATCAATTCCTGCATTATATGTTATTCTTTCAAGGTCTTTTCTTATAAGCTGTATCTCTTTGAGTTCATCTGACATATGCTTTCTTAACTGTGCATACTTTTCTATATTCTTCTCTAATTCTGCTACTGCCACAGACATATCATCTGCGAACTTTTCAGGATTGTCACACTCAAATTCTTCATATCTTCCATATTTTTCTTCAATCTGACTCTTAGCGTGTGCAATACTTCCCTCAAGTCTGTTAAGAAGTGCTTCTTTAGCTTCTGTCTCCCTGCTTCCGGCATCATATTCTTTCTGATACTCGTGCAGTTCATTATTAAGCCCCATAAGCTTAGCTCTGTCACTTACAGATATTGTACCAGCCTCATACATTGCCTTAAGTTCTTCTAATGTATGGCCTCTGTACTCAATAGCTTCAACACACTTATCAATAGAAGCTTTCAGGTGCTTTCTAAGATTTTCCTTATCTGAAACATCTGAATTCTTATTAGATAAAATGTCTTTAAGACCTGTTATCTTAGCGATAAGTTCATTAGGATTAATCTGTCCCGCTTCATCATTACCGGAAGCCGTACTCTCATTGTAAAAATGCGACACTGTATTTTCCCAAATGCTTACAAGCTCTGAGTACTGATTATCAACATTGGTCTTATATTCATCTGCCTTAATATAGTCTTCTCTTATTTTATCAAGATAATCTGCACATTCTATAATCTGCGCTTCGGCAGACTTAAGCTGTTCAGTAAGCTGTTTTAATGTCACATATCCCGCCGTTACCCTCTCATTTACAACTGCAATTTCTTCATATCTGCTTATGTTTAATTCAACAGACTTCTTGGACTTTCTGACATTTTCAAGTTCTGCCATATCCTGTGACTTCTTATCATTATATCGTCCAAGCTCTGCTCTGTATGCGGCGATATTCTCTTTGATGTCATTTTTTCTCTTAAGAAGCTCCTCAGGTGCATCAAGCTTTTCCGCTGATGTATCACCAGCATTAACCGAAAGCACATAATCTTCAAGAACTGTCTGCTTTCTGCTATTAAGCTTTGTTATGGTATCGTTAAGATTATCAAGTTCTTCCCTTAAAATGCGTACCTTTACATCACGTCTTTTATCGTCTGTAAGATAACTTATGTCATTAAATGCAAATATAACTTTATCGCTGTTTATATTAATATTTTCATCTTTAAGTGCCTCTGCACTTATTACCGGATATACAGCACTATCCTGTGTTTCAGTTCCCAGTTCCGCTTCCTTTAACTTGTCAAAACCACTGTCAATTACAAAGCTGTACTGTATAAATGGTATTCTTTTAACAATATCTTTTCTCTGCTGTTCGCTTGCATTTTCAAGATACTTATAACCTTCTGTTACAGCTTCACCGCACACTGATTTAAGATATTCCCTGAACTTATTGTAAGAAGGATTGTCTATATAATAAGAACCTGCACTTACTGCTTCTATAAGTTTTCCAAGCTTAACTGCCTTCTGGCTGTCTTCATTATATTTGTCATTCATTCTTAAGAATTCTTTGAAAATGCCTTCTTTTAATCTGTCAGCTCCTGCAATTCCATATATTCTCTGCAAATCCTTAAGCTTGCTCTCATTCTCCTGCCTGCTTATAATCTGTGATTGAAGTTGGTCAATTCTTTCATCTAACATCGCAATATTAGACTCAGCAATATTAATCTTTTCCTCTGTCTTGTATACCGACTTGGTTGTTTCTTTAATGCTTTCCTCTAAAAAAGCCTCCTCCTTAAGAATACCATTATGCTGTACCCTTAATTCCTCTATCTTGGATATAATATCATCAACAATCAGTATTCCATAAGCGTCAGCAAGCCTTTTAAGCTCTTTCTCGTCCTTTTCAATATGCTGTTTTACAGTGCTTTCCTGCCCATGTATAACAGCACAGTTATTCTTTGCTTCCTGATGTTTATCGTCTGCCTTTTTAAGTTCATCTCTTAAATTCTTCTCATCTATAGCCGCTCTGGCAGTCTTGTCTGAAAATTCTTTTTCTGCCTTGTCATAATACTGCTTATATATAGCTGCAAGCCTGTTTAATTCTGCCGCTATGTCCTCGTCCTCTATCATACGGCTATCAATTGCAGTATTAACTTTAACAAGTTCTTTTTCGTAATTGATATAGTCACAATAATTATTAGCTGCCTCTAAAAGCATAAGCTTTTCCCTTGCAGTCTTTATCTGGTTCTCTTTCTTATTTCTATCTGAAAGTGCTTCCTTGACAAGCTTATCAAGCTCATTTAATGACTTCTTTTCCTTTAATACATCAGCCACTGCAATCTTGTATTTCTTATCATAAAGTTCATTATAAAGTTCCTGCTCTTTTTCATTATGTCCTGAAAGCTCTGCTTCTTTCCTGCCCTCAGCATTAATCACTGATAAGAGCATATTGGCAAGCCTGTTCTCAATATCTCTTTTATTGGAATAGAATTCCTTATATGTGACGATATAATCTTTAAAATATGTTAAAGCTTCTATCTGGTTATCATAATCATTAATCTGGCTGTTCTTCTTGGAAAGTTCTATAAGCTTATCCTTAATATCAAGTAGTGTCTTTGCCATCATAGAGTCATCATTATCAACTGAAAGCCTGTTATTGTAAGACTTCTGTATAATCTCCTCTATAAGAAGGTCCTCAACAACCTTTCTGCTTGTCCTGTAATTAGTCTCAAAATAAGTTCTTACATGTCCCTCTGTCTTATTGATGCCTCTTACTATCTCCCACGCACTTTCATATATTCCGTAACGTGATATAAAGCTCTGATAGTCACCTTTTCTGTCAAAAATGTATACTTTAATGTTATAATCTGACTTCTCCGCTTCTCTTAAATATGCCTTTAAGCCATTATAAGTAACCCTCTCGCCATTAACAGCAAGCGGCAGGTTCTTTATGTCATTTTCCCCGAACTTTCTATAGAAAATACAGTAATTGAAATATTCTACACTTGTATTATCAGATGATGAAGCCTGTGCCTGTGTTAATGTATCTGTGCCGTCAGTAACATTTTCTTCATCCTTCGCATCTCTTGCCTTTCTTGCACAAAAGCCTGTTGTCATATATCTGAAACCATCTTTAACTGCATTATTATCAAGCTTCCACTCAACAAGTGAGTGTATGCAGGTGTTGCCGCTTCCTTTTCTGAAAAGCTTCTCTATAGGCTGTTTCTCATCAAGTGTACAATTAGGAATCATATTCTGCATAAGAAGAAGCATTAAAAGACTCTTTCCACCACCATTAGCAAGGTCATATATTGTATTTTTGCAATTAAAACGCATTATAAAATCATCATAGAACTGCGTTCCAAAATTATATTTAACATTATTAACTCTTATTCTATTAATCTGTGGCATATCTACCTCTTTCCTGCACTACATAGTACATTCTTAAGCTGTTAAATCAAAGACTGCATAATCTCTGCCATACGTCCCTTGTATTCATCAAAATAATTCTCGATAAGTGCTTTAAATCTGTCTGTTGGATAATATCTTGACTGTGCTTCCATTAAAAGCCCCTGTGACATACAGAAGTTAAGTACCATTTTCACAAAACCTGTCTTAGAATTTCTTGCGGCTCTTACATCTGCCGTATCTTCAACTGTTATAACCGGAAGCTCGTCCCAGCTTAAAGCTATCTGTTTAAAGCTGTTCTCCTCTATGTCATCAATAATCATTCCAAGCTTCTTATCAATAATTGCCAACACCGAATAATCAACATTTTTAACAATATCCTCAACCTTTACGAACTCCACATAAGTCGTATTAGATGATGCCGTATAGAATTCTGTTATAATATTGTATATAACAAAATATGCCATATATAAATCTTTATTCACCTTAATGCCAAGTTCTTTACGCAGTTCTTCATTCGTATAGCCAAACACCCTGTTGTTCTCTCCTGCACTGACATATAGTCCATTATTATACTCATATATTGAAAGGTTAAGCTTCTTAAGTGACATATGTACTATGTCATAGATTTCTGCATTGTTGTTATATTCCTGATATAAAGAACTATTGTCACCACGCTCAGTAAGTTCTGTCTCTTATACACATCTCCGAGCC
>OWKD01000453.1_pt1 | contig 10438 bp, 9 predicted proteins | sample 1732981 | NCBI WGS metagenome assembly OWKD01 (sample SAMN05065776, study PRJEB22554) | human gut metagenome | biome: ENVO:2100002; feature: ENVO:00000062; material: ENVO:00002003 | host: Homo sapiens | place: USA
GAGATAGGCTCCGGTCTCGTGGGCTCGGAGATGTGTATAAGAGACAGATATTACACCATTACTAATAGAAGAGACGTATCAGGCATATTATGATAAAGTGCCTGAGTGGAGAAAAGATAAAGCGGATAAACTTAAAAATGTGGATGACAAAGCAAGGAGTGTCGGTGCCTGGATATTGTGGGAAAAGATGAAGAAGGCTCTGAGACTTCCGGAATTGGCAGTTTTCAATCTGTCACATTCGGGAAAATATGTATTGTGTGCCTGTAGTGACCGTGAAGATGTTCAGACAGGCTGTGATGTGGAGATGAAGGGAAAGCTGCGGATGCCGGTGGCAGAACGGTATTTTTGCCGGGAAGAATGTGAGATCATCCGCAATGGGAAGGATGAAAAAGAACAGGCGGAGTGGTTTTACCGCTTCTGGGTATTAAAAGAAAGCTTTATGAAAGCAACCAGAAGAGGAATGGGCCTGGACATGCGCACATATGAATTTGCCTGGGGACAGGACGGCATACCATATCTGAAAAAGCAGCCTGAGGAATATCCGGAGAAATATCTGTGCAGGGAGTACGAACTGGAGCAGGGGGACGCAAGGGTCGCGGTAATTACGACAGATAATGAGATCGAGGGGAGATTACACGAAGTCAGACTTGCTTAATAAAGGGGTGTATGAACATGAAACAGTTAATGACAAAATGGGCAGACAATATAAATGAAAAGAATGTACTAGGGGAGTACCCAAGACCGCTCATGCGCAGAAAAAGCTATGTAAATCTGAACGGAATATGGAAATATGCAATAAGAGAAACAAAAGGATTTCCAAAGAAAATGGATGGGGATATCCTGGTTCCGTTTTCGCCGGAAGCTGTATTGTCGGGGGTAAACAGACAGTTAAAACCAGAAGAATATCTATGGTATAAGAGAAGGCTTCCGGATGAAGTAAAGCCGGAGAAGGGAAGCAGATGGATCCTTCATTTTGGAGCGGTAGATCAGTGTGCAGTCGTATATATAAATGGAAAGAAACAGGGAAAGCATGTGGGAGGCTATCTTCCATTTTCATATGATATTACGGAAGCATTAAAAGAAGAAAAGAATCTGTTGACCGTAAAAGTAAGAGATTATTCGGAGACTTGTTATTATAGCAGAGGAAAACAGAAACTTAAAAACGGTGGGATGTTCTATACGGCACAGAGTGGAATCTGGCAGACCGTATGGATTGAAAAAGTTCCAGAGTGTTATATCGGACATCTTAAGATCACACCTCTTTATGACCAGTCTTCTATAATGATCCAGATGGAAGAAGAACATGGCATAAAAGATATTGATTACGAAGTTACGATAACGGCAAGAAAGATGTGGCCGGTGAAAGCATCCGGAAAGACGGGAAAGCCGTGTGTGATCATGATATCACATATGAGAAGCTGGAGTCCGGAAGATCCATTTCTGTATGATCTTCATGTGAGGATGGGAGAGGATTCGGTAGAAAGTTACTTTGCCATGCGTAAGGTAGAAGTTAAAAATGACAAAGAGGGAATACCGAGGATATTTTTGAACAATGAGCCGTATTTTGAAAAGGGAGTACTGGATCAGGGATATTGGCCGGATGGTCTATACACACCGCCGTGTGATGAAGCGATGATCTATGATATCCAGAAGATGAAGGACCTGGGGTTCAATATGATCCGCAAGCATATTAAGATAGAACCGCAGAGATGGTATTATCACTGCGACCGTATCGGTATGCTGGTCTGGCAGGATATGGTGAACGGAGGACGGGATTATAAGAGCTGGTATGTAACGTATATGGCGACAGCCATGGAGGGAATGCATATCCGGGCAAAAGATACCAGGATTCATCTGGTGGGACGTCAGGATCCGGCCGGGCAGAGACAGTTTGAAAAAGAGATGAAGGAGACGGTTCGATTGCTTTATAATCATCCATCCATTGTTACATGGGTTATTTTTAATGAAGGATGGGGACAGTTTCAGACGAAGAAGATGACAGATATAGTAAGGGCAGAAGATCCTTACAGGCTGACAGATTCTGCGAGTGGCTGGTTTGATCAGGGGTGCGGGGATATACGAAGCATCCATGATTATTTCTTCCCTTTGCATGTAACACCGGAAAAGAGGGTAACGGCACTTACTGAGTTTGGCGGGTATTCGCTGCAGATCCCGAAGCATAGTATGTACGAGAAAAAGGTCTACGGTTATAAAAAGTTCAAGAGAAAAAGAGAACTTACGGCGGGCTATGAGAAATTGATAAAAAAGCTCATTATTCCGAATATCAGCCGTGGATTAAGTGCAACTGTTTACACACAATTATCGGATATAGAAGAAGAGGTAAATGGAATCATTTCTTATGATAGAAAAATAGTCAAAATGGATGAAAAGACCGTTAAAAAACTGAATGAAAAACTTCATTTTTAGCCTTTATTTTCGGGGAAATGTAACGTAAGCAGAGTTGACGTGTTTTCTGTGATTTGTTAGAATATAAAAGGGAAAAATAAAGATTTATCAAGATAGAAAAATGTTTACAAAACCATAAAAAAGCACACGAGGAGAGTATGGGAGAGTAAGAATAATAAGGAGGAAAAGAATGTTGGAATTAACGTTTGGAGAACAGGTCAAGATCATTCTGAGCCGTAAAGGGATGACGATCAAAGAACTTGCAGAGAAGATAGAAAAACAGACAGGAAAGAAGATGTCGCGTCAGAATCTGACCCAGCGTCTTGGCAGAGATAATTTCCAGGAGCAGGATATGCGAATGATCGCAAAGATTCTTGATTGTCCGTTTTATCTGGATATATTAGAAGAACATGAAGAGCATGAAGAGAAGCCTTCAAAGGCCCAGAAAATTACAGAGCCTGAAAAGAAGAAAACACCTGCCAAAGCAGAAGAAAGAGATATTACGATAGGTGAGCTTGTAGATATTCATAAAGAATTAGATGCAATAGAAAAGAAGAAAAAGAAGAAGTCTAAAAAGGTTGTAGAGCCAGATCCGGAATATGTTCAGGAAACAATATTTGATTTTGTAAGAGAGAAAGAAGCGACAGCAGAACCTGCCACAGAAATAGAAGAGCAGGAAGAAGAGATACAGGAGCCGGTGGAAGAAACCGGAAGTTCGGAAGCTGTGACACCGGAAGCAGAAGAGTCGGTGACTGTAAGTGAAGAAGAACCTGCAGCGAGTGTAGAGGAGTATGCTGAGAAACCTGTATATGAAGACGAGCCGGTGTATGAGTCAGAATCGGAATATGCAGAAGAACCAGTGTATGAGTCAGAATCGGAATATGCAGAAGAACCGGTGTATGAAGCAGAGCCAGAATACGCAGAAGAACCGGTGTATGAAGCAGAGCCAGAATACGCAGAAGAATCGGCGTATGAAGCAGAGCCAGAGTATGCAGAAGAACCAGTGTATGAAGCAGAGCCAGAATATGCAGAAGAACCAGCTTATGAAAGAGAGCTGGAATATACAGAGGAGCCGGCTTATGAGTCGGAACCGAAATATACAGAGGAGCCAGCTCATGAGTCAGAACCGGAAGTAGAAGAGCCAGAGGAACCGGAAAAACCGGAGCCGAAGAAAGTTGAACCGGAGAAGAAAGCGCATGGATGGAGAGCGCTCTTCGGAATACGTAAAAAGCATGAAGAAGAATCAGCGCATGAAGAACCGGCAAAAGAAGAAAAGCCGGAAATCCGGTATCATGAGTTTGATTATTCGGGAGACGGTGAGTCAGAGAAACTTGCAGAAGAATTTATGCCGGAGGAACCGGAACAGGAGGAAACATATGCAGCAGCTGATGAGACCTCCGGTTATGAGAATAACGGATATCAGAGCCGGTATGCGCAGGAAAATGAAGAAGACTTATTCACATCCGATGAAGAGGATCTCAGTAAAGGTGAACTTAATCCTTACACAGGACATGAATATGAATCAAACAGCGTAAGAATGCATCCGAAGAGAATCGGCTATGTACAGGTATATGACAGAGGAAAACATCAGTGGACAGATATGACGGAGTGGGCATTCCTTGGATATCAGGAACGTAAAAAGGCACTTCTCGGAAAAGATTATGAGCCGCCGATCTATCTGGATTAGTGTTGAATGAACATAGAAAGAAAATGTTATGAATAAGGTGTTCAGCCGGATCTCCGGCTGGACACTTTTTGTACAAGGGGATGCAAGAGAAGCTGCTGCCTACAGGAACTTCCGGTGGCAAATTTTGTAGATTAAAATATGAAGGAGGAGCAGAAAATGGAATGGACAAGGCTTTTATCAACAAAACGTCAAAGACAGAACAGATACAAGAGCCAAAAATATGGTGATGCAGACCTTAGAAGCGAATTCGAAAAAGATTATCACAGAATCATCGGCAGTGCGTCATTTAGGAGACTTCAGGATAAGACACAGGTATTTCCACTGGATAAAAGTGATTTTATCCGTACGAGACTGACCCATTCCATGGAAGTCTCTTCGCTGGCAAAATCTCTGGGTCAGAATATAGGAGAAAGCATATTGGTACACAAGAAAGATTCCAGTTTCACTGTACAGATGAAAGAGGATATCTGCAATATTCTTCAGTGTGCAGGACTGATTCATGATATCGGCAATCCACCGTTTGGTCATTATGGAGAAGCGGCAATCAGGGAATGGTTTGAAAGAAATCTTCCGCTTCTGGCATATCATGGAACGTCACTTGAGGAGTTGCTCGAACCTCAGATGAGGGAGGATTTTTATCATTTTGAAGGAAATGCACAGGCACTTAGGCTGGTCAGCAAATTACATTTTCTGGTAGATGAAAATGGAATGAATCTGACGTATGCGCTTTTGAATACAATTATAAAATATCCGGTAGCATCTACAAAGATCCATCCGGAATCAGGAGATATCAGAGAGAAGAAGATGGGCTATTATTATGCAGACCGGGAACTGTTCGAGGATATTGTATCAGAGACGGGTGCGGGAAATCACAGACATCCACTTACCTTTATACTTGAGGCAGCAGATGATATTGCATATAAGACCGCAGATATTGAAGATGCATTTGTAAAAAGATTTCTTACATATCATAGTCTCAGAGATGAACTCAGAAAACTACAGAACAGGGAGAAAAAGTATGCAGACCCAGAAGAGAAAGATCAGAACCGGTTCTGCCCGGCAGATAAACTGGTAGAATTATACGACCGTGCAAAGAAGAACGGGGTAGATGATCCCGGTGATTATGCAGTGAAGAACTGGATCGTAAAAGCACAGGGATTTTTGATTGGCTGCGCAACTTCCGGATTTACTTCTCATTATGAAGAGATTATGGAAGGCACGTATAAAAAAGATCTGTTTGCAGGTACTTTGGCTGAAGGATTGGTAAAACTGCTTGGAGAGATAGCGTGCAAATGTGTATTTAAAACAGAGACGATCTATCGTATGGAAGTGAAAGAGGCGGTGATGCTGGATAATCTGCTGGACAGGTTTGTCGGTGCAGCAATAAAATATGATGATCCAACGCAGAAACTGAACTCAATAGAAGAAAGACTGATTTCATTTATTTCCAATAATTATAAAAAAGCATATCGTTATCATGCAGAAGAAAAATCAGAAGTTTATCGTCTTTATCTGAGACTTCTGCTGGTTACGGATTATATCTGTGGTATGACAGACAGCTATGCGAAGAGGCTGTATCAGGAATTGAATGCGATTATGGCATAAAAGAAAATATTTCAGAATAGATTGTGATAAATAGCCGGAAACAGGAGAGGATATTTTGAGACGGTTTATTCGATATCTGTATGAATACGAACAAGAGAAAAAGATGCGGAATGTAGGCTTCGTAAAAGTAGAACAGGATGTGGATCAGTGCGTGATCCATGTGCACGGAAAAGGATTCCGGATGGAAGAAAATGCGCAGGGACTTAGGGCGTATCTGTTCTGGAATACAGAAGATAAATGTATTGGAATCCCGCAGGGAGTGACAGAGGTTCCCGGACCGGCGGTGAACTGGCAGCTATGCTATACACCGGAGGATGTCGGTAAGAAAGAAAATTATGATCTTGTCAACGGAATTATATTAAAGGACGTAAATGGACACTGGTATGCGGCAGTCTGGAATGACGATGTAGTAAACGTCTGCAGGATGGAAATGTGGAAGATGGAAGAAGATTCCGTGCAGGGTGAAGAAACTGAATGTAAGAAGGGATTAGCGCAGGACGAAGAACCGGAATGTAAGAAGGAAACCTTGCAGGATGAAGAATCAGAGAGTGGGGAACTTGAAGATGATTTGGAAAAAGAGGCCTGCCTGGGGGGTAAAGTCCGCAAGATCCAGCGTAAAGATATGGTGTGTCTTCCGAGGTGTGAATGGAGACATGCAAATAATAGTTTTTTGATCCACGGGTATTATAATTATCACCATCTGATATTGACAGTCCGTGATGACCGGTTAAAATTAGGAGTACCGGGAGTGTATCATCCGCAGGAAGAAAAAGCCGCAGAAAGCTTTGGATTTCCGGAATTCATTCCTGCAGAAGAGCTGGATCTTAAGCTTACAGATGAAGAGAAGAATGACAGAGAGAAGTTCGGATACTGGTGCAGGGATATAAGAGGATCACATGACTGTGTAGAACCACAGAAGGGATAGAAAACAGGAAAATAGACGGAGAATGAATATATGCAAAGCACAGATGAAAAATATATGAAAGAAGCGATCAAACAGGCAAAGAAAGCATATGCGATCGGTGAGGTGCCGATCGGATGTGTGATCGTATATCAGGATAAGATCATTGGGAGAGGATATAACCGCAGAACAATTGATAATAATACCCTGGCGCATGCAGAACTGATCGCGATCAAAAAAGCAAGCAAGAAGATGAATGACTGGAGACTGGAGGATTGTACGATGTATGTAACTCTGGAACCATGCCAGATGTGTTCCGGTGCGATCGTACAGTCCCGGATGACACGGGTAGTAGTCGGATGTATGAATCCGAAAGCCGGCTGTGCAGGCTCTATCTTAAATCTTCTGGATATGCCTGAATTTAATCATCAGGTAGAATTGACGACAGGAGTGATGGAAGAAGAATGCAGTCAGATGATGAAATCATTTTTTAAAGAATTGAGAGAAGCAAGGAAGAAGAAAAAGCAGCTGGAAAAAGAACAGACCGGGGAAATATAAAAGACAGGTGATCATATGAATGAAAAGACAGTAGGAATGCTTGCAAAGTTTACAGGTGTGTCTGTACATACAATAAAATATTATGAGAAGATTGGTCTTCTGAGTTCTACGAGAAGAGAACATTCGAATTACAGGTCTTACGATATAAGGGCATGCACGGATATTTACGAATGTATGAAGTATAAGAATCTTGGGTTCGCATTGAAAGAGGTCGGGAATCTGATAAAGGAAGCAGATTCAGAAGCGATAGATAATCTGTTGAAAAAAAGATTAGAGGAAATAGATGCTTCACTGTCAGAATTGCAGGAATTAAAAAAACGTGTGACGGATTATCTTGCAGAGACGGAAGAGATAGAAAAGAAACAGGGAAACTGGTATATAGAAGAAATGCCGGATTTCTGGATCAGATTTCAGACGAATAACCTGGAATATGGCAAAAATGCACAACTTGAATCGGACGGGATTAATTTCATGGATTATGCACCGGAAAGCAAATCGGTACTTAAGATAAGCAGAGAAAGTCTGAATGGAACGGAAAACCAGTTCTCCTGGGGACAGGCAGTACGGGCAGAGTATATAGAAGATATCGAAAAAAATGAAAATGTCTGGAGCAGGCAAAAAGGATATACCAGGATAAAAGGCGGAAGAGCATTTGTCCTGTATCTGAAAATTACCGGACCGTATGCATCGGAAGGAGTGCTGCAGAAGAAAATCCGAAAGATATACCGAAAGTTTCAACAAGATGCAAAGATACCGGGAGATGCTTACTGTGTAAGGATTAAGATCACACATGATGAAGAAGGAAATGATTGGAATTATTTGAAAATATATATATTAGTGAAACTTGAGAGTTAATCTCAGGTTTTTGCACTTTAGTGAGGTAAAATGCCATTAAAGAGGTGAAATTAGAAAGAAAAGAATAGAAAAAATTAATAGAAAATGATTAAAAAGACTGAAAGTTATAAAATGTATTAATATGAGTACACTTGACCTGATACCTGTATCCAGTTATAAAATTAACAATATAGAAAAACGAGTCAGGAGGAAACGGATAATGACAAGTGAAGAAATCAAAAATATGAGTTTTGAAGATTTCCGGACACAGATTGAGGGGATGGAAAAGGTTCAGAAACTCACAGCAGACGGAACGGAGAGATATGGTATATATAAGCATGATGTATGCTATGTAAACAGAGACGGGATTGAGCGTACGCTCCAGATGATCGTACCAGAGACGAATGCCAAAGCACCAAAGATATATCCGGCAATTTTGTATGTTCAGGGATCGGCATGGAGAAAACAGGACAACTATAAACGGCTTGGAGCAATGGCAGATCTTGCAAGACGTGGATTTGTGACAGCGATTCTTCAATACAGAGAAAGCGATCTTGCTACATTTCCTGCTCCTGTAGAAGATGCAAAGACAGGTGTACGTTTCTTAAGAAAACATGCAGAGGAATATCGTATTGATCCGTCCCAGGTCTTTATAATGGGAGATTCAAGCGGCGGCAATACAGCGTTTATTGCGGGGGTTACGGCAGATCAGGAGCTGATGGACACAGATGTATATGGAGAATATTCCTGCAAGGTAAATGCAATCGTAGATTTCTACGGAGTTACATGCGTACAGATAAAAGAAGATTTTCCAACTACATTGAACCAGGGAGAACCGGACAGTCCGGAAGGAATGCTGATCGGTAAGAAGAATGTATATGAATATCCGGAACTTTCCAATGCAGTTACCTGTATGAATTATGTAAACAAAGAGAAAGAGATGCCACCGGTACTGATGATGCACGGACTTGCCGATGATCTGGTAGCACCGGAGCAGAGTATCCGCCTGTATAAGAAATTAAGAGAAGAAGACAAAGAAGTAGAATTCTATCTGGTAGAGAATGCAAAACATGGAGATCCGGCATTCTGGACAGAGAAGAATATGGATATTGTGGAAAAATTCCTGAAAGCACGCATGAATTAAGGAGGTGCAGACTATGAATGCTACTGTAATGGCCATTATTCTGGTATTGATCGTTGTGGCAACGGTTGTCACGAAGAAAGTACCATTTAACTTTGTATTATTTATTGTACCGATCATTTGCTCGTTACTTTTGGGCTTTAGCTTACAGGAGACAAGTGACTTTGTACTGGAGCAGTTCAGTTCGATCATGAAATCTGCGGGATTCATGTTATTGTTTGCATTTCTGTATTTTCAGATGCTTACAGAAGCAGGAGTATTTGATACTATCGTATCAGCAGTGACGAACAAGCTTGGCGATAAGATGAATGTCATCGTAATTATGATCCTGACATCCGTAATTGCAGCATTTGCAATTCTGACAGGAAACTTTACACCGGCGTACCTGATCACATTCCCGATCCTGGTACCACTTTATAAGAAATATGATTTTGACCGTGAGGCAGCATTTATCATAGCACAGACTGCAATGTCTGCGATGTGCTTCATTCCGTGGGGGATTGGAATGGCATATACGGCATCTTCTGCAGGATTATCTGCCAATGAACTGTCAAAGGCATCGGTTCCATGGGCATTATGTTTTATCCCGGCCATCATTCTGCAGTGGGTATACTTCGGGATCAGGCATAAGAAACGCGTGGGAACATTTGGTGTAGTTGTGGAAAACGTAGAAGAAGAGACAAAAGAAGCAGAAGAGAATCCGTACAGACGGCCAAAGCTTTTCTGGATAAATTTAATCTTATTCATTGTATTTATGGTTGGTCTGGGTGTATTCAGTCTGCCTCCGTATATGGTATTTATGGCAGCAACGGTCGTAACGGCAATGATCAACTATCCGAAGAATTTTGGGGAAATATTTGCTAAAGTCGGACCGATGTATCTGAATATTATCGTAATGCTGCTTGCAATCTCTGTATATCAGGCAGTATTCAATAATACAGGAATGGTAGGAGCGATCTCAGACGGTCTGATTAAGATCTGTCCGAAGTTCATGCTGGAATATATACATATCATCCTGCTGTTATTATGTGTAATTATTATTTACTTTATTCCCTTCCAGATCTTCAATGCAATGTATCCGGTGTTTATCTCTATCGGGGCAGGATTTGGAATTCCGGCAGTGACGATCATTGCACCGTTCGTATGTAACCTGTCACTGGCAACAAGTTCAACACCGACGAACTCATCAACTTATCTGGGATGTGCGTTGACAGAGACAGATGTACAGCACTTCTGTAAGAAAGCAGTTCCGATACAGACAGTAACGAATCTGTCTCTTATACACATCTGACGCTGCCGACGATCT
>OWKD01000480.1_pt1 | contig 10022 bp, 9 predicted proteins | sample 1732981 | NCBI WGS metagenome assembly OWKD01 (sample SAMN05065776, study PRJEB22554) | human gut metagenome | biome: ENVO:2100002; feature: ENVO:00000062; material: ENVO:00002003 | host: Homo sapiens | place: USA
TCCGATATCCATAAGGATGAGCTCTGCCTGGATTCCTGGGAATTCGAGAAAGCAATCATGCGCTTTACAGACCAGGCCGGAAAGGAACATGAATTCCAGCTTGGGGCTTACCAGACAGAGTTTGTAACGGATGGATGGAAAGAGTATCCACTTGTCTACGCCGGACGCGGAAAGGAAGCGGACTATGACGACGTGGATGTGACAGGATGCCTTGTGATGGTGGATATCAATCAGCGAGATGAGTGGTGGATCAACTATCCGGTATATCAGGCCCGCTTAAAGGGCGCGGCGGCGGTGATCGCGGTTCAGGACAACGGCTATGGGGAGATCGACAGTGAGGCGTTAAATGCCCAGGATATCGCAGGACCGAAGGACGCCCCGGCGTTTTCCATGTCGAGAAAGGATGCGGAGATCCTGAAAGCGGCATTAAAGGAGACACCGCGGATCACGGTACAGTTTGATGCGAAATCCGTAGTGAAGGAAAATATGCCGTCCTATAATGTCTGGGGAACCATTCCCGGAAGGTCGGAGGACATGATCCTGCTCAGCGGCCATTATGACTCTTATTTTGACGGTTTTCAGGATGACAACTGCGCCATCGCGCTGATGTTCGGCATTGCGAGAACACTTTTAGAGATCGGATATAAACCGGAGAAGACCATCGTTTTCTGCTGTATGGCGGCGGAGGAATGGGGGATCGAGAACTCCAAGTATGACTGGTCCACCGGTGCATGGCAGCAGGTATTTAAGCTTCGGCCGGAATGGCAGGGAAAGGTCATCGCGGACCTGAATTTCGAGCTCCCGGCCTACGCCCACAATCCCTGGGACGCGATCCGGTCCACCTACGAATATGAAGACTTCCTGACAGAATTTGTGAAAGAGTTTCCTGTGGACGCGAGAAAGGTCTACCCGGAAGGTCTCGGGGTCCAGTGCCCGATCGAGACGTGGTCGGATGATTTCTCCGTTGCGATCTCAGGAATTCCGTCCATGGTGAATGAATTCAGCAGCGCGGAGTTTATGGAGACCCATTATCACTCCCAGTTTGACAACGACGAGTATTACAACGCGGATGTGTTCCGGTTCCACCATGAGCTGTATGGACTTCTTGTCATGGCATTCGACCGGGTGAAAGTTGCGCCGGTGAATGTTGGAAGAACGCTCCAGGCGCTCCAGGAGAGCGTCAGACCGGTTACGGGACGGGAGGACGAGAAGAGTATCCGGGTTCTGCTGGAGCGGACGGCTGAGGCGAAGAAGATCGCGGATGAGGTGTACCGGAAGGTAAAAGAAATTAATGATGTGAAGAATGCTGATGCTGCATGCTGTATACATAAAGGTGGTCAAGAATCTCATATAGAAGAAAAATCCGAGGCCGATGGGGCGGATGAAGCGGAAAGTGCGACTGTTCAACGTGGCGAAAATGCAGCGGATACAGAAGCGAATGATAGAAACGCTGCGCTCCAGAAACAGCTTCTTTACTTATTCCGCAAATGCCAGGACTATTTTGTCCGCCTGAACTGGCACGATGAGGTCCTGTTCCCCCACGAGGCCGCCCAGAGCAATCTGCGCCATATCTGCGACGCGGTCCGAAGCCTGGAGAACAGGGATGTGCAGGGGGCCCTGGACGCCCTGTACCTGGTGGACAACAACCAGTACGCGTTCCAGTTCGATGATGAAGTGTACCACTACTTTACGGAATATGTCCTGAACCAGGACTGTGACCGATTACAGTGGGGTGCCGGACGGATCGTCCACCATGTGGATCTCTCGAAGGAGGTCAAGAGCCTCCAAAAGAAGATCGCGGAAGGCAGAAATGACGTGTCGGAGGAACTTGCCGCTCTCAGAAAAATGGAAGAAGAGCAGCTTGTCTGCTTTGACGATGATATACGATATATGACCCAGGCCGTGGATACGTTGACGGCGGGGTTAAAAAAAGCGAAAGAGGTGTTGGATTTTTAGTTATGGACAGCCAGATATTGTACCGGGTACAGAGAGAAGATCTGCCCAGGCTCCAGAAGATGCTGGTAGAATGTTTTGCCAGGGACCCGCTCTATGAGACTCTGATCCCGGATGCCGAGACGAGAAAACGGCTGATGCCGGAGCTTTTTGAGTGTGATCTGAATGAATTTTATGAGACATGTGAGATCTTTGCGGACAGCCCGGAGTTAAACGGACTGTTGGTCGTCTCCGATGAGGCGGAGGAGTATGATCCGGTCCGCTTTTACCTAACGGAGGCGTGGGCATCCTTGAAGACAGATGAGTATCTGATCAAGGAGGATAAGAGCTTAAAGACGCTGTGGAATTTTATCAGGGGACGTGATTACTTAAACTCCCACTGGACCGCCCAGCTCCACCAGGAGAACCGTTTACATATCATCTATCTCGCGGTGAGCCCGAATGTGCAGCACCACGGAGTTGCGGAGAAGCTTATGGATGACGCGATCCGCTATGCAGAGGAACATCGGATGATGATCTCGCTGGAGACACATAATGAGAAGAATGTGGCGTTTTATGCGCATTTTGGATTTAAGGTGTTTGGGATTGTCGAGAAGGGGATGGGACTAAAGCAGTATTGTTTAGTAAGAGAAATTTGACAATAGAGACTTAACTCAACATTTTGTACATAAAACAAGGACCTCAGCGATTGGCAGCCGCTGGGGTCCTTGTTTTATGGTATATATTGAGGAATAAACTTGCCCTTATTGGCAAATGGGGCAACTATATGAAATGCGGGATCAATTATCTCTGAACACGTCCGGATCCATCGCCGCCAGCTAATTTCTTAACTTCATCTACGGAAACCATGTTCATGTCGCCTTCGATGGAGTGCTTTAAGCAGGAAGCTGCTACTGCGAACTCGATGATGCTCTGAGCATCCATGTCGCTTAAGCAAGCGTAGATCAGTCCGCCGCCGAAGCTGTCGCCGCCGCCTACACGGTCAACGATGTGCATTGCGTATTTCTTGCTGAAGTAGTAGTCCTTGCCATCGTATAACATAGCGGACCAGTTGTTATCGTTTGCGGAGATGGACTCACGAAGTGTGATAGCAACCTTCTGGAAACCGAAACGGTCAGCAAGCTGTTTTGCAACGTCCTTGTAACCCTCGTGGTTTACAGCACCCTTTGTAACGTCTGTGTTGGAAGCCTTGATACCGAATACATCGGAAGCATCCTCTTCGTTTGCGATGCAGACATCAACATATTTGCAGAGCTCACCCATAACCTCGCCTGCTTTAGCCTTTGTCCAGAGCTTATTTCTGTAGTTTAAGTCGCAGGAAACTGTGATGCCGAGTTCTTTTGCTTTCTTACATGCCTCAAGGCAGATAGCAGCAACAGTGTCGTTTAATGCCGGTGTGATACCTGTGAAGTGGAACCAGTCAGCGCCCTCGAAGATCTTAGCCCAGTCGAAATCTTCCGGAGTAGCCTCGGAGATTGCGGAATGTGCACGGTCATAGATAACCTTGGACGGTCTCTGGGAAGCACCTTTTTCAAGGAAGTAGATACCTACACGGTCGCCGCCGCGTGTGATAGTGGAAGTATCAACGCCGTATCTTCTTAACTCGTTGACAGCAGCCTGCCCGATCTCGTGCTTCGGAAGCTTTGTAACGAATGCAGCGTCAAAACCGTAGTTTGCAAGGGAAACAGCTACGTTAGCCTCGCCGCCGCCGTAAGTAGCGCCGAAGTTGTTAGCCTGAACGAAACGATAGTATCCCTCCGGAGCGAGACGGAGCATGATTTCACCAAATGTAATAACTCTCTTGGACATGAGGATTCTCCTTAAATTTTAATATAATTTATGATCAGATAATGTAGCGTGACGGGAAGTGCGAACGCCACTTCGTTTGCACAGCGCGACGGGAACCGCGAACTCCGCTGCGCTACGTTTGCGTAGCGTAAACGGGAAGTGCGAACTCCACTTCGTTTCGTTTGCACAGCGTAACGGGAACCGCGAACTCCGCTGCGCTACGTTTGCGTAGCGTAAAATTGCACGTTGTGCAATTTTACTTATTTCTGAACAAGGTGTACTGCGAAGCCGCCGATCTCGTCTGCGAGATAGATTGCTGTCATCTTGTCGCCTTTGAACTTAGCGGACTCTTCGTTGAACTTGTAGCCCATCATCTCAAGGTAGTTTTTAGCTCTTACTACAGAGTTTGTAGCAACGGCGATATGACCCTTGGAGCCAAGTCCCTTGGACTTCATAGCCTCAACAGCGGTTCCTGCGAATACGGAGCTGTTGCCGACTTTCTTTGTGAATCCGAACAGACCGTCGAATGCGTCAGCAGTTTTTTCAGCTTCTGTCTCGTTGTCGCAGTTGATTCCGATATGAGCGAGCTCAAAACCGAGCATTGTCTGAACAGCTTCCTTTGTGAGGTCGCGGATCTTATCGAACTCACCGGCAGCTACGAGGTCTTTCTTAACCATCCAGCTTCCGCCGCAAGCAAGGATCTTGTCAAATGCAAGGTAGGAGTTGATGTTCTTAGCGTTGATTCCGCCTGTCGGCATGAACTTCATCTGTGTGTACGGAGCTGCCATAGCTTTGATCATGTTGATTCCGCCAGCCTGCTCAGCCGGGAAGAATTTAACAACATCAAGGCCAAGGGAGATCGCCATCTCAACATCGCTCGGATTGGAAGTACCCGGAGTTACCGGAATTCCCTTATCTACACAGTATTTAACAACGGTCGGGTTTAAGCCCGGGCTTACGATGAATTTTGCGCCTGCGTTTACTGCACGGTCAACCTGCTCAGTTGTAAGAACAGTACCTGCGCCAACTAACATCTCCGGGAATTCTTTTGCCATAATACGGATGGACTCTTCTGCTGCAGCTGTACGGAATGTAACCTCAGCGCACGGAAGACCGCCCTCGCAAAGTGCCTTTGCAAGCGGTGCTGCATCCTTTGCATCGTCAAGTACAACAACTGGAACAATACCAATTTTCTGGATCTTCTCTAAAACTTCGTTCATGATTCCTGTCTCCTTTTTTGCTTTATAAATTTAGGAAATTCAGTTTTAGTCAATAATCAAGTCATATTGAGTTTTAATACCTGGTTTCATAATGCGGAACTAAGTTTCGCATTGCGGTATCATCTAAATTAGATTATACTCATGAGATTCGAATTGTCAATAGCGAAAAAGCCTAATTTTACTGGATTTTCTGAGTAAAACTGCCGAAAAACAAATCGCTTCATTTTATTATGGAAGTGTGGTAAACTATAAAAAGTAAAAAACAAGGGAACCATAAGAGCAGAAAATATTTCCTGTGAAAGACCGGGAACGGCTGCCGGAGATGAGCGGCAGTTAGAAAGGAAAAAACAATTATATGGATATACAGTTTCAGAAGCTGGGCGCCGAGAATTTTGCGGAACTCAGTAAGTATTATGGAAGACGCCACGACAATACATGTGACAGTGTGATGCTTGACAATTTTCTCTGGGCGGATTATTATCATGTCCACTTCTGCGAGAGAGATGGCAAGGCAGTTCTCTGGATTATGAAGATTTTAGGAAAGATGTACGCATCTCTTCCTGTGTGCGCCATCGAGGATATGCCCCACTACTTTAAAGAGATCGAACAATATTTCAACGAGAATCTTCATCTGCCGCTTGAGATCTACCTGGCGGACCAGGAGGCGGTGGATTATTTAAAGCTTCCGGCGGACCGCTACTCCGTAACGGAGCTTCCGGATGCAAAGGACTACCTTTACAGTGCGGAGGCGTTGAAGACATTGTCCGGAAAAGCACTTCATAAGAAGAAAAACAACCTGAACGCATTTAAGAAAGCATATGATGGAAGATATGAGTACCGGACGCTCTGCTGTTCGGACGGCTGCGAGATCTGGAAGTTTCTGGATCAATGGAGAGAGGGAAAAGGCCAGGAGGTCGAGGGACACTTGGATTATGAAGTGGAAGGAATCCACGAGATCTTAAGGAACTGCTCGATGCTGTCAGTCCGCATGGGAGGGATCTATGTGGATGACCGGTTGGAGGCGTTCTCCATCGGAAGCTATAATAATAAGGAAAAGATGGCGATCATCCACATCGAAAAGGCGAACCCGGAAATGCGAGGCCTTTACCAGATGATCAACCAACAGTTCCTGATCCATGAATTCCCGGAGGCGGAGATCGTAAATCGTGAGGATGATATGGGACTCCCGGGACTTCGTCAGGCGAAGATGTCCTATGCGCCGATGGATTTCGCGAGAAAGTATCGGATTAAACAGTTAGATTTTGAGGCACAGAGCGCGGAGTAAAGTATGATACGGTATTTGGAGACAGAAGAAAAGGGTAGGTGCCTGGATCTCTGGAGAGAGGCGTTCCCGGAAGATTCCACGGAATTTTGTGATTATTATTTTAAAGAAAAAATGAAGGACAACAAGGTACTTGTCCGGGAGGAGAATGGCGAGATCGTGTCCATGATCCACCGGAATCCCTATAAGATCTATATGCGGGGAAGTGAGGCCGTATGCGATTATATCGTCGGCGTTTCCACCCTGGTTGCCGAGCGCCACAAGGGATACATGAGAAGTCTCATATTAGCCATGCTGCGGGATATGCAGGAAGAGCAGATGCCGTTTACGTTTCTGATGCCCGCAAGGGAGTCCCTGTACCGTCCCTACGATTTCCGGTATATTTATGATCAGCCGCGCTGGGTCCTCAAATATAATCCCCACATCCACAGAGAGCCCTGTAACCTGAAGACGCTGGGTGCAGATCTGGCGGAGTGGCAGACTGCCTGGTTAAAGAGACAATATGAGGTCTTTGCGATCCGCGATGAGGCATATTTACAGCGGATGGAGAAGGAGCTTGCCAGCGAAAATGGAACCTGCACACTGCTCTATGACGATGACTGGTTTATCGGAATGCAGAGTGAGTGGGGCTTAAAGGAACGGGAGATGCGTTATCTCTACACCGGAGAACATTACCGGAGCGAGGCGGGACGGAAGCCGGCGATCATGGCGCGTATCGTCTGCATGCCGGAGTTCGTAAAGACGATCCGGTTGGCGGAGGACTGCCCGCAGGATGAAGTGACGGTGGAGATCGGGATCAACGATCTCTTTGTACCGCAGAATCAGGGTGCATGGCTGTGGCAGCTGACAAAAGAAGGCTCGAGGATGATCCAGGAATCCCGGTTTATCGCGAAGGGGAAAATGGAGGTCCTGACGATCTCGGAGCTCACTGAGTGGCTGTTCGGGTACCGGACCCCGGAGCAGGTGGCGAAGATCCCGTATGGGGAGTATATTGAGCCGTTTCGCGGAGTGTTCTTAGATGAAGTTGTGTAAATGATATCAGGGTCAAACGGTGCATGATCCGCTGACAGCAAAGCAGAAAAGCGCATGATATCAGATATGAGATGACTCCCACCTCTTTAGGTGGCGAGCAGCAAGAATGCCGAGACGTTCTTGAATACAGAAAGGAGAGATCTGTCATGACAGAGCGGGAAACATTAAAAAAGTGGCTGGATGAGAGCAGCAATATCGTATTTTTCGGCGGTGCCGGCGTGTCCACGGAGAGCCATATTCCGGATTTCAGGAGTACAGACGGACTGTACAACCAGCAGTATGATTATCCGCCGGAGACGATCTTAAGCCATTCCTTCTATATGAGAAAGCCGGAGGAATTTTACCGATTCTACCGGAACAAGATGCTGTTTCCGAACGCGGAGCCGAACAGAGCTCATAAGGCGCTTGCAAAGTTAGAGAAAATGGGAAAATTAAAGGCAGTTGTAACACAGAATATCGACGGACTGCATCAGAAAGCGGGCAGCAGGGAGGTTTTGGAACTCCATGGTTCCGTACTGCGGAATTACTGCACACGCTGTGGAAAGTTCTATGGGCTGGATGCAATCTTAAATTCTACGGGAGTTCCGAAATGTACCTGCGGCGGAACGATCAAGCCGGATGTAGTCCTCTATGAGGAAGGGCTGGATCAGGAGACCATCGAAAAATCCGTGAAATATATCGCGAATGCGGATGTGCTGATCATCGGCGGAACGTCCCTCACGGTATATCCTGCAGCGGGACTCATCGATTATTACCGGGGACATAAGCTGGTCCTCATCAATAAATCCGTGACACCGATGGATAACCGCGCGGATCTTGTGATCAGCGGACCGATCGGTGAAGTGCTTGGGGACGCAGTCGGAGTATAAACAAATATTGTTTAGAATGATCGATGAATGCCGCAGTAAGTTTGAACATAATACATAGGCTGGAATGGGCGCACATATAAAGCGCGCGGCAAAAGCGCAGAAAACAGGAGGCAGAAACTATGTATCAGGCAGCAGAGAATCGTTATGAGACTATGGAGTATAAACGCTGTGGAAGAAGCGGTTTAAAGCTTCCGCGGGTCGCGCTGGGATTATGGCAGAATTTCGGACTGGAAAAGACGATTACAGATCAGGAGGAAATCCTGTGCCATGCATTCGACCACGGGATCACACACTTCGATCTCGCGAACAATTACGGTCATCCGTCAAACGGGCTTGCGGAGAAAAATTTCGGACAGGCATTAAAGGACTGCCTTGGTACATACCGGGATGAGCTTGTGATCTCAACAAAAGCCGGATATGATATGTGGCCGGGACCTTACGGAAACTGGGGTTCCAGAAAGTATTTGATGGCGAGCCTCGACCAGAGTTTGAAGCGCTTGGGGCTTGATTATGTCGATATTTTCTACCATCACAGACCGGACCCGGAGACACCGATCGAGGAGACGATGGGAGCACTGAGCGATATCGTCCGCAGCGGAAAAGCGCTTTATGTCGGACTTTCCAATTATAAAGAGGAAGAGACGAGAAAGGCAGTAAAGATCCTGAAGGAAAACGGAACGCCGTGCCTGATCCACCAGCCGCGCTATAATATGCTGGAGCGTTGGGTGGAAGACGGACTTCTCTCCGCGCTTGATGAAAACGGAGTGGGCTGTATCTGCTTTTCCCCGCTCGCGCAGGGCGCACTGACAGATAAATACCTGAAGGGGATTCCGGCAGGTTCCCGCGCATCCCGTGAGGGAACGACGGTGGCACAGCGGTATCTTTCTGATGAACAATTAGGAAAAATCAAACAATTAAACCAACTTGCGGAAGAACGTGGACAGACGCTGGCGCAGATGGCTATCGCCTGGATCTTACGCCGCCCGGAGGTGACAACGGTCCTGGTGGGCGCCAGCAGGGTTTCGCAGCTGGATAATAGTCTTGCGGCGCTTGAGTGCACGGGATTTTCGGAGAATGAGCTGAAAAAGATCGACGAGATCCTGGCATAAAAGAACTTAGAACAGGCTCAACACGCAGAAAATATATGAAGCGAGAAAATTTGTAAGAAATAAGAGATCGTTTGAGAAGACAGGTTTCAGGCAACAGGAGACATAGAGAATGGTATATGAAGTAGGCGATATCGTAAAATTAAAGAAACCGCATCCCTGCGGCAGTCAGGAATGGGAAATCCTGCGCGTGGGCGCGGACTTCCGCTTAAAATGCATGGGCTGCGGCCATATGGTCATGGTGACGAGACGGCTGGTGGAGAAGAATACCAGAGGACTCAGGAAACCGGATGGGACGGAAGTAAAATAAAGGAAACTTGAAAAACAAAAACCAGTCACATGGGATCCATTAGAGCGGGAAGCGTAATGGAAAACATGTGGCTGGTTTTTGAGTTCGGAGGCAACTATAAAAGCGCACAGATCTTCTCAACCGCGTCCTGCGGCCCCTTGGTATTCGGGATATCGTACTTTGCATATTTCTTATATAACCCGCGTCGCGTGAGATAGGTATTCTCGATTTCCTCTTTTGTATGGTTCTTAAATAACGGTCGTTCCGGGTGTAACGCAAGGTTCCGGTAGCAGTCCTCGAACGGGCGGTCGATATAGAAGATTGTGCCGCTCTTTTCGAGGATCTCCCCATTCCGGTCAAAGGTCAGCATTCCGCCTCCGGTGGAGACCACGGACGGGCCGAGGCCGCATACCTGACGGGCGATCTCATGTTCATAGTCTGTCTCTTATACACATCTCCGAGCCCACGAGACCGGAGCCTATC
>OWKD01000481.1_pt1 | contig 10006 bp, 7 predicted proteins | sample 1732981 | NCBI WGS metagenome assembly OWKD01 (sample SAMN05065776, study PRJEB22554) | human gut metagenome | biome: ENVO:2100002; feature: ENVO:00000062; material: ENVO:00002003 | host: Homo sapiens | place: USA
AGATGTGTATAAGAGACAGGTATGATCGTGAAAAATGAAGAAAAAAATATCCGCCGCGCCCTTTCCTGGGGGAAGGATATTATGTGTGAACAGATCGTAGTAGATACAGGCAGCAGTGACCGTACCGTGGAGATAGCCAGGGAAATGGGGGCAAAGATATTTTTCTTTCCATGGGTCAATGATTTTGCTGCTGCCAAAAATTTTGCCATTGACCAGGCAAAGGGAGACTGGATCGCCTTTCTTGATGCAGATGAAAGCTTTACTCCGGAGGATACAAAGAAGATACCGGAGATATTGGAATATGTGGGAGACGATGTAGACGGCCTTCTTACAGGGATCGTAGATCTGGATGAAAATAACAATATCACAAGCGGCGGCACCATGATCCGATTCTTTGTAAACCGGCCGGACCTGCGCTATGTAGGAAAAATACATGAACACCTGGTCAGAAAAGGAGAATCCGGACTGCATCTGACCGATGCTACAAAGCAGCTGGCTTTCCTCCATACCGGTTACCAGGAACAGGAGAAGAAGGATAAGTCCAAATTTGAAAGAAATCTGAACATCATCCTGGAGATCCTGAAGCAGGAGCCTGAAAACTGTGATTATCTTGGATATCTGGGAGATACCTATTCTTCAGACGGAAAAAATGAAGAAGCAAGGGATGCATACAAAAAGGCGGTGGCAGCCATGCCGGAAAAACTGGGGGTATATGATCAGCGAAGTTCTTATACCTATACAAACCTGTTAAGGGTCTCCCAGTACCTGAACGAACCGGAAGCCAAGGTGGAAGCTATTTACAAAGAAGCAGTGGAAAAGCTTCCGAAAGAGCCTGATTTTGACTGTGTTATGGGGGAATGGTACTGGAGAAAGAGGCAATATGAAAAAGCGGTACAGATGTATGAACTGGCTATAGCAAAGCTGGAAACCTATGGAACAGTGAACAGGGGGATCATTACCACCTCCATGCTGATCCAGATGTATGAGTGTCTGGGAGAAGGCTGCAGAAAGCTGGGAGATTACCAGAAAGCGGTCCGCTATTGTGTGATCGTACTGAATACTGACCACAAAGATATGAATGCGCTGCTGACTCTGATCAACTGTTTTGCAGAGAGCAATGTCAGCGCAGAAGAGGTAGTCCAGTTTTTAGGGAAGATTTATGATTATTCTGATATAAAAGACAAGGTGATCCTTCTGCGGGTGGCTATGGCAATGGGCAGAAAGGATCTGGAGCGGATGTTCAGGGGCATCCTCCTTCCTCAGGAGAGGGAAGAGTTTGATGCAGCCATGGAAACGGCCCAGAGCGGGGCACCGCTGTCATAGACTTTTTTTAACTCTCCCATGAGAAAAGGAAGCTCCCATTCGCAGGTGCTGTTATCAAAGCTGTTAGGATCTGCGATAGAAACATTTCCGTCAGGAAGGAGTTTTGTGATCAGGACAAAGTGACCACCGTTTTGCGTCAGGCTTCCATTACCCATAAGGGCGACCAGGATATGACCGGAAGAAAGAAGGGAAGCTGCGTTTTGGGGCGAATGGTCTGTTACAGATTCTACCTGAAAGCCATATGCAGTAAGGACAGCTGGGATCAGACTGTGATAGGAGCCGCTCTGGGGGGCATAATAGCCATTGGCGGCAGACCAGTCTGCGATAGTTACCGGGGTAATGGCTTCTCCGCCATTTGTGAAGCTGGAGATGAGCATGGCTGCAGCAGTAGGACCACATCCATACTGGAGCATGGGATCTGAACCGCCGTAGAGATAACTGCTCCAGCGGATATCTCCCTGATTATAGTAGTACATCGGTCCCATACTGGTATCCAGGATGGCAGCATCATAAGAATTGCCATCTGATCCCGGTTTTGTCTCCATATCCAGGTTTTCTGCTTTACCAAGGCTCACAGGAGAGGATGTATCTGAACCCCCCTGTATTCCGGAAGTATCCTCTGAAAGCTCTGTCCTTGGTGGTGTTCCCTGTTTTGTCTGGTTCTGTTTTTTAAAAAAGTTTTCCAGTTCCTGAAATTTACGGTGGCTGGCAGTCTGTACAAAGCAAATGCCAGATCTGGCCTCATCTACGATCTGGGAAGAAAAGCCTGGGCAAAAATAAAAGCTCAGGCTGGCAGTGATCACCGAAACTGTACCGGTAATGGAAAGCTGGATCATCGTTTTCGCAAGTTGGAACTGTTTCAAGGTTTTATTTATCTGTTTTTTTTGATTCTTTAAAGTTCTATCTTTCATTTTTATCCATTCATTTCTTATCCGTTAACGAAGGGATAGACGGGCCAGGACAGTCTGACCAATGGTATTTAAAGGACACTGCTGGCATACAGCGCCAATCTTATGTGCCTCCATAGGCATGCCGTATACAACACAGCTGTTCTTGTCCTGTCCGATAGTATAGGCGCCGTTTTTGCGCATGCGCAAAAGACCGGCAGCTCCATCTGCTCCCATTCCTGTGAGAAGAACGCCGATGGCGTGTTCCCGCACATGTAATGCAACTGAGTCAAAAAGCACATCCACAGAAGGTCTGTGTCCGTTTACCTTTTCTCCTTCCTGTACACTGACTGCATAGGAGTTTCCAAGAGGTACCACACGCATCTGCAGACCTCCGGGAGCTAAAAGCATAAGACCTTTGCGGATCCGGTCCCCATTTTTCGCCTCCCGTACTTCCATTTTGCAGATCCTGTTTAAGCGCTCTGCATACATAGCTGTAAAACCTGTAGGCATATGCTGGGTGATCACAACACCTGGGGTGTTTTCTGGAAAATTCTTTACTACTTCAAGAATGGCCTCTGTACCTCCGGTAGATGCCCCGATGGCGATCACGGTTTCCTGGGAAGCTGCCGCAGAAGTCTTTGGTCTGTTAAGAAAAGGATTACCTGCCGCAGTTAAAGGAGAGACTATCCGTTTTTTTGCTGTCTGTGGACTGGCAGGAACGGATGGGAGATGTACATGGGAAGCAGCAGCCACCAGAAGCTTGGAACGGAGCATAGAAAGAAAGATCTCTTTAGACAGTCCATTGGCTTCATCTGGTTTCCGCACAAAATCCACAGCTCCGGCTTCCAAGGCATCAAAAACCCTCAGGTTCAGGGAAGATACCAGGATCACCGGGATAGGGTAGACCGGAAGAAGCTGCTTTAAAAACTCAATGCCGGACATTCCCGGCATTTCAATATCCAGGGTAAGCATATCCGGCTGCAGCAGCGGGATCTTTTCCTGGGCGTCAAGGGCATTTACTGCATATCCTACAATCTGGAAACGGTCATCCGCAGAGAGAGAACGGATCAGCCAGGTGCGGAACAAGGGTGAATCATCCACCACCATTAATTTTAATTTACGATCCATGATCATAATGCCTCCTTAATAAGATAACTGTAACAACGTATGAGATAACCTACGGGATCAGATCTTTCGGTAAATAGCCGGTTCAATATAGGAAAACGGGCAGCTTTCCTTATCCAGGCTTTCAGAATGTCCGATAAATAAGTAGCCTCCCGGAGCGGTAGCATCATAAAAGCGCCTTACCAGTGCCGCCTTCGTAGGACGGTCAAAATAGATCATCACGTTTCTGCAGAAGATCAGGTCAAACTTTTTGCGGAAATGGATGGGATCCATCAGGTTAAAGGAACGAAAGATCACATTTTTCCTTAAAGCATCTGAAACAGTATAGGTTTTATCTCCTATGGGAACAAAATAGCGTTCCTGCCAGGAAGGCGGAAGTTCTTTTAAGCTTTCAAGGGAATATCTGGGATCCATGGCAGAATCCAGAACACGCTGGGAAATGTCCGTAGCAAGGATACGGGTATCCCAGCTTCCGGGAAGGGCAGAAAAAAATTCTTTCAGATACATAGAAATGTTATAAGGCTCTTCACCGGAGGAGCAGCCGGCACTCCAGATCGCAATAGAACGGTCCCGGGAATGCTTGTTTGCAAGCTCAGGAAGAATCTGCTTCTGGAGAAAGTCAAAATGTTCTTTTTCCCGCATAAAATAGGTATAGTTGGTAGTCAGCTTGTTTAACATAACAGAAACCATCTCAGGATCTTTACCTGAGATGATCTCATCTATGTATTCTGTAAAACTATGAAACCCTTTCTGCTGCAACATATTAGTAAGACGGCTGGTGATCAGCTGTTTTTTGTGGCTCAGATTGATGCCATAGTGCTGTTGGATATAAGTGTAAAGACGGTTAAAATCCCCGTCACTTAATGTAAGCATTGTATGACCTCCTTAGGAATCGGATGTACTCTCGGAGTCTTTCCTGCACCTGCCTTTGCGGCTGACAAAAAATCTTCTCGCAAAATCAAGTACAAAAAGATTCCGGGAGTACATTAAGAGCTGACCAGGGACTTGCAGTCAAAAGACATAAGCACAGTCCCATTTTCAAGTGTGATCATACCATCTAACAGCTTCTGTCTGCGTTTGATAGGGATCGGACGTACATCCTGAAGATCAATATCGATCACCTGCTGCACAGAATCCACAACGATGCATACAGGAAGATCGTCTACATTTAAAACGATAAAGCAGGTCTTACTGTTATATTCCAAAGCAGGCTTGCCCATATAGAGCCGTATATCTACTACCGGAAGGATCTGACCACGCAGATTGATGATTCCCTTAATATAATCAGGTACCAGTGGAAGATGAGTGATCGCACAGTCATTGATGATCTCCGTTACGTTATTGATACTTAAAAACAGAGTCATATCTCCCGACTCAAAGGTAAGACAGCGTTCAACGGACTGGTTTTCAGCCGGTACGTCTGTCCGGATATTTGTTTCTGTTGCTTCAGCCATTTTAAAACCTCCTGTTTACGCATTCTCTACAGCTATGGAATATAAGCTGAGGATATCAAGAATGATGCTGATATTGCCATCACCCATAATAGTACAGCCGGTGATGCCGTGGTCTTTCAGGTTAAATTCACTGAGAAAAGCAGGAAGAGGCTTTACGACAACTTGTTGTTCACCGATCAGATCATCTACAAACAGGCAATAAGAACGATCATTTGCTTCCACCCACAAAAGAATACCATCTTCCATCTGGGTAACTTCAGTAGGAAGGTGATAGAAGGAATGAAGCCGGACGATGGGATAAAAGCGGTCCACACGTTCCACCATTTCATTGCCATATTCATCCTTTATCACCTGATCTGCTTTTACTTTAAAGGACTGACGGATATTGGCGATAGGTATAGTAAAAATAGAATCACCTACTGTTACCTTCATGCCGTCAACAATAGCCAGAGTCAGCGGGATCTTCATGGAAATGGTAGTTCCTTCACCGCAGGTACTGGATACAGAAACGATACCGCCTAAGGATTCTACATTTTTCTTTACAACATCCATTCCCACGCCGCGGCCGGAATATTCAGTTACAGCTGTATTGGTGGAAAATCCGGGAAGCATGATCAGCCCAAGGATTTCCTTCTGGCTGTATTCAGAAGCAGGCTTGGTAAGCATATTCTTTGCCTGGGCTTTTTCAAGGATCTTCTGGGGATCTATGCCATATCCGTCATCCTTTACAGAGATGACAACCTCACTGCTGGTATGGGAAGCAGAAAGAACGATCTCACCCTGGGGATCCTTACCGGCATCAATACGTTCCTGGGCCGTTTCTTCAATCCCATGATCCATGCTGTTGCGTACGATATGCATGATCGGGTCCTGAATGTTATCTACAATCGTCTTATCTACCTCAGTATCTTCGCCCACAATGGTCAGACGGACATCTTTTCCCAGGCTTTGCTTCATATCGCGTACAATACGGTTCATTTTCTGGAATACACCGGAAATAGGGACCATACGTAAAGACATGGCAATATCCTGAAGATCATTAGTAAGCTTACGCAGCTGACGGGCTGATTTCATAAAATTATCCCGGTTGTCCCTTGGCAGCAGGTTTAATTCAGGGGAAGATGTAACCATAGATTCTGTGATCACGATCTCACCTACGATATCCATCAGGCTGTCCAGCTTCATCAGGTTGACACTGATCAGATTCTGCTTGACCGGGGTATGAGTAAGCTGCGGAGCCGCTTTTTTTGCAGCTGTATCCGGGGATGAAGCTGTTGATGCAGGTGATTTGGGAGGGGAAACTTTTTTTGTTTCGACTGTCGGAGCCGGAGCTGCTTTTGGGGCATCTACAAGCTCGTAAGAACGGATATGGTTCTGTGTCTTTAAGATCCCTTCAGCTTTGGAAGCATCTTCCCTGGAGTTAAAGGCAAGGAAAAAGCCATTTTCTGCGATCGTCTGGGAAGTATCCTGATCGGTTTCCATATCACTGGGGTAAAAACGGAAGTTTACATCACATTCCTTTACTGCATTTACGATCATATAAGCGCGCAGATTCTCCATTCCCACGCCTTCTTCCAGAAAAACATGGAAAAAGCAGGCTGCATCCTTATCATCAGGAAGAGAAGAAGGAGCAGCAGCACCAGAAGCTGCTGGTGCTACCTGTGAAGCTTCCGGTGCTGCAGGTGCAGCACCACTGATCTTCTTCAAAAAAGAATTGATCTCATTGGAGAACGCATCAATATCAGTAGAAAGAGGTACGCCCTGTTCTACTTTCTCAATCTCGCTCCTTAAGTAATCTTCTGAACGGAACATCAGGTTGAAAAGCTCTTTCTTATGTTCAGGATCCAGAGTTTCGATTCCTTTATCACGGATATAAAAAAATACATCTTCAATATGATGGGCGATCGTGGAGATCGAATTAAATTCCATCATTGCAGAAGAGCCTTTGATCGTATGCATGATACGGAAGATCTCATTTACGTCATCGGTGGAAAAATCACCGTTTTTCTCATCAGCAACCAGCATTTCGTCTAACTGGTCTAAAAGATTGTTTTCTTCATAAAGGTATGTATCCAGAATACTGCTGTCCATACCACTGCTCATATTGTACACCGCCTTTTTTCATAATAATCAGAATAGTATTTCTTTTAACTTTATCGGCGGTGGTTGAAAATGGATAAGGGGATTTCAAAAAAGAAACAGTAAGTTGATACAACAGTTATAAAAAAAAAGAAAACGCCGATAAAATTATCAGAGATAGGATATCTGATCATTTTTGGAGGAAACCGTAAAAATGGCGATCAAAAGAAAAGAAAAAAGAAGGCTTTTGCAGACAGCGGCCCTCTTAATGCGGGCAAATGAAAGAGTGTTCATGGGATTCGGCCAGAATACAGAAGAAATGATGATCGATGCTCTTTCACAATCTCAGGAAACAGCCCTTTTGTTGGGAACAGAGCTGGAAAATGTGGGAAAAGCAGATCTGGTCCCCCTTCTGGAAGTATATTGTGAAGATCTTTATGAGATGAGCCAGAACCTTCACAGTAAAAAACAGATGGCGAAGCTGTACAAAAAAATAAAGAAAGAATTGAAACTCTTATATGACCATATAGAGAACGAGATCGAAACAGACCGTCTCTGTTTTGTCTTTCTTCCATATAAAGTGTCTATGTGGGATTCTATGGAAACCGTCTGGAAAGCGGCAGATAAGGATCCGGATTGTGATGCTTATGTTGTACCGATCCCCTATTTTGATAGAGACCAGGAAGGAAATCTTGCAGTAGAACACTACGAGGGAGATCAGTATCCATCAGATGTTCCTATTACAGATTACCGCACATTCCGCCTGGAAGATAAGAAACCGGATGCGGTGTTTATCCACAATCCCTATGACCAGAACAATATATTGACCAGTGTTCATCCTGATTTTTATAGCAGCAGATTGAAGAAATATGCAGATCAGCTGGTATATCTTCCTTATTATACCACAGCAAGAACAGGTAATGTGGAGTCTGCGAAACGTCAGAAGGGAAGCGCCGGTTTTGTGATTGAACCGGGGGCTGTTAATGCAGACTGTATTGTTACGGCAACAGAGCAGGAGAGGGAGCTTTTTATCAATATCCTGTGTTCCGGGATTAAAGGAGTTCAGGCAGAACAATGGGAAGAGAAGGTACAGAACTTTGGATCACCAAAGATTGAACGTGCCCGTGATACGAAAAGACAAGATGGATCTCTTCCGGAAAAATGGCAGGAATGTCTTTACAGTCCTGACGGATCCAGGAAAAAGACAGTATTTTACAGTCTTTCCATTGAGCCACTTTTAAACCAGCCGGATATGATGAAAAAAATAGAAGAAGTCTTACTTTATTTTAAAACAAGAAAAGACCTTGCTTTGTGGCTGCGTCCTCACCCACTGTATGAACAGACACTGAAGATGATGCGGCCCCAGCTTTTACAGAAATATAGAGAACTTCTGGCTTCTTATGAAGAAGAAGGCTGGGGAATCCTGGACAGCGGATACGATCTTGATCTTGCCATTGCTTCCTGTGACTGCTATTACGGAGATTACAGCTCTGTAGCCCAGTTGTTCTGGGAAACAGGAAAACCGGTTTTATATCAGGATTCCCTGGTAAGAGAAAAGGAATGTAAGATACCATGCTGGCCGGGAGCTTTTTGGGAAGATGAAAAAGAAGTGTGGTTTGTTCACGGAAAAGTAAACCTGCTGTTTCATTATGATAAACAAATGGACAGACTTTCCTGCATAGGAAAGATTCCGGGAGAATTGGCATTTAAGGGAGATCTGTTCCGTTCTGTTGTACGGGTAGAAGACAGACTGTATCTTGTCCCATATTTTGCCAGAAACCTGGCCATTTACCATATAGATAAGGATCAGTTTGAGTCCGTACAGATCCGTGATGCAGAGCATTTTATAGAACAACCGTTATTCCTGAAAGGTTTTCAGCGAGGGAATGTACTATATTGTATGCCAGCATGGTATAACAGTATCCTTCGCATAGATCTTACTTCCGGACATGTGACCTATACAATGGCGGATAAGAATAAGGTACGTGGTATTCCGGGGGTATTTGGTGGGGCTGTTTCCATAGGCAGAAACATTTTATGTCCGCAGACTTACAAAAAGAGGTGGCTGATCCTGAACACGGATACAGGAAAAGTATCCTGGTGCAGTTTTGCAGACCAGGAGAGGGAAATCACTTCAGTTACAGTCTGTGGTGATACGCTGGTATTTTTCGATGCCAAAACAGGATGTATCCTGAAAGAAACCAGAGAAGAGGGGAAAATAGAGGAGCTTTTATATATTGACAGCAACGAAATACAGCTATATGCAGTATCCGAAAATGAAGTGATCGCAGATGATCTGGGATCAGGAAACTATTTAAAGCTTTGTCTGGATGGAACAGTGGTTTGGAGAAAGGAACGGAAAGAAGAAAAGACCGTATTAGGCAGCAGATTTAGGAAAGTTACAGAAGGAGAAAAAAACTGTGATATCCGTTTTACAGAGCAGGAATATCAGGAATGGAATTCTCCGTCAGCAGCAATTTATAAGGATATCCTTCCCACAGATCTGTATTATGTAGAGGAGGAAAATGAAGTCCTTACGCTGGACAAATGGCTTTCTCTCTGTGACCGGATCCAGATGCCAGTACCAGATGATAGACACAGCGGTGAAATGATCAAGGACTATGTAAAAAGCAAGCTTGCAAATGGATGAAAAGAGAAGAATCATGAAAAGCTATTTTGAAAATGCATTGCCTTATCTAAATGTTTTTTATCAGCCGATCTACGATTTAAATAAAAAAAAGTTGAATGTTGCAGAAGCACTTTTACGGTATGATGACGGACACCATCAGAATATTGAACAGGTGATCCGCAAAGCAGAGGAAATGGGCTGTGTCAGCTGTTTTGATCTGTGGGTTTTAAATAAAGTGTTAGAACAGCTGCCAGAGCTGAAAAAAAGAAACATTGAAAGAATAAATGTAAATCTGTCCCCGGTCACATGCTCCAGCGTGGAAGCAGAAAGGGGGCTCTTTGCCATACTAGATGAATGTATATCAGATAAATCTGTTATATGTTTTGAAATCACAGAAAGTAATCAAATCCAGGATATGCAGCAGGTCATTAAGCTGGCAGAAAAACTGATGAAAAGAGCTGTCTCTTATACACATCTCCGAGCCCACGAGACCGGAGCCTATCTCG
>OWKD01000488.1_pt1 | contig 9861 bp, 21 predicted proteins | sample 1732981 | NCBI WGS metagenome assembly OWKD01 (sample SAMN05065776, study PRJEB22554) | human gut metagenome | biome: ENVO:2100002; feature: ENVO:00000062; material: ENVO:00002003 | host: Homo sapiens | place: USA
GAGATAGGCTCCGGTCTCGTGGGCTCGGAGATGTGTATAAGAGACAGTTGCAGGAGTGGGCAGATTTCTGCCTGCCAGAAGATTAGGCGGCGCGCATCGCTTCAGCGAAAGCTTGAATCTCGGAGCGAGGGAATCGCGTGACGCTTTTGGAAAGTCTGATAGCCGCTGGGAAACCTTCCTGCTTTTTGCGAGGATCGGATGCCCAATTCCAAATTGTTCGGACGCTGACGCTAAGTATTTCGGCTGCTTCCTTGGGGGTCACGTACCTTTCATTCTTGGGCGCGGCCTTCGGCTTGGTGGTTGTGGGGCTCTTGCGAAGCATGAATCAACTCCTAAAGAATTTTTAGTTGTTCGATTTGCGCCATTCCCACGGCTCTTCGTCCTTGCTTGCGAGCAGGCATAGAACCGGGCCGATAATGGGCAGGTTTGTTGCTGTAGCGGGCTCTCGCCATATGACGCGGCCGCGCTCCTCGTCGTCGACGACGTAGCCGATGACGGGACTGCCGTGCATGAAGGTCAGGGCGCGGCGGCCCTCAACGGCTTTGACGGGCTCAGGTTTATCCGTCTGCGCGTTCCGGGCGTAGTCCGGTGCGACAGTCCAGAGGGCTTCAGGATCGAAGCGGCAAATCTTGTCCACGTGCCGGATAGTCTCCTGAATGTTTTCTCCTAGTTCGCGCCTGGTGCACTGAGCCTCCATGTCAGCCACGACTTCTAACGCCGCCTGTGCAGGTTCGAGCATCCAGGCATCGACCTTCCGGCCTTTCTTGAGGTAGTCGGCCGCGAGCTGAACGCCGCAGTAGGCAATGAGCATGAGCGCCTTGACGCGCCACTCTTCACCGAAGCGCAGGGCCGCGATGTAGCCGGACTGAATGGCGAGACAGACGTTCTGGCAGTTGTCGATCGTCCCCTCACCGCTCCGGATAGCCGCGAGCGGCAGGAAGCCGGCGAGATCGAGGTCCGCGCGGTCTTTGTCGCTGAGCGGGTCCCAGCAATCGAGGACCATGGGCGGGAGCTTTAGGGCTCGCGGGCGATACTTCTTTGTCCGCTTCTTCTTAGCCTTCGCCATTGGTCGGATCCTGGATGCTGTAGCGCTCAAAGGTGCGGTTGATCTTGTAGTCGACCATAGATTTGATGTGGTCGACCATGTCCGGGCAGACTTCCAGCAGCTCGTGAAGCATCACGAAAGCATCGGCGATTTCCTCGCACGCGGACTCGAAGCGCTTGGGCTCCAAGCCGTCTTTCTGGTATTTGGCGCGGAAGAACTGCGTCAGCGCTGCGGCGGCCTCCGCGTACTCTTCTGCCGCGTGAAGGACTGTGCGCTCATCGCCGAAGTGCCAGGCGAGCACCTCGATCTGAGCCTTCTGTCGGGTTGTGAGTTCGAACATGTTTTCTCCAAAAGAAAAGGCCCCGGCGCTGTGAAGCGTCGAGGCTGTTGTGTCAAACTTTTTGTTTGATCCTTTAAGGGTTGAAAATGAAGCTTGAAGATTTAGACAAACCGCAAAAACCCGAAACCGAAGCCGACATGGCTCTAAAAATCTACGAGATGGAATGTCGGATTCAACGGGAGCTGAAAGAGAAAGGCTTCCCGGTGAGGAGCTTGGCTCACAAGTACGGATCCGATAGCTTGCTCTGGTGGTGGCTCATCGCCGCGCTGACGATTGCTTGCGTCCTTGCCTACACCCTGATAAGCCCCTACGCGAGAGGCTTCGAGCACTACATTCGGAGCGGTGCCGGTTGGGTGGTAATGCTCTACTACGGCTTTGGCGCGATTCATCTGACCTTCCCTATGTTCGACCTTATGGGGGCTTTCAAAGAATCCAGACATAAGGGTGAAGAACTCCCGCTATTCATTACCTTTATCGCGCCTGCAGCTGTTGGGTGGTTGTTTTGCTTCCTCCTGCTGTGGAGTTTTCTCCAATAGCCTTTTTTACCTGCCCGGGTCACACGGGTAAACCATTTTCGTCAAGTGGCGAAAATGATCGGTCATTTTGATGCCGCCTGCCTAAGCGCGCCCCATGGAGGCGGTTTTCACTGCTTATCCTAGAAAGCAAGCGGCATCAAGATGAAGCCCGCGCACGGCGGGCTGTTGGTTATGGGCGTGGGAGTTGCGGTGGTTGGCTCTGAGCTTCCTGCTGGGGCTTGTCGCTCTTGTAGCTCATCTGGAAGCCGAGGCCGAAGTACGTGACCAAGAGGACAAGGAGGGGCGTGAAGAACCCATCCGCAAGCCTTGTCACGATCAGCCACACGATGGCGACTGTCCCGGCGATGCGCCCGAGGACGCTGACGATGACCATCGCCAGTTCAAAGTACTTGAAGGCCATTACCACTGCCCATCCATGTCCTTGAGACGCTGATGCAGGTGCTCGATCTCGTCGAGCTTCTGGCGAATGGTCTCAACGACTTTGAGCACGGCCTCCTCATCGGGGAAGCCGCAGAGCACCGATTCCAGAGAGCCCGCGAAAGTCAGATCGAAAATCGGATGCTTCATGCCCGCGCTCCTTACGAGATGACGACTGACTGGCGGTCTTCGAGGGCCGCGCCGGGGATGTCCTCACCGGCCTTGAGGGCCTTCTTGAGGGCAACCTTGTCCGGATCGACCTTGGTCACGACGCGCTTGAATGCGTCCGGCAGCGCGTCGAGGTCGAAGACGGTGACGGCCTGAGACTTACCGATGCGGACGGATGCCATGACGCCCTTGACCTTGCCGCCCATCGCTTCGAGCGCGGGCATCATGTAGGTCTTCAGGCGGCTCGATTTGTTCTCCAGTGCCTTGCGGCGCTTTGCGAGGCGGTCTTCTTCGGCCTTGATGGCTTCGGCCTCGGCTTCGAGCTCGCGCACGTAGCAGGCCGTGGCCTCAAGCTTCTCAGTGGCCGCGCCCTGGTACTCTGCGTAGGCCGCGAGGGCGTCTCCATCGACCTCGCCAGTGTCCGGGTCGGCGTCGAGGCGGTCGAGAAGGTCGCGGAGTGTGCTCGGGATTTCGTAGATTTTCATGATCAAAAAGGTATAAAAAAGCCCCGGTGGTTGGCCTGGGCTTGGGGTTGATTAGAAGGGAACGTCTTCTTCGAGGTGATCCATCGTCTCTTGCTGTTCTTCGGACTTCTTCTTTCCGGAGCCGACGAACTGCATGCTTTCGCAGACGATCTCAGTCACCGTCCTATCGAAGCCCTCGTTGTCCTTGTACTTGCGGGTGCGGAGCCGCCCTTCGAAGAGGGCGCTCGAGCCCTTCTTGAGGTACTGCTGAGCAAGTTCGGCGGTGCGTCCGTAAACCGCGATGGAATGCCATTGCGTTTCGGTCGTGGCTTCGCCGTCGCGGTTCTTGTAGCGGCGGGACGTTGCCACGCGGATGACGCCGTAGGCGTTGCCGTTGCTCTCCCTGATGTCGGGGTCGGCCCCGAGGTTGCCGAGGATGATGACTTTGTTGAGTGAAGCCATTCGTTGTTCTCCTTAGAACGGTGTTGGTGAGTTGTCTGCTTCTGCGGCCGCCTGCTTGCACTTCTCATGGAAGCCCGAGTCAACCAGTTGCTTCCTCTCGTGCTTCGTCAGCTTGCTCGAGAACCACTCCTTGTAAGGCTCGGTTCCTCTGCTTGCCGCCTCAGACGCTGCGGCCTCAAGCGCTGCGGTATCGGGATAGGTTCCTTCGATCGGTTCCTGAGCCGGGGCGGGAGCCGCCTGCGGAGCGGGACTTGCGGCGGGCTTTGCGGGAGCCTTCTGGGCGGTCTTCTGGTTGCTCCTGCCCTTCGGCTGAGACTTCTGCTTGCCGTCGTCGAGGTCGTTGCCGTCGTTGTCGTCGTCAGCCGCGATCCCGAGGAAGGTCGAAAGGCTGTAGCGGCAGGCGTAGGTGCGCGTCGCGCCGATACCCTGAGCGGAAGAGGAAGAGGAGCCCAGGCGCACGACGGGCATCGTCAGCACGCCGGAGGAGAGGACTTCGCCGGTCTTGTATCCGAGGACTGTCTCGACGCTGACGTTCACGCCGTCGCTTGTGACCTTCTGGAAGAGATAAATGCCGTGCGCATTGAGGGCCGGGCGAACGGCCGCAAGGATTTCGGCCAAGTCGGCGTACATGCCGTAGGCGGCCTTTTTAGTTTTGTTCGGCGCTTTGAATTCGGCCTGAGCGGCCGCAAGCGCCTCGAAAATGGAGGCGTGTTCAGTGTTGTCGTTCATGTATGATTCTCCGCAGGGTTAAAAGAAAAAGACTTCGCCGAAATCGTTCAGTTCCTCGGCGTTGTCTTCGTCTTGACCAGAGGTGTGGGCCGAAGCACGTTCTGCTTCCCACACCTCTTTTGCTTTCTGCTCGTCGTCCGGATCGAAGAAGTCCGGAGAGACCGAGAGGAGGTAGCTTTCGCCCTTCTGGGGGGCGAAGTCGCTAGCGGTAGCGGTTGCGTTCATTTGAACCACCGTGAAAAAAGGAACCTCAGGAAAGCAAAAAGCCCGCCTTGAGGGGCGGGCCTTGCGGGTATTCTGTGAGGGTGAGCTGGGATCATGCTACGGCCTCCTCATCGCGGTTGTAGTCGTTGTCTAGCACCCAATTCGTGAGGTTACAAAGGCGAGCGATGGTCTCGTCGTCATATCGTTCCCAGTCTCCATTGAAGTAGGCGAGTAGCTTGCGATTCGCGTCGAGGTCGGTGCACCAATGCGGCGCAGGGATCTCTTCAGCGAGTTCGGTGCTGAGGTCAAGCATCCAGTCGGGATCCTCGTCGTAGTCTGGAGCACCCTCATAGTTTCCGGGATAGCTTTTCATTCTTCGTCCTCCGGGACTTCTGAAAGAAGTTCGTCGATCCTGGCTCGCAGCTCTTCGTTCTCGCTCTCGAAGCCGGCGATATCGTCTTTGAGAGAGTCAATCTCACTTTGAGCGTCTTCAATGCGGCCTTCATTGCTCTCGATCTCTGATTCGAGATCGTCGATTTCTGCTTGGATTTCGTCTCTGGTCATGCTGCGTTCTCCTCATCCTTGTCCTCGTCGTCCTGCTTTTCGAAGTCCTCGGCCACTTTGTCGGCCATGTGGAGCATCGAGATGATCCGGCCCTCGGCGCGGATGGCCTCGTCCGAGCAGTCGATCGGTCGGGCGCGTTCGAGAGCGCGCAGAAAGCCTTCCGGGTCGCGTGCTGCGCAGTCGGTGATAACGTCGGCCGTCATCGCGCTGAGGCGGATAAGGCCATCCTTGACGCGTTTCCAGACGCAATTCTTTTCGACCATCAGAACGTAGAAGTCCTGAACCTCTTTTGGCTCGCGCCGAATGCAGTCCGGCGTGCGGTATCCGCTGTAATCCATGTGTTTGCTCCTTCGTTAGCCGATGCCGTTGTCTTCCATGAACTTCGCCATCTCAATCAGCTTGTCGTAGCTGTTCTTGGCGAGTTCTCTCAACCTGCGGGCATCTCCTTCGCGAGTGCGCCCGCAGTCAATGGCGGGCCCGATATCGGAGAGTTTGATATCGGTGTCCTTGGTGAAGAACCACAAGTAGCGCTCCTGCAGTTCCTTGCGTGCCATTGCCTTGTCGTCGTTGTTCATGTTTGCTCCTTAGTGCGTGGCGTAATAGGCCATCGCGTGAAAAATTCCGGTCATCAGCGCCCATCCGGCGACGACGGAGATGAGGCCCCAGATGACGGCTTGCACCTGAGCGCGGCGCTCGGCGTTGAGTTCGATGCGGCTGAAGCCTTTCGCGGGTCGCCCGGTAAGGGCGTCCAGTACAAACTCTGAAAACTTGTTCATTTGCGGCCCCGAATCATGTTTGCAAGAGCGGCTCCGGCGGCGAAGTGAAACCCCGCTTTGTCCTCAATGTCTTCGTCGATTTCTAGTCGCTGGACGTGGTATTCGCACATAAATGTGTTGAGCGCCTCGTCCGACATGGAGTTAAAGACAAAGATCACGCTCCGGAATCCGTTTCGTGCATCCCACATCCGGGCGCTGGTGAACTGCCGGAAGTCCACGAGGGTTTTGTAGGTTCTCATGTCGTGCTCAAAGAAAAGCCCCCAGCGCGCGAAACGCTGAGGGCGTGAAAAGTGGTAGGTCAGGTTCAAGCCGCCTCAAGGAGAAGCCTTAACTCTCTCGCTCCGAGAAGAGGCTTGAATATGAGGTCTCCTTCGGTGCGAAGATATGAATGTCGGACTCCCATTCGACACTCCGTATCAACTCACCGAAGGAGGTGTAATGACAAAAGAAATAAAACTCGGACAGTGGGTCGAGTATCTGAACCGCGTTACTGGCGGTTTTCGTTGTTCCGTTTGCGGTCACCAAAGATGGGAAACTCAAACTAACGGAGATGTCGTTGACGACATCATCTTGACAACCATCACTGATTACGGATCAATCGATGATCCTCCTGAGCCGCCAAAGATCACTGACGGCGTTATTGCTATGCGCTGCGCCGTGTGCGGTCACGCTCTCTTCTTTGATCGTCTTTTCGTTGAGGAGAAGATCAATGGCAATGAATGAATTCGAGGTAACCCAAAGACCATGGAGCCCCACGGAAATTCGCCAAGTAGTTGCGGAAGAGGTCAAGTCCCCGTTGAGTGAGTTTGTTACCAAACACACCTTTAATACGGTGGTCACGATTGCTCTTGCGGCTTTCGCGGGCGTATTTGCCACGATTGCCTGGCTTCATTCGTGAAACCGCGAGAACGTATCTTTCAGCAGAAAGATGAGGGGAAATTCAGCGGCGAGCATCAGCGAGATGCCCAGACACCATTTCAAGCCAGTAGGTATTGACTTGATGAAGTCTGTTTTCGCCAATTTGCACCACGCTCGAACCATTCCCCATATCAATATAGTCATCGGAAAGATGCAAGCGAGGAGCTTCAATCCGAAAATCAGGTACTCCATGTTCCCTCCTGTAAGCCAACCTGAGGACCCTCCATGAAGGCGATCAGGTTGGCTTATTTTGTAAACAGGAAAACAAAGCCCCCGCACCATTCGGTACGAGGGCTGAATGTCGCTACGGCAGATTGCTATCTCTAGTCCGTAGAGGCCTGCTCACTTAAGGGCAGGACTTAGACCCCGGCAGACTCTGCTGTTGCGGGAACACAGTCAACACTACTTCTTTCCCTTTTGTGGCGGAGTAGCCCTCTCTCGAAGATTCGCGAGCTGGTCCGCCTTCCGCTGATTAGAGCCCGCATTGACAATGACAGCCACAACGGAAGCGATCCCGAGCACTCCGAGGACTCCGCCTGTAACGGCATTCCCCGTATAGACCAGAACCGTAGAACAAATGATCGTGAGCGCAGCCAGACCCGCGCCAAGCCACACCCCCGTCTTATTTAAGTATCTAACGGTAGCGTCTCGATCGCGAATTGTTTGTCGTTCGAACTCGTACTGAGTTGAAAGCTCTTTTATGACAAAAGACACCAACTCTGGGTTGATCCTTTGAATTGCCTCCAATTCCTGAGCGGGGGGCAAAGGGCTGTTGTCGACGCGAACCACTGTCTGGCTCTCGCGTCCAGTTGGGTCCTTATCGCGTTGCGCTGCTTGTATTTGAGCCATTTGCTGTACTTCTGAGCTTCGATTTCAGAGGAGAGACGATCTTCTTTGAACTTTGAGCCAGTCTCTGTCTAGAGTCCAGAAAAGGAGTTCTACTCAGTGGCTGGTATCTAGAAGCTGTTGCGCTTCCGATATACCCAAGCCCCTGAAACAAGCGCTTGATGGTTTCGGTCATAGTCGCAATCCAGAGTGATAGAGAAGGCCGCCACTATGGCAGCCCTCCGCATAGTATCGCAGGCTTCAGCAGAAGCGCAATGGGATAGGACGAAAGGACATATGTTTACTTGAGGAGCCAAGTAGTCAGGCCGCTGGCGATAGCAGAAATTACAACCGCTCCGCCAATGATGAATGCTTTCCATTCCTTTAGCTTGCTGACTGAGTCGCGGAGCCTTCCAAGCTCGTCTTTGCATTCCTTGATTTCGCGGTCATGTGCATCCAGACGCGCTTCAATGCGGCCAATGTCCCGAAGAACGTTTCCGTCACTGAAGTAGGCGATATTTTGAGGGGCAGGAGAATTTAGCGAGCTGTTCTCATTCGGCATCTCACTCCCCCATCTTGACCTTGAGCCACTCCCAAAGGGCTGTAGGGGCAAAGCCGCCGTATGTGGTTACGGTCGTAATCACCGCCGGGCATGGCCGATCGTCTTTGTTCTTATTCCCCGGAAGGTCAAGCCGATCAGCAAGCTCAGCAGATGTTCCGCCGAACTTAACAAAGCAGGCATGGTTTCCGGGCAGGATAAAACGTTCTGTCTCGGTGAAGCTGGCGGAAACGACACGCACCAGCCGGTCCGCATCTTCCGTGGGGACAATCATAAATACAGGCATAAAAGCTCTAACTTTATGTTGGAAGTTGGTACGAACACCTTATCCATTCATTCTTAAGAATAGTTTAAGAATGTAGGTAATGCCATAGGGAACGGATTGAAAGGACACACTCTTGCGGCCTCGTTGGAAGCCGCAAGGTTTGGCCTTTCCCTTGAGGCGCGGCAACAATGATGCCGCTTGCCGCATAAATTAACCATGCTGTTGTCATTGTTAGTACTACACGTCAGCGACTAAGCTACTCCTCTTGCTGTACGACAGCATCACTGATGAACAGCTTGACGATATCTCCATTCTGGTCGAGTTGCGCTTTCGCTTTGAATTGGAGTTTGTTGTTGTTGGCGAAGGATGCGACATAAGGGTTGTTCGACACCTGAAGAAGCGGATCGGAGATAAGACCGGTAATCCGCATGTCGTCAGTGTCATCGTCGAGAGAAATCTTGCAAGTGCCGGTGACGCGATCAAGCTCTGAAATCCTACCTGTGTAGGTCGTTTCTTTCGTGATCACTTGCTCTTTTGCTTGGTCAAAATGATCCTTAAGAAGCTTGTCAACAGAAATGCCTGTCGACTTCTTATCCTTATCAAGAAGACAAACTGTTTGGCAAGATCTCCCAACAGGATGCATGGCCTGACGACTTGCGGCCGTTAATCCGTCAGCCAGCTTGTCAATCGTTTCTAAGAGGCGCCCCTGCAGCTCCTGATTTTGCGACAGCGATTGCTTGAGTGCGGCGGCTAGATGTTCCATTTCCTCTTTTCCTCTTTTACTGAGGACGTACGCGACGACGGCGGTTAGTACAGATCCTGCAAACCCAGAGAAAAGTTCTGGGGCATTTGCCGTTATCCATACAGGAATCTCAATGCACCCGGCTTCCAGGTTAGCGCTTGTAGAGACGGAGACATTCAAGGCACTGTATCGGCGATTGAACTGTCCTGACTGAATGAAGTTCCCAGCGCAAGCTAAAACTTTCGAAAAACCCTGCAACGATTCTCCAAGGTCGGCCAGATCTATGGAGTGTTCTCCGAGTGAAAGACCGTCGTATTGGATGAAGTATTGGAGTGTCTGCGAGTCAGCCATGGGAAGCCCTTGCAATGAAAATTCTCGTTCTGGATTGTTGCATATACCTATTCGCTCAAGCTTAATCGGTATCAACGTCAAAGTTGGTCGCTCTGAAAAGACCCACCTCAGCCCGCTCTTGAGAACGGGCTGAAGTTGGCCCTCTCCCTCGCCGATGGTCTGAACCAACTCCCGGCGGGGGAGATTCACTGCTCAGGTCAGCCCGTGTGCGTTTTTGTCCGCTCGGCGGGAGGTACTAACTCCGCGCCTTTATCGGCTTTCCCTTCGCCCGTCTGACTACTCATCATCCGGTGCCCCTCCCAGCTTCCGGCCGGGGGAGGGAGTTTGCATTCGAAAAAGCTTTTTGCTCTCTCGACAAAGCAAACTTTACACGTGCAAGCAATGAAAAGCAAGTTAAACTTGCTTGTAAGCCGTGATAAAGGCAAGTTTATTTTGACCGAAGTCAAAAAAAAGGCCCGCTCTATGGCCTGTCTCTTATACACATCTGACGCTGCCG
>OWKD01000489.1_pt1 | contig 9845 bp, 6 predicted proteins | sample 1732981 | NCBI WGS metagenome assembly OWKD01 (sample SAMN05065776, study PRJEB22554) | human gut metagenome | biome: ENVO:2100002; feature: ENVO:00000062; material: ENVO:00002003 | host: Homo sapiens | place: USA
CCTGCGGCCACAAGATGCTGAATCTGCGGAAAAGCCTTAAAAAGCGTGCCGAACGTGGAACGTACACCTGCGCTTGCTGCAGGGAGCAGTTCTTACCGATCCGGGCAGATGCCAGATATTGCAGCAATGCCTGTCGGCAGAAAGGCTACCGCCAGCGTAAAGCGAATGCTGATTCTATCCGGTAAAGTGGTGCTTCCCATTTTGGGAAGTACCACTTTACTGTAACGCCTAATCGCTCACTCCCAAATCCCCACAGTGGGAATTTGGGCTGTCATCTAAAATCAAGTTCCGCTTTCCGTAACTTGATTCGTAGCCCTTGCTGAATCAAGTTCCCACTTTGGGAACTTGATTTTAGCCGTAACGAAGCCACCGGAGTTATCATTTTGAGAACTTCGGTTTTATCTGTAACACGTCACCCCCACTCCGTAAAAATCAGGTGATCAAAATGAGCACTTGATTCTACCTGTAACGTCTCAAGGTCGTTGAAAATCAGGTTGCCGAGATGACAACCTGATTCTATCCGTAACGGAATCAGCGGGCCAAAATGACCCTCTGAAAAACCGGACGAGCTGTCCATTCGAGACAGCTTGCCCGGAGCAGGAGTGCAGAGGGTGCAGCCCTTTGCCCCAGTGATATGATGCCTTGCGTCATATCCTACTGGGTATTATCTGGCGCACCGCAGGTGGCAGATTCAGCAGCTCCGCTGCTGCGTTTTTCCACGCCAAGCTGTTGAAACGGAGGAATGTCTATCTGAAACTGACACGACACAACGGACGAGCCGGAACCCACGGCACCTATAACCCCAAGCACAATGACCGGAGTTTCAACCTTGCCAACAGTGAGCACATCGACCCGGAACGAGCCAAGGGCAACATCTACTGGGACTGCTTCCACGGCTTCCGTTCGGCTCTCGATCCGCAAGACCCGGACGATCTGGCAGCGACCTTCTCGGAGGTAGAACGACAATTTTACGAGAGCCGCTATTCCAATTATGTGGAAAGTCAGAACGAGCGCAATGCCAAGATTCGGCACACGGAGCGTAATCGCTCCATTCCTGACCTGCTGTCCAGCCGCAAGACCTGCCCGGAGGAGACCATCTACCAGCTTGGGACGCTGGACGAACACGCTTCGGCAGAGGACTTGCTGAACATCGTCACGGAGTTCATTGACGAGTTCAAGACCAAGTTTGGCGACCACGTTCATGTGCTGGACTGGGCGCTGCATCTGGACGAAAGCACACCCCATATCCACGAGCGTCATGTGTTCGACTGTGAGAATCAGTATGGCGAAATAGCACCCCAGCAGGAAAAGGCGTTGGAAGCGTTAGGCTTCGATCTGCCCGACCCGGACAAACCCCTCAGCCGCCGCAACAACCGCAAGATCGCCTTTGATGCCGCCTGCCGGAAAATGCTGTTCGAGATTGCAAAACGGCACGGGCTGGATTTGGAGGAAGAAGCGGAGTACGGCAGCCGCAAATATCTGGAAAAGCAGGACTTCATTCTTGCCAAGCAGAAGGAGCAGCTTTCCGCCCAGCAGAATAAGCTGGACGAGTTGACTTTGAAAGTTTCGGACATGGAGACCCTGCTGGAAGATGTTTCAGCAGCGGCTTACGACAAGGCAGTGGAGGTCATGACAGATGCTGTCCGGACGGAGACCCGGAAGGAAGATATGCGGATGATCGAAGATACGAAAAGGTGGGTGCTGTCCCCGGAGCGCAAAGCACCGCAGGCCACACGGGAGTACACGGCCAAGCATCTGGACGGTATTCTGAACAAGTTCCTCAAGACCATGCAGACCACCGCCGCCCGTCTGCAAGAGAAACTCCTGAAGCCGGAAGTCCGGCAGAAAGGCAAGGAGCAGGTCAAGGAGAAAGCACGAGATTCCGTTCTGCAGTTGTTGAACCGTTTGCAGGCGGAACAAACCCAACGGAAGCCCGGAGAACCGGAAATCAGAAACACGAGGTGATGTTTATTGAGCAAAGAAGTCAACGAAGAACGCACTCCCCGAACCGTTGAGGATGTGAAGGAAATGCTAGCCAAGCACTCCAATGGTGAAATTCAGCGGACGATCCAAAACTGCATCACGATTTTGCAGAACGACCATGTGCTTGCCGATGCCATCCGGCTGAACTTGTTGAGTGAACGCATCGACATCGTAAAGCCTGTTGGCTGGCCGCGCTCCGGCAAGACGCTGAACGACACGGACATGAAGTATATCCTGCGGAGGATGGAGAAATACGGCATTTCCAGTGAAAAGAAAATCGAATCTGCCATCCGCATTGTTGCCAACGAGAACCGTTATCATCCCATCCGGGATTACCTGAACGGTCTGCAATGGGACGGCACGGAACGGATAGCCCACGTCCTGCACCATTTTCTCGGTGCTGCGGAGGACGAGTACACTTGCGAGGCTATGAAAATTTTCCTGCTGGGAGCCATCAAGCGGGTATTCCAGCCGGGATGTAAATTTGAGACCATGCTCTGTCTGGTGGGCGGGCAAGGTGTGGGAAAGTCCAGCTTTTTTCGGCTTCTGGCAGTCAAGGATGAGTGGTTCTCGGATGACCTGCGGCGGCTGGACGATGACAACGTGTACCGCAAGCTGCAAGGCCGCTGGATCATTGAAATGTCGGAGATGATCGCCACCGCCAATGCCAAAAGTATCGAGGAAATCAAGAGTTTCCTCAGTAAGCAGAAGGAAACCTATAAAGTTCCCTACGAGACCCATCCTGCCGACCGTCTGCGCCAGTGCGTCTTTGCTGGCACGACCAACCGGCAGGATTTTTTGCCCCGTGACCGCACAGGCAACCGCCGCTTCATCCCTGTTCCGGTGGATGCGGAACTGGCCGAAGTCCACATTCTGGACAATGAGGAGGAATCTCGCACCTATATCGACCAGCTCTGGGCAGAAGCTATGACCATCTACAACAGAGGCAACTACAAGCTGGCGTTCAGCCCCGCTATGCAGGAAACGCTGCAAGCTCACCAACAGGACTTCATGCAGGAGGATGCGCAGGCTGGCATGATCTACGCCTTTCTGGAGGACTACACGGGTGACCGGGTGTGTTCCAAGCAGCTTTACGCGGAAGCACTGGGCAACACCAATATCCCGGCAGAGTGGGAGACCCGTGCTATCTGCGAGATCATGAACACCGGAATTTCGCGCGGCGATATCCAAGGCTGGCAGGCTCACAAGACCGCCAAGCGTTACCCGAAGTACGGTGTTCAGAAAGGCTGGGAGCGCGTAACCAGCCCCGAAACCGGGGCTGAAAATTTCTCCGAAATAACAGATGCAGAAGCCCAGCAACTGGGCTTTCCCTTCTGATGGACAGCGGTTACACGGTCAGTTACAGATTTGGTTACGCCGCAGTTACAGCGCAAAAGCCGCATGACTGCTGCGTTTTCCTCTTTCTGTAACCATGTAACCTTAAAAGAATAAGAAAAAATATAAAGCCCATCGAATGCCCCGTGTGCAGAAAAAGAGAGTTTTCCTGCCCGGTTACAGGCGTTCGGTTACAAGGAATTGGAGGTCTGCCTATGAAAGATGTCCCGATTTGGGAAAAGAGCAATCTGACGCTGGAAGAAGCTGCGGCTTATTCCGGCATTGGCATCAACAAGCTGCGTTCATTATCGGATAACGAACATTGCCAGTTCGTGTTGTGGGTGGGTTCCAAGCGGCTCATCAAGCGGCGCAAGCTGGATGAATATACGGAGCGAATGTACTCGCTTTGAAAATGTCCCGGATATTTTTCAAAACGTCTTGCAGAGAATGGCGTATCTGTGGTACTATGAACACAGAACAACGCTCTTTTCTGTACCGCAATGTAGAAAGGAGCGACGCTCATGGCAACAACTCAGAATACGAAACGCAAAGACAAGGCGCGTGTGGTTCTCCGCAAAGGGGAATCCCAGCGCAAAGATGGCAAGTACGATTTCCGTTGGACTTCCCCGGATGGCAAGCGGCATTCTATTTATGCCGCGACCTTAGAGGAACTTCGGGAAAAGGAAAACGACATTCAGCGAGATTCGCTGGAAGGCATCAAGGCAGAAGCACGGTACGTCACCCTGAACGATGTGTTCACCCTGTGGGCAAAGGTCAAGCGTGGTCTGAAGGACAACACCTTTCAGAATTATCTGTACCTTTATCGGCAGTTCGTGGAGCCGGATTTCGGCAAATCGAAGGTGTCTGCGCTCAAGAAGTCGGACGTGAAGCAGTTCTACAACACGTTGGCGGATGAGCGGGGCTTGCAGATCTCTACGATTGACAGCGTACACACGGTTTTGCATCAGGTGCTGGACATGGCGGTGGATGACTGCTATCTGCGGAGCAACCCTTCGGACAATGTTCTGCGGGAGCTGAAAAAGGCACACCAGTTTGAAACCAACCGCCGCAAGGCACTGACCGTGGCAGAGCAGAATCTGCTGCTGTCCTACCTCTCCAAAACGCCGAAGTACCAGCACTGGTATCCGATTTTCGCGGTCATGCTGGGAACTGGTTTGCGCGTAGGAGAAGCCACTGGTCTGCGCTGGTGCGATGTGGATTTTGAGGAAGGGACAATCTCCGTCAATCACACGCTGGTCAACTACGACCACCGTGAGAACAACGGCGGCAAGAAGGGCTGCTACTTCAACTGCCACTCGCCCAAAACAAAGGCCGGGGTCCGCACTGTTCCGATGATGGACTTCGTGAAAGAAGCCTTTGAAAAGGAACGTGCCTATCAGGAAGAAGCAGAGATCCATTGCACGGTAACGGTGGATGGCTATACGGACTTCATCTTCATCAATCGTTTTGGTGAATGTCAGCATCAGGGAACGCTGAATAAAGCGATCCGCCGCATCATCCGCGACTGCAACGATGAAGTTCTTGCCAAAGACCCGGACAGTACCGTTCTTCTGCCGCGTTTCAGTTGTCATACCCTGCGGCATACGTTCACGACCCGGATGTGCGAAGCGGGCGTGAACATCAAGGTGATTCAGGATGCGTTGGGACACTCGGATATTTCCACCACTTTGAACATCTATGCAGATGTGACCAAGGAACTGCGGAAGTCTGAATTTGAAAACCTTGACCGCCAGTTCGCGCAGTGGAAAGACCCTGAAGAATAAAAATAAAGCGTACGCCAAATACGCCATACGCCATTTACGCCAATTCATACGCCAAACGATACAGTTCGGATAAAGGCTTGTGTAGAGATGTAAATGGAAGGGTAAAAATCAACCCTTGCGGTGTAGAGTAATATCAAGAAATAAAGGCTTATAACTGTTCGTCGATGACATCCCCACGATGAAGCTGATCGACCAGTAAAACGTAAAAATTGGCTTTGCTTCGTTTGAAATTGTGACGTTCGATACTGGAACAACGTGGATTTACCACCAACTTACCACTAAATTTCATCATTTGCATTCATAACGCAAGAAAGCAGCCTACAATAAAACACAGGCACCCCTGTCCATTCGATGTTGTGCGACAGCACAGCACGATGGGCAGAGGTGCTTTTTGTATCTTGGGAGGGCATCCACTACAAGCGAGAAATTATTGATGATTGAATGTGTCCGCCTACTATGTTCTGAACGCACTGGAGAAATAGAAACTGTGCAAAGACATCCAGACTGAAGATGTTGATTTCGGTATTCCATCTGACCAGAGAAATTGTTCCAACTACGGAACACAGATGAAATTGCTTGACAAAAACATGGCTCGCGAAATTCCGAAATTCATCCTCCAAAAACTCAAATTTATACGTTATTTATGACAAAACTTATAGAAAAAACTTTTGGTTTTTAAATTTCTTCAATGAGTCAAACGAATAATTCTTCCAAAGAACAGGGCATCCGCCACGGCATACATCAAAGTGCTCGCATGTGGTGCACTCGTCAGATGGCAACTTGCGGATTTCGTCCATCGTTTTACGGTAGATAGCATTTTCGGTCAATGACTGGAATTCTTGGTAGGACGAAAAGTCCCTGCCGAATTTTCCCAACGGCTGGTAGAGATACATATCACATGGAAGCAATTCCATCTTCGTATTGAATGTTACGGCGTTTTTCAGATGAATCTGGCAGGGTGTAGCAAGCCTGCCTTTTAGAAGCTTTAGCTGCTCTTCCGTATATACACACAGTGGAAAGCTGTATTCGATCCACCATTCATCTGTAATATCGCTCAATTTATCTTTGAGAAATGAAATCACGGACTAATTTTATGGGGTCGTGCTTTTGCAGGTAAATCAGATCTTTGTCCCCGGCATTATTGTTGTCGATGATGAATGTGAACGAGAACTGCTTTGCACCATTATCATGAGCGATTTGGACAGCTTCGCAAAAGGAGTGAACATTCTCGGGGGTTATCACCATGGAACAAGTAAACTCTATTGGCAACGAAGCCAGATTACGAATTGCCTGATGCTGTTTCTCAGTGCCATCATATCCCGTCATTTCACACCATTCCTTCCGATTTCTTCCTTTCATAGATACATCAACATATCCGAGGCCACTATCAATCAGCATCCGGCATAATTCCATGTTGCTAAGCAAGACACCATTTGTTGCAACTGCAGTTGTTATGGGATGACGTCTTGTTTTGATATACTGCAAAATTTCCGGAAGATGTGGGTATGTAAGAGGTTCTCCTCCGGTAAAGAATATATACTTGACTTTTGCTTCACAGCAAAAATTAACGATACTTTTAAGATCATCGTATTCGATTCGATTATCTGCTACATATCCAGCACTTTTTACATAGCAAAAAGTGCAACGCAAATTACAGTCGCGTGTAAGCACGATTGAGCATTGCTTAATCTTTCCTTCAGCAGTCATTGAAGCTCTCCTTCCATAATTGACAGGTGCATTAATGTGTCAGTTTATCCAGACGGTATAGCGAAGAGACTTTGTTGGCAAATACTGCTTCCGGAAATCCTTGCGCGACGATTTTTCCACCGGATTCACCGCCGGATATACCAAAGTCAATGATATGATCTGCAACCGTTTTAATGAATTCAACATTATGCTCGATTATTATGGCTGTCTCACCGTTCTTTTGCAAAGAAAACAGAACTTGAATGAATTTGTCGATATCTACATCATTCAAGCCGGACGTCGGTTCATCAAGAATATACAAATTTTTGCCATAGGACGAAGAGCTCAAGGCTTTCGCCAGCTTTACGCGCTGAGCCTCTCCTCCGGATAAATTCATGGACATCTGACCTAATTTTAAATATCCTAGACCCAATTCGATCATGCTGCTCAAAGTTTGGTAGACTTTTTTGGATTCTTTAAACACATTCACAATATCAATGATTGGTGTTTCCAGAATATCCAGGATTGTTTTTCCGCAGTATTTCACAGATAACACTTGATCGTTGAATCGCTTTCCTCCGCATTCAGGGCAGGTGATATAGGAGTTGGGAAGATAGTTGAGTTCGATTTTCTGGAGGCCTGTGCCTTGGCAGCATTCACAACGCCCACCTTTAACGTTCATGCTAAATGACGAGGCACTAAGCTTCATCTGTTTTGCAGCGTCTGTCTTTGAAAACAATGCACGAATCTCATCAAAGATTTCCAGATAAGAAACAATCGTCGATCTTTGTGTTTTTCCTATGGGAGCCTGATTAACCTGTATGACCCGCCGGATATTCTTTCCGCCATAAACAGTGCCATGAACATTATCGGATTTTCTGGAAAAACATCTTGCAATGACCGATGCTAAGGTCGATTTTCCAGAACCAGAAACACCGGTTATACAGGTGATTCCGCCAATAGGAAAACGAGCATTCTGTCTGCGAATATTTCTGAAATTGATGTTACGAACTTCAAAATAGTCTTTCGCATTTAACGGCTGCTTAAAAGCAAGAGAATGACCAGTGGTAGGGGTGGTGCCTGACTGGCGGATTAAGTATCCTCCATCGGGTCCACCAACCGGCCCGAGCTCTATGATACAGTCGGCAGATGAGATGTACTGTTTGTTGTGCTCTATTGCGATAACGGTGTTTCCACGGCAGACTAAATTCCGAGTAGCGGTTACAACCTTGGTTATATCTCTATAATGCAGCCCTTTACACGGTTCATCCAAAATATAGATTAATCCCTTCAGGGAACATGTAAGCTGAGTGGCAATCCGAACTCGTTGCCTTTCACCGCCTGAAAGGGTAGGAATGGGTCTGTTAAGGCACAGATAGCCCACGTCAAGTTGCATCAATGCGTTCAATTTGCAAAGAATGCTGTTTACAAGTTGCTCAACAAACTCTTTTTTGGACGGAGAAATTCGCTTGTCACTAAACTGCTGTATCCAAGAAAGCAAAGCAGTCAGTTCCATGCTTTCGATGTCAGCGTAGTTCAGTCCGCCAATTTTGTATTCCAGAACTTCTTTGCGTAGCTTGGTCCCACCACATACATGACAAGGAATCTCCTCCAGATATTTTGCATAGACAGTTGAGGGGGCGGATGGATCACTGTCGGATATTCGTTCCAATATAGCAGGTATAGCTCCGCGAAGTGTTACATAGTGCTGCTTTTTTCGTTTGCCCTCTTTATAGGCCAATTTGCATCGGATTTGGTCATCAGCATAAAGCAACTGGCGAAGCTCGTAATCGCTGAGTTGGGAGACTTTTTTGTCAATGTCGATTCCATAATGTTCGCATAGGGCTTCCAGATACTTTTGCTCTTTGCTTTCCGGTGAACCTTTAAAATATAAAATTGCACCGTCTCTCAATGTGATATCACGGTCTGGAATCAGGAGAGATTCGGACACGACAGTTTCAACGCCGAGGCCAAAGCAATGAGGACAAAAAGATTTTGGGTTATTGGACGAGAACAATTTTTCTGAAACGCTGGATGTTTGGCTGCTATTAACAATGGAAAATAATGATCTGAGATAATAGGAGATTTCTGTAGTGGTGCCGATAGTGGAACGGGGATTTACGTTGTAGTAGTTTTGAGAAATATTCAGAGCTGGGCGAAGATTTTCGATAGAACCCACCTTCGGCTTATTCATCAGTTTCTGACCATAAATATTACCGGTCATCCCCTCAAGAAATGCTCTCTGACTCTCTGCGTAGATCGTATCAAATACCAAGGAGGATTTACCGCATCCGGAGCAACCAGTTACGCAGGTGAATTTGTCCAAAGGAATTTCTAGATCTAGGTGCTTTAAATTGTTTTCAGAGGCATCCTTAATTATAATCTTTTCCATGATTGGCACGACTCCCATATAAAATCTTTAGAGATATGTATCAAAGTCAGCGGGATGTTATTTTCGCAGAAGATATTCTCTGTAAAGCTTTGTCGACTTTACGGTGGGTCATAGCTGCAACATTGCAACGGTACTGGTTGATTCTGAACGGAGCTCCATCAGGATTCTCGTTTGAATTCCACATCATGCAGACTGTGCAGTAGCCTCTGTCCTTACAGTCAACACACTGTAAGAACCGCGACCGTTTTACTTGTCTTAGTTCCTTTATTTTTGCTGAGGTTTCCCATATTTCCTGAACGGTTTGATGATTCAGGTCTCCAATAACATTGTTCTGCCAGCCAGCGCAGGGAAATACAGTCCCACTTGCTGTAACGCAGAAGCTATATCGGCAAACAGAGCATATTGGATCATTTCCGGTCAGACTTTCTCTGTCCATGGCGATCTTGTGGAGCGATTCAGCATACCCCTCCTGCATTTGTACAGTTAAGACATCGTCTACTTCTTCGATGGACAAGCGGTTTGCAAGGTTGCAGCCGGAATGATCGTAAGCGGCAAAGATTACCGGCTCTGTTGCAACAGCAATATTATGGTCCCATCCCCAGTGAAGGACATCTGATATGAACCCCAAAAGTTAGACAAAAAACGAATTAAGCGGCCCCAACGGT
>OWKD01000513.1_pt1 | contig 9458 bp, 9 predicted proteins | sample 1732981 | NCBI WGS metagenome assembly OWKD01 (sample SAMN05065776, study PRJEB22554) | human gut metagenome | biome: ENVO:2100002; feature: ENVO:00000062; material: ENVO:00002003 | host: Homo sapiens | place: USA
CGTAAGATCGTCGGCAGCGTCAGATGTGTATAAGAGACAGCCACTTCTCTAACTGGCACAACTTTTCCAGCCGTTCCGCCGCCATATAAGTATGCGCCACGCCGCTTACGCAGGCGGTTACTGCCACCAGATATGCCATTTTAACCTCCCACGGTAACCTGAAATCCGGCCCGTTCTGCCATTTCACGCATCGTTGCCACATCGGCTGACGACGGCGCAGCAACCTCTTTCATCGACCATGTTTTCCCCAGCAGGCGGTATTTCGGCTCGCCGTACTGATGAAACGGTAACAGATGGATCTGCCTGATATTCAGCGGGATCAGTACATCCAGCGCCTGCTGCATATTCTCCCGGCTGAGCGTGAAACCAGGGATCAGCGGTAAACGCGGGATCACGTTGACGCCCTCACTCACCAGCAAACGCAGATTCTCCAGCACGCGTGGCAGGTTCATCTTCACCACATCCCGCGCCTGAGTCGCGTCCATAATTTTTAAATCGAACAACACTTCATCGCACAATTTCGCCAGCGGTAATAGCTTGCTGGCTGGTGCGTCTCCGGCAGTTTCAATGGCGCATGACACACCCCACAGCCGCAGTCGCTGTAAAAAACGGGTAGCAAACTCCGCCTGCATTAACACTTCGCCGCCAGAAAGCGTGACGCCGCCGCCGGACGTGCGAAAGAAAATGTCATCTTTCATCACTTCCCGTTCCAGAGCGTCAAGGCTGATATCGCGACCAATCCGTTCAAACGCCCCGGAGGGGCATTCATCCGCATCACGCAAACATTTCGCACAGTGCAGACATTTCGCCTCTCTGCGTACCGTCTGGATTTTGCCGGAGATCGACTCCGGATTAGCACACCACGGGCAAAGATGCGGACAGCCTTTAAAAAAGACCACCGTACGAATGCCCTCGCCGTCATTCAGTGAATAACGCTGAATGTTGAAAATGCGCGCCACATCATCGCGGCGCGTTTCCACAACGTTACAGCTGATGCGCTGTCCGGCGGATGATGTCATCCTGGATCTCCTTCGACAGTTCGACAAAGAAGGCGCTGTATCCGGCAACGCGCACCACCAGCCCGGCATAATCTTGTGGGCGCTGTTGCGCTTCCCGCAACGTGTCGGCGTTCACCACGTTAAACTGAATATGTTGTAACTTAAGCTGGGTAAACGCCCGTAAGAAGTCGGCCAGTTTGCGTAATCCCGCTTCACCTTCGAGGGTCGCCGGAGTGAATTTCACGTTCAGCAATGTACCGTTAGACAGCAGCGTGTTATCGAGCTTACTGACTGACTTCAGTACCGCTGTTGGCCCTTGTGCGTCCTGGCCCAGCATGGGTGACAAGCCGCCGTCTGCCAGCTGTTCTCCGGCAAAACGACCGTCTGGCGTCGCGCCAACCACCGATCCCAACGGGACGTGAGCAGAAACGGTATACGATCCCGGCGTGAAGTAGCCGCCGCGCGGGTTCTGGTATTTTTCCACTTCTTTGCAGTAGTGGCGTAACAGTTCGGCGCTAATGTTATCCACCTCGTCGATATCGTTACCGTATTTCTCGAAGCGGTTAATTAAGCGAGCGCGGACTTTTTCGCCTTCTGGCGTTGCGAAGTTGGCTTTTAATACCGACAGCAATTCGTCAAAACTTAAACGCTGTTGCTCAAAAACCATCCCTTTCAACGCATGGAGAGAATCGCTCAGGTTGGCGATACCGATCCCCTGTACGCCGGAGAAGTTATAACGCGCGCCGCCATCGGTAATATCGCGGCCTTTTTCCAGACAATCGCTGATAAACGATGAGAGCAGCGGTACAGGTGCCCAGTCGCGATGGCCGATATCACAAATATTGCTGCCCTCAACCATCAGGGTGATGTAGTGGCTGATCTTGGCGCGGATCTGCTCCAGTAAACCTTCATAAGTCAGCGCAGCATTGCCTTCATTTTCATGCAGGCAGATTTCCATCACTTTCAGCAGATTAAACATCGCGATGTCATGCAAGCCGTAGGTTCTGCCGGGAATAGATAATTCCACACAGCCCACTACGGAATAGTCGCGCGCATCTTCCAGCGAAACGCCACGGTTGAGGAACGCTGGCACCACCACTTCATCGTTAAAGATTTGCGGAATACCGGTGCCGAAGCGAATGGTTTCGGCGGTTTTCATCAGGAACGGCGTGTCGATCAAGGCGTTAGTGCGCACGCCGAGGTTCGGTTGCGGTAATTGCACGCTTTGATAGGCGTCAAGGCAAAGGAACGAAAGCACGTTCACCGCGCTACGTCCGTTCTCGGTTAACCCGCCGAGCAGTGCGGTATAGCCGGTCGGGAAACCGGCGAAATAACGCGCGCTACTGGTGGAGCGCAACAGCACGATGTCGTTGCATTTCACCCATAAAGATTCGAGCAGTTCTTTCAGGAACGCCGCATCTTCGCCCTGGGTTAATGATGTCTGATAGAACGGCAACATATACTGGTCGAAGCGCCCCAACGATAGCGAACTGGCGTTGGATTCGTATTGCAGAATGATGTTCATGTACCAGAATAACTGGCACGCCTGCCAGAACGTCTGCGGCTTATGTTGCGCGTTATGGCGGGAGATCTCTGCAATAGTCAGCAGCTCTTCGCGACGCTGGGCATCTGTGCAGTTTGCCGCCATCGTTTCCGCCAGTTCGGCGTAACGCAAAATGTGTTTCTGCGAGGCTTCCAGCAGTAACAACGCGGCCTGATAAAAGTGATTCTCCGGCTGTTGCTGACAATGTTGCTGCATCTGTGCCACCAGCTCCCCCAGCCCGTGATTCAGCAGGCGCGGGTAATCAATAATAATGTGCCCCTGGCCTTTATCCGTCTGGTTGATGCTGAAAATCTGCGTGTTGGTCGCGGCTTTTACTTCATCTGTCATCTGCCCGTTGATGAAATCTTTCATCGAACGTTTTTCCCAGTACGGGAACAACTCTTCACGGTAGATACGTTTATCTTCTTCGCTGATAGCAAAGCGGTCCTGCGGACGCGTCGGGAATTGATCCAGTTCTTTCAGCAGCCAGTAAGGGTCCATTTCCGGCGACATAATCCCGGCGCGTGGTTTTACGGTGCGGTTACCGGCAATCAGTTCTTCATCACGAATCGAAATTTCAACATGTTCAAGGATATACGCTGTTGCTTTCGCCCGGCGCAATATCACCGGTTCGCCTTCGGTTTGCCGATGGCTGGCGGTATAAAGCAGCGCCCGCTCCAGCGAGATTTCACGGGTATTGGCAAACAGTGCAGTTTTGAGGCGAGAGATACGATTCGTCATGAGGAACTCCTGTGGGAAAGCGAACCCGCCCTTGCGAGCGGGAGAAGAACTTAAGCGGTTTGCGCCAGGTGAGCTTCAATTTTGCTCATAATGGCGTCAGCACGTTTTACTGCATCGCTGATGTTGACGCGCACGATGGTCTTGCCAGCAAAACGCTCTTCAAACTTGATGCCGATATCTTTGGTCAGAATCACCATATCAGCGCTCGCCACATCTTCCGCAGTCAGTTCATTTTCCAGACCAATTGACCCCTGGGTTTCTACTTTCACTTCCCAGCCTTTCGCTTTCGCGGCACTTTCCAGCGCCTCTGCTGCCATATAGGTATGGGCAACACCTGAAGGACATGCGGTTACTGCAATAATTTTCGTCATGGCTCGTTCCTCAATTAATTAATTTCAAAATCCAAATCCAGGTCGTCTTCTTTTTCATCAGTCGAAGACCCATTTTTACGCGCCAGACTTTTCAGCACGTTCACACAAACAGCCGTCACCACTGCTCCGACAGCCACTGCTGCGATATAACCCAGCTTGCCTTCAACCACCGGCAGCACAATCAGACCACCCCAGCCTGCATAGCACTGCGCACCGACCAGCGCCGCAGTTACTGCACCACAAACTGAACCGACCATGATGGAAGGAATGACACGCAGCGGATCGGCAGCGGCGAAAGGAATCGCCCCTTCAGTAACGCCAACACAGCCCATCACCAGTGCCGCTTTGCCGGTTTCGCGCTCTTCTGCGGAGAAATTTTTACGACCAATCAGCGTCGCCAGCCCCATCCCCAGCGGCGGGATACAAATACCCACGGCAGCGATGGCCACCACGGTATAAACACCCTGAGCAACGCAAATCAGCATGAAGGCATAGGCCACTTTGTTAACCGGACCGCCCATATCGAACGCCAGCATCAGACCCATGATCACCGCCAGCATAACAATGCTGCCCTGCTGCATCCCCTGAAGCCACTGAGTCAGGCTGTTGGTCAACGCCCCTACAGGCTCGCCCAAGCCCCACATCATGATGCCTGCGGTAATCAGTGTGCCGACGATAGGAATAATGAAGATAGGCATCACCGAGCGCAGAACTTTATGCACCGGAATTTTCTTCAGGTAATGCACCACGATGCCGCCGATAATCCCGGCGATCAGTGCACCAAAGAAGCCCGCACCAAAGCTGTTACCAACCCAGGCACCGATAGCGCACGGAGCCAGCGCAGAACGCTCTGCAATGGAATAACCGATGTACGCTGCGAGGAAAGGCACCATCAGCGTCAAGCCCGCAACGCCGATATCAAACAGTTTTTTCAGATTTGGATCGGCTACGGCATCCGGCACTGCGCCTTTGCCATACAACATGACGGAAACCGCCAGCAAAATACCGCCCGATACCACGAAGGGAATCATGTGTGAAACGCCCGTCATTAAATGCTGACGGGTATTTTTCAGGATCTGCACCAACTCATTCATAAGCTGCTCCCGGGCTTGCGAAAGCCCATGTCCATATTTTTGATGGAAGAAACAATAGGCAATCGCAGGCGGAGCAAACAGTGGATAAAAAGGCCATTTACTGGACTTTTGTAATATCAGTACAAAAATGCGATCCGCCTCATAACTTGCGATAAACCGGAAGCATGCCGCAAAACAGCGTCTTGTGAGACGCGTCGCAAATTGACGGTTACATTACATTTGTCCAGCTTTTGGCAGATTTGTCACATGGCAGGCCGTTGCCGTGCGCTCTTATCCTGTAAACAGAAAACCGTACCGGGAGAGAGGCAATGGCCCTGATTGTGGAATTTATTTGTGAGCTACCTAACGGCGTACATGCGCGTCCGGCAAGCCACGTTGAAACGCTGTGTAATACTTTTTCATCACAAATTGAGTGGCATAACCTGCGCACTGACCGCAAGGGCAACGCCAAAAGCGCCCTTGCGCTGATTGGCACCGATACGCTGGCGGGCGATAACTGCCAGTTACTGATTTCCGGGGCCGACGAACAGGAAGCGCACCAGCGTTTAAGCCAATGGCTGCGCGATGAATTCCCCCACTGCGATGCGCCGCTGGCGGAAGTTAAATCTGACGAACTGGAACCACTGCCGGTTTCACTGACCAATCTGAATCCGCAAATTATCCGCGCCCGCACCGTGTGCAGCGGTAGTGCAGGCGGCATTCTGACGCCGATCTCTTCTTTAGATCTCAATGCGCTGGGTAATCTTCCCGCAGCCAAAGGCGTTGACGCCGAGCAATCCGCACTGGAAAACGGCCTGACGCTGGTACTGAAAAACATTGAGTTTCGTCTGCTGGATAGCGACGGTGCTACCAGCGCGATTCTGGAAGCTCACCGATCCCTGGCTGGCGATACTTCCCTGCGCGAACATTTACTGGCAGGCGTCAGCGCCGGATTAAGCTGCGCCGAAGCAATTGTTGCCAGCGCGAATCACTTTTGCGAAGAGTTTTCCCGTTCCAGCAGCAGCTACCTGCAAGAACGTGCCCTGGACGTACGCGACGTCTGCTTCCAGTTACTCCAGCAAATCTACGGTGAGCAACGCTTCCCGGCACCGGGCAAACTGACGCAGCCCGCCATTTGTATGGCTGATGAACTGACCCCCAGCCAGTTCCTCGAACTGGATAAAAATCATCTCAAAGGTCTGTTACTGAAAAGTGGCGGCACCACATCACATACGGTGATCCTTGCCCGTTCGTTCAACATTCCGACGCTGGTAGGTGTGGATATTGATGCCCTTACTCCGTGGCAGCAACAAACGATTTATATCGACGGCAACGCCGGGGCGATTGTGGTTGAGCCAGGGGAAGCCGTAGCTCGTTATTATCAGCAAGAAGCCCGCGTACAGGACGCTCTGCGTGAGCAACAGCGTGTCTGGCTGACCCAGCAAGCGCGTACCGCTGACGGTATCCGCATTGAAATTGCCGCTAACATCGCTCACTCCGTGGAAGCGCAGGCCGCATTCGGCAATGGTGCGGAAGGCGTTGGTTTGTTCCGCACTGAAATGCTCTATATGGATCGCACCAGTGCACCGGGTGAAAGCGAGCTGTACAACATCTTTTGTCAGGCGCTGGAGTCTGCCAACGGACGCAGCATTATTGTGCGCACTATGGACATTGGTGGTGACAAACCCGTTGATTATCTGAACATTCCCGCAGAAGCTAACCCGTTCCTCGGTTATCGCGCGGTGCGTATTTATGAAGAATACGCGTCGTTGTTTACCACACAACTACGATCGATCCTGCGCGCCTCTGCTCACGGCAGCCTGAAAATCATGATCCCGATGATCTCCTCAATGGAAGAGATCTTATGGGTGAAAGAAAAACTGGCGGAAGCCAAACAGCAACTACGTAACGAACACATTCCGTTTGATGAGAAAATCCAGCTCGGCATCATGCTGGAAGTGCCGTCGGTGATGTTCATCATCGATCAATGCTGCGAAGAGATTGATTTCTTTAGTATTGGTAGTAATGACCTGACGCAGTATCTGCTGGCGGTGGATCGCGATAACGCTAAGGTTACTCGTCACTACAACAGCCTGAATCCGGCATTCTTGCGGGCGCTCGATTACGCCGTGCAAGCGGTGCATCGCCAGGGCAAATGGATTGGTCTGTGCGGTGAGCTGGGAGCGAAAGGTTCCGTGCTGCCGTTGCTGGTCGGCTTAGGGCTGGATGAACTCAGCATGAGCGCACCATCAATTCCGGCGGCGAAAGCTCGGATGGCGCAACTTGATAGCCGTGAGTGCCGCAAGTTGCTCAACCAGGCAATGGCCTGCCGTACTTCGCTGGAAGTGGAACACCTGCTGGCGCAATTCCGCATGACCCAACAAGACGCACCGCTGGTCACCGCCGAGTGCATCACACTGGAAAGCGACTGGCGCAGCAAAGAAGAAGTGCTCAAAGGCATGACCGATAACCTGCTGCTGGCGGGCCGCTGCCGCTATCCGCGTAAACTGGAAGCCGACTTGTGGGCGCGCGAGGCCGTTTTCTCTACCGGTCTGGGCTTTAGTTTTGCCATTCCACACAGCAAATCAGAACACATTGAGCAATCCACCATCAGCGTGGCGCGTCTGCAAGCGCCGGTGCGCTGGGGCGATGATGAAGCGCAATTCATCATTATGTTAACCCTGAACAAACACGCTGCGGGCGATCAGCATATGCGCATTTTCTCGCGCCTCGCTCGTCGCATCATGCACGAAGAATTCCGTAATGCGCTGGTTAACGCCGCCTCTGCCGACGCTATCGCCAGCCTGCTGCAACATGAACTGGAACTGTAAAAGGAAACATCATGGAACTGTATCTGGACACCGCTAACGTCGCAGAAGTCGAACGTCTGGCACGCATATTCCCCATTGCCGGGGTGACAACTAACCCGAGCATTATCGCTGCCAGCAAGGAGTCCATATGGGAAGTGCTGCCGCGTCTGCAAAAAGCGATTGGTGATGAGGGCATTCTGTTTGCTCAGACCATGAGCCGCGACGCGCAGGGGATGGTGGAAGAAGCGAAGCGCCTGCGCGACGCTATTCCGGGTATTGTGGTGAAAATCCCGGTGACTTCCGAAGGTCTGGCAGCAATTAAAATACTGAAAAAATAGGGTATTACTACACTTGGCACTGCTGTATATAGCGCCGCACAAGGGTTATTAGCCGCACTGGCAGGGGCAAAATACGTTGCTCCGTATGTTAACCGCGTAGATGCCCAGGGCGGAGACGGCATTCGTACGGTTCAGGAGCTGCAAACGCTGTTAGAAATGCACGCGCCAGAAAGCATGGTGCTGGCAGCCAGCTTTAAAACGCCGCGTCAGGCGCTGGACTGTTTACTGGCAGGATGTGAATCCATCACCCTGCCCTTAGATGTAGCGCAACAAATGCTCAACACCCCTGCGGTAGAGTCAGCTATAGAGAAGTTCGAACACGACTGGAATGCCGCATTTGGCACTACTCATCTCTAAAGGAGCAATTATGGACCGCATTATTCAATCACCGGGTAAATACATCCAGGGCGCTGATGTGATTAATCGTCTGGGCGAATACCTGAAGCCGCTGGCAGAACGCTGGTTAGTGGTGGGTGACAAATTTGTTTTAGGTTTTGCTCAATCCACTGTCGAGAAAAGCTTTAAAGATGCTGGACTGGTAGTAGAAATTGCGCCGTTTGGCGGTGAATGTTCGCAAAATGAGATCGACCGTCTGCGTGGCATCGCGGAGACTGCGCAGTGTGGCGCAATTCTCGGTATCGGTGGCGGAAAAACCCTCGATACTGCCAAAGCACTGGCACATTTCATGGGTGTTCCGGTAGCGATCGCACCGACTATCGCCTCTACCGATGCACCGTGCAGCGCATTGTCTGTTATCTACACCGATGAGGGTGAGTTTGACCGCTATCTGCTGTTGCCAAATAACCCGAATATGGTCATTGTCGACACCAAAATCGTCGCTGGCGCACCTGCACGTCTGTTAGCGGCGGGTATCGGCGATGCGCTGGCAACCTGGTTTGAAGCGCGTGCCTGCTCTCGTAGCGGCGCGACCACCATGGCGGGCGGCAAGTGCACCCAGGCTGCGCTGGCACTGGCTGAACTGTGCTACAACACCCTGCTGGAAGAAGGCGAAAAAGCGATGCTTGCTGCCGAACAGCATGTAGTGACTCCGGCGCTGGAGCGCGTGATTGAAGCGAACACCTATTTGAGCGGTGTTGGTTTTGAAAGTGGTGGTCTGGCTGCGGCGCACGCAGTGCATAACGGCCTGACCGCTATCCCGGACGCGCATCACTATTATCATGGTGAAAAAGTGGCATTCGGTACGCTGACGCAGCTGGTTCTGGAAAACGCGCCGGTGGAGGAAATCGAAACCGTAGCTGCGCTTAGCCATGCGGTAGGTTTGCCAATAACTCTCGCTCAACTGGATATTAAAGAAGATGTCCCGGCGAAAATGCGAATTGTGGCAGAAGCGGCATGTGCAGAAGGTGAAACCATTCACAACATGCCTGGCGGCGCGACGCCAGATCAGGTTTACGCCGCTCTGCTGGTAGCCGACCAGTACGGTCAGCGTTTCCTGCAAGAGTGGGAATAACCTACTCCAAACTCCCGGCTTGTCCGGGAGTTTGAACGCAAAATTGCCTGATGCGCTACGCTTATCAGGCCTACGCAATCTCTGCAATATAGTAAATTTACGTACTTTTGTAG
>OWKD01000536.1_pt1 | contig 9220 bp, 7 predicted proteins | sample 1732981 | NCBI WGS metagenome assembly OWKD01 (sample SAMN05065776, study PRJEB22554) | human gut metagenome | biome: ENVO:2100002; feature: ENVO:00000062; material: ENVO:00002003 | host: Homo sapiens | place: USA
GTAGAGTATGCGCGCACGATGGAGCTGCTTGAAAAGACGCTTTCGTATGCGAAAGAGCTTTCAAGCAAATATCTCGTTTATCATCACAACAACTGCCGCATCATACCGGGCGAGAAGGAAGACCGTGTCCGCGTTTCCTGTGAAAATTATTACACCGTGAAACAGCTGTGTGAGGAGGCGGGGACCCAGGTGGTCGTGGAGAATGCCGGAGTTCTGGAGCGCGGAAACCGTCTCTTCGATGAGCAGGAATTTATCGATCTGTGCCGCCGGGAACAGTATGCGGTGCTTATCGACATCGGGCACGCCTGGGCGAACGGCTGGTCGCTTAAGCGGGTCGTAAACGCGCTGGCGGACCAGATTGTGGCGTACCATCTCCACAACAACGACGGTGTCCACGACAGCCATCAGAGGATTCATGAGGGAACGCTTGATTTTGACGGTTTCTTAAAACTGGCAAAGCAGGCGACTCCGGATGCCGAGTGGGTCATGGAGTATGCGATGGACGTTTCTGGAAATGTGCGGGGGATTGAGGAAGATCTGCAGTTTCTTTTGAAAATGGGAAGTGCTGCACGATGACACAGTGGCAGTGAATTTTGCCGAAAAGCCCCGCCTTGTCAACTCTTAAAAAAGCTGATATACTGGACATAAGATTGTGAGAAGAGATGTCCGGAGAGAACATACGGACACGGTAAAAATGAAATTTGACAGCGGGAAAGGAACGGCAGGATGTTTCGTCTTTGGGGAAAAATGATGAAGGAAAACCGGATGCTTAGGGATATTGTGATCAGCAACGGTGATTATACAATGTCGAGAACGGCGATGGTGTTTGACGCGATCGACCAGATTTGCTATGCCTTTGATCTGGGGCATCCAGTCTGGCTGGATAAGACGATCGAGGAGTTCAAACGCCACGATAAGGCGCGTTTTACCCAGGACAACTTTATCGAGAGCATCGATTTCGATTATCTGGAGATACAGGTGCTGGAAGAATAAAGGGCAGGCAGCCGTTACAAAAAGACAAAGACCGGGAGGGGCGAGATGGCACAGGCGATAACGGATGTGAAAACATTTCTGGAAGACGCCAGACAGGCAGTGGTGGAGCTGGCGGAGTTTGAAAAACAGGAGGAGACGCTTGCTCAGGAAGAGAAAAAGCGTCTGCGCGTGCTGGAGACGGAGCGGAAAGCGGTGGCGGATGCCGTGAATTCGACCGTGAAAAAGCGCCGGGATGAGATTGAAAAAAGCTATGACGATGAGCTTGGGAAGCTGCAGGATAAGCTGAAACGCACGCGGACACGCCGCGAAAAGGCGAAAAACCAGGGCATCAAAGAGCGGATTAAGGAAGAAACGCAGGAGCTTCACGCGCACAACCGAGAGCTTGCCGTGCGGATGCGGACGCTGTTCCAGTCGGATCGTGTTCCATTTGTCTGCAAAAGTCCACTGTACTATGCGCTGTATTTCCCGAGGGGATTCAAAGAATTTCTGACGGTGTTGATTACTTTTGCGATCTGTTTCCTGTTGATCCCGTGCGGCATCTACAAGCTGCTTCCAGAACAGAAGACTTTATACCTGGCGATGATCTACGGCGTGGATGTGGTTGTTTTTGGCGGACTGTATATCCTGATTGGAAACTGGACGAAGGATCGCCATCTGGCGGCGCTGCAGGAAGGACGTTCGATCCGCAGTCTGATCGCGGCGAACAACCGCAAGATCGCGGTGATCACCTCCTCGATCCGCCGGGATCGCAGTGAAGCGCTCTACGATCTGGAAAAATACGACGATGAGATCTCCCAGATGGAGCAGGATCTGGAGGAGACGGCGAAGAAGAAAAAGGACGCATTAAACACCTTCGAAAATGTGACAAAAACCATCCTGACCGATGAGATCACCAGCAACAGCCGTGCAAAGCTCGAACAACTCAAAGAAGCCCATCAGGAGGTCGAGAGCCGCTTGCACTATACCGAGACGGTAATCAAGGAAAAGAGAATCTTTATCACAGATACCTACGAGTGCTACTTAGGCAAGGAATTTCTGAATCCAGAAAAGTTGGACGCGCTGAAACATATTCTGGATAACAGCACAGCCGTTAATTTAAGCGAGGTCATCGCAGAGTACCGCGAACGCGGCGGAAAGTAAACTGCGGAATTTATTTCATAAAAATAAATAATTAGATATAGGAACAACCAGAAAAAAGATGTGACACCGGGCGCTGTAAAGCTGCTTTCTGTCACATCTTTTTTCGTCCGTGTATATATCCTTCAATTTTCGCATAATTTCCTGCCACCCCGCCTATAATAAAGGTAAAACAACCCCTGTCCAACAGGCAGGGAGAAAACAGGACGGTGTGGGAGATGAACAGACGGGGACGCAGCCGGTTCGGTGGCAGTCCGGAGATATATTACTACAATTCAGCCCGCCGGGACGCGGTGGGAGAGCTGGCAGGACAGTTAAGTGGGCTGATTCAGGAAGAAATGACCCGAAGGCATAAAAAGAAACTGGTTTTCCTCTGCATCGGCACGGATCGCTCGACCGGAGACAGTCTGGGACCGTTGATCGGATATAAACTCAAACAGGAACGGCGGCGCGGTACGCTGGTATTCGGAACACTTGATCGCCCCGTGCACGCGATGAACCTGGAACATTACGTGCAGGTTTTAAAAAATGGGTACCCGGATGCGCTGGTGGTGGCGGTCGATGCCTCGGTTGGCGATGAAAACCATATCGGCTATGTCACGTTAGGGCGTGGGGCTTTAAAGCCGGGGCTTGGCGTCTGCAAGGAGCTTCACGCGGTCGGAGATCTCTTTATCACCGGCATCGTGGCGGGCTGCAGCCATTACGATCCGATGATGCTGCAGAGTATCCGCCTGGCACTCGTCATGCAGCTGGCAGACTGCATCAGCGCGGGGATCGGGCTTGTCGAAAATTTTTGCCTGGATGCTGCCTCCGTTTGACAAATTTTGCATGCAATCGGCGTTATGATAGGCGGAAAGAAATTCATCATACTCCTGAAATTACGGAAAATCATGTTACTGTATTTGAGCAGGTATTTTCAGCACTGAAAATGCTGCACGGTGCAGCAATCAAATCATGGAAGCAAGTACAGACCCGGTTTCAGGAGAATCTATCATAGCGGGGTGAACATATGGGAGAATATTCTGGTTCCCGCGCAGAACTGCCGAAAAATATCCGGCAGATCGGCGAGCGGGATGAGGTGGTCCGGTTGTATGTGGAGGATTATGTAAACACGTATTTGAAACAGGTATATCCATCCGGCGGACCGGGACTCCGGGTCGGGCTGCTGCTCGGAAATTCGGATCCACAGCAGGAGGTTCCGTGCCTCTTTGTGGACGGGGCGCTGGAGATGGAGGAGGTTGTGCCGTCCGGGGAGAAGATTGTCTTTTCGGAGGCGGCATGGAAAAAGGCATACCAGCGGATGGAGGAGACATTTCCAAAAAAGACCGTGCAGGGGTGGTTTATCTGCGGCGCGCCGGGGTGTATGTTAAGTCCCCTGACCTACTGGCGGTTGCACAAACAGTATTTCGGTGGGAAAAACCAGCTTATGTACATAAACAGCGGCGTGGACGGTGAGGCGGCATACTATGTGATGTCGGAGGACGGGTTTTACCGTTTGAAAGGATATCATATATACTACGAGAAAAACCAGATGATGCAGGACTATATGATTCTGCGGAAGGACGCCCGCCGGGTGGAGACAGGCACCGGCGATCGGGTGATCCGCGATTTCCGTAACCGGATGGAAGAGCGGCAGCAGGAGGCGGCGTCGCGTTACGGGACGATCCGGGCGCTGGGGACGCTGTGCGGCGTGCTTTCGGTCGCGGTGCTTGCCGGCGGCGTGGTGCTTTTCGGCAATTACCAGAAAATGCGCGAGATGGAGAGTGTGCTGGTATCCGTCCTCCCGGATGGTGTGCGGGGCACTGCGGACGGGAAAGAGGCGGTCACGGTGGAACAGCTCCGCGGCAGTGTGACGCCGCTTGAGAGCAGCGAGGCCGGCGCGGATGTGGATGCAGACGGAACAACAGCGGAAAACGGAGGACAGGCGCATAAATGGACACTTGAGAGCGCGGCGGATGGAGATACAGAGGGCACTGCCATAGCAGGCAGACAGAATGGACAGGCTTCCGGTGGGCAGAGCGAAGAGGACGGAAAAATGGCGGAGACGAAAGCCCCGTACATTTTGCCGGAGCCGGAGGCACAGCGCGACCTGCCGAATCCGGGCGGCAATTCGACGGCGGGACAGGACTATCCGGTCACAAACTTGAAGCCCGGCGGCACGTACACGGTCGGGGACGGGGAGACGCTCTATGGGATCTGTTTTAAGCTTTATGGCAATATCCGTCATCTGGACGATATCCTTGCGGTCAACCATCTGACCGATGAAAACCGCATTATCGCAGGGCAGACGCTGGTGCTGCCGGATGTGTCCGGAGAATAGCAAAAAGATAATGCCAAACCATCTAAAATAGTGTATAATCAAGATGGCAGTCCAGCTACAGGAGATAAAAAATGAGTGAGATGAACCCGATTGAACGGGAACAGAAGAAAAAGCAGCTGAGAGGGCGTGTGATCGACACCGCCACGCAGGACATGTTTCCCCGCCGGGGCATAAGCCACGGGGAAAATGAGGGAGAGGTGGCGGAGAAAGCCGAGCGCCATTCCAGACGGAAACGTCTCCGCAGGGTGCTGACGGCGGTGTTAATCGCGGCGCTTTTGGCGGCTGGTTTTATGTATTATAAAGATAACCATGCCTACACGGACTATACGGTGGCGTGGGAAAAAGAGATTGCGGCGAGTGAGAGCAGCACGACGGAATTTGTCCCGTTTGGGGAAAATGTCCTGAAATACACGAAGGACGGAGCTTCCTATCTGGACAAGTCCGGCAAGGCGGTCTGGTCGATGAGTTATGAGCTGAAATCACCGATCTGCTATGTCAACGGCGATTATGCCGTGATCGGGGACCAGCAGGGCAATGATATTTATATTGTGGATAAGACCGGAAGCCAGGGACAGGCGACGACGCTTCTGCCGATCCTGCGCGTCAGCGTATCGGCATACGGCATCGTGGCGGCGCTGGTGGAGGACAGCAATGCTTCGTATGTGACCTTTTTCAAGAAAGACGGCAGCGAGCTTGACTGGGCGATCAAGACGGTTATGTCGGGAAATGGTTACCTGATGGACGTTTCCTTATCGCCGGATGGTACGCAGGTCATGCTTTCCGACCTGTATCTGCAGGACGGGGCACTCAAAAACCGGATTGTATTTTACAATTTCTCCGAATATGGAAAGAATTATCCAGACCGTCTGGTCGGAGGTTTTGATGAGCTGGGAGACAGCATCTGTCCGCGCGTCCGGTTTCTCGACGAGGATCACGCGTGTGCATTTGCGGATGATCAGGTGGCATTTTTCTCTTTGGAAAATGTAACAAGCCCGGCGCTGGTGCGCCAGGCGGAGATCGACGGGGAAGTCCGCGGCGTGGCATGGTCGAAGGACTATGTGGCGGTCATCTCGGACAACACCGAGGGCGGAAGTGAGAGCCGTTTGAGCATGTTTAAATCCGATGGAACCGCTATGGGTACGGCAGAGCTCTCGTATTCGTGGCGTAACATAAATATACAGGGCGATTTCGTCATCCTAAATAACGAAAATTCCTGCCGGGTCTACAGTCTGTCCGGCAAGGAGCGGTTTGCCGGGGAGTTTGATTTCTCTGTGGCGCAGGTAACACGCGGCCGCGCGTTCAATTCACTGATTATCAGCGGCGGCGACCGGATGCGCGAGATCCGCCTCAAATAACACACGTTTAGTTTTTAAAATTAAGATACATAGCAGGAGGTTACTTATGAATCAGATTGACACATTATCCGTAAACGCGATCCGGATTTTATCCGCAGACGCAATCCAGAAGGCAAATTCCGGTCATCCGGGACTTCCGCTGGGATGTGCAGCAGCGGCTTATGAACTGTGGGCACATCATATGAACCATAACCCAGCTAACCCGAAGTGGGAGAACAGAGACCGTTTCATCTTATCCGGCGGTCATGGTTCCATGCTGCTGTACTCTCTGCTGCACCTGTTTGGCTACGGAAATCTTTCCAAAGAAGATCTGATGAACTTCCGCCAGTTAGATTCCAAGACTCCGGGACATCCGGAATATGGTCATACCGTTGGCGTTGAGGCGACGACCGGTCCGCTGGGCGCAGGTATGGGTATGGCAGTCGGCATGGCGATGGCTGAGGCACATCTGGAAAGCGTATTCAACAAAGAAAATTATCCGGTAGTTGACCATTACACCTATGTATTGGGCGGAGACGGATGTATGATGGAAGGCATTTCCTCTGAGGCATTCTCTCTGGCAGGTACCCTGGGACTTTCCAAGCTGATTGTTCTCTATGATTCCAACCGCATCTCCATCGAGGGAAGCACCGACATCGCATTCCGTGAGAATGTACAGGAGCGTATGCAGGCATTTGGTTTCCAGACGATCACTGTAGAAGATGGCAATGATATCGACGCGATCGGCAAGGCGATCGAGGCTGCAAAGGCAGATACCGAGCATCCGTCCTTTATCACCATCAAGACGCAGATCGGCTTCGGCTGCCCGGCAAAACAGGGCAAGGCGAGCGCACACGGCGAGCCGCTGGGCGTGGAGAATGTGGAAGCACTCAGAAAGAACTTAAACTGGCCGAGCGAAGAGCCGTTCTTCGTACCGGAAGAGGTATACAAAAACTACTCTGAGATCGCAGAGCAGAAGGCAGAGGTAGAAGCTGCATGGAACGTGATGTTTGCCGCTTACTGCGAAGAATATCCGGAGATGGAAGCGCTCTGGAACCAGTATCACAATGCAAAGGCGGGCGAGGCGCTGAAAGATGACGCCGGATTCTGGGCAAAACAGGAGAAACCGGAAGCAAGCCGTGCGATCTCCGGACGATTGATCAACTACATCAAGGATGTTCTGCCGAACCTGTTTGGCGGTTCTGCTGACCTGGCACCGTCCAACAAGACCAACATGAAGGATGCGGGCGACTTCTCCAAGGAGGACAGAGCTGGACGTAACCTGCACTTCGGTGTCCGCGAGCTTGCGATGGCAGCGATCGGAAATGGCATCATGCTGCACGGCGGTCTGCGTGCGTATGTATCGACCTTCTTTGTATTCAGTGATTACTGCAAACCGATGGCAAGACTGTCTGCACTGATGGGCGTGCCGCTGACCTATGTATTTACGCATGACAGCATCGGCGTTGGCGAGGATGGACCGACCCATGAGCCGATCGAGCAGATGGCAGCGCTGCGTGCGATGCCGAACTTCCATGTATTCCGCCCGTGCGATGCGACCGAGACAGAGGCAGCTTGGTACAGTGCTGTTACTTCCGAGCACACACCGACCGCACTGGTGCTGACCAGACAGAATCTGGAGCCGATGGCAGGCAGCAGCCGTGAGGCATTAAAGGGCGGCTACATCATCGACGACTGCGAGGGCACACCGGAGTTAATTCTGATTGCCAGCGGTTCCGAGGTAGCTCTGGCGGTTCATGCAAAAGAGACTCTGGAAGCAGAAGGTCAGAAAGTCCGCGTTGTCTCCATGCCGTGTATGGATCTGTTCGAGGAGCAGAGCGAGGAGTACAAGGAGTCCGTACTTCCGAGAGAAGTACGCCGCCGTGTAGCAGTAGAGGCGCTTGGAAGCTTCGGCTGGGACAAGTACACCGGCTTAGACGGCAAGATCATCGCGATGGAAAGTTTCGGCGCCAGCGCACCGGCAGGGCTTCTGTTCAAGAAGTTCGGCTTTACCGTTGAGCATGTGGTAGAGGTGGCTAAGAGCCTGAAATAATGTTGATTTTGGTAAAAAAATAAGATAAAAGACAGGCACCTGTCTGTCGGCAGAAAAGAATGCGGTACCGCTTAAGCAGAAATGCGCCTTTCTCCGGCAGGCAGGTGTATTTTGCTTTCCAAACCTTGCAAAACGGGGATGCATTGCGTATAATAAGAGCCAGCGCAGAAAAAAGATGAGGGCATAGAAGAAAGGCTGTCAGTGCAGCCGTAAGGGAAGGGATCCAGACATGGAAAAAAAATGTATTGGGATAGACGTCGGCGGAACGACGGTTAAGATTGGTATTTTTGAGACGGACGGAACGCTTGTTTATAAGTGGGAGGTTCCGAGCCGCAAGGAAGAGAATGGGGCGTACATTCTTCCGGATGTAGCCGCTTCGATCAGGAAGAAATTGAACGAGCGGGGAATTCCGATGGATGCCGTGATCGGCGCAGGCATGGGATTTCCGGGACCGGTGCAGCCGGACGGCTATGTGGAGGTCTGCGTCAACTTAGGATGGCGCGATCTGAACCCGCAGAAGATTTTGAGTGAGTTATTAGATGGAATGCCGGTCCGCTCCGGTAATGATGCTAATGTGGCGGCGCTCGGCGAGATGTGGCAGGGCGGCGGCAAGGGCTGCCATGATATCGTGATGGTGACGCTGGGAACCGGTGTCGGCGGCGGCGTGGTACACGATCAGAAGATCGTTGCAGGACGCCACGGACTGGGCGGCGAGATCGGTCATATCCATATCCGTGAGGGCGAGAAAGAAACCTGCAACTGCGGCGGACACGGCTGTCTGGAACAGGTAGCGTCCGCGACCGGTATCGCCAGGGAGGCGAGACGGAAGATGGCGGCAAAGCCGGATGCATCGGTGATGCGTGCCTACGGTGATGCGATCACCGCAAAAAATGTGCTGGATGCGGCAAAAGCCGGGGATGCACTGGCGCTGGAGGTTATGGACACCGTGTGCTATTATCTCGGATGGGCGCTGGCGACCATTTCGATGACCGTGGATCCGGAGATTTTCGTCATCGGAGGAGGCGTATCCAAGGCGGGGACTTTTTTAACGGATTGGATTGACCGCTATTACCGCGAATTGACCCCGATCTCTGAGAATAAGGGCGAGGTTCGCCTGGCAACATTGGGAAATGATGCAGGTATCTATGGGGCGGCAAGACTGATCTTAGATTAGGCGCCTTGTTTTGAGTGACAGAGTGCAGGGTAAAGGGTCTGGACGTTTGAAGGAAATAGGGATAGAAAAACGTTCAGATATGCCGAAAAATGCTGTAGACAAGAGGAGACCCCGGAGCGGTCAAGCATCCGGGGCAATTATGAAAAATCTATGTGCAAAATCACTATAAAACCTGTCTCTTATACACATCTGACGCTGCCGACGATCTT
>OWKD01000553.1_pt1 | contig 8939 bp, 9 predicted proteins | sample 1732981 | NCBI WGS metagenome assembly OWKD01 (sample SAMN05065776, study PRJEB22554) | human gut metagenome | biome: ENVO:2100002; feature: ENVO:00000062; material: ENVO:00002003 | host: Homo sapiens | place: USA
CCCTCGGCCCGGCTCAGCGCCGCGCGCAGGGTGCGGCAGAGGGGGTCGGGGTAGCGGTCGGCCTCCGCCAGAGCCTCCCGGATGGCCTGCGCCACCCCCTCGGGCAGGCCGAGGGGGCTGACGTTCGCCGAAAAATCCAGCGCATCGCGGCCAAAGCGTTCGCGGTAGCCCATCCAGTCACCGCCGTGGACCAGTTGTTTCATCCCAAGAACCCCCGTATCGCAGATCCAAACGCCAGCGCAAGCCCGCTGGCTGCATACATCATCCGATCTGCCCGCAGAATATCCTCCGGCTCGATGGGCCGCAGCGGGTCGCCGATGGTGGGCTTCGGATAATATTCCCCGAAATAATAGGCCGGCCCGGCCAGCTGGACGCCCAGCGCACCGGCGCAGGCGCTCTCAGTCTGGGCGCTGTTGGGGCTGGCGTGATTGCGGCGGTCCCGCCGCCAGATACGCCACGCGCCCTTGGCGTCATTGCGGGTGAACGCCGCCGCCATGATCCAGAGCAGCGCCGCCAGACGGCTCGGGATATAGTTTGCCACATCGTCCAGCTTTGCCGCCGCACGGCCAAAATAGAGATATTTCTCGTTCTTGTAGCCCACCATGCTGTCCATCGTGTTGATGGCCTTGTAGGTCAGGGCCAGCGGCGCACCGCCCAGCAGCATATAGAGCAGCGGCGCGATGACCCCGTCGCTGGCGTTTTCGGCCACGGTCTCCACCGCCGCTCGGGTCACGCCCTCAGCAGTCAGCGCTTCCGTGTCACGGCCCACGATGCGGCTCACGGCCTTCCGGGCGGCGGGCAGGCTGCCTTTTTTCAGCTCGGCATAGACATTCGTGCTCTCCTGTACCAGCCCCTTTGCGGCCAGCGCCTGCCCGCACCAGAACATCTGCACGGCAAGCCCCAGCATAGGGTGAATCCGTGCCGCGCCCCAACAGACAAGGCCCGTGAGCAGCAGCGTCCCCACCGGCAGGCAGAACGCCAGCACCGCGCCGCCCAGCAGCTCGCCCTGCGGCGTTTTCGGCAGGCGGGTGCGGAGAAATTTTTCCATCCGGGAGATGGCCTTGCCCATGTACACCACCGGGTGGGGCAGCCACGCCGGGTCGCCGAAGATGGCATCCAGCACGAAGCCCCCCAACACAGCCCAGACGGTCATCATGCGTCCGCCTCCGCGTCCTTCGTGTACTGCACGGTCCTGATAAGGCGGAGCTGGCGCTTTTCCGCCCAGTCGGCGGCGTCCAACACATAGCCGCCCGCGTTGGGGCCGCACCACTCATAATAGCCGCGCCGGGGCAGGACATACCGCTCCATCGCCGCCATCTGGGTGCCGCCGTGGGCGAGGATGACCAGCATCTCCTCGCCGTCGGCCAGTGCCTTGTCCACCAGACCGGAGAATGCATTGCAAATGCGGGCGGAGAAATCGTCCTTCCGCTCGCCGTCGGGGCACTTGCTCTCGCAGTTGGCCTTCACCCACGCCTGATAGTCGGCGTCGTGCTCCATCTCGACGTAGTTCTTCCCCTCGAAGCTGCCAAAGCACATCTCCTGCAGGTCTTTGACGACCACGAGTTTTGCGTCCGGGAAGAGCACCCGGGCCGTCTGGGCCGTCCGCTGCAGCGGGGTGATATAGACCACCTTCGGGTCGATGTCGGCCCGGCGCAGCTGACGCAGGCCCTCCGCCGAGAGCGGGATGTCGCGCTGGCCCTGATAGCGCTTCTGGGCGTTGTATTCGGTCAGGCCATGACGCAGTAAATAGATCAACATGAGGGCAATTCTCCTTTCAATACCGTCGGGATGCCGCAGAACATCTGCACCACGCAGTCAGCGCGGGCGGCCAGCAGGCAGGCCAGCCGCCCGGCGGCCTCCCGCCCGGCACGCTCTCCGGCATCCATCGGGACAACACCGCCGCCGACCTCGGTGGCGATGACAATATCGTATTCCGCCAGCTCCCGGGCCAGCGCTTCGAGCTGCTCCGGGGTCTGGACTTCCGCAGCGGCGTCCTGCACATCGGCGATGACGCTGCCCCGGAACTTCCGCGCAAAGGTGCGCTTGCCGCTGTAGAGCGGCCCTGTGATGAACATCATTTACAGCACTCCTCCCCACTGGCTGACAGCCAGCGCCGCCAGCATCCACAGCTCAGCCCGCTGCAAAAACCACCCGGCCAGATCGCCGGTGATGCCGCCGAACTGCTTTTTCGCCACAAAATAATAGCGGCTCATCGCCAGAAGCGCCGCTGCCGCCAGAGCACCACCCCCCAGCACCGTCAGCGCCAGCACCAGCAGGGCCGACGCCCCGCAGAGGAAACGGCGGACGGTCTGCCTGTCCGCCGCCGTGGCGAAGGTGTGGGCAAGGCCGGTATCCTTCGCCAGCGGGAACGCCGCCACGGCAAAGCCGGACAGCGCCCGTTCCAGCACCAGCGCCAGCATCCAGCACAGCCCCACACGAGGGGTGAACTGCACACTGCCGCAGAGGCCAAAGTAGGCGACAAAATAACTGCACAGCCGGATGACGGCAAAGGCACCGCAGTGAGAATCCTTCAGGATCTCGAGCTTTTTTTCGCGGTCGCCGTAGCTCGAGAGGGCATCCGAGGTGTCGGCATAGCCGTCCAGATGGATGCCGCCGGTGACAGCCACCGGCACGAGGCAGAACGCCGCCGCCCGGGCCATGTCCGGCAGGGGCAGGACGCCGCAGAGGCACCACAGCCCGCCGCACACCAGCCCGATGAGGGGGAAGGCACACATGGCGTACCGCATATTCTTCTCGTTCCACCCGAACTGCGGCACCGGCAGGGCCGAAAACATCGCAAAGGCTACCGCGATGGTCTGCAAAATGGTCACAGCTTCTCTCCCCCCTTGTAATACACCGGCAGGCCGCAGACCACCCGGCAGACGTTGTCCGCCCGGGCGGCGAAGGCGTTGTTTACCTGCGCCAGCGCCCGCAGATACTGCGCGGTATCGCCTACATAGTCGGCGCCGCCGCTGAACACCTCGTTCGACACGACGATGAGGTCGCTGCACCCGGCGGCGAGGCGCTCCAGCCCGGTCAGGACGGCCTTTGCGGTGTGCTCTCCCGCCCCGCCGGGGTCGTAAAGCTCATTGGCCACAAGGTTGCCGAGGTCTTCCAAGAGGACGGTCCCCCGGCCGGGCAGAGTCAGATGGTCGAGGTGGAGCGGGCACTCCAGCGTCTCGAACTGCTTTTCGGCCCGCATCTTCCGGTGCTTTTCCACCCGGGTGGCGCACTCGGCGTCCCAGACCTGCATGGTGGCGAGGTAGTACCGGGGCAGGCCGGTCTTTAAGACAAGGCTCTCGGCGTAGGCGCTCTTTCCGCTGGCTGCGCCGCCGATGACCAGCGTCAGCATCCCGCGCCTCCCTGCGGCGTGTAGGCATCGATGCCGCCCTCTGCGAAGGAATAGCAGCCATCGTAGACGGCCAGCGCCATGTCCCACAGCGGGATGGCGGCCACCGCCCCGGTGCCCTCGCCCAGATGGAGGCCTGCCGTAATGAGGGCTTTTTTGTTCAGTGCATCCAGCACCAGCTTCGCGGCTGGTTCGGTAGAGCAATGGCTGGCAAAGACCGCCTTTTCCGCCGCCGGGCAGAGCCGGACGGCGCAGAGCGCCGCCACTCCGCTGATGAAGCCGTCGGCCAGCACGGGAACTCTCTCCAAGGCCCCGCCGAGAAAGATGCCGCAAAGCCCCGCGATGTCGAAGCCGCCCAGCTTCGCCATCACGTCCAGCGGGTCGGCGGGGTCGGGCTGATTCCGGACGATGCCGCGATGGATGGCATCGACCTTCCGGGCAAGGCCTGCATCCGAGAGGCCTGCCCCCCGTCCTGTCATCCGCTCCACCGGCTGCCCCAGCAGGACGGCGGCCACGGCGCTGGACGTTGTCGTGTTGCCGATGCCCATCTCCCCGGTGGCCAGCAGGCCGACGCCCGCTTTCTTCTGCTCCTGCACCAGCCGGATGCCCCGTCCGACCGCTTCCACAGCCTGCGCCCGGCTCATGGCCGGGCCAAGGGTAAAGTCCGCCGTGCCCGGGGCGATGCGGCAGTCGAGGACGCCTGCCACAGGCTCGCCCGCGATGCCCATATCCACCGGCACCACCTCGCACCGGGCCGTCTGGGCCATCCGGCAGACGCTGGTGCGGCGGGCGGCGAGGTTCTCGGCCACGGCGCGGGTCACGCTGCTGTCGGTCTGGCTGACGCCCTGCGCCACCACGCCGTTGTCGGCGCAGAGCACCAGCACCGCGCGGTGGGAAAACTCCAGCTTCGCGCTGCCGGTAAGGGCCGCGGCGTCCTCGAGCACAGTTTCCAGTGCCCCCAGCCCGCCCAGCGGTTTTGCGAGGCTGGCCCAGTGGGCGTGTGCCGCCGCCCGGGCGGCTTCGTCCGGCGGCGTGATGGCCGCACAGAGGGCGGCAAGTTCTGTCTCAGTCATGGTCTCTCCTATATGCTTCCGCCGCAGCGGCAAAACGCTGCGGCAGGGGCGTGCCCGCCCAGTATAAATGCGGGAAACCCGCATAGAAATGCTCGTTTGCAAATCCGCACCGCCATTCCGTGCCCCCCACCGGCTTGCGGGCCGTGAGGGCCGTGCCGTTGGCGGTGGAGTCCCAGTGGTGGAATTCATGGATGGGAAAATGCTCTCCGGCCCGGAAGAGCATACTATCCTTTTCGGCCCCCAGCTCGGCATAGCCGAACCGGACGAGCCGCCCGGCGTCCTGCGCCGTCCCCGGCAGAACGCCGGCCATCGGCCAGCTCTGCCCGGCGGTGTCGGTGAGTCGCTGCCCCAGATAGAGGAAGCCGCCACACTCGGCCACTGTGGGCAGACCGGCTTCGACCCTCTTTTTTATCTCGCGCAGAAGCGCGTTATTTTCGCTCAGTGCTTTGGCATGAAGCTCCGGGTAGCCGCCGGGCAGATACAGCCCGCCGACCTTCTCCGGCAGACTTGCGTCCCGGAGAGGGCTGAAAAAGACCGGCTCTGCCCCGGCGTCCCGGAGCGCTTCCAGCGTCTCGGCATAGGTGAAGCAGAAGGCTTCGTCCTGCGCCACGGCAATGCGGACGCGGGCCGGGGGTGTCTCCGCCTGCCCGGACAGGGCGGGCGACTCTTTTTCGCAGAGGGCCAGCAGGCGGGGCCAGTCGATCTGCTCCTCCGCCGCTGCGGCCAGTGCGGCCAGCTTTTTTTGCAGATCCTCCACCTCTGCCGCCGTATAGAGGCCGAGATGGCGGCTCCCGATGACGGCCTCCGGGAGCTTGGGCAGGAAGCCCAGCACCGGCAGGCCCGTTTCCGCTTCCAGCATGGGGGCCAGCAGGGCGTGCATCCGGGCCGTGCAGTTGTTGAGCAGGATGCCCGCAAGATGGCTGGGGGTGCGGAAGCCGTCGAGGCCCCGCAGCTCTGCGGCCAGCGTCAGGCTCTGGCCTTTCGGCTCCACCACCAGCAGCACCGGCAGGCCCAGCGTGTCGGCCAGATGCCACGCGCTGGCCTTGTCGCTCACACCGCCGAGGCCATCGTAGAAGCCCATCGCCCCCTCACAGACCGCCGCGCCGTGGCCGGAGGCTCCCTTCGCGTAGAGGGCGCGCACCGTTTCGGGCGGGGAGAAAAAGAGGTCGAGGTTGTGGCTCTCCACCCCTAGCACCGCCCGGTGGAACATGGGGTCGATGTAATCCGGCCCGCTCTTGAAAGCGCAGGGCGTGTAGCCCCGCCGCTTGAGCGCCATCAGGAGGGCGCAGGTCATGGTGGTCTTGCCGCTGCCCGAGCGGGGTGCCGCCAGCAGAAATTGGATCATGGTCATTCTCCCGTGATGAGGTAGATGGGGTTTTGGGCCATCATGAGGTGCAGCCCGCCCACGGCTCTGGCCCGGCTGACGGCGATCTGGCTCACCTGCACCGTCCGGCCCCGGGCCGTCAGCGCAGCCACCGCCGCCGAGAGGGTCTCGAGGGCAATGGCCGACGCGCAGATGCGGGCGGCGGGGTTCTTTTCCAGCGCAGCGTCCACGATGGCGGCGAGGTTGCCCTTGCTGCCGCCGATAAAGACGGCGTCCGGCGCGGGCAGGTCGGCCAGCGCGGCGGGGGCAAGCCCCTCCACGAGGGTCAGATTGCGGGCGAGGAATCTCTGGCGGTTGGCCCGGATGAGGGCGCAGCCCTCCGGGTCGCACTCCACCGCGTAGACCCTGCCCCGGGGCGCAGCCAGCGCCAGCTCCACGCTGACACTGCCCGTCCCGGCCCCCACGTCCCACAGGATGTCCTCCGGGCGGACGGCCAGCTTTGCCAGCACAGCAGCCCGCACCTCCTGCTTGGTCATGGGGACACTGCCCCGCTCGAACGCTTCATCCGGCAGGCCCGGCGTGCGGCGGGGCTGCACCTCTGCGGCCTCCACGAGGAGGACGCTCAGGCTGTCGAAGCGGCCCGCCGCCAGCTCCTGCACCCTGCCCCGGAAGAGCTTCTCTTCCGGCGTGCTGAGGCACTGGCCCACGACGGCCTCCACCTCGCCGAAGCCCTCCGCCGCCAGCTGGGCGCAGAGGGTGGCAGGGTCTTCACTGCCGCCGGTGAGGAAAAAGGTGGGCCTGCCCTGCATACACTCGGCCACCGGGTCGCAGGCGCGGCCATGGGCCGAGACGAGGTCCCAGTCCTGCCACGAACGGCCCAGCGCCGCCGCAAGGAGCTGGACGCTGGAAAGGCCCGGCAGCACCCGGGCACGGATGCCGAGAGCCGAAAGCTTATCCAGCAGCGCGGCTGCGCCGGAGTAAAAGCCGGTGTCGCCGCTGTAGACCAGCACGGCGTTCTCTGCGCCGGAGGTGTGCAGAAGCTCCGCCACCTCGTCGGCGCGGTAGGCAGCGGCGCGGTTGGCGGTGCAGCCGGCGGGCAGAGCCGCCAGCAGACGCCGCGCACCAAGGATGAGGTCGGCCTGCCGCAGCGCGGCCAGACTCTGGAGGGTCAGGCTCTCGGGCTGGCCGGAACCCATGCCGATGAGTGTCACGTTCATCTTATCATCTCCTTGCAGCGTTTCAGCACCTCTTCCGCTGTCTCGCCCTGCTCGGGCGGGCGGCGGATGACCACCAGCTGCGCCCCCGCGGCGGCGGCAGCAGCGGCTTTTTCGTCGAATCCGCCCGCTGCGCCGCCGTCTTTCGTGACCAGCCAGCGGATATGGAACTGCTCCATCATCGCCTGATTGAGCGCGAAGCTGAACGGCCCCTGCATGGCGATGATGTTGCGGTGAGGGATGCCCGCCGCCTCACAGGCTGCGATGCTTTCCAGCGTGGGCAGGACGCGGGGATAGAGCCGCTGGGGCGGGATGGCCGCAAACTGAGGCAGCTCTTTGGCCCCGGTGGCCAACAGAAGGTTTCCTTCCTTTTGCGCCAGCGCCTCCGCTGCCTGCCCTGCGCTCCCGAAGACAAGACAGCCCTCCGGCAGGGGGCTGGCCGGGCGGAGGAGGCGGAGATACCCGACCCCCGCAGACTCTGCCGCCGCCCGGATGTTCTTCGTCGCCTCCACTGCATAGGGGTGGGTGGCGTCGATGCAGAGGGCAGCGCCCTTCAGGAGAGCGGCCATCTCATCGGGCAGGAGCCGTCCGCACCGGACGGTGACGCCGGGGGCGCTCCCCTGCTCTTCCTGCCCCAGCGGGGTGGCTACGCTGACGACGACTTCAAGACCAAGCTCTGCCAGCCGACGGGAAAGCTCCCGCCCCTCGGTGGTACCGCTGAACAGGACCACTCTCATCGGCGATACCCCCGCGGCGTGACCATCCGCCCGTTCAGCGCACGGGTGGCCGCGTTGCCCACAAAGACAGTGGTGAACATATCCACCTCGGTGTCCCGGAGCTGGCTGAGGGGCAGAAGCTGCTTTTCCTGTCCTTCCCGGCCGATGTTCCGCACCCAGCCGCAGAGGGTGTCAGGGGCCTTGCCGTGGGCCAGCAGGATGTCCACGGCCCGGCGCAGGTAGTCGGGGCGGCCCTTGGAGGAGGGATTGTACAGCGCCAGCGCGAAATCGCCCTGCGCCGCGCAGGCCAGACGCTTTTCGATGACCTCCCACGGCGTGAGGCGGTCGGACAGAGAGAGGACGCAGAAATCGTGGGCCAGCGGTGCCCCCAGCACCGCCCCGCCGCTGAGGGCTGCGGTCAGGCCGGGCACGACCTCCACATCAACATCCGGATACGCCTCGGCCAGCTCCAGAAGAGGGCTTGCCATGCCGTAGACCCCGGCATCGCCGGAGCAGACCAGCGCCACGTCCCGGCCCGCCCGGGCGGTATCCAGCGCCCAGCGGCAGCGGTCAAGCTCCCGGGTCATGCCGGTGGCGTAGCACTCCTTTTCCGGGTAGAGGGGGCGCACAAGGTCGATGTAGACCGTATAGCCGCACAACACCTCGGCCTGCTGCAAGGCGCTCTGCGCCTGCACGGTCAGAAACTGTCCGCCGCCGGGGCCAAGCCCCACGACGAACACGGTCTTTCGGTTCTCACTCATTGCTCTGTCCTCCAATCGGGTGCAAAGGGGCGGACGGCCAGCGCCAGCGTCACGCCGCCGCCCGCTGTCTTGGGCAGCAGGAGCGTCCCGCCCGAGGCTTTTGCCGCTGCCCGCTCGCAGACATTGTCCACGCCGGTGACACCGGCCACGAAGGCCGAGGGGGTGAACTGCCCCGGCACGGCCCGCAGCTGGTCTGCCGAATAGAATGTGATGGGCCAGCCGTGGGCTTCGCAGAACTGTGCAAGCCCCGGCTCCTCTTTTTTCAGGTCGATGCTGGCCGCCGCCGAGACTGCCGCCGGGCTGAGGCCCGACGAGGCACAGAAGGCCGCGAACGCCTCTTCCAGCCGCTCTGCCGTCGTTCCCCGGCGGCACCCCACGCCCAGCACCCCGATGGGGGGCACGAGGTGGAGCGCCCCGCCCTCCGGCGTGAGGGTGAGGGCGAAATCAGCGGCCTCGGGCGTCCCGGCCCGCTCCACCCCGGCGCTGTCTCTTATACACATCT
>OWKD01000560.1_pt1 | contig 8802 bp, 8 predicted proteins | sample 1732981 | NCBI WGS metagenome assembly OWKD01 (sample SAMN05065776, study PRJEB22554) | human gut metagenome | biome: ENVO:2100002; feature: ENVO:00000062; material: ENVO:00002003 | host: Homo sapiens | place: USA
GGACTGATTTTCGGTACACTGCCGATGGTATTTGCGAATATTGCGGGGGGAACTTTCTTCGCAATTCTGTTTTTTGCGCTGGTTTTTTTCGCAGCCGTTACGAGTGCGATCGCACTTCTGGAAGTCTGTGCCTCCTTTGCGATTGATTCGCTGGGCTGGGAACGCAAGCCTGCGGCGCTTGTGATTGGTACGGCGATCACGCTGCTTGGCATTCCGAGTGCGCTGTCCTTCGGCGTCTTGAGTGATGTCACAATCCTGAATCAGTCGGTCTTTGATTTCGCTGGACTGGTAACGGATAATATCCTGATGCCGCTCGGCGGACTCACGATGTGCTACTATGTAGGCTGGAAATGGAAACCGGAGTATCTGCTTGCGGAGATCGAGGCGGACGGTACGAAGTTCCGTCTGGGAAAACTCTGGGTGTTCTGCATCCGATTCCTGACGCCGATTATGGTGGGAATCGTCAGTGTAACTGGATTTTATAATTTGTACTTAGCGATCCGGTAGGAAGAGCGGCTTTGTTGACAAAAGCAGGAAATTGCCGTATACTTGTTAAAGTTCAGACAGGGTTACGGAAACGGGGATAGGATGTGCTTGACGGTGGATCAAGGACAGGAAAAGACCGTTTATGTGATAGTTTGGACGGACAGACAACTTGGGGAAACTTGAATATAAGACAATAAAAATATGGGGATACCGCAGAATGACAAGGATGTGATTGGGCGGTGTCCCCGCTTCGACTGTGGAGAATGAACCGGACATGAGGCATTGCTGCGGGTAAAGAAGCGCTGCGTAACTGTGTGCGCAAAATCATGAGCCGGAAGACGTCGTGGAGAAAGCAGAGAAGGAGGATGAGATATATGGTTCCGAGAAAGAAAACATTAGCCAAGACAGCGGAAAAGAAATCTGTTTCAACGAAAGAGAAAAAGGTTCCGTCTGTTGTGGAGAAAAAAGAGACAGCCGTAGCTGAAGTAGCGAAGAAAGAAACGGCAGTGGCAGCAGTCGCAAAGAAAGAGACAGCGGTAGCGGAAGTAGCAAAGAAGGAAACAGCTGTGGCAGCCGTGGAGAAAAAAGAGACGGCAGTAGCATCCGTTCCGAAAAAGGAAACTGCACTGGCACATGTAGAGAAGAAAGAGACAGCCGTAGCGCCGGTACAGAAGAAGGAGACCGCCCTCGCAGAGAAGAAAGAGATGGCAGCAGCCGCAGAGAAAAAGGAGACAGACGTGACCGTAAAGAAAACAACTGCAAAGAGAACTACAAAGACAACCACAAAGACAACCACTGCAGCAAAGAAGACAGCTGAGAAAAAGGAAGTAAAGACAGTTGCATACGTACAGTACGCAGGTGCTGAGATTTCTATCGAGAAGCTGGAGGCAGAAGCAAAGAAAGCATATGCAGCTCTGGGACATAAAGAGGACGAGATTGAGACTCTGACCCTGTATGTTAAACCGGAAGAGCGTGCCGTTTACTATGTGGTAAATGGAGAAGGTTCCAGCGAGTACAAGATTGTGTACTAAGGTGGGCGTTCGGTGAAGTTTCCGGCTCTGTATGACGGGAAGTTTACATACCATATCTGCTTAAAATGAGGGAGCAGGTATAAAAATCTAAGAATGGTAAAAAGCCAGTTTTTATATCTTTGGTGTATTAAGAGAGATATAGAACTGGCTTTTTTGTTGATAAGGAGATGTTTTAAAAACGCTTTGCAAGAATTACAACAGGGAATGCGGATGATTCGATGCCAGGCGTAGTGAAGGAAAAAACAGCCAGAACAGTACGCCAGCGGTTAAGGTCAGGCAAATTTCCATGGCACTGTTGATGATTCCCGATAAAATCCAGCTGTCCAGACAGAAAACACAAGAAATCCAGAGAAGCAGGAGGCAGAGGCGCCCACGGGCAGCAGGAGAATCCAAAGAGTGAGTCAATTTGCTGAAAAAGGCAGTATTGGAGGGTGTTTGGGAATAACGGGCAGGAGCTGGGGACGAAAGATAGAGCTGCAAGCTTAAATAAAACAGATTATAAAGAAATAACAGTGCAGCCGCCAGCGCCAGAAGCGTGTGAAGGATAGCACAGACTGGGAGGTGCTCCGGGGTATAGGGCAGCAGGGCAGCGGCAGTGAGGAGAAGCAGGCAGCATTTTGCCTGGCGGGGGCGGTACAGGGAGAGTTGGGAGTAGAAAAAGCCGCCGCAGAGCAGGCACCAGAGAAAAAATTCCCCGCGTCGGTGCAGTGCGATGCTGATACTGGAAAAATTGGAAGAAAACAGATTGCATCCGCGTGTGAGTGAGAAACTAAAAAATGGGAGGAGAACGAACGTAAATATCCATCGAATCATGAGGATAGTGTGGGAAAATGGGGCGGAAAAGATACTGGAAAGAAGAGGCAGAAATAGTTGACGGAATTGCTGTTTATGTAATAGTATTATTATTTAGGAAAGATGAATTATATGTTTGATTAAGAAGGATAATACAAAACCATGATAAATTTACCAGCAGCATTTACTGAACGAATGAAACAGATGCTCGGCAGGGAGTACGATGCGTTTATCGCCAGTTACGACAAGGAGCGCTCACAGGGACTGCGCGTGAACGGACTGAAAACGGATCCGGCGGAATTTGCTAAGACGGCTCCATTTTCTCTGAATCCGGTTGCGTGGGCGGCGGAGGGATTCGCTTATGGGGCGGAGGATCGTCCGGGGCGTCATCCGTACCACGATGCGGGCGTTTACTATATTCAGGAGCCGAGCGCGATGATTGCGGCTTCGCTTTTAAACCCGCAGCCCGGGGAAATGATTCTGGATCTCTGTGCGGCACCGGGCGGAAAATCGACGCAGGCGGCGGCGAGACTGGGCGGAGAAGGACTTCTGGTGAGCAATGAGATCCATCCGGCGCGTGCAAAGATTCTCTCGCAGAATATCGAGCGCATGGGAATCCGGAATGCGGTTGTGACAAATGAAGATTCCGGGCGGCTGACGAAATATTTTCCGGCATTTTTTGATGGGATCATCGTGGATGCACCGTGTTCCGGCGAGGGAATGTTCCGCAAGGATGAGACGGCGGTCACGGAATGGAGCCCGGAGAATGTGCGTCGCTGTGCTGGGCGGCAGCAGGAGATTCTTGAAAATGCGGCGATGATGCTGAAACCTGGCGGACGGCTGGTGTACTCCACCTGTACGTTTGCGCCGGAGGAGGACGAGCAGGCGATCGGACGTTTCTTAGAGGCACATCCAGAGTTTGCGCTAGAGGAAACGCCGGACTATCCGGGACTTTCGCACGGCGTTCCAGCCTGGGGGGCGGGCGTGACGGATGGAATCGAGAAAACGGTCCGTATCTGGCCACACCGGACCGAGGGAGAAGGCCATTATGCGGCACTTCTTCGAAAAACGGGCGAGCCGGAGAGCGTGAAGCGTAAATATCCGGCTTCGATGAAGGATAAGAAGCTTCTGGCAGTCTATGAGGATTTCTGCAAAGAGATATTTATTGAGCCGAAGAAATGGACAGCAGACAGTACGATGACGATGTTTGGCGACCAGCTTTACCGGACGCCGGAGGAGATGGTCGATTTTAAGGGGTTGCGGGTGCTTCGCCCGGGGCTTCAGATGGGAGAATTTAAGAAAAATCGTTTTGAGCCGTCCCACGCGCTGGCACTTGCCCTGCATCCATCGGAGGTAAAACAGAACGTGAACCTGTCTGCCGACGCGCCGGAGACGGCGGCATACCTGCGCGGCGAGACGATCCAGCTTTCTGAGGAAGACGCCGGAAAAGGCTGGTGCCTTGTGAGTGTGGACGGGTATTCGCTCGGATGGGGCAAGAAGAGCGGCGGGACGCTGAAAAACCATTATCCGAAGGGACTGCGGAAGCAGTATTAATAGAAGAAGGAAAAATCCTCCGGCATCGGAGCCGTAAACTCCATTGCTTCCCCTGTGATCGGATGCCGGAATGCCACCGTATAGGAGTGAAGCGCCTGCCGTCCGATGAAGCGGTAATCCGGGTTGTATAGAAAATCCCCTAAAAGCGGGTGCCCGATGGCTTTCATGTGGACCCGGATCTGGTGGGTGCGCCCCGTTTCCAGGCGAAGCCGGACGAGGGAGCAGCCGAGATCGTCCCGGTAATCGAGAAACCGGTAATGGGTGACGGCGTGTTCCCCGTGATCCATATCGATGCAGCGTTCGATGGTGGAACCATCTTTTCGGGCGATTGGCAGATCGATGGTGCCGGATTCTTCTGGTTTACCGGCAACAATCGCGAGATATTCGCGGCGTATCTCTTTTTTTGCAGTCATGGCGGAGAGAAATGCGCCGCTTATTTTATGTTTGGCGATCAGCAGAAGACCGGTGGTGTCGCGGTCTAAGCGGTTCACGGCACGGAACACGAAATGTTCGCCGCGCGAGGCAAACCGGTACGCGAGGGCGTTTGCCAGCGTATTTTCATGGTGTCCCTGGGACGGGTGGACAGGCATTCCGGTGGCTTTGTTGAGTATTATGAGATCTTCGTCTTCATATACTATATCGATCGGAAGATTGACCGGAAGAATATCGGAAGAAACGGGTTCGTCCGGGAGAAAGAGCATCAGGGTGTCTCCGATCTGAAGCGGTGTGTTCAGCCAGGACGGTGTTCCGTTCAGGCAGATCTGCTCAGGGTTCTGTTTGAGCTCGATGAGGATGCGGCGGGAATATCCGGCATTGCGGAGGAAGGCGCCGATGGTGCCAGCTTTGTTTTTATTTGTAATAGTGTATGATAATGTCCGTTTCATTTAGGGAACCTCTTTGTAATCATTGTGATGCCAATAAGGATAACATAAAAGCAAGGAGGCTGCAATCTCATAGTATTTTTTGAAGGATTCTCGAAACCCTATTGACTTGCGATCAAAAACCTAGTATCATTACTAATAAGTAAGGCTGTTTTTATTCAAATTACTTATAAGTAGAACTAATAAATACAATGCAGAGAAAAGGAGAATGAACGATGGCAAAAGTAGGAATTGTAATGGGAAGCGATTCGGACATGCCGATCATGGCACAGGCAGCAGATTTTCTGGACAAGATGGGGATTGATTATGAAATGACAATCATTTCTGCACACCGTGAGCCAGACATCTTTTTTAACTATGCAAAATCCGCTGAGGAGAAAGGCTTTAAGGTTATCATTGCAGGTGCTGGTAAGGCAGCGCATCTGCCGGGTATGTGCGCGGCACTGTTTCCGATGCCGGTGATCGGTATTCCGATGAAAACCTCGGATTTAGGCGGAGTTGATTCTCTGTATTCGATCGTACAGATGCCGTCCGGTATTCCGGTTGCGACGGTAGCGATCAACGGCGGCAAGAATGCGGGTATTCTGGCAGCCAAGATTCTGGCAACTTCCGATCCGGAGCTTTTAGCAAAATTAAAAGCATACTCTGAGGAGATGAAGAACGAAGTGGTCGGTAAGGATGAGAAATTACAGAAACTGGGACATAAAGAGTATCTGGCACAGAAATAAATATTAAAAATATAAACAAGGACATACGGAGGAAAACCATGGATTACAAGAATTCCGGAGTAGATATTGAGGCTGGTTATAAGTCGGTAGAACTGATGAAAGAGCATGTAAAGAAAACGATGCGTGAGGAAGTGCTGGGAGGTCTGGGCGGCTTTGCCGGTGCATTCTCCCTGGCAAAGATTAAAGAGATGGAAGATCCGGTTCTCTTATCTGGTACGGACGGCTGTGGTACCAAGGTAAAACTGGCGATCATCATGGACAAGCATGACACGATCGGTATCGACGCGGTTGCGATGTGTGTCAACGACATTGCATGTGCAGGCGGCGAGCCGCTGTTTTTCCTGGACTATATTGCCTGCGGCAAGAACTATCCGGAAAAGATCGCGGATATCGTAAAAGGCGTTGCAGAAGGCTGCTTACAGTCGGAGGCAGCTCTGATCGGCGGCGAGACAGCTGAGCATCCGGGGCTGATGCCGGAGGAAGATTATGATCTGGCTGGTTTTGCTGTCGGCGTGGTTGATAAAAAAGACATGATTACCGGCGAAAACCTAAAACCGGGTGATGTACTGATCGGTATGGCATCCACCGGCGTTCACAGCAATGGTTTCTCCCTGGTCCGCAAGGTATTTGAGAAGGAACTCAACAAAGAGGGACTGGAGACCTACTATGAGGAGTTGGGAACCACGCTTGGCGAGGCACTTCTGGCACCGACCCGTATCTATGTAAAGGCGCTGAAAGCAGTGAAGAATGCGGGCGTGACTGTGAAAGCGTGCAGCCATATCACAGGCGGCGGCTTCTATGAGAATGTTCCGCGTATGCTGAAAGACGGCGTCCGCGCAGTCATCAAGAAAGACAGCTATCAGATTCCGCCGATCTTCGGTATGCTGGCGAAGAAAGGCGATATCGAGGAGCACATGATGTACAATACCTACAATATGGGTATTGGCATGGTCGTAGCAGTCGATGCGGCTGATGCAGAGCGAACGATGGAGGCAATGAAGTCCGCTGGCGATACACCGTACATCATCGGTTCCATTGAGGCAGGAGAAAAGGGAGTAACATTATGCTAAGAGTCGTTGTAATGGTGTCTGGCGGCGGTACAAATCTGCAGGCAATCCTGGATGCGGTTGATAACGGCAAGATCACGAATGCAGAAGTTGTGGCGGTTATCAGCAACAATGAGGGCGCTTATGCGATTGAGCGCGCGAAAAACCACGGCGTCCCGGCATTTGTTGTGACTCCGAAGGCGTATGAAACACGCGATGCGTTCAATGAGGCGCTTTTGGAGACCATCAAGGCATGTAAGCCGGATCTCATCGTTCTGGCTGGATTTCTTGTGAAGATTCCGGCGGCGATGATCGAGGCATACAGAAATAAAATTATCAATATCCATCCGTCCCTGATTCCGTCATTCTGCGGCGTCGGCTATTACGGACTGAAGGTGCATGAGGCGGCGCTGGCGCGCGGCGTCAAGGTGACGGGCGCGACGGTTCACTATGTGGATGAGGGAACCGATACCGGTCCGATCCTCTTCCAGAAAGCCGTAGAGGTGCAGCCGGATGATACGCCGAAGACGCTGCAGCAGCGCGTGATGGAACAGGCAGAGTGGGTACTGCTTCCGCAGGCGATCAATGCGATTGCAAACGGAAGAATATAAGGAGAAGAACATGAAAGTTTTAATCGTTGGCAGCGGCGGACGTGAGCATGCGATCGCATGGAAAGTAGCTCAGAGTCCGAAGGTAGATAAAATTTATTGTGCACCGGGCAATGCGGGAATTGCAGAGTATGCAGAGTGTGTGCCGATCAGTGCGATGGAATTTGATAAGCTGGCGGCATTTGCAAAAGAGCATGAGGTTGACCTGACCGTGATCGGCATGGACGATCCGCTGGTTGGCGGTATCGTGGATGTGTTCGAGGCACAGGGACTGCGTGTATTTGGACCGAGAAAAAATGCGGCGATTCTGGAAGGATCGAAAGCATTTTCCAAGGATCTGATGAAGAAATACAACATTCCGACCGCAGCCTATGAGACTTTTACCGATCCACACAAGGCGCTGGAATACTTACAGACCGCTAAGATGCCGATCGTTTTGAAAGCAGATGGTCTGGCACTTGGAAAAGGTGTTCTGATCTGCAATACGCTGGAAGAAGCACAGGCAGGCGTCAAGGAGATCATGGAGGACAAGAAGTTTGGTTCTGCAGGCAATCAGATGGTCATCGAGGAGTTCATGACAGGACGCGAGGTTTCGGTTCTTTCCTTCGTCGATGGCGATACGATCCGCATTATGACCTCCTCACAGGACCACAAGCGGGCGCTGGATGGCGATCAGGGCTTAAATACAGGCGGTATGGGAACCTTCTCACCAAGCCCGTTCTACACAAAAGAAGTAGATGAATTCTGTAAAAAGTACATCTATCAGCCGTCGGTTGACGCGATGAAGAAGGAAGGACGTACCTTTAAGGGCATCATTTTCTTCGGTCTGATGCTGACCGAAGATGGTCCGAAGGTGCTGGAATACAATGCCCGTTTCGGCGATCCGGAGACACAGGTTGTCCTGCCGCGCATGAAGAATGATATCGTGGAAGTCTTTGAGGCATGTATCGACGGAACCCTGAATCAGATTGAGCTTGAATTTGAGGATAATGCAGCAGTCTGCGTCGTTCTGGCGTCGGACGGCTACCCGGTGAAATATGAAAAGGGCTTCAAGATTCACGGTCTGGAGAAGTTCAAGGACGAAGACGGATACTATGTATTCCACGCGGGCACGAAGTTTGATGAGGACGGCGACATCGTGACAAACGGCGGTCGAGTGCTGGGCGTTACTGCAAAGGGCAAAGACCTGAAAGAGGCGCGCGCCAATGCATACAAGGCGACCGAGTGGATCGATTTCGCTAACAAATATATGCGCCATGATATCGGGCATGCGATTGATGAGGCGTAGGGGAAGCGAAAGCAATATAGTTTTTCCAATCAATGTCCAGCTGCAACGAGTATTCCGTTTGTCGTATTTGCGGGACTCATTGCCTTCCTTATCACGAGAAAGGTACGGAACCGCTGCATTTACGAGAAAACAGTAAAGTGCACATATAAGAGGCGCGGAGCGGGAAACTGTAAGACCTGCCAATCCTTCTATAAGAGAGGGGTGACATCGGAAGATAAGAAGGGCTTCGAGAAATTCAAAGAAGAGAAATAACGAAAAATGCCGGGTAAGACGACGATTCTTATCCGGCGTTTTTGCATATGTTTTTTCTTCCTCTTTCTTTTTTATAAAAAATGTGAGACAATAAAAGAAAACAGAAGTTCTAAAAAAGTAAAAGCGGGAGGATTTT